>Ga0079221_10000447_pt1 | contig 11509 bp, 13 predicted proteins | sample GAAS200_FD_75069 | JGI IMG/M metagenome (GOLD analysis project Ga0079221, IMG submission 75069) | Agricultural soil microbial communities from Georgia to study Nitrogen management - GA AS200 | ecosystem: Environmental > Terrestrial > Soil > Agricultural land | place: USA: Georgia | collected... | reverse complement strand
GCATCACCTTCAGCAACATGCCGATGCCGAGTGTGGTCATCACCACGTGGCAGGCGGCGCCGGCCACAACGCCCGCAACCGCGGCCAACCCATGCCGGCGCCCCGCGGCGAGCGAACTGCCCATCACGAATGCCATGTCGAGACCCGGCAGCACCACGATGCCGAACACCAGCGCGCCGAACAGCAGCAGGTCGGCCGCGTGGCTCATGGCGCAGATTTCGTGTCCGATGCGGGCCACCAGCGCAGGCGCGAACGCGGCGTCGGGTCCAACACCAGCCGTTCCGGCGTTCCCCGCAACATGCCGGTGCTTTCCAGCGAGCGTTCCACATCCGTTGCCAACGGCTCGAAGTGCTTCAGCGCCGCATCGTTTTCGAGCACGCCCAGCCAGACCAGGAACGGCCCATCGGTGCGGATCGGCAGTTGCGGAAAATTGTTCGGGACATCCAGCGTCACCAGCACGCCCGCAGGATGCACATGGACGCTTGCATAGCGCGCGAACGCGGCCTGTGCACGCTCGGCGAACGCATCTTCATCGCCCTTCTTCACCGCGAAAATCTGCGCAACCACCACGCCACGCGCGTGGTGCGAGTCGTCCACCGGATCTACGGCCGGCAATACCGTGACACCGGTGTTCGCGTTCAAGGGACGCAACAGAAGCACGTTGTCGCTTTCACCCGGGAACAACGCATTCACCTTGACGCGGTGCTCGCGCCAGACGGGCCCGTAATAGAACGCCGCGTCCACGATCGGACGCGCATTGATGTCGTGGTAGCCGCGCAACCAGACGAACTTCGTGGGGGCGGCGCGATCCTCGAACTGCCCGAACACCATGCAATCCAGTTGCTCGAACGCCTCGGGGAAATACGCGTCGAAGTAACGCACGAAGCGGTCGCGCTGGCCGGGCGCGATGTCGTAGCGGCGCAATTCGACCACCTGGTAATTGTTCAAATGCGCGACACTCTCCAGTGCGGCGCGCGTGTCCGTATCCGCGTACGCGGCGGTGACAAACGTACTCATGCAGAGTGCTCCAAGCAGCAGGACTGAAAGACTGGGCATCGCGATCTCCGGTGGCTCAAACCAGGCGCGTACGTTAAAACCCAATCAGGGCGATTCATGTCCTGATTCAGGCTAGACTGCATTGCATGCCCCACCCCGCCTCCCGCGTGCTGGCCGTCCTGGAGCTGCTGCAAAGCCGCAGCCGCATCAGCGGGCCCGAACTCGCGCAACGCATCAATGTCGATGTACGCACACTGCGGCGCTACATCGTGCTGCTGGAAGAACTCGGCATTCCGATCACGACCGAGCGCGGCCGCCACGGCGCGTACATGCTGGTGGCAGGCTTCAAGCTGCCGCCGATGATGTTCACCGATGCGGAAGCGCTCGCGCTGTCGATGGGCTTGCTGACCGCGCGCAGCCTCGGCTTGCACGCGGGCGAATCGGCGCTGGCCAGCGCGCAGGCCAAGCTGGAACGCGTGATGCCCGATTCACTGAAACGCCGGCTGCACGCGGTGGAAGCGAGCGTCTCGATCGAATCCGCTGGTGCCTTCTCGGCGCATGCCAGCGCCTCGAGCCTGATGCTCTTGACGCACGCGGCGCACGCGGCAGAACGCGTGCACCTGCATTACCGCTCCGCGCAGGGCGAAGAAAGCGAGCGTGACTTCGATGCCTACGGCTTGGGCTTCCGCGGCGGCGCGTGGTATGCCGTCGGATTCTGCCATTTGCGCCACGGCGTACGCGCGTTCCGCGTCGACCGGATGATCGGGGTGCAACCGCTGGATGCGCGATTCAAGCGGCCGAAAGGTTTCGACGTGCTGGACTGGTTGAACCGCAGCATCGCCACGCTGCCACGCGCGCATCGCGTGGAGGTGCTGTTGCGCACCGAACTTGCCAGGGCACGCGACGCGTTTTCACCGGCGATCGGCTTGTTCGAAGCCTCGGACGATGGCGTGCTGCTGCGCGTACGCACCGACGACCTTGCGTGGTTCGCGCGTCAGCTTGCGCGCGTGCCCTTCGAATTCGAGATTCGCACGCCGCAAGGGCTGCGCAAGGAACTGCTCGCCCACGCGGCACGTCTGCAAAAACTCGCGACTGTGCAAGGACACGACGGTTGCCGTTGATTCCCGTCCGCACCCGCGCCGGGCCGATCGCTCACGCCAGACCGGCCATGACGAAAAGGCCCAACACGCAAGCGAGACTGATGAACTGGGCGATGGAACGCAACGCTGCCTTGTCCGCGACGTAGAACACCACATAGGCTGCGCGAGCCACGACCCAAACCACGGCCAAAGCGTCGACGGGATGCTGCGGGGCGTGCACCAGGTGGGCGATGATGACCGCCGCGGCGAACCCCGGCAGCGATTCGAAGGAATTGAGCTGCGCATCCCATGCGCGCCTTGCCACACCGCGGATGCGATCCGGAAAATCCCGGGGATGGTGGTTGTCGCGCAAGCGCCGACCATCCGGCCCTCGCCCCCTGTTCCGGGCGATGCCGAAACAAACGTAAGGCAACAGAATCGCAATGAGGACGCACCACAATGCAATGGTCATCTTTTCACCGGCCTCCAAACATCCCGTGCATCCGCTCTACTGGTGCGGCTTGAACAGGATGTCGAACTCGGTCTTCCAGGTCTCGCCGCCATCCAGTGAACGTTCCGCGGTTTCGCGCACGCCGTCGCCCTGCCGGTACCACGCCGCGCGCACCAGCGCGTCGGGCTTGCCGGCCTTCCGTTCGACCCCCTTGAACACCATCCGGTCACCCTGCATGCCGCCATCCAGCAACAGCAGATCGCCGCGATTGGTGACCCAGCTCTGGTGCCACACCTTCCGGGCCGCGTCGTAAAGGCTGTAGCTTTCGCCGTGCAAGCCATCGTTCTGGCGATAGTCCTCGTGGACCACGCAGCCATCGAGGATGACTTTCACGGTGTTGCGCGCGACGACCTTGCCCGGCGCCTGCACGTCATAGGTATCCCAATCGCCCACGAAGAAATCGAACTGGCGGTGCGCCGGTGCGCTGCACGCCGGAGAAGCGGGCTCGGCCGCGAGCAACGGCGATGCCGCCAGGCCAAGCAGGACGAGCAGGAACAAGCCGCGAGACCAACGCATGGGCACCTCCGCAGTTGCGAACGTGAAGCTCAGGGACGCTCTGGTTTTTGGCCGTCATCCCGAAATCGCGAAGCGATATCCGGGACCCAGCGCCTTGGCACTTCATGATGTTGCGAAAGTCACTGGGTTCCGGCTTTCGCCGGAATGACGGAACGAGCGCTGATCAGCTCCTCAGAGCCGACGGGCCATCCATAGTGTAACGATGGACATCCGCGCGTCGGCCGCGACCGCAAAGCTTGTCCTGATTTGCCCGCGAATCCGTGCAGTCACTGCGGGCCCGCGCTATGCACGGCGTCCACTCTTGCGCTCACGTGAAGTATGCTCCGCCGAAACCGATACCCGCCCAGGTGCGCCATGAATCATCCCGACCTTCGCCGCGGCAGTCTCTTGTCCCGCATTGCAAAGCGCCTTGCACTGGCGACGGCGCTGGTCGCCATGCCGTGGCAGGTCGCCATGCCGGCGGCCGATTCGCCGCAGCAACAAGTCTTTGCCGCGGAACGCGCATTCGCCAAGTCCATGGCCGATCGCGATGCATCGGCATTCGCGAAGCATGTCTCCGATGAAGCGATTTTCTTCAACGGCACCGCCGTGCTGCGCGGCAAGAAGGAAGTGCTCACGGCGTGGTCGCGATTCTTCGAAGGCAAGACCGCGCCGTTCTCGTGGGAACCGGATCGCGTGGAAGTCCTGCAATCCGGCACGTTGGCGCTCAGCACCGGGCTGGTGCGCGATCCCAAGGGCAAAGTTATCAGCCGCTTCAATTCGATCTGGCGCCAGGAAGCGCCGGGCGTGTGGCGCGTGGTCTTCGACAAGGGCAGCCCGGCGGAAGCGGACGACAAGCGGTGACCTGCAGGCCGCCCGGTCGAAGCCTTGATCTTCGGATTTCAATTGGAAGCAAGCGGCACGCCACAGATGACGAAGACGCTTCATGCAACGAAATGGCATTCCCCGCGAATCTGGGCGCACGCCTGCCCGAAGACATTCCCGTTCACTTGTGGCACGGATTGGACGACGACATCGTGCCGCCCTCGCACGTCGATCTTTACGCACGCGCGATTCCGCAGGCTCAAGTCCATCGCCTGCCCGGCCGCGACCACCAGTTCAACGATGACCTGGCCGACATCGCGATGGCCATTTTGTCGCTGGAAGCGCGACGCTGAAGCCTAGCGGCGGAATCGGAAACCGTTTCCCGGCAGGGCGTCCCGTGTTTCATCCGAGATAACACGGCCCGGTTTCGCGTACTTCCATGGTCGCCCATTCGGCGGCGGGACATATTGCAGCGAGTTCGACGGCTTCGTCGCGCGTGGCGCAATCGACGAGAAAGAATCCGCCGATCATTTCGCGGGCTTCGGCGAATGGGCCGTCGCGCAGGCTGCGTTTGCCGCCGCGGATTTGCAGGCGCTGGCCTTCGGAATCGTTGCGCAGTGACGAGTACGCGCGCAGCACGCCGCGCGATTTGAGTTCATCGGCGTAATCCAGCATGCGCTGGTAGACCGCCTTGCCCTCTTCCTCGGTGCGCTCGGCGCGCTGGCCGCGGGGTTCGGCGACGAACAACATGTAGGCCATCACTCTCTCCTATCCGAAATGTTGGTTTTACTGGCATGCCGGGGCGGTCTGCGGATTCATCGCGGGCCAAACCCGGAATCCAAATCTGTTGGCCCATCGGAAAGCACCAGAAGCTGGATTCCGGGTTCAGCCCGCAAAAACGCGGGCGGCCCCGGAATGACGAAAAAGAAGACAACACGCCATCCTGCCGGCTCATGCTTATTCCGTACTGGCGCAGGCCTCGGCGCGCTGACGCAGCAATTCCGATTCGCGCGCGTTGCCGGTGAGCGTTGCGGCGCGTTCGAATTCCGCGCGCGCCTCATCCAGACGTCCCAGCTTGAACAACAAGTCGCCGCGCACGCTGGGCAGCAGATGGTAGCCGGCCAGCGCGCGTTCCTTCTGCAGCGCATCGACCAGTTGCAATCCTGCCGCAGGGCCTTCGGCCATCGACACGGCCACCGCGCGATTCAATTCGACCACCGGCGACGGCGCGACTTCGGCCAAGCGCGCGTACAGCGACGCGATGCGCTTCCAATCGGTGTCTTCCGCGTGCAACGCGCGCACGTGACAGGCGGCGATCGCGGCCTGCAGCGCGTAGCTGCCGTCGGCGCCGCCGAGTTGTTCCGCGCGTTCCAATGATGCAAGGCCGCGGCGGATCAGCAGGCGATCCCAGCGTGCGCGATCCTGGTCCAGCAAGAGGATGGGCGTGCCGTCAGCCGCGGTGCGCGCGTGCAGCCGCGACGCCTGGATTTCCATCAGCGCGATCAGCCCGTGCACTTCCGGCTCGCGCGGCGCGAGTCCGGCCAGCACGCGGCCCAGCCGCATCGCTTCTTCGCACAAGGCGGGCCGCGCCCAGTCGCCGCCCGCGGTGGCGGTGTAGCCCTCGTTGAAGATCAGGTAGACGACTTCCAGCACGGCGGCGAGGCGCGGGGCGAGTTCCTCGCCGCGCGGCACTTCGAACGGCACCTGCTTTTCCGCGAGCGTGCGCTTGGCGCGCACGATGCGCTGCGCGACGGTGGGTTCGGGCACGAGGAACGCGCGCGCGATTTCCGGCGTGGTCAGGCCGCCCAGCATGCGCAGGGTCAGCGCGACCTGCATGTCGCGGGTGAGTACCGGATGGCAGGCGGTGAAGATCAGCCGCAGCAGATCGTCGCCGATGTCGTCATCCAGCGCGTCCGCATGGTCCGGGGCGTGCGTCATGGCGTCAGGTTGAAGTTCGTAACCGAGCGCGGCCTGCTTGTCGTCGCGCATCCGGTTATGGCGCAACTGGTCGATCGCGCGGCGCTTGGCGGTGGTCATCAGCCACGCGCCCGGATTGTCCGGCACGCCGTCGGTGGGCCAGCGTTCCAGCGCGACGACCAGCGCTTCCTGTGCCAGATCCTCGGCCTGCCCGACGTCGCGCAACATGCGCGCAAGGCCCGCAATCAGGCGCGGCGCCTCGATCTTCCAGACCGTTTCGATGGTGCGGTGGGCGTCGGCCGTCGTCATGACGGCCGATCACAGCAGCCCTTCGCGTCCGGCGCAAGCGCCCGATGCGGCCGCGTTCAGGCCTTCGCGATCTTCTCGCGCAGGCGGGCTTCGTGCTCGCGGATCTCGGGCGTCGCGGCCTCACCGAAATCGTCCATCTCGAACACCGGACGCAGTTCGATCTCCGTGCCGCCATCGAACGGCGCGCGCTTGATCCATTCGATCGCCTCATCGAAATTGCGCACCTGCCACAGCCAGAACCCGGCCACCAGTTCCTTGGTTTCCGCGAACGGCCCGTCGATCACGGTGCGCCGTTTGCCATCGAAGCGCACCCGCGCGCCTTTCGAGCTGGGATGCAGGCCCTCGCCCATCAGCATCACGCCGGCGTTCACCAGTTGTTCGTTGAACTTGCCCATCTCGGCCAGCAGCTCGGTGCCGGGCATCACGCCGGCTTCGGAATCTTCGTTCGCCTTGACGATCACCAATACGCGCATGACTTGTCTCCAGTGCTCCGGCGATCCGCCGGTTTCATGACGGCGACGAACGACGCCGGCCCGATTCGACATTCGCCCTTTTCATTGACCGGCGTCAGGGCGGCCATGACACGGCAGGTCCAGCATGAGAGGATCGACGAAACCCCTGACGCCATGGCCACCACGCAAACCAACGTGAACGCACCCGCCCCGCCGCTGCATCCATTCCGGCCGCTGTTCTTCTGCGCGGCGCTGGCCGCAAGCCTCGGGATGCTGGCATGGGGTGCATTCCTGCATTACGGCTGGCTGCCTTCCGCGGCGTTGCAGAACCCGTTCTACTGGCACGCGCACGTGATGCTGTTCGGCTTCGCGGGCGCGCTGGTGGGCGGATTCCTGCTGACCGCGTCGGCCAACTGGACCGGCATCGCCACCACCACGCGGCGCAGCTTGCTGCTGCTGACCGCGACGTGGGTAATCGCGCGTGTGTTGCTGCTGACGCCGCTGCCGTTCTGGGTCGGCGCGCTGTTCGACGTCGGTTACCTCTTCGGCCTGGTGTTCCTGGTCGGACGCGTGCTGTGGCTGTCGCGCAACAAGCGCAATGCGTTCCTGATCGCGATCCTATTGTTCTACGCCGGACTGGACATCGCGTTCTACGCGGGCGTGCTGACCGGCGATGCCACGGTTCCCACGCGCGCGCTGATCGGCGTGGTCGATTTGCTGATGGTGCTGATGCTGGCGATCGGCGGACGGGTGATTCCGTTCTTCACCGGGCGCAAGCTCGCCGGCCACACGATGTGGGTGAACAAATACCTCATCTTCGCGGTGAACGGCGGCGGCGCGCTGGTGCTGCTGTGTGGCTTGGCCGGCGCACCGGATCGCGCGCGTGGCGTGCTGATGCTGGTGGTGGCGGTGCTCGCGTTCGTTCGTCTGGCTGGCTGGCGCGGCTGGCGTGCGTGGCGCGAACCGATGCTGTGGGTGCTGCACCTCGGCTACCTGTGGTTGGCGATCGGGCTTGCCGTTCGCGGCGTCGCGCTGCTCGGCATCACCGCGATGGCGGAAATCGACACGCTGCACGGCATTACCGTGGGCGCGCTGGGCACGCTGTCGCTGGCGATGATGGTGCGCGTGGCGCAAGGCCACAGCGGCGTGCCGATCCAGTCCAACGCTGCGTTGACGGTCATGTTCGTGCTGCCGACCGTGGCCGCAACGCTCAGGCTCTGCATCAACACGCCGCGCGGCTGGGTGTGGGCGGCGCTGGCGTGGTTCGTTGCGTACGCGATCTACCTGTTCGTGATCGCGCCGTTGCTGGTGCGCGGGCGTGTCGTCGCGACGCGATGAGCGTGCCCGCCGTCGCTGGCGGCGAAAGTGTCATCACACGGGCATTTCGCCGGTCCATTTTCTTGGGGACCGTCGGAATGCGGACCAGCAAACACCAATGATTTCAAGAACTTTACGCACACTGCTCATGCTGCTGATGATGCCTGCCGTGGCGTCATGCGCCGCTGCCACGAACGACGACGTGGCGCGTGCAGCGGTGCCCGCCCCCAGCGTCGAGGCGCCGCTTGCGAACCATTCCGGCAAAGCCACCGCGGTGCTGGCCGGCGGTTGCTTCTGGGGCACGCAATGGGTGTTCGAACACGTGCCCGGCGTGACCAACGTGACCTCCGGCTATTCGGGCGGCGCGGCCGCAACCGCCACCTACGAACAGGTCAGCGACGGTGATACCGGTCACGCTGAAGCCATCCGGATCGTCTACGACCCCTCGAAGATCACCTACGGACAACTGTTGCGCGTGTATTTTTCCGTGGCAACGAACCCGACCGAGCTGAACCGCCAGGGCCCCGACACCGGCACCCAATACCGTGGCGTGATCTTCTACGCCAATGCCGAGCAGCAAAAGATCGCGAAGGCCTACATCGCGCAACTCGGTGCCGCGCACGCGTTTGCGGCACCGATCGTGACGCAGGTCGTGCCGCTGAAGGCGTTCTATCCCGCCGAGGATTACCACCAGGATTACGCACGCCTGCACCCGGACGCGCTCTACATCGCCATCAACGACGCGCCCAAGGTCGCAGCGCTCCAGCGCGCGTTGCCGAAGCTGTATCGCGCGCAGCCGGTGATCTGGCACGCCGAGCACCCGACCACGATCATGGTGGACCTGCACTGAAACCTCGTGGATGCATCAGCGCTCGCAGCATGGACGTTGCCGCTGCACGGGAGGGCACGGCACGTCGCCGTACGAACAGAACACGCAGCAGTCGCCGGGTTTCGGACGCAGCATCGCGCCGCAGCCCGCACATTCGTGGAAGAACACGCAGGCGTCCTCGGGCATGGACTCCACGCTGCGGTGCCCGCAATGCGGGCAGGTCAGCGTGGATTGTCGGACGGGTTCAGGCGTCATCGGTGTCCGCATCATGGCAGATTTCGGCATCGCGCCACGAAACCGGGTGCCACGGCCTCAGTCATTGCCGCGCACGGCGATCCAGAACGGCAGTTTTCCGTGCGTGTCGATCTGCTTGACGACCTTGAGCGAGTGCGCGTCGATGACCGCGATCTTGTTGGTGGCGGTGACGGTCGCGTACACCCATCGGCCGTCCGTGCTGGCCCTGACACCGTGCGGGCCCTGCCCCACGTCGATCTGCTTGACGACCTTGAACGTCGCGGGATCGATCACGTCCACCACGTGACCGGCAATGCCGCCGGTGAACACGTAGCGCCCACCGGGAACGACATCGATGCCGGCGTGGCCGGGCGCGACAGGAATCACGGCCAGCTCCTTGCGCGTCTTGAGATCCACGGCGGCAACGCTGCCCGTCAAGTCGCGCACCCACAACACCCGGCCGTTGGCGGAAAGGTCCAGATTGTGCGGGCCGTGCACGCCGGGCACCGGGATCTCGCCGGTCTTCGCGAGACTGTGCATGTCGAGCACGGCCACGCCCGTGCCGCCCTGCAACGTGACGTAGGCAAGTTTGCCGTTCGCGGTGAAGCGCGCGTTGTGTGGCGTCTTGCCGACCTTGATGGTCTTGACCGGCTGATGCGTTCGCATGTCGATCACGGTCACGGAATCCGTTCCGGCGCTCACCGCCAGCCCGAAGTGTCCGTGCGGACCGATTGCGACGCCCTGCGGCACCGCGCCGACGGCGATCGTGGCGAGCGCCTTGCCGGTCTTCGCATCGACCACGTAGGCGTTTTCCGTTCCCGCGCTGCTGACCAGCAGTTTCGTTCCATCGGGGCTGACCGCGACATAGTGCGCACTGTCGAGCTTGCCCCAGGCGGCACCGCCAGGAAACGATTCGACGCTGTTCGACCCTTGCAGGGCGACGTAGGCGGTCGACGGGAAATATTGCGCGGGCCCGGCCGCGGCGGCCCACGACGACGCGAGCGCGCAGGCGCACGTGAAAACGACGGCTGCGAATGTCTTTCGCATGGAAGCTCCTCGATTCATCGGATGGCCGAACCTGGCCAGAAGACCGAACTGGTTCCGGTCGCCTTACATGCGCATCGCCCATGGGCGCGCGCGTCCGTGGGGCGCTTCACGGTCAAAACCAGGCGCGGAACCCTGCCACGAATTGCAGGTCGTCGGCGGGCTCGCCCTCCGCGCGCGCGAAGCCGCGGCTGCGGCCGAAGCGTTGCTGCCAGACCACGCCGACGTACGGCGCGAATTCACGGCGGATTTCGTAGCGCAGGCGCAACCCGGCTTCGACATCCGACAATCCCGACCCGACGCTACGCTGCGGATCGTCGCGCCCGTAGAAATTGGCTTCCAGCGACGGTTGCAGGATCAGGCGCTGCGTGAAGCGCGCTTCGTACTCGAACGCCACGCGCGCTGCCGTGCGCCCCGCTTGCCCGACGTAAAACGTCGCCTCGGTTTCGAACCAGTACGGTGCCAGGCCTTCGATGCCGAATGCGGCCCAGGTGCGATCAGGGCCGATCCCGAAGTCGTGGCGCACGCCGAGCTGCGCATCCCAGAACGGCGCGACCGCATGCGACCACAGCGCTTCGGTACGCAGGTCCTGCAAGCGACCCTCCGCGTGCTCGCCTTCGAACTTCAGCCACAACTTGTCGAAATTGCGGCCGTACCAGGCCTGGCCGTCGACGGTGACGGCGTGACCGCCATCGCGCGCCTCCACGTATTCCAGTCGATCCAGCAACAGGCTGCCGACGGCGGGATCGTCATGCATCTCCATGCCTTCCATGGTCCCGTAGTGGTAGCCATCGGAGTAATCCGGGCTGCGTGCGTGGGCGGCCGGCGCGGACGTCGTGTCCATGTCGTGCATGGCGTGCGGAACCGCGCTCGATCCGGCGGATGCGGGCGCGGCGGCGCGGGGTTGCGACGTGTGCTGCGCGTGGTGTTCGTGGTGTGCTTGCCCGGACACCGGCGTGTCCTGCATGGCGTCCTGCGCGGAAGCCGGTGCGCCCGCGAAGATCGCGACCGCGAGCGCACCGGCCGATGCCGCCCGTTTCATGCGTGCGTTCATGCCACCACCACCTCGCGGAACATGCCCGCTTCCATGTGGTAGAGCAGATGGCAGTGGAACGCCCAACGCCCGGGTGCGTCGGCTTTCACGCGGTACGCGACGCGCTGTGCCGACTGCACGTTGACGGTGTGCTTGCGCACCTGGAACTCGCCGTCGGGCGATTCGACCTCGCTCCACATGCCGTGCAGGTGGATCGGATGGTTCATCATGGTGTCGTTGCAGAGCACCACGCGCAGGTGCTCGCCGTAACGGAAGTGGACGGGCTTGGCTTTCGAGAAGATCACGCCGTCGAACGACCAGATGAAGCGCTCCATGCTGCCGTCGAGGTGCAGTTCGAATTCGCGCGTGACCGGTTCCGGATACAGCGAGCCACCCAGCGTATGCAAGTCGGCGTAGGTCAGCACGCGCCGGCCGTTGTCGCGCAGGCCCGGGCCGGGATCGTCCAGG
>Ga0079221_10000446_pt1 | contig 11520 bp, 9 predicted proteins | sample GAAS200_FD_75069 | JGI IMG/M metagenome (GOLD analysis project Ga0079221, IMG submission 75069) | Agricultural soil microbial communities from Georgia to study Nitrogen management - GA AS200 | ecosystem: Environmental > Terrestrial > Soil > Agricultural land | place: USA: Georgia | collected... | reverse complement strand
TCCGAAGCGCTCCTTCATCGGACTCGGCATCGCCCTCGCCGGTTTGCCCGTATACTTCTTCTGGCGCTCACAAAACCGAAAGGCCGCCGCCGCCCCATGAGCCCCATGAGTATGACGAGTAGTTCCGCCCGCCCCGCCCGCACCAAGCGCTCTCTCTACATGGAGTGGGCCAAGACGCGCTCCCACGCCAAGTACAATCTCGCCACCAGCGGCCTCACCGGCGTTTCGCGTGAAGAATTTCCTCTCGATCTCCGCGAACTCGAAATCACCGCACCCGGCGGCTACGGCCACGCCCCGCTCCTCGCGCGTCTCGCCGTGCACACCGGCGTCTCCGAAGAGTGCATCGTCACCGCCGCCGGTACTTCCATGGCGAATCACCTCGCCATGGCCGCCCTTCTCGAACCCGGCGACGAAGTCCTCCTCGAGCAGCCCGCCTACGGCCCCATTCTCGACGTCGCCAACTATCTCGGCGCGCGCGTCAAGCGCCTTCCCCGCCGCTTCGAATCCCGCTTCTCCATCAGCCTCGAAGAACTCCAGCGCGCCATCACCACCTCGACCCGCCTCGTCGTCCTCACCAATCTCCACAATCCCAGCGGCGCGCTCCTCTCCGCGCAAATGGTCGGAGCCATCGGCAAACTCGCCCTTCGCGCGGGCGTGCGCGTTCTCATCGATGAGGTCTATCTCGAAATGCTCTTTGGCAAGCCCGCCCCGTTTTCCTTCCCCATCGGCAAATCGCTCGCCGCCGCCAAAGAAAATCCCTTCATCGTCACTAGCAGCCTCACCAAGGTTTATGGCCTCAGCGGCCTGCGCTGCGGCTGGATCCTCGCGGCTCCCGCCCTCGCCCGCCGCATGTGGCTGCTCAACGACCTCTTCGCCGCCACCGGCGCGCTTCCCGCCGAGCGCCTCTCCGTCGTGGCCCTCGATCATCTCGAAAAATTTCGCGAACGCGCCCGTGCCCTCCTCACCGCCAATCGCGCCCTGCTCGATTCCTTCCTCGACTCGCGAAGCGACCTCGAGTGTTTCCGCCCTCCCGCCGGCACGGTCGTCTTCCCGCGCCTCCCGCACAGCCGCGATCCTGAAGCCTTTTTCCAATTGCTCCGCGAAAAATTTGAAACCTCCGTCGTTCCCGGCAGCTTCTTCGAAATGCCCCGCCACTTCCGCATCGGCATCGGCGGCGACACGCCCACCCTCCGCGCCGGCCTCGAACGCCTCTCCTCCGCCCTCGACTCCCTCTCCAAGCGCTAAATCGTCCTGCGCTCCGTGTAGGGGCACGATATATCGTGCCCTCGATTTGTAGCGGCCACTTATGTCGCCTTCCTCCGACTGCGCCCCTCGCGCTTCATTTCGTACCGCCGGCTTCCAGCCGGCTTCTTCTCAACGCCGCAGGCGTGCAACACGCGCGGGTGCCCATCCTTGCGGTTTTTGCAAGGGTGGGTCTTGCTTGTGTAGGGGCACGATATATCGTGCCCGTTCCTGGTTCTTGTGTGGCGGCGACGGCATTTATCCCGATTCGAGGGACGTCGCCCGCCCCCTCTCGCCTTCGTGCGTACTTCCGCCGTATAATCCCCCCACTTCTCCTCCACAGAAATGAGCCCCCCATGACCGTATCCGTCTTCATCGGAACCAGCGTCGACGGTTTCATCGCCCGCCCGAACGGCGCTCTCGACTTTCTCCCGCCCGGCGGCGGCGAACCTCACGGCTACGACGAGTTCTTCGCCAGCGTGGACTCCCTCGTCATCGGTCGCAAAACCTTCGAAACGGTTCTGGCGTTTCCCGATTGGCCCTACGGTAATAAACGCGTGGTGGTCCTCAGCAGCCGCGCACTCGATTTCTCCGCCGTGCGCGGAGCCCGTGTCGAGCAGATGGCCGGGCCCCCCGCCGAAATTGTTTCCAAACTCGCTGCCGGCGGCGTCCAGCACGTCTACGTGGACGGCGGCATCACCATTCAACAATTTCTGCGCGCCGGCCTCGTCGAGCGCCTCATCATCACGCGCGTCCCCGTCCTCATTGGAGACGGCATTCCCCTCTTCGGCGGGCTGCCGCGCGACATCCGTCTCCATCACGTCGCCACCCACCACTACCCAAGCGGCCTGGTCCAAACCGAATACCGCGTCGCCGTCTAATCGCTTGCGGTTTGTAGCGGCGGGTTAACCCCGCCATCTTTCCTTTTGTAGCGGCGACTTTACTCGCCATCTTCCTGCTTTTCCTTTCGTTCCGCCGCCTTTACCTCGCCATCTTGCCCTTGCCCCGCCCGCGCCGACGTCATCCCGCCCGCCCTGTTTACCCTGCTTGCCCTGAACGAAGAGAAGGGAGCCCCGAAGGGAGCTCGCCGAAGGGAACCGCCGCACTTTGGCGTGTGACGAGCTCTTCCCGGCGGCTTGGAGCTGCTCGGCCCAAGGGGCAACTGGCGCGCAAATCTGGCTAAGTCTCACGCCCTGCGGCACGCTCGCCCAAGCCCCCGGCAACGGGTCTGCGACGCGGCCGACTCCCGAGAATCGACTTCTCAGTTCGGGGCCGCTCCGCCGGTCGCTAGAGAGCCGCGCTGGGTAAAACGCCAAGCGCTCGGGTACGTCTGCAAAATATTCTAAAGACAGGGCTTATCTGATTAACCACAAGAAGAAAAGGATTTGACATAGGGTGGACGCTCAAGGTATAGTAAGAAGCGTTACATTGTATCTGCGCACGTATTGGAGTGAGTTTTATGATCAGAAGCAGCTCGAAAGATTGGGATTCGGCAGTTAAGCAAGCAAGTGTAGAGCCACCAGAAAGCCTGAAGGATGACGAAGTGTTCAGACAGGCTTATGCCAAGTTCCAAAGAGAAAAGTACGAGTGGATCAAAAAAACCGCCGAGAACCAGCCCACGCCCAAAAAGGGTTAGATTGACGCTGGTCCCCCCTCGCCTTTCAAGTATGAATGTAGTCCTGGAATCCCGTTGAACGAACGCTGTGGTACAGGTGTCCCTCGATGTCGGGCGCCGGAACGCCGAGCTTCTGAAGCGCAACCTCGGCAGACTTGAGAGCCCCCTCAATCCAGCCCTGCTCTGTCGAAAAGGCCTCGCCGCAGGTGAAGAGCGGAACTTCGGTGAATGGCTGACTTAGGTACTCAACCACTTCCCAGGATTTTGCGCGAGGATTCCAAGAATGCCACCCCCCACGAAATGGCCATTCCGACCAGTCCTGGTGGACGCCGACGTACGGCGTCGGAATAGCATCCAAGTTTCTAAGCTCAGGGTGCAAAGCAGTAATCTGGCGATGTGCTTTTAGGAGCATGGCCTCCGTTACACCGAATCGTTCTATTATGTCTGTGTCCAACTCGTCGAACTGGTCTTCCGGCCGCGTGTACGGCGCCGGCTCTCGTTTTGGTGATTTGCGCGAAAATTTCCGTATCATTGGCTTCCAGAAGTCAACGTAGTGCTCGTCGCTGTAACATGCCATGACGACGCCAGGCACCTCGTCCTTTTGCTCGTTTGCCTTCACCGGCTCATAGTAATAGACCTGTCGAATGGGTAAGTCTGTCGTGGCCCTGCCAGATTTTGCGCCAAGGCCCCGGTTCTCCAACCACCAGGCCCGATCATAGGCCAGGAACATTTTGAAAAGGGGGTGGGCTGTAACACTCTCCTCCAATTTCGTCCTAAATTCCTCAACTGGATCGCTTGCTCCTGCTGAGGAGTACACCAGGGAAATCTCGACCTCTTTCATCGCCTCTTTGGGCAAGGCCAGAATCACAAAGCGGGCCGACAAGGGTGAAGCTAACCCTTTGAAATAAAGGAGAAATGGGGCATCTCGGTCTTTCTGACGCCATTCTATTTTCTTCAGCTCATATTTTTCCTGCAGCCATTCCGACCCCTTGCTTTTCTCCACCATACTTTTCTCCAACAATGCCGCCAAGGTCCGCGGTACATCATCCATGCCCCTTTCAAGCGTGAAATAATCAACTCCGAAGTCCGCCAGAAACCAAGGAATCGCCTCCGCGGCGTTCCAGTTGGCAAAGATTGACTCATATCCGAGGGCGTCGTGAACCATCAAAAATCCTTCGCTACTCAGGAAGTATTGCAAGAGATTCCAGAATCCGAGATCGTATAGAGGACGCCCTTGTAGCATCCCGTAACGCTTCAGCAAAGCCCATTGATTGCAGCTGAGCGTTAGTTTCGTCAGCGAAGACCCGTCTTCTGCTAGCCCGGACAGGATGGCTGCGGCAAGGACCAGTTCTCGGGTTGTTCCTTCCTGGGAGGCCACTGCAGGCCAATCGAACTCAACACTTTTTAGCGCGTCGACAATAGCTCGTCTAGTGAGTTGTACAGGGGTATCGGGCTCGTCTGGCTCGAGTCGGTACGGCATGCCACGTGGAGCATCACAGGACTCACAAGAGCCGCGCAGAACACTGCCCGCTTTGAGATGCCGGCCACGCAAGTACATGAGCCGATCGACAAATCGAAAAGGTTTCGTCGGCAGACGAAAGCTTCTCACAAAGTCTCTAAGGAGAATGTGGCTTGTCGTGTACCTCATGCCGCCGAGTTCGGCCAGAAAGGTAGTCCCTGGCATTCTCACGGTCAGAAGGCGACCACCTACTCTTGTAGTAGCTTCGAATAATTTTAGCGATGGAACACCTGATGGTTTGCCAATCAGCCGATTAATGACATCGGGAGAGGTGGACGCGATCCGCCATGCCGAGTAGAGGCCCGCAACTCCCCCACCCACAATGGCAAAATCGAGAACTGGAGGATCGTCACCCATAGCTTCCCGCAAGGGACTGCACCTCTTACCAGCCTTGGTACGTGTAGCGGTCGCCAACCACGAGAGCGACAACACTACCCGTCGCTTTTCGCTCTGTCAAGCTGTCGTATTCCTGGTCCTTTTCGACCGGTGACCTGTGCGTCGTGTGCTGAAAGATTTTTCGGATGGCTGACGCGCCCAAAAGGCAGGTCCAGCAGAACGCAGCTACACGACTGAAGGGCTGACCAAATTTCAAACCATCGCAAGAAGCATTGCGCAGTGAGCAAAGAAGAATCATCCTCGTGGATGACGAATCCGACTGCGGGGCTTGGGTGCCGTATTGGCCTAAAGCCAACAAATTCGATGTTGCAGAAGGACGGCGGAAGTGGGTCTCCCCGTGCTCGCGGCAGGATTCCACGATTTTACGATCAACACCTTGTGCGATCTCGACGGTTTCGGAGATGGCCGGTGGCCCGGAGTCGGAAAATTCATGTTTGGCGGGTGGCCGTCCTTCGACGGCTCAGGGCGGATGGCCGGGCTCGACCTATGGCTTTCCTTCCGGCATCTCAGCTATCACCTCGAGGGTAAGCGTCTCAACTTCAATCCAATGCAGGACCAGGCTAATCAGTTTTTTCAGGTCCTTCAGGTCCTTATCTTCCCATTTACGCACATAATGAGTCTCATCGTTTCCCAGCCATGCGGCCCGTTTGGCGATTTCTTTGATTTGTTCACTCTTCACATAGTCCTTAATGCAGGTTCCTAAAAGGGTTTTTTCAACCTTGGCTTTTTCAATCGCAAGCTTCTCAGCGTCAGTCTCCGTTATTCGCCCGATGATGTAGTCCTTAATGAGAAACTCCAGTGCCTTTCTATAACCCGGACCAGCAACTAGCAAAAGTCCATGTTGTTCGGCTTTATGGGCATCTTGGTAGATAGAGCAAAAATCCGGCGACACCTTTCGAATGGTTTCCGACTGCTGTACTGTTGTGGGCTCGATGGGAACACACATTCGCAAAAAATACATAGCAGTCTGCGGTTGCAGTCTGAAATACCTAGCGATAAACAAGCGATGACATTTCCGGTTTGGACATCGCAGAAGGCGCTCCAGACAAGGCAAACCACCACTTTCAAAGGAAATCGAAACCCCTTGGTCCACAGGCGTCACTGATAGATGGCACAAAGGACATTGATCGGGCATGGCGTCAAGAGTAGCCATCTCTTCGGCACCGTTTTCTAGTCTGACTATTAGCTGTATATAAGACATGCGCCGCGTGACTCCTCTTATTTTTCCCGGAGCTTAATCACCAAGAGTATCAAGGAGAATCCGAAGTGGAAACAAGTAGGAATGAAGTTGGCAAGGCGCTGGCGCGTCGCGCGGAGACCGACAGGGTGCCGCATCCCTGTGGTTTTCAGCGTGCGGGTTTTGACGTTTCCGGCGGACTCCCATCCTACACCAAACAAAAGACTTACTTTCTCTCCGACCAATTCGCCAGTGTTGACTGCTCCTCACTCAACTTTCGCCCCGTTTACCCCGCTTGCCCTGAGCCTCGAAGGGAGTTTTCGAGGGGCTATCCCCTGGAATCCACTCGATTTAAATCTTTTTATTTTTCTTCCAATTTCGCTAGACAAAGACGTTACTTTATGGTATAATACTTTTGCTAACTGCTTTACCCTGCTCGCCCCGAGTATCGAGGGGAGCCTCGAAGGGAACAGCTCCGCCACCATGTCCCGCCGATTGTTTACCCTAAGCTGCGAAGGGAGCCTCGAAGAGCCTCTCCTCAACAAAACGAACGCTACCCCCCTATCTTCTGTATTTTCAAATACTTCCGCCCTCTTTTTTACCCTGAGCGAGGTCGAAGGGCTTGCCCCGAACGTATGCGAGGGGTGCGCTCGCGATCTATCTCCTTTGTTGTCAGTCATTTGCGCACTCTTTGGCGCAATGGAGCCATCACAACCCCTTTCCCATCAATCACTTCCGCACTCTTTCCCATGCAATGGGGGGTGGGGGGTATGGTCGTTAACCACTAACCACTCACCACTACCCACCTTCTTTTGTCTTGAGCGCGCTCAAAGAAAGAAGCCGGGCGTTGAGCCCGGCTCCCTGTCGAACGAACAAACGATCTTTCGCTTAGAAGCGGTAGCGGACGCCGCCGGAGACGCGCAGGTTGTTCTGCGCCGTACGACTCGTCCCGGCTTCGGGGAACTCGGAGAAGAGATAGTCCACCGGCCCGAGCCGCAGCGAGAGATGGCCGCGGAACGGAACGTCTACCCCCGCGCCGGCGGCCATGGCGAACGAGTTGTGCGTTGCTCCAAAGACATTGGTATGCGCCACGCCGAACAGGTCCTGAACGAACGGCGTAAAGCGGCTGTAGTGATGGAAATAGATCTGCGGGCCAGCCATGTACGTGAACAGGTTGGTGTTCACGCTCGCTCCGCCGATGTCCCCGATGTGATATCCACTGAATTCGCCAACGAACCCGTACGAACTGCGCGGGTTATAGGCGAAAGAAGCGGAGCCTCCATTCGAGTTGAAACTCGGGAAGCCGGTGGTCGAGGGATTCGCTCGAAGGTAGGAATACTCGATAGAAACATCCTTCGAGCTTCCTTCCTGCGCGACCGCCGGCAGGCCGGCGAGAAGAAAGAGCCCCACGAGAAACGCTAATTTGCGCATATAAATGACCTTCCTCCACACTTACTGTTCTTTGGATTGCCTGGATTGAGGGGGGTCGAAGGTCCCAGGCGGCGGACAGGGCTCGGGTATGAAGACATCCCCGCTGGCTATTAGGATGCTGTAGCGGCCAGATGGGTTGCTGTGGAGTTTTGGCTCTAACACATTGATGATAAAGGGTATAAATCGCCGTTGTTGCGCAGAACTCGCGTTAGGAGCGGAACAACAGACGGCTTTAGAGCAGGCTCAGAGGGTCCATGTCAACGAGCACGGCGGTTTGGGGGATTTCTTTCGCGTCGCAATAGACGAGCGCGCCGCTGAGGAGTTTCGTGAGCACGGAGCGCTTCGGGGATTTCAGCAGAAATTGGAAGCGGTGTTCCCTTTTGAGGCGCGCTAGGGGCGCGGTGGCGGGGCCCAGGATGCGGACTTTCTCGCCGTCATGGGGAGAAAAATATTGGGAGAGTTGGCGCGACCAGAGGATAGCCTTTTCGAGGCTGGTGTCGCGGACGATCACGTTGGCGAGTGAGGTGAAGGGCGGATAGGCCATCATGCGGCGGAAGTGCAGTTCTCGCTCGAAAAAGGAGAGGTAATCCTGTTTGACAGCGTCTTGGATGGCGTAGTGGTCGGGATAAAAAGTCTGGATGAGGACGCGGCCGGGAAGTTCGCCCCGGCCGGCGCGGCCGGCAACTTGCGTGAGTAATTGAAAGGTGCGTTCGGCGGCGCGGAAGTCGGGAAGGCTGAGAGAAGAATCGGCACTGACAACGCCGACCAGCGTGACGCGCTGAAAATCGTGGCCTTTGGCGAGCATTTGAGTGCCGACGAGAATGTCGAGAGCGCCGCTGGCGAAGGCGCCGAGAGTTTCTTGATACTGGCGCTTGGTGCGCGCGGTGTCGCGGTCGAGGCGGGCGATGCGGGCGCCGGGAAATTCCTTGCGGAGGCGTTCTTCGAGTTGCTCGGAGCCTTCGCCGAAAAAATAGATGTATTTGGACTGGCACTTGGGGCAAAGCTTTGGAATGGATTGGATGGAGCCGCAGTAGTGGCATTCGAGACGATTGCGGTGCTTGTGGTGGGTCATGGAGATGCTGCAGTTGACGCACTGCACGGAGGCGCCGCAACTGCGGCAGAGCACGGACCAGGAATAGCCGCGGCGGTTGATGAGAACAAGCGCCTGGGTTTTGCTGTCGAGGCATTCCTGAATGCCGGCGTGGAGCTTGGAGGAGATTGGGCTGGTTAGATGGGTCTGCTGAAATTCCTCGCGAAGGTCCACGATTTCGACATCGGCGAGAGAGCGGTCGGCGACGCGGGAAGCGAGGGTCAACAATTCGTATTTTCCTTCGCGCGCGTGATGGTAGGTTTCCATGGACGGCGTCGCGGAGCCGAGCAGGGCTGCTGCGTTTTCCATCTTTGCGCGGACGATGGCGACATCGCGGCCGTGGTAGCGAGGCGTTTCCTCCTGTTTGTAGCTGCTCTCCTGCTCCTCGTCCACGATGACGAGGCCGACATTTTCGAGCGGCGCGAAAATGGCGGAGCGCGTACCAACGACGACGCGAGCATCGCCGTTACGAACGCGCCACCATTCGCGCGCGCGCTCGACATCGCTTAGAGCGGAGTGAAGAACCGCCACGCCCTCGAAACGTGCGCCGAACCACCCGCGGCATTGGCGGCCAATCCACAGCGTGAGAGCGATTTCGGGGACGAGGATGATGGCGGTTTTTCCGCGGGCGAGCGTGTCTTGCACAGCGCGCAGGTACACTTCGGTTTTGCCGCTGCCGGTGACGCCGTGAAGCAATTGCACGCCGAAGGCGCCCAACTCGAAGCGCGCGCGGATTTCTTTTAATGCGCTTTCCTGTTCCGCATTGAGTTCGTGCGCGGGCGGGGTGTAACCGGAGTCGAAGGGATCTTCGGCGGGGTCGAGCGGTTCTTCCCAGCTTTCGAGGAGGCCGTCGCGGAGCATACGGTCGATCAGGGAGCGCGTGACATTCGCGAGCCGCAAGAGTTGAGGGAGAGGAAGCGGGCCGCGCTCGATTTCGAGGAGGGTGCGAATTCTTTCTTCTTTTTCGACGAGTGGTTTGATGGGTTCGCCGGTAGCCGCGGCGTTCTTCCAGGCTATGACGCGAAGCGTCTTTCGTTTTTGCGTCTGAAGGCTCTCGCGAATTTCAATCAAGCCCAGGCGCTGGAGTTTTTGCAGCGAGGAAAGATCGATCCGCAGTTTCGATTGCGATGCGAGGAGAACTGCGCCTTTCTTTTCTTTCAGCTTTGCGAGAAACGCTGCCTCTGCACTTGTCAGGCCATGCGAAATTTCGCCGCCGCTCAGACTGTAGGAGACTTCACGACCGGTTTCGGTCAAGAGGACTTGCCGCTGCGATTTCAGTTCGGTGAGAGGAGGAAGCATGGCGCGGAAGACTTCGCCGACGGGCGCGAGGTAATAGTTTGCGATCCAGTTGGCGAGTTCGATGAGTTTGGGCGAGAGGGCGGGGACAAAATCGAGAACGCGCGAAATCTCGCGAGCTTTTGTGCCTTCGGGAGCAGCTTCAATAAATTCAACGACAACCCCGACCAAAGACTTCTTGCGAAACGGCACGAGAACGCGGCTGCCCACTTGCACAGTGCCTCTCATCGATTCCGACACCTCGTAGGTGAACGTCGTTCGAAGAGGTACGGGCAACGCTACATTGCAGAAGGAACAGTTCATGCGCCGTGTAGTTTATCAGGAGGGGGAAGAGCGATGCCGCCACACGCTGTCCATGGACTTTGTTTCGATCAAGCCATGATCCCTCGCTGGGCCTGCTTGCCGCAGGCAGGCTCGGAATGGCAACCGCCTTATTGTGCGTTTGCACGTCTCTGGACGCACTTGAAGAAAGCTCGAGTGGTCGTTCAATGGCTGATGAGAAAGATGCCGCCGAAGATGGTGGCGATTCCCGCCCATTGCCAGCGGGAGATGTGTTCGCGCAGAAAAATTGCGGCGAGGCCCACGGTGACCGCGCCGTAGAGCGAGCCGAGGACGCTGATGACGGCTACTTGCTCCATTTGCATGCCGCGGTTGCTCAAGACAAACGCGAGCGTATCAAATGTGCCCATGCCCAGAGCCATCCAGCGGACACCGCCACGCGGAAGATGTATGGGCTGCGCCGCGAAAAAAATGATCAACGCGGTCAAGGAGGCGCTGGTCAGGCGAATCATCCACACGGCCTGCACCGCGCCGACGCGGGGCACAACGCGAATCCCCAGGAGCCAGAACAACATGCCAAATGCGATCGCAGCGATGATGGCCCAGCCGATGCCGCGGGTATTGGTTTTTGCCGGTTGCGCGGAGTTCTCGGAGGGAGCGTGCTCTCCGCCAGCGACGACAACAACTCCAAGCAAAATGAAAAGGATGCCAACCACGCGCGTGGCGGAAAGATGATCTCCGCCGAGCCATGAAAGGATGAGCGTCAAAGCGGGATAACTCGCGGATAGCGGAGCGACGACGGACATCTTGCCGATTTCGAAGGAGCGATACAAAGAAAGCGTGCCGCAAGCATTGAGAGAGCCGGCGAGAAATCCCCAGGCCCAGGGCTGCCAGCCGGAGCCGTCGGCGAGATGCCCCCAGCCTCCGAGCCAGCGCATGAAAAGTGTTAGAAGGAGAAAACCGACGAACTGCATGTAGAACATGGTGCGAAGCGTGCCGATGCGATGCGTGGAAAAGCGGGCGGTAAAGTCCGCACCGCCCCAGGTCAGCGCCGTCAGCAAGCCAATGAAGATTCCCATGACGGGCTAGGCAGGCTTGCCTTTTTTCGGTTGAAGACCGAGGACGGCCATGACTTTTTGCAGATCTTTCCAGACTTCCGGTTTCGCGTTGGGATTGCGCAGAAGATAAGCGGGATGATACGTGGCCATGAGTTTGCTTGACCGAAAGTCGAGCCATTGGCCGCGGAAATGGGAAATGCCGCGATTGGTTTTCAGCAGGGTTTTTGCGGCAACGGCTCCGAGGCACACGATGACTTTGGGCGAGATGACGTCAAGCTGGCGCAGAAGAAACGGCGAGCAGGTGCTGACCTCATCTTCTTCGGGTGTGCGATTCTCCGGAGGGCGGCATTTCACGACGTTGCAAATGTAAACGTCTTTGCGCTGCAGGCCCATGGCTTCGATCATTTGCGTGAGAAG
>Ga0079221_10000445_pt1 | contig 11520 bp, 13 predicted proteins | sample GAAS200_FD_75069 | JGI IMG/M metagenome (GOLD analysis project Ga0079221, IMG submission 75069) | Agricultural soil microbial communities from Georgia to study Nitrogen management - GA AS200 | ecosystem: Environmental > Terrestrial > Soil > Agricultural land | place: USA: Georgia | collected... | reverse complement strand
CGGGCGTCGCGCACGACACTACCGCGATCGACCAACACACCTGGCGTCTCGGTCGTCGTCTCGTTCGTCTGCGTCCGTCGGCGGCCGGATAGTGCCGGCGCCGGCCCGCCCAGCCGCGAGAGTCATCTACGAACCGTCGCGGACGACGGTCGGCCGAGTTGGGAGGCGTGTCGGGGCAGCCGCGGTCGCAGGGACGCACTGAACGGGCGGCGGACCGGCAGCCCCCTCGCCCTGCCGGTCCGCCGCAGCCGCCGCGGTATCCCGATCAGGCGGTCGGCATGAGCACGGTGTCGATGAGGTACACGGTGGCGTTGCGGGTCTGGAGGTTGCCGCACAGGACGCGGGCGTCGTTCACGGTGTACGCGTCGCCGGTCTTCTCGATGGCGACGCTGCCGCCCTCCAGCGTGGGAAGGGTGCCGGCGGTGAGGTCAGTGGGAGCACGACGCTCTCCGACCACGTGGTAGGTCAGGATCCCCGACAGCGTCTTCTTGTCGGCGAGGACCTTCGCGAGGGTGGCCTTCGGAATCTTCGCGAACGCGTCGTTGGTCGGGGCGAACAGGGTGATTCCGTCGGCGCTGTTCAGCGTGTTGGCGAGCCCGGCGCTGGTCACGGCGGTGACCAAGGTGGACAGCGCCGGCGTCTGGGCGGCGGCGGTCGCGACGGGCGCGGAAGCCAGCGACGCCGCACTTCCCGGTCCGCTGGCAGGGAGCTTCGGGCAGCTGGGACCGAAGGGACCGGCGGCCTCGGCAGCGCCGGCGGACGCACTCGGGCTTCCGCTCGGACTGGTGCCGGTCGTGCCGCTCCCGGCTTGGCTGGCCGTGTCGCTGCCGGAGCAGCCGGCAACGAGAGTGACGCCGGCGATCACGGCGGCGGCGGCGAAGCCGCGTAGCTTGTTCACCTGTCTTACCTCCGTCTAGAGTTCGTCTAGCTATTGGTCAAAGTAGAGGCGATCCAGCGAGGCTTGTCAAGGGTCTGTTCAAGAGTTGTAGAGTGTTGTCCGTGGGCACAGAGCCAGGGGACGGCCTGCTGCGGATCGGCGAGCTCAGCCGTCGGGTGGGCGTCAGCGACCACGTCCTGCGTGCCTGGGAGCGCCGGTACGGCCTGCTGAAGCCGGTGCGATCAGCGGGCGGGTTCCGGCTCTACTCGGAGGCCGATGAGGGTCGGGTCCGCCGCATGCAGGCCCACCTGGCCGGCGGTCTGTCCGCCGCGGAGGCTGCCCGGGCCGCGCTCGGCGAGGATGGGGCCGGCGCTGCCGCCGCTGACGGATCGGCAGCCGCGGCGGTCGAACGTCACGAAGGCCTGGCCGACAGGGCCGGCGCTCTCGCGCTGGCCCTGGACGAGCTCGACGAGCCGGCCGCGCAGGCGGTGTTCGACCGGCTGCTGTCCGACTTCACGGTCGAGACCGTGCTGCGGGACGTGGTGATGCCGTACCTGCAGGAGTTGGGTGAGCGGTGGGAACGGGGGTCAGTCACCGTCGCCCAGGAGCACTTCGCCAGCAACCTGCTCCGCGGACGGCTGGCCAGCCTGGCCCGCGGTTGGGGTCACGGTCATGGACCGCGGGCGGTCCTGGCCTGCCCACCCGGCGAGCGGCATGACCTCGCACTGCTCGTGTTCGGGATCGCGCTGAACCGCAACGGCTGGCGCGTCGGCTACCTCGGTGCGGACACCCCACTGGAGGAGCTGATCAACACCGCCGTCGACACCGCGGCCGACCTGGTCGTCCTCGCCGCGGCGACGCCGGAGCGGTTCGCTGGATTGACCGAGGACCTGACGCGGCTCGCCAGCGTCGTCCCACTCGCGGTGGCCGGCGCGGGCGCCGCCCAGAGGATGGCACTGCCCGTGGGCACCCGCGTGCTCACCGCGGATCCGGTCACCGAGGCGGAGCGGATGCCGCCACCGGCCAACCCCCGCCACGATGCCCGCACAGGGCAGTAGAACGCGCCGACCCAGCAGGCTCCGAGGGACCGTCAGGCGCAACCTCTTGAGCGTTCCCTCATCCTCCGCTCTGCAGCAGCGGCAGGGCAGAGAAGACATGGTTCTGCCAGATCCGGCGGGAGACCTCCTCCGGGTACGGGACGACGGCAGGCTCGGTGTCGAAGACCCGGGTCAGCCGGTCGGCGCGGTCGTACGGAGGCCAGCCGGGTTCGCCGTCGGTGGCGAACCTCGTCCACGCGCTCCGCATCTGCGCCGACACGGCCTCGGCTTCGGTCAGGTCGTCGCCGATCAGCATGGCCGGCTGGCCGCTGGTGAGGTTGCCGAAGACGAGCGGCACGTCGAGCCCGTGGCAGGCGCCCAGCACGCCACCCATGCCCGGTGCCGGCCAGGTCAGCTCGTAGACGTGCGTACGGCCGGTGTGCGCCTCGGCGAGATGCAGCGACGGCATCCGGAACAGCCAGTCGGAGTGGACCCGGTCGTACAGCTCCTCCGGGCTGCCGCCGGCCGCCCGGTAGCCGGCGACGCCGTCCGGGCCGGGGGCGAACAGGTCCAGCGCGGTCGCCGCCTGGTCCTCGGTGATCCGGCCGAGGGTGCCCTCGATCAGGGAGAACAGCCGCTGCTCGTGCTGCACGTGCCCGGCGATCAGATCGACGTTCCGGGCGGCGCCGCCGGCCAGCGCCCGCCACGGATCGGTGGGCAGCGTGGCGCCATCGACGACCGGCCCCAGCGGGACCCTGCGGTGCGCCACGACGCCCCAACGGTCCGCGTACCCGTCGATCTTCGCCATGAGCGCGTCACCGACCGCCGGCAGCTCTCCCGGGGGCACCGTGTCCAGCTCGGCCGGTGAGAGGCCCAGCTCGGCGGCGAGAACGCGGGCGACGTCGGCGGCCAGCTCCGGGGTGACGAACACGATCGGCATGCTCTGCACGATCGCGCGGCGGAACAGGCCGGCCGCCCGTGGCATCGCCAGCAGCGCGGCCACCGACCCGCCGCCGGCCGACTGGCCGAACACGGTGACCTGGTCGGGATCGCCGCCGAACGCGCTGATGTTGTCCCGGACCCATTCCAGCGCGGCGACCTGGTCGAGCAGTCCGCGGTTCGCGGGCGCCCCGTCGATCCGGGCGAACCCCTCGATGCCCAGCCGGTAGTTGAGCGTGACCACGACGACGCCGCCGTCGCGCGCCAGCCTGCCGCCGTCGTACTCGGGCCGGCCGGAGGTGCCGAAGACGTAGCCGCCGCCCTGGATCCACACCATGACCGGCAGGCTCGCGGCCGGATCCGGGGTCCACACGTTGACCGTCAGCCAGCCGCCGGCGGACTCGGTCACCGCGTCGGTCCCGAGCAGGCCGGACTGCGGGGGCGGCGGGCCGAATGAGAGAGCGTCCCGCGTCCCGTCCCACCCTTCGACCGGCCCGGGTGCAGCGAACCGCGCCGGTGGCTCGGCGAACGGGATGCCCTTGAAGACCGCGACGCCCGACTCCAGCCGGCCGCGCAGGCCCCCTGCGGTCACGCGCACCCGCGGCTCGGTCGCCGCCATCACAGTGTCCTTTCCGCCGGTACGTCGAACAGCGTGGATCATTGCGAGCGCGCCGCGCTACCGCGAACGAATTCCCTTCGTCCTGCGCGCCTGCGACCACACACCGCGGGGCGGACGGCCCCGGTGGCTCGGAGATAGCCTCGGGCCGTGACCGTGCACCAGCTCTCCCGGGTCGACGCGCGGCGGATCGCCGTGCGGGCGCAGCTGCTGGGCCGCGCGCGGCCGGACGGGCTGCGGGACGTGGTGCGTGGGCTGACCTTGCTGCAGATCGACCCGACCGCGGCCGTCGCGCCGAACGCCCACCTCGTCGCCTGGAGCCGGCTCGGCTCCGCGTACTCGCCGGTGGAGCTCGACGCCGCTCTGGACAAGCGCGACCTGATCGAGTTGCGGTCGATGATCCGGCCGGCTGAGGACATCGCGCTCTACCGGGCGGACATGGCGAACTGGGACACCGCGAAGCCCGGCGAGCAGATGGGCTGGCGCGCCTCGCTCCGCGACTGGGTGCGAGACAACGACGGCTGCCGGCGCGACATCATCGAGCGGCTCACCGCGTCCGGACCGCTGCCGTCGCGGGCCCTGCCCGACACCTGCGTACGGCCGTGGAAGTCGAGCGGCTGGACCGACGACCGCAACGTCACGCAGCTGCTGGAGATGATGGTGCTGCGGGGCGAGGTCGCGGTCGCCGGGCGGATGCGCGGCGACCGGCTGTGGGATCTGGCCAGCCGCGTCTATCCCGACGACCCGGTCGTCCCCGCGGACGAGGCGCTGCGGATCCGCAACGAGCGCAGGCTCAGCGCGCTCGGCATCGCGCGGGCCCGCGGCCCGGAATGTCCCGTCGAGCCGCTGGGCGTCGGCGAGGTCGGCGAACCGGCCACCGTCGAGGGCGTCCGCGGCACCTGGCGGGTCGACCCGGCGCAGCTCGGCCAGCCGTTCGAGGGGCGCACCGCGCTGCTGTCGCCGTTCGACCGGCTGGTGCACGACCGGAAGCGAATGGTCGAGCTGTTCGAGTTCGACTACGCGCTGGAGATGTACAAGCCGGTGGCCAAGCGGCGCTGGGGCTACTTCGCGCTGCCGATCCTGCACGGCGACCGGCTGGTCGGGAAGGTCGACGCCACCGCCGACCGGAAGGCCGCCGTGCTGCGGGTCGACGCGATCCACGAGGACGTCCCGTTCACGAAGCGCATGACCGGCGAGGTACGCGACGAGCTCGACGACCTGGCCCGCTGGCTGGACGTCGAACTCGCGCTCTGAGCCGCCTGGGGTCGGGCTTCCGTGGCGTCGCTTCAGAGGGCGTCGGACGCGACCACGGACGAGCGGGTGAACGCGCGCTCGGCCAGCTCGCCGTCGACGCGCTGGTAGCGGGCCAGCACGCGGCCGGCGTCGACCGTGTCGATCACGACCGCCGGCTGCCAGCCACCGTGCACGAAGACCCAGACGGCGTCACCCGGCTGGTACGCGGACCGCGTTTCCCCGACGTGGTCACCTTGGGTCATCGAATTTCCTTGATCGCGAACGCGGCACCGGGCAGTGCCCGGTGCCGGCAGCAGACAGCTTGTGCACAGAGAGTAAATACCAAGGGAAGAAAGCGTCAACCCCCCCAAAGTTGGTCCGTTTGGTATACCTAGGATTAGTGCCGGTGGACCAGCGTCCCGAGTTCGCCATAGTGGCGCTGAACTGCCCTGACGTTACCGCTGGCGACGGCCTGTCACGCCGGCGTTCCCACCGGACGGCGATCTCGGCGCGGCCCGGCCGCCCACCCTCGAGTGGCCACGCTGCGAAGTCGGGTCAACTGTTCCCCATGCACGGCAATGACCACGTTCCGTGCTCGGGCTCAGCCGCCGAGCTGGGCTTCGACCGCGTCGGCGACCGGTCCTACGTCCTCCGGAGTGACCATTGCGTCGGTCCGGAACGGGATCCCCGCGAGCTTCGGCACGCCGAGTGCCCAGATCGTCCGGTCCTCCGGGGCCGGTGTGTGCAGCGCCGTGCGATCGCCGCAGTGCGGGCACACGACGTACGCCATGTTCTCGACGGCGCCGAGCAGTGGCACCTCGGCCTGCCGGAGCACGGCGATCGCCCGGCTGGTGTCCAGATGCGACACCTCGGCCGGGGTCACCACGAGGATCGCACTCACGTCGTCGGACAGTGCCACCAGCCCCTGCTGCACCTCGCCGGTGCCCGGCGGAAGATCGGCGATCAGCACGTCGAGCTCGCCCCACACCGTCTGCTTGACCAGCCGACCGAGCATCAGCTCGGCGAACGGTCCGGTCATCGTCAATCCCTGCTGGCCACCGAGCAGGAACCCGACCGACGCGACCTTGAGCCCGTCGACCTCGACCGCTTCCAGCTCGGCGTTATGCGCACCCTTCACGGCGGTCAGCGTCACGCTGCGGGCTGTGCGGTCACGGCGAATGCCGAGCATGCGCGGCACGTCAGGTCCGTGCAGGTCGGCGTCGAGCAGGCCGGTCTTCCGGCCGCGCCGGACCAGCTCCCGGGCCAGCGCGACGGCGACGCTGGTCTTGCCGACGCCGCCCTTGCCACTCGCAACAGCGACGACCGGAGCCACCGGTCCAGCCTAGGGGAGCAGCGTTGCCGCCGAGTCGAGGTGGGGGCCGCCGTCGCCGCCGAGCGAGGCGAGGTAGAGGCCGGTGGAGACCCGCTCCAGGAAACCCCAGTCCCAGGTGGCGTCGGGATCACCGCCGAGCAGGACGCAGTACGAGCGCAGCAGCGTGCGGGGATCCGCAGCGGCGAGCAGTTCCGCGCACCAGTCCCGCACCGCCACGCCCCGGTCGTACGCCGGGTCGCCGACGAACCCGTCCGGGTCGACGAACACCCACCCGTCGCCGGGGCGTCGCAGCACGTTGGCAGCTGCTGCGTCACCGTGCACTACAACGCACCGGTCCGGGTCGAAAGCGGCGGAACGGCGTTCGGCGCACCGGAGCGCCTCGTCGACGACGGCCGACGACCCGACCGCCGACGACCGGAGGCTGCCGACGAACTCGACCAGATCCGCCGCCTTGTCGATGGGCACGAGATCGCCGCGCGGGACCGTCCAGGCGAGCGGCAGCAGGTCGGCGATCACGGCGAGCTGGCCCTCCGGCGGGAGGCCGGACCGGGTGAGCGGGCCGCCGAGCGGCTCCAGCAGGGCCGCGTTGTGGTCGAGGTCGGCGGCGAGCAGCCGGACGTACCCGCGGCCGCCGGCGGCGCGCAGCGTCCGTACCTGCTGGTCGAAGTCGACGACCGGCACGGAGATCTTGACCACCGCCGGTTCGCCGGTCGCCGTCACCGCAGCCGCGACGTAGGAGGACGTGCCGCCGGGCAGCCGCTCGCCGACCGTGATCCCCCACCGGCGCTCCAGCGCGGCAATGGTCGCCGGCAGGTCGGCCAGCCAGCGGTCGCCGCCCTTGGCGCCGGCCAGGTCGGTCACGCGAGGTGCGCGCGGGCCGCCCACGCGGAGGCGTGGATCTCGAACGGACCGTCCGGGAGCCGTCCGCGGCAGTGCGCCTCCAGCGCGTCCCGGGCCGGCGGATCGAGCGTGGCCACGTAGTCACCGGCCGGCCCGACCCCGAGCGTGTACGGGTGCCACCACTCGTCGAAGGACGCGTACGGGACGGTCACCGTGAGCTTCCCTGGCGCCACCGCGCTGAGCCCGGCCGCCCCGAACAGCTCGACCAGGTGCCCCTCGCTCGTGCCGGCGCGGCCGGACTCGTCCTCGGCGCCCGGGTCGAGATCCCGCACCGCGGCCCAGAACGTGGCGAGCGGGCCGCCGCCGTTCGCGAAGTCCCAGACGCAGGCCGCGACCACCCCGCCCGGCCGGGTCACCCGGGCCATCTCGGCGAGGCCGGCCACCGGGTCGGTCATGAAGTGCACGACCAGCTGGGCCAGCGCCACGTCGACACTGCCGTCGGGCAGCGGCAGCCGCTCGGCCGCCGCCTGGTGGACGATCACGCCCGGGCAGCGGCGCCGCACCGCCGCCACGAACGACGCCGACGGGTCGACCGCGATCACCCGCGCCGCACCCAGCCGCCCGACCAGACGGGCGGTCAGCGCCCCCGGCCCGCAGCCGACGTCGAGCGCCCGCCGCCCGGGTCCGACGCCGGCCCACTGCACGAACAGGTCCGCGAGCGGCTCCGAATACCGCCCCATGAACGCCGAATACGCGTCCGCCTCGACCTCGAAGGCCACGCCGGAACTATAGGCTCGGGCCGGCTCTGAAGGCGTCCGCGTGGTCGGTGGCCCACTGGCGGAACGATCTTGCCGGCGATCCGAGGACGTCGGACACGGTGGAGGTGACGAGCGCCGGCCGCCCCGTCGTCGCGCCCCACGCGGCCAGCAGCATGTCCACGGCAGGCCGCGGCCAGCTTCCCTCCGTCGCACGGCGAAACTCGTCCGGCGACAGTTCCACGAACTGGATCCGGCGCCCCAGGACGTCGCCGATGATGCGCACCTGCTCGGTCTGACTCAGCGACTCGGGGCCGGTGAGGACGTAGTCACCGCCGGCATGCCCGTCCTGGTAGAGGGTCCGGGCGGCGACCGCGGCCACGTCCTGGTCGTCGACGGGCGCCGTCTCGGCCGCACCGTACGGCCACCGCACGACGCCGTCGCCGCGGATCGCGGGCGCCCACCAGAGCAGTGCGTTCGACGCGAACATCCCCGGCCGGATGATGGTCGACTCGAGCCCGGAGCCGACGATCAGCCGCTCGATCTCCGTGTAGAGCGCGGCCATGGGATTCGGCTGCTGGAAGAAGGGATGCGGAGTCCGGTGCGGCGCCGACAGGAACACGACCCGCCGCGCGTACGTCGCGAGGCGCTCGACGACCGCCGGCGCGGTTGCCGGCGGGACCGTCCAGACGAGGAAGACGGCATCGACACCGCGCAGCGCCGCGTCCAGCGACTCGGGCACGGTGAGATCTCCCGTGACGACCTCGACGCCCGCCGGCAGCGCCGCCTCCTCGGGCCGACGAGTCAGCGCCCGCACCGGCAGGCCCGCATCCACGAGCAGATCCACCACCATCCGCCCGACCCGCCCGGTCGCCCCCGTCACGAGCACCGTCATGACCACGCCGCCATCCGCACGACCGGAATAATGCCGCTCCCGCCCGGCGGCGCCGTACCCGGCCGCCCGCCGACCGGGCCGGTCGAGAGCCACGAGCCACCCAGAGCGGGACAGCCCCCACCGCCCCCGGTGTCGCCGACAACGACGCCGGGGGCGCGCTGACAACGATGCCGGGGGCGCGCTGAGATCGGGGCCCGGCGGTCGGTCTGGTCAGGGTGGCGGTGGAGGTGGGATTTGAACCCACGGAAGCTTTCACTTCACACGCTTTCGAGGCGTGCGCCCTCGGCCACTAGGCGACTCCACCGCGGGAGAGTGTACGCGACGGGTCAGCGCGGCCGGTGGGCGGTGAAGAACGTGCGGAGGAGCTCGGCGGACTCGTCGGCGAGGACGCCGCGGACCACCTCGGGGCGGGAGTTGAGGCGGCGGTCGCGGACCACGTCCCAGAGTGAGCCGACCGCGCCGGCCTTCGGGTCGTCGGCGCCGTACACGAGCCGGGCGACGCGGGCCAGGACCAGCGCGCCGGCGCACATCGTGCAGGGTTCGAGGGTCGCGACCAGCGTGCAACCGGTCAGGCGCCAGCTGCCGAGTGCGCCGGCCGCCGCCCGCAGCGCCAGCACCTCGGCGTGCGCGGTCGGATCCCCGTCCCGCTCCCGCGCGTTCGCCGCGGAAGCGATCACCTCACCGGCCGGATCAAGCACCACCGCACCCACCGGCACGTCACCGCTCCGGACGGCCTCCGCCGCCACGTCGAGCGCCCGCCGCATCGCGCCGTCCCACCGCCCCGCCGGTGCCACCGGAGCGACCGTGGGCGGGGTGGGGCGGTGGGGGTGGCTCACGCGCCGCGGAGGGTTTCTAGTTCGTCGAGGCAGCCGGCGCGTTCACAGACCTCGCTGATCACGTCGGACGGCAGCGTGCGCTCGTGGGTGACCAGGGCGATCAGGTCCTGCCGCGGCGTACCGAGGTCGGCCAGCAGGTCGGCGTCGCCGACCGGCTCGGAGTCCGGCGGGTCCTCGTCCTCCTCGTCGTCCAGGTCGGACGGCGCGGGCTCCTCCTCGACCGCACCGGCGAAGATCCCCGCCACCGGATAGCTCTCCGCCGCCTGCGAGTCCGAGACGAACACCCGAAGGTCGTCGGCGTCGACCCGGAGGATCGCGACGTACTCGTCGTCCTCCTCGACGAACAGCAGCGCGGTCTCCGCCTCGCCGTCGACGTCCCGGACGCGGTCGGCAACCGCGTCGACGTCCGTCAACCCGTCGAGATCGAGTTCCTCGGCGGTCCAGCCTGCCGGCGTACGGGCCAGGGCGGCAGCGAAGTACGACACCCAACTCCTCCGGGAAAGGTTTCAGTCGGCTGGCTGCAGCGTGTCGAGAACCCGGGCGAACTCGGCACCCACCCCGATCCGGTCCGCGATCGCGGAGAGCATCTCGTCCGCCCAGAGGTCCACATCGTCCAGGATGAGGCCGAGCTCGCGCTCGTCCAGCCCGAGGTCGCGGAAGATTCCCAGATCCCCGGCCGGCCACACGTCCTCGGGGTCGGACGGGGAGTCGTCGAGGTCGCCACCGGCCCGGTCCAGCGCCTGCCGGGCGATCGTGAACTCCTCGGCCGCGGTGATGTCCGACAACAGGACCCGTACGCCGGCCGAACCCAGCCGGAGCGCGACGAAGAACTCGTCGGCGACGTCGACCAGCGCGATCGGGCCGCCGTCGGACGGCTGCTGGCGCAGGACGGCGACGCAGGTGTCCAGGTCGTCGAGCACGGCCGGCGGCAGCAGGGCGCAATCCCACCGCCCGCCCTCGCGGTAGACCGCCACCGCGAAGCCGTCCTCCGCCACCCCCGGCCTCCTTGCCGCGTACCGCCGTGCGGCGATCGTTGCAGACGCCGCGCCGACGAGGAAGACCGACCATGCGCCTGCGTCTGGCAATACGGTGCCCGCAATCCCGCGGACATGCGCGAGTGCGCCGCACCGCAGCCCGAGCCCGCCGGGTCGGAGCTGGCACGCAGGCGACACTGTTTACAGACACAGACAGCGAGCGCATAGTTCGCACATGGGAGAGGTACGGCCCATCCCCACCCTCGGTGGCGTCGTTCGAGACGTACGCGGAACCGAGCGAGCGCTGCGGGTGAGTTGGCACCGCGAGGACGAACTGGTCGTGCTGTCGCTGTGGAACGGGCCGCGCTGCACCGGGACCGTACGGGTCGCCGCAGCGGACGTCCCGACGTTGATCGAGGCGCTGCAGATCGGGCTGCGATCCCAGTCGGACCAGTCGGACCAGTCGGACCAGCTGCCGGCGGGCGCGGCTCCGACGGACACGGCTCCGGCCGGCGCAGCTCCGACGGACGCGGATCCGGCGGACGCGGCTTCGAGGAACGGGGCTCCGACGGACGAGTCGGGGACGGCGGGCCGCGTGGTCGACGACCGGGAGGACGGCGTCGCCGGCTGATCCCGGTGCGGCACGATGAGCACCGTGCGGGTCGCGGTGGTCGGGCTGGGGATGATCGGTGGTTCCGTCGCGCGCCGGTTCGCCCCGCACCACGACGTCCGGGTCTGGGACTCCGACCCGGCCACGAGAACCGCGGCCGAGCACGCCGGACTGCAGGTCACCGACGACCTCGCCGGCACCGACGTCGTCGTCGTCGCGACCCCGCTGGAGGCGATGCCGACCGTCCTGTCCGAACTGTCCACAAGCGACGGTCCACTCGTGACCGACGTCGGCTCGGTCAAGGTTCCAGTGCTGGCCGCGGCCCGCGCCGCCGGCCTCGCCGGCCGGTACGTCGGCGGCCACCCGATGGCAGGCGTCGAGCGGTCCGGCTTCACCGCCGCCGACCCCGAGCTGCTGGCCGGCGCGGTCTGGGTGCTGACCCTGGAGGACGACACCGACCTGGCCGGCTGGCTGGCCGTCGCCGAGCTGGTGACCGGGGCCGGCGGCCGGGTGCTGCCCACCACCGCGGCCGCGCACGACGAGGCGCAGGCGAGGATCAGCGGGCTGCCGCACCT
>Ga0079221_10000444_pt1 | contig 11521 bp, 12 predicted proteins | sample GAAS200_FD_75069 | JGI IMG/M metagenome (GOLD analysis project Ga0079221, IMG submission 75069) | Agricultural soil microbial communities from Georgia to study Nitrogen management - GA AS200 | ecosystem: Environmental > Terrestrial > Soil > Agricultural land | place: USA: Georgia | collected... | reverse complement strand
GAGCAAAGGACGCCCTACGGACGAATTCTCGGCGCGGCGCAAGTCAGCGTCATTCTGGTGCTGGTCTCCTTCGCTTTCCTGTTCCTGCGCGGCAGAGTTTCGGGCGCCGAAGAAGGGTTTTTGGTGTTTGGGACAATTGCTCTATGCCTCGGCATTGGCTTCGGACTGTCGGCGGCGCTGTCCTATTACATGTCAAAGTCGTTCGGGCTGTTAACCGAGAGCAGGGAACACAACTAGTAGTCCATGCGCCTCTGGCCCCAAGCGCGCTCGGCTAGTATCGAACTCTCAGAGCCGCCAGAAGATTCGCTTGCGGACGTGACAGATCCCGGTGTGAGCCGGGAAGCTTTCCGCATTTTCTATGACCGGACAAGCCGCTCATTGTGGGCCTATCTTCTGCGGGTATCAGGCCGTCGCGATGTCGCCGATGACTTGTTGCAGGAGAGCTATTGCCGTTTCCTCGCCGCGGAGTTGCCGGAAATGGATGCGGCCGAAAGCCGCAGTTATCTCTTCAGGATCGCCACGAATCTTCTTCATGATCGATGGCGCAGCAAACAGGTCCCGGACACTGTCAGCGCCACCGCGCAAGCCCGTGAAGATGATCCCGAGACACGCACCGATGTGCGTCGGGCTTTGGAACAGCTCAAGCCCCGTGAACGGCAACTGCTCTGGCTCGCCCACGTGGAAGGCTTCGACCACAAAGAGATTGCTCATTTGATGGGACTGAAAGTTGCGAGCATTCGCGTCTTGCTCTTTCGCGCGCGCCGCGAACTTGCGAGCTTTCTGCGGAAGCGTCCGCAAACGGGAGGCAAAACGTAGCTTATGAATCGCTTTTACTGTGAAAAAGAAGCGGAAATTCTCGAAGCCCTGCGCCACGGCGCCCTGTATCCTGAGCACGCGAAGCATGCGGCCAATTGCGCGATTTGCGCGGATACGCTGGCTGTCTCTGAATTCTTACAAGGCGACACTGGTACTGCCCCTGCTCTGCCGGACTCCGACTTCCTCTGGTGGAAGGCTCAACTGGTGCGCAAGCAAATGGCAGTGGAACGCGCAACTCGCTCGATTGCCTTGGTCAAAAGACTCAGTTATTTCGGCGCCGCTGCGGCGGGATTGTGGCTCGCCTTTGCGCCGGGTCCTCTGGGGTCGATTCTGAGCGTTCTTTCAAGACATGAGATTTGGCCTGCCGGTGCTTTGACTCAAACCGCTCTGCTCCTGGGCGTTGGCGCTCTTGTCTTTACGCTCTTGGGCTCTTTGTACCTGGCCCGCCCCGAAAAATAACAAATATCGCGGGAATCCGAAGGGGATTCTCCGGATTCCCGCGTGATTGCCGCCTCAAGTGTGGATGGCACTAGGGCTTGGGTGAGATGAGGCGTGCAAAAATCGTGACCTGGTCGGGCGCTTCATTTCGCGCCACGGCTTGCTCTTTCTCTTGGGCCGACTTCAGGAGTTCGCGTCCGCGGGACTCACCGGCTTTCCAAACCTGCGCAAGAAAATACCGGTTGCCGTAGCGATGGAAAATCAGCTTGGTCTGTGTTTGCGGTTCATTAGCGGCCACTGCGTTCGAATTCACAAACGTGGCCGCTCTTCCGTCGGTTCGCTGAATCAAAAGGGCTGGAGAGGCATGTGTTGCCTGGACGCGATATTCGCCGGCTGGAAGCGCCATCTTCCCCGCGGTGAATCCAAAGGGAATGTTCACAAGCACGGGCTCCTGCGCTCGCACGGTTTGCGTCGCTGCCAAAAGGGCCAGCGCCAGCATCCCTGTTATTCTGCATATTGTGTTTTTCATCGAATCCTCCGATTCTTCAGCGCTGTTCAGGATCACCCAGCTTGAGCCCCCTTCACCTGAGCTTGCGCTGTGATGCCGACCACTTTCGCGCATCCGAAAAGCGTTGACAATGCACTAAAGGTGAACTGGAACCCAACTTCAGATGAGCATCCAAGTCATAAAGAAGAATGGGCTTAGCGCAAGAAAGCTTTGCGCACCGAGTTGGAATGATGGTGGTATATTCGTTCCATGTAGAGGGACTCACTGTCTGTGCCGCAGGCCAGCCCATCCGCAGATGTCATCAGCTTTGTCTCCTATGAAGTGCATCTTCGTTCAGGCGAACTTTTTCGAGCCGGGCACAAGGTCAGGTTGCAAGTCCAGCCCTTTCACGTTCTTGCCATGCTCTTGAAACATCCCGGCGAGGTTGTAACTCGTGAAGAACTACAAAGAAGGCTTTGGCCTGCGGACACCTTTGTCGACTTCGATCACAGCTTGAACACGGCGGTCAAGAAACTGCGCCAGGCGCTGTCCGACGACAAGCAGAAGCCGCGCTTTATCGAAACACTTCCCAAGCGCGGTTACCGGTTTATTGGAACGCTTATTCAGAGCGAAAGGCAGACTGAGCCACCTCCGAAACCACTATCAGTTCCGCCGTCGGCTCCGCAGCGCGCAAAAAGCGCATTGTCTTTCTACATCGGGCGCGTGGCAAAGATCTCTGCGGATGGCAAATCGACCTTCGCGCTGGTATCCGTCGACGAAGCATCCGCCGCGGAACGGGAAAAACTGGATGCTGCAGACGACGATGTCGGCTTGTCACTCCTGATCGCCGCGCAAAGAGTATTCTTAGTTCCGAGGGGAACGCCGGCTAGAATCCTGGAGGTCCACGAAGCGGCATCCCGATGCGTGGTCCGCATCCTCGAAGGCGAGCATTACGGTAAGACCGCGCTCGTCCCGTTTCAATCCCTCACCGATTTGGCCTAACCCGCGCCACGGTCGTTCCGTTTCTGGTCTTGGCCGGTTGCGGCAATTTCGCAATGCGCATTGGTCGGTCGCCGTGCCGCCGCCGAGAGTACCGTGAAGGAGAAGAGTAAGGCAGCCCAACACTTCAGTAACGCATTATTCGAAACTGGCGCACGCGGAGAGACTTGTGCACAGGTTGAGAGAGGAGTCTGCCTCTGACGGTCTCAAGCTGCCTCGATTAGGGGATTGATGGCTACCTGCGGCCGCCCGTCATCCGGTTGCGGCTTGGGATTGACCGAAGGACTTCACGGCCGCTGCCTCATCGTCCATGATGTCGAAGACCGTGTACAGTCTTGTAATTTGCATCACATCGTGAACTTTATTCGTGAGGTTGAGGAGCTTCAGTTCTCCACCCTGCCTTCGCACGCTCGTGAAAGCACTGACCAGATGGCCCAAGCCCGAGCTGTCGATGTAAGTGACGTCGCGCAGATTGAATAGAATTTTCTTCTGTCCCTTGCTGAGCAGGTCGGAAACCAGGTCCCGCAGTGCGGCGCTCTCTTCGCCGAGCACAATCCGGCCGCTGATGTCCACGATGGTGACGCCGCTTTCCTGTCGAGTGCTTGTAGTCAAATCCATTGGCAACCTCCTAAGGCACACTTTCATGCTCGAAGACTTTCCGTTCGCAGCAGCAGGATCCTCTGTCAGCCTTGAGCAACTCTACAGTAGCGCAAATTGTGGCATTCGGGGAAAAATCCGGACTTTCGTGCCTGCTGGCGTGCGAGGGGCGCTATCAAGCTGAGCTACGGGGGCCGAGACGGATTATGACAATTGCCTGCCAATTTGCGTGAGGCTTGCGTTCCGAGCAGACGGCCTGGGTCCAGACGGCTTAGGAGCCGTTTCTTAGGGCTTCGGACTGGGTTCGTTTGGCTTGGGTCCTACGCGCATTGGTTGGGCAGACGGCATCTGTCGAGGTGGAGGGAGCACCAACGGCTTGCGGGGCGGAATCGGAAACATCGGTGGCACACCATTAAACCGTTGCACTGCCATAGGGGCAGGAAGATCTCGGCGACAGGGCGGCAACCCTTGGAACGTTGTGATGTTGCCGCCTGCTCCCGGAGGTGCTTCCACGACCATTTCTGAATCCATCTCCGGAGCTTGGAAGATGCGGATGTGAGCGCAATTGGGAGCATCCGGGCCGTCGCCAAACCTCTGCAGGTCTTTGGCAAGCCCGTCTTTTTGGTTTTGCAGCCTTTCTGTCCAGGTCCTTAGTTCTTGCAGGTTAATAGCGTGATCGCTGGGGGAGCCGTTCTGGTTCGGCAGGAGCACGATTTGGGTGGCTGGGGGAAGGGGCAAGAGTTTGGCGGCAGGTAGCATCTTTTCCGGAGGCTGTGCCGCCTGCGAGGGGATTGGACTGGATTGAGCCGCTGTGAAGTGTGCCGAGGAAAACAGGGCAAGGAAGAAGAAAGAACCCGATGCTATTCGAGCAGGCATAGGAACCTCCTTGGCTCGAAATCTACCCGCCTTAGACGCGCGAAGCAAGGTTTTGGATGGAAGGGACATTGACGTTGCAAATGGGCAAACCGGTCGCAGAAGGGTGCTTCGACCTGTCAGAGCATGGAAACTGGTAAGCTTCCTCCCGGCGATGAACACGTGAGGCGCACGTGGGTATTAGGAGGTGAGAGATGAGCGTAGGTCGCTGGGCTCTGGTCGCTTCGGGAAGCACATTGTTGGCATTGGGGGGCTGCGGTTTAGTTTTGGATGTTCCCGCGGGCACTGCATCGTTCACGGCGGCCCGCAAGGCCGCGGTCGAGAAGGAGGTTCGGCAGTTTTCTGCCTTGGTCTCGCAGGACGTCACGCAGGCGGGTCCTGGGGCATGGCAGAAGCATTTGGCCGACGACCCGGCGTTTTTCATGGCGGTGGATGGGAAGCTGCAATTTCCTAATCGGCAAGCAGCCAGGGAGGGAATCGAGGAGTTCACGCGCGCCGTCCCGCACATCGAGCTGCATTGGGGAGACGATTTGCGCGTGGATCCCCTTACGCCGGAGTTTGCCGTCGTGGCAAGTTCCTGGCACGAAGTCTGGACAGACAAGGAAGGACATCAGACAACGCAGAACGGCTTCTTCACTGGCTTGGCGGAACGTCACAACGGCCAATGGCAATTCCGCAACGCGCACTGGTCGGCCGTCGCGCCGGGGTGTAAAGCGCCTTGAAGTCACACCAGCGGCGCCGATGCAGACAAAAGAGAACGTGGCGAGGCAACTGGCCTCTGTAAAAACGATCCGCGCCGAAGACGAGCGCTAGGATTTGGGTGCCATGCTGGTTTTGACGTTGCGCAGGGTGTCGAGCGCGCTGTTCCAAAAACTGGAGCCGCCGCTTGCCAAGATGCCAAACAAGAGACAATAGGAGGCCTTGTCCCAGAACTCGGCCGGGAAAGTAATCCCGGCGGGAACCAGCGTTTTCGGAAAGAACCCGCAGATGACTCCGCCGACCACCACGGCAAGCACATGCACGCAGAGAATGCGGACGTCCTCCTGGGTCCCTGTTTTTTGCGTCGAAAGGAAGGTCGAGAAGACAGGAAGGCGCTTGATGAATTCGGTGACGCGCTCCGTGGAAACGCTGAGCGCCGCAACATAAGTCATCATGCTATTCAGATCCATAGGTCTTTCTCCTAATCCAAAGAGGGGCCCGGCCGAAAAGGTATTTAATGGATGGTGACAATCGAGGCGAAAACGTTGCTTGGATTAAGGCGGCAGTTCGTGGTTTAAACTTGAGGCTGCCTGATGTTAAGGGGACTAGAGCGATTTAGATGATGCAGGGAATTGGCAGCAAAAAAGCAGAAACGGCGCTCGAACGGTCGCGGCGAGGGCAGGGTGTGAGCCGAGAAGAGGCACTGGCACTGTTAGAGACGCCGCTGCTGGAGGAATTGCTCGAAGCGGCGAGCGCGGTTCGGGAGAAGGAGAAAGGGAGGACGGTGAGCTTCTCGAAGAAGGTCTTCATCCCGTTGACGACTCTGTGTCGCGACTATTGTTCGTACTGCACGTTTCGGAAGGACCCGGGTCAGCCGGGAGCACATTTTATGACGCCGGAGGAAGTGCTGGCGCTGGCGGAGCAGGGGCGCCGGGCGGGGTGCAAGGAAGCGCTGTTCAGTTTGGGCGATCAGCCGGAACGGATCTTTCCAGAGGCCCGGGAATTTCTGCAGAAGCAAGGTTACGCGCGAACGCTGGACTATCTTGCGGCGATGTGTGAATTGGTGCTGGAGCAAACGGGTCTGCTGCCGCACGCGAATCCCGGTGTGATGGACGGCGCAACGCTCGACAAGCTGAAAGAGTCGAATGCCAGCGTCGGATTGATGCTGGAAAATGCGAGCGCGCGCCTGATGCGCGACGGATTGCCACATGCGAACGCGCCAGACAAGGTTCCCTCTTTGCGCTTGCGAACGATGGAGGAAGCAGGGAAACGCGCGATCGCGTTCACTACTGGAATTCTGATTGGAATTGGCGAAACGATGGAAGAGCGCATCGATTCGTTGCTGGCGATACGCGCGATGGACGAAAAGTACGGGCACATCCAGGAAGTTATCGTGCAGAATTTTCGGGCGAAGCCGGATATTCCCATGGCACAGCACGTGGAACCTTCACTCGAAGAGATGCTGCGAACGCTGGCGATCGCGCGGTTGATTCTTGGCGCGCAAATGAATCTACAAGCGCCGCCGAACTTGAGTTACGACGATTTCCCGCGTTTGCTTGATGCTGGAATCAACGATTGGGGCGGGATTTCACCGGTAACAAGAGATTTCATTAACCCGGAAGCAGCGTGGCCGCAAATTTCGAGACTGCGCGCGGAAACCGAAGCGCGAGGCCTTGTGCTGCGCGAGCGATTGGCGCTTTATCCGGAATTTGTCTCGCGCGAAGGATTTGTTTCACCGCGCGTCCGCGAAAAAATGGCCGCGCTCACGGGAGGCGACGGTTACGCAAGTGAGGAAACGTCGCACGCACAGGCGGCGGGGTAAACCCGTCGCTACGCGTGCGGCGGGTAGTCGTAGCAGCGGCTTTGCGCCGCTGCTCCTTATTTAGCGGGAAGGCCCTTCGAAGCTCAGGGTAAACCGGTGAAGCGGACGCCGGCGGTATGCACTTTGTAGCGAACGTTGAGGCCAATCAATAGTGCAGTGATGGACTCGACGATGCGCGCGTTTTCAAGTTTTCCGCCGTTCAGCGCGCGGGCTCCTGGAACTTTTGCCGCAAGTTCGCTTGCGACGCGCTTCGCCTCCTCGTCGTCGCTGCAAACGAGAATGTCGCAATCGACCGGGCCATCCTGGGCGAGTAATTCCGCGCTGAGATTGTGAAAAGCCGCGGCGACCGCGACGGAACCGGGAACAAGTTCGCGAGTTTGTTGCGCCGCGGAGCCCTGCCACACGCTCAGCATGCGCGATGGCGCGCCGCCGACGGCAGCGGCAAGAGGCACGGTCGTGTCGATGAGAATTTGCCCAGGCTTCCAGTGTGGCTTCAGTTGCTTCAAGAGCGCCGCGTGGCCAGAGAAGGGGACGGTCAACACAACCGTTTCGGACTGCTCGACCGCACCGGCGTTTTCGGAGCTGTCGATCTTTGCAGCCGATCCCACACGCGTGCGCAGAAGCTTCGCGGTTTCCGCGGCACGGCTTGCATCGCGCGAACCGATGACGATATGTTCGCCCGCCGCCGCCCAACGTGCCGCGAGTCCCGAACCTTCGGGTCCCGTCCCGCCAAGAATTGCAATCTTTCTACTCATCGCTCACCCGCTTCGTTCGCTGATGCGCATTCATTTGCAGCAAAGAACTGCTCACAATCTAATGTGGATTGCCGGATTTTTGAAGCTGAGTTTCTTGAGACGGCAGTCTCTTGACATGACGTTTCGTGCGGAATAGGCTGCACCCAGTCCTTCCTTATTTCTTGGGTTGGCGGGGGTGTGGCGTGAGTAGAGAGAATTTTGTGTGCTTGAAGGTTGTTGTGGTGTGTTCAGTGCTTTGCCTCGCACTCTTTCTGGCTTCCTATTCCTACGGGCAGGCAGTGAATGCAACGCTTTCGGGGAAAGTGGTCGACGCGTCCGGCGGAAGCATTGCAAAGGCCACGGTGACGGCGACGCACAAGGCAACAGGGTTCTCGCGTACGGTGCAGGCGTCGGACGGCGGAGAGTATACGATTCCGGCGCTTCCCGCCGGCGAATATTCCGTGTCCGCAGTGTACGCGGGATTTGGCAAGCAGACGAAAACGATCACGCTGCAAGTGGGCCAGTCTGCTGAGCTGGACTTCAGCCTGACACCGGGAAGTGTGGCGGAAAAGGTTGAGGTTGAGGCGACTTCCGAGTTGCAGGAACCCACGCGAACGCAGGTCAGCACGGTCATCACGCAAAACCAAATTGTGGATTTGCCGGTGAATGGGCGTGAGTTTATTGATTTTGCGCTGCTCTCGCCCGCCGTACAAGTTGGGGACACCACGTCTGGAAGCACGGACGTGATCGTGGAGCCGGTGACGAAGCTTTCGTTCGCGGGGCAGAACATTCACTACAACTTTATCGCAGTGGACGGAGCAGACGACATTTCGACGGCTTCCGGTATCCAACGTGGAACGCCGCCGCAGGAATCGGTGCAGGAATTCCGCGTCATTAACACGGATTACTCGACGGAATTCGGGCGCGCGGTCGGCGGAATCGTGAACATTATCACGCGGAGCGGCACCAACGAGTGGCACGGAACGCTGTACGAATACTTCCGCAACGACAAGATGGACGCCGTCAGTTTGCTGCAAGCCACCGGCGCGCACACTCTGCGGCAGAACCAGTTTGGCGGAGCGATCGGCGGGCCGATACAAAAAGATAAGACTTTCTTGTACACGAATTACGAGCTGCAGCGGCGCGGAGAGTCGCCGTTTTACAACTCGGCGGTGCTCGCGAACATCAAGTTCATCAACGAATTGAAGACCAACGTGTACGGGTTGCCGGCGGAGCCGAACCTGGGAAGCGTGCTGCGTACGAACGACACGGACAATGGATTCGTGCGCGTGGACCACAGTTTTAATCCCAACGAGCAGTTGTTTGTGCGCTACTTCGTCGACGATGGGCGGTTGCTGAATCAGTCGCCGTTGAATGACGGGTTCGATTTGCCCTCGGCGTTCAAGCAGAATTTCTACCGAGACCAATCCATCGCAAGCACGCTGGCTTCGGTGATCAATCCGAAACTGGTGAACGAATTGCGTGTGCAATTTGCGCGGCGTTCGTTTGATTTTCCGACGGTAACGACGCAGCCGCACCTGGAGCTGTCGAACACCTTCACGATGGGGGTGAATCGCGGCAATCCGGATTTTTACCGGGAATCGCGGTTTGAGCTGGTGGACAACGTGACGCACAACATGGACAAGCACACCGTCAGCTTCGGTGGAAACTACAATTTCGTGAAGACAACCGAGTCTTTTCCGTTGTTCTATCCTTTCGAGGCGGATTTTCCGAGCCTGGGCGCTTACCTCGGAAACGATCAAGCGAACGGACCACAATGCGTTTCGCCGGCGGGCGATCCGGGTGGTCCGGGGCCAGCTGGTTGCCAGCATCCGAACGTGGTGTTCTTCGAGCGGTTCCAAGCGCCAAATTTCAACGAGCCGACCTTAGCCAATTTTGCTTCGATTTACACTGGAGGACGCATCAGCCCGACGATTCGCAATGCGGCCGAGGGTTCGATGAATCACACTTACAATGGCCTCTATGTCCAAGATAAATGGCGCGCCACTGCGAACCTCACGCTGAACGGCGGAATTCGTTGGGAATGGGAGACCTGGCCGTCCAATGCGCTGAACACACAGTGGAAGAACTTCGACCCACGGCTGGGGGTGGCATACAAGCTCGGAACAAAAAAGAATGTGGTGTTGCGCGGCGGGTTTGGGCTTTTCCACGGAATTATTCCCGCACCGCTGCTGGCTTGTCAGATTCCATCTTGCGGCGGCACACCGAATATCGCTCAGCTCAACAATGGCAAGTACCCTGGGCGGCCGTTCGAGGACAATCTGAACTCCAAGACGGAACTGTTCGCGTTTGCGAGTTCGCCATTTCTCACCGGCTTTGGTATGGACCAGCTCTTAACAAGTGGAACATATCCCGATTCGACCACAATTTCTCCGTTTACGGGCACTACCACGGGACCTTGCATTCCCGTTTCCACATGCGCATTCTTTGGTCCTTCCGTGATTGTCCGGTTTGTGCAGAATCATCAAAACCCATACGGCGTGCAAGCCAGCCTGGCGCTGGAATTCGAGCCACTGCCCGATACGTCGGTGAGCATCAGCGGGCTGCACGTTCGCGGCGTGCACCTGGGGAGCTTCTTCAATGTGAATCAGCCGGATCCGAACACAACTCTGGGGCCACAGATGCTTCATGATTCGCAGGGGCGTGCAGGGCCGAAGAATATTTATTGCACGGCCTTACCGTGTGCTTTCAACCCAGGGGTCCGCACTTTCCCCATTGCTGTGTATTTCGAAGCGACATCTAGATGGGATTCGCAATATGACGGACTGCTCGTCAATGTGAATCGGCGGTTGACGCACAATCTTTCGTATGGCCTCAGCTACACGTGGTCCAAGACGATTGACGACGGGCCGAACCCGAGCTTCGTGCTAATTCCACAGGACAGCGGCAATTTCCGCGAAGAGCGGGCGCTGTCCTCAGACGACGTGAGGAACCGGCTGGTCCTGAATGGTACGGTGACGACGCCGGCGACCTGGAATATTTTTGCGCGGGACTATGAGTTAGGGCTCATTGCCACGATTCAATCTCCGCAGCGGTTTTCGAAGTTTGCCGGGTTCGACGCTAATGGCGACATTTTTGGAAATAACGACCGGGTGGGGATCGAGCCGCGGAATACGTTTATCGGCGACAATTTCCGCTCCGTGGATCTGCGGTTGGGACGCAAGTTCAAGTTCCAGGAAAAGCGCAGCGTGGAGTTTTTTGCTGAGGCTTTCAACTTGGCGAACACCCTGAACGTGCGCTTCTTTAATACCGTTTATGGCGCCGCTGACTTTTGCCCGTTCAACTCTACGCCTGCGGCGTTTGGCTGCCCGGCGGTTCCTTCAGGCTTGCGCGAGGGCTCGCCGAATCCTCTGTATGGAACACCGCGCGCAGTCAACAATCCGCGGCAGATTCAATTGGCGTTGAAGTTCAACTTCTAGTTTGCCGCCTCGCTGATATTGCAAGGTGATAGTCCAATGGGGCGGGGCACGCCCGCCTCTGCGGGCCATTCCCGCAGGACGAAGGATTTTTATTAAATGGCAAGCTACTTACCAAGTGCAAATGTAACTGGCCTGAGTGCGGCCACGGCTGCGTTTGCGCCGATGAGCGCGCGCAGGATGCTGGCGCTCGGAGGAATTGGGCTGATTTTTGTGGGGATGCTGGTCGGGGATATTTTTGCGGTTTTTGTTTTGCATCAGAATGCCGCGAAGGTGGGCGAGAGTCTATCAGCCGCGGCGCACGCGGCGATGGCGGGAGATGCGAATGAGGTTGTTGGCAACTTTCAATCGGTCGGCAGCTTCCTGGAAAATCGAGGAACGAAAGTGGACACGCACGTTCACATGATCGCGTTCGGCTATTTGGCTTTGATGCTGGCGATCCTGCAGCCGTGGGTGGCGTTGCGGGAAAGCACGAGAAAGAGAGTGGCCTGGACGTTTTTGATTGGAGCTTGGCTGCTGCCTGTCGGCGTATTTCTGATTCACTACGTGGGCTTGGCTTACAGTCCGCTGGCGGCGATAGGCTGGGCGAGCATTTTCGCGGATTTCGGCGGCGCGCTGG
>Ga0079221_10000443_pt1 | contig 11522 bp, 13 predicted proteins | sample GAAS200_FD_75069 | JGI IMG/M metagenome (GOLD analysis project Ga0079221, IMG submission 75069) | Agricultural soil microbial communities from Georgia to study Nitrogen management - GA AS200 | ecosystem: Environmental > Terrestrial > Soil > Agricultural land | place: USA: Georgia | collected... | reverse complement strand
CTCAGGATCAACTGCTCCGCGTGCCGCCGCGAAGCAATCCCCGCCCGCGCAATAATCTTCTGCAATCTCTCCTGCATGTTCTGGATTTTAGCCTTCAGTGTGGACTTCTTATTCCGCAACTTGCCAGTGCTTGGCTACCTGCAACAATTTGGCATTCCGAGCCGTCTGCAACAAAGCAGGCGGAGGGAGGAATCTGCTTCTCTCTTCTCTGTGCCTCTGTGTTGAAAAAACCCCGCTAATTCCGGCTCGCCCCTATTTTCCATTTCTTCCCGCCCCGAGTTTCGTATTTCGAATTTCGTTCTGCCTCACTCTCCCGCCGCTGCGGTCTTCGCCGAATCCTCGTTCTCCGGCATCCCCTCATTATTTGCCGCGGTTTCTTCCAGTAACTCCTCTCGCGCCTCCATCTGAGCGTGTTCGGGACTCTCGCTTGCTCCTTCTTTGCTCGCCACTCGCCACTCGCCTCTCGCCACTTCTTTCCCTCCCTCGATGCTCGCCTCATTCGTCAAACTCTCATCCACGGACGCCAATCCTTCATCGCTCCCCAGAGCTTCTCGCGCCAGCGCCTCAAATTCCTTCAAGCTCGGCAACTCTTCCAAATCGCTCAGCCCAAACCGCATCAAAAACTCTTTCGACGTCTTATACAGAATCGGTCGCCCAATCACTTCCTTGCGTCCCGCCGTCGTAATCAAATGCTTGTCCAGAAGCGTGCTGATCACTCCCGACGTGTTCACGCCGCGAATCTCCGAAATTTCGGGCGACGTCACCGGCTGCTTGTACGCAATCACCGCCAGCGTCTCGAGCGCCGGCATCGACAACCTTAGCGGCGGCCGCAAGCTCTTGATGAACCTGCGTACCACATCGTGCTGCTGCGGCTTCGTGTACATCTTGTACCCGCCCGCCACCGCGCGAATCTCGATCCCGCGCTCTTCGACCGCATAACTCGCCACCAGTTCATCCAGCGACGACTGCACCGCCAGCTTTTCTTCGCCCAGCGCCTTGGTCAGTTGCTCGATCGTCGCCGGCTCGTCGGCCGCGTAAATAATCGCTTCCAGCGCCGCTTTCCGTTCTTCGTTATTCATTCGGACTCCCTAATTCCTATCCCCTATCTGTACTCCTCATCCACCATCCGCAACGCCCCATGCTCATCGAACGCCACATCAAAACTCTTACCCTTCTTCACGACAATCTCGCCAAACATTTTTTCCTGTACCAGCAGCACGGCTTGCAGCTTCACCATCTCCAGCACGGCCAGGAACGCCACGATCATCGCGTGCCGCGAAGGGCAAGCCTCAAAAAACTGAATCAAGTTCACCGCGTTTTCCGCGCTGGAGATAATCTGCGCGCGCATCTGCACGATCATCTGCGCCACCGTAAACTGTTCGTGCTGCAGCTCGATTCGAACGATTTCCTTCCGCCGCTCCAGCACCTGCTGAAAAACCTTCACCAAATCCACCAGCGAAACCACCAAATCGCCTTCCATCCCTTCGTCGTGATAAAGCGATTTGTCCGGCTTCGACCACACGTTTTCTTCAATCTGCTGCTTCTGGTACAAAAGTTGGGCGGCGTTCTTGAATTTTTCGTGTTCTACGAGCCGTTGCACCAATTCCGCGCGGGGATCCGTGGCCTGCTCTTCCGGACCTGCCAGCGGATCCGGCGGCAGCAGCATTTTGCTCTTGATGTAAATCAGCGTCGCCGCCATGTAAATAAACTCTGCGGAAACGTCCACGTCCAACTCTTCCAGCTTGTGCAGGTACTCCAAATACTGCGCAGTGATCAACGAAATCTGAATGTCATGTATGCTCATCCTTTGTTGGCGGATCAAATCCAACAAAAGATCTAGCGGGCCTTCGTACATCGGGATGTGAATTTTGTAGCCGCCACTCCCGGCGCTATTCTCAGCGCTCGATTCTTCCTTCGCCGTTATAGGGACCGCCTTCTGAGGCGGTCCACCCGCATCTCCACTCATTTCCGTGTTACCCGTCAACTTGTGCTCCGGTGTCGCCATTCTTCAGTTCCCAGCTTTCTTCAACTTTCTCGCGATGGTCAGGGTAATCCATCCGACTAACATGAACGATACCGCATTCAGGAGTCCGCCACCGACGGTGAGTCGGATAAACTTCACAAGGTTCGAAACCCCAACCATCGTCACATGAGGGCAAAGGGGGCAAGCAACCTGTGTTTGCCCCTCAATGCCGATGTAAGGCGAGTAGAAAACGGCCGCTCCCAGGAAACCTGCGGCGGCAAACCATATCATCCACTTTGCCATCTCTTATGCCTTTGCGGTGCCGGCGGCGCCGTCAATTTCTTTGCGTTTTTTCTGCCAGCCGAAGACGGCTTCGCGGACGCGCTCCATCGTGCCTTGCGCGACTTTGCGCGCCTTGCTTGAGCCTTCGTCCAAAATTTCCAGCACGCGCTTGGGATGCTTCTCGTAATCCACGCGGCGCTCGCGTACCGGTGTAATCCACTTGATGAGGTTCTCAGCCATCGCGGCCTTGCACTCGATGCAACCGATGCCCGCGGTCGTGCAGCCTTGCCGCACCCACTCCAGCCGTCCTGGCTCACCTGCCGAGAACAGTTTATGCCAGTCGTACACCGGACAAACATCGGGGTTTCCAGGATCGGTGCGTCGCTTCCGCGCCGGGTCGGTCACCATCACTTTTGTTTTCGCGCGAATGTCCGCGTCGCTCTCGCTCAGCGTGATGGTGTTGCCATAACTCTTGGACATCTTCCGCCCGTCGAGGCCGGGAATCCGTGGCGTCGGGGCAAGCATGTGTCCCGGCTCAGTCAAAACAGGCACGAACTGAACCAATTCACTAAACTCTGGGCTCTCCCTCAGCAGGTTTTCTACTCCAATGTGGGCTGCAACCCTCGGGATGGCGTCAACCATCCAGTCCACTACCTCAACCGGCACCGCTTTCTTCGGATCCCATTGAGGCGCCTCGGGAGACCGCAGAGTCAGACGAACGAACAGTTTGCTCACCAGGCCCAAATTCTCTCGCGCAAGAAATCTCTCTCGGAAGATCCGCAATCCGAAGAAAAAGTTAAACCGTCGAACGATTTCTCGGCTCGCCTCGACATGCGAGACTTGATCTTCGCCGACGGGCACCCAGAGCGGGACGCCCGGCTCGCCGTACATCACAATGTCGCCGCACTGGAGGACGGGATAGCCAAGGAAGCCGTAGTTGTGCAGGTCTTTGTCCTTGACGTTCTCGAGTGCTTCTTTGTACGTGGGCACGCGCTCGAGCCAGCCGAGCGGTGTCACCATGGACAGCAACAAATGCAGCTCAGCATGTTCCGGCACGAGCGACTGCAAGAAAAGTACGCTCTTGTCCGGATGGAGTCCTCCTGCCAGGTAGTCGGTCGCAATCTCGATGACGTTCTGCGCGATGCCTGAGGTGTCCGCATAGTCGCTGGTCAGCGAATGCCAGTCGGCAATGAAGTAGAAGCAATCATAAGCGCCATCGTTCTGCAGGCGCACCCAGTTCGCGAGCGCGCCAAAATAGTTGCCGATGTGCATGCGCCCCGTCGGGCGCATGCCGCTCAGCACGCGCGCTCGTTTACCCTTGTCCCCTGTCGTCAATACGCGCTCTCCTGTTCCACGGCAAAAAAGCACAGGTCTAAAGACCCGCCACTACAGTAAGACAAGAGCCGGGCTGAAGCCCGGCCTCTACAAAATCGTCCGGACCGCGCTGAAGCGCGACCGTACAAACCAAAACCGCACAGGCAAGAGTGCCTGTACTCAACCCTAATTCGCCGCGACTCTCTGCTTCTCAGGCGTCCCGAGCAATTCGCGGGCGATGATCATGCGCTGGACCTCGCTGGTGCCTTCGTAAATGGTGATGACGCGGGCGTCGCGATACATGCGCTCGACTTCCGTCTCGCGCGAGTATCCGACGCTGCCATGCACTTGAACGGCTTTGTAGACCACGCGATTCACCATTTCGCTGGCGTATAGCTTCGCCTTCGAGGAGGCTGCGCCGAGTTTCGTTGGGTGCGCGTCCTTCAGCCACGCTGCGTAATGCGTCAGCGCGCGCGCGGCTTCGATTTCCGTCTGCATGTCGGCGAGCATCCATTGAATCGCCTGGAAATCGCCTAGATTTTTTCCAAATGCTTTGCGCTGCTTCGCGTACTTGACGCTTTCTTCGAGCGCGCCTTGCGCCAGTCCCACGGCCTGCGCGGCAATGCCAATGCGCCCGTTGTCGAGCGCGCTCAGAGCAATCTTCAGTCCTTGCCCTTCTTCGCCGAGGCGGTTCTCGACCGGCACCACGCAATCGTTCAGCAGAATCTCGACCGACGGCGACGCGCGCTGGCCCATCTTGTCTTCGTGGCGGCCCACCTTAAATCCCTTGAAAGTAGGCTCAACGAGAAACGCACTGATGCCCTTCCCACCCGCCGCAGGATCGGTTTTTGCAAAAACCAGCAACACGCCCGCGACGCTCCCGTTGGAAACCCAGGTTTTAGTTCCGTTGAGCTTGTAGACATTTCCGTCGCGTACCGCGCGCGCTTGGATTCCCGCCGCGTCCGAACCCGCCGCCGGCTCCGTCAGGCAAAATGCGCCAAGCGTTTCGCCGGTGGCCATGCGGCGCATATATTTTTTCTTTTGCGCCTCGTTGCCGAACATCAGCAGCGGCGACTGCACCGCGGAACACGTCACGCCAATGGCAGTGGACAGCGCCGTGAACACGCGCGCCACTTCCTCCATGATCAGCGCATAGGAAACCGTATCCAGCCCCGGCCCACCCCATTCTTCCGGCGTCGTCACTCCGCAACAGCCCATTTCCCCGAGCTTGCGGACCGCCTCCGCGGGAAATTTTTCCTGCTTTTCCCATTCCTTGACAAACGGGCGCACTTCCGTCTCCATGAATTGCCGGACGGTGTCGCGAATCAGTTTTTGGTGATCGCTAAGCGAAAAGTCCATCAGTCTATTGTACGCGGGGTACGAAGCATGCTAACACAGCCAACCGACAAGCAGAATGGAGGTGAGCATGGAGAGGGTTTCGGCCGAGCGGGACGTGGCGACCATCATCGCCATTGCGATCGTGGCTTCTGTCATTGGAAACCTGCTGCATGAAGGAGTGGGCCACGGCGGCGCGTGTTTGCTCGCAGGCGGCCATGCGAGAGTGCTGTCCACGGTGCACTTCGAGTGCAGCCTCGACAACCGGTTCATTTCCGCCGGCGGAACGCTGGTGAACGGCATCGCGGGATTCTTGTGCTGGCTCGCGCTTCGATTCGTGAATCAGGCGCACGGGCGCTTTCGTTATTTCTTGTGGCTGTTGATGACCGGCAACCTGTTATCGGCGGCCGGTTACTTCATGTTTTCGGGCATAGGGAACTTCGGAGATTGGGCCGACGTGATTCGCGGCTTTTCGCCGGCCTGGCTTTGGCGCGCTGGACTCACCCTTCTGGGCGTAGTGTCGTATCTGCTGGCGGTCTGGCTGGCACTGCGGGAATTGCGCCCGTTCCTCAGTGAACGCGACTGGCGGCGCGGCGGCGCCAAGGACCTGACCATCATTCCCTACATAACTGGAGGTGTTCTCAGCACGGCGGCAGGAGTCTTAAACCCTGTCAGTTGGATTCTGGTTCCGCTTTCCGCGGCGGCCGCATCGTTCGGAGGAACTTCAGGTATGGCTTGGATGACGCAGTGCCTGGGCACGCGATTCGCTCCGAGAATTCCCACACAGTCTTTCACCTTGCAACGCAGCCGAGCGTGGATCATTGCCGCTCTGATCCTGACCGCCCTTTTCATTGGCGTCCTGGGCCGCGGGGTGCGCTTGTTGTGAGGCTTGGGCGCTGGGTCAGCGAATGACGTGGACTAGCACGCCGACCTTCAGCTTCTTCCACGATTTGTCAGCGGTATAGACAGGCAGCTTTAACGCCAGCCCGAGCGCCAAGCAAGCGCGGTCACCCAAAGACAGGCCAAACGCGCGTGTTTTTGTGACCAGGTGACCTACAAGCCTGGCCTGTTCCGAGGTAAAGGGCACGGCCTCTCTGACAGGAGTCATCGTGGCTTCCCAGGCATCGTCCGGGGGGAGGCCTCGGGCCACTAGCTTGCTGTGGACTTCCGCCAGGTTGACAGTGCTCGTGACCGCGCCACTTAGAAGCTCCGGCGTCAGCTTTTCGGCTCCTCGCTCCTGGTTGAGGAGAGCAAGCAGAGCCGAAGCGTCCAGCACCGCGCTATTCATTTCGTGCAGCCTCGCGGCGTTCGGCAATCAATTCGTCAACGAGGGACCTGCCGGATTTCACGTGCTTGCGGACCAACCGCTGAGCGCGCTCGATGTTTCGTTTTAGAGTGGTGATGCGCAGCTCGTCATCCTGAATACGCAATACAAGTTCATCGCCCACGCGGATTCCGAGGCGTTTGCGAAACGAAGCAGGAATGACCACACGTCCATTCGCGTTGACGCGCGTGCGAGTCTTTGGTGTCATGTCACTTTTCTCCCGACTGGCATTAGTCTATCATGTGCCATTTCAAAACAAAATGATATATCACTAGGTTGTGACACAGAGTTCACGGAGGACACAGAGAAAAACGAAGAGGGATTCCTCGCTTCGCTCGGAATGACGGGTTTCTCATCATCGCGGAAATCTATAAAGGAGCGAATACTACGATGGCAAGGCTGTGCGAAAAATATGCGGCACAAACCGGCATCGCCTGCCTCAGCATTGAAGAGCATCGCGAGTCGCCAACGCCGGCTTCTCGGACATTCAAATTACTCCAGAGCCTGCCAAAGGATGGATCTGCGGAATCGGCAGAAAGCCCTGACCCCGAGAGACCCTTAGAGTGAGCGAGATTCCTCGAAGACTCAGGGAGCCGCTTTTTCCTTCAACGATGCTCGTGGGACATTACCCAAACACTCAGTGAATGAGCAAACAGCGACGACGCATGGCTATTGCCGCGTTATTCAAACGATCCAGGAGCGTGCGCGCGAAGCATCACGCGAAGAAAACGCCATTCCGCTCGCGACCTAGCACGGAAAGGAGGTTCGCTTTAGGGTCCGGCGGCATATCCGACTGAAAGCTAAAGCCGGGCTGCTCAGCCGACCAGCTAATCGTGGCTCCGGTGCTAAGGAAACTGCCTTTGAACTTCTGCGAGCTGTTTTCAATTTCGGCCGTATCTACCGCGCCATTCCATTCCACGTCGAAAGAAACCTTCGCGCGAATCGGGGGAACTCCCTTGATAGGCGGCAGGCTTGGTACCAGGGGCGGATTGGGAAGCCCCAGCCCTTGGGTCAGCGAATTGGCAAGATCGTGGTCGTCAAAGACATCGAGGTCGCGCACGCGCAAGCGCGCCCGCTGGCTGTCGAAGTCAATTTCGACGGCGCTGTGCTTCACCCGGACCATCCAGAACACGTCGTTTTCGTCGACGTGCACGTTGTAGTCGTGAATCTGCGTCGGGAGGGCGGCCGATCCAACCGGACCGGTATACAGGTCAAGTCAAACAAAGGCGAACGTGCCTCTGTGTTCCTGGCCATCCGTTGAGATGAACCTGCCCTGGCTAAAACCCATGTCAGCCTGGAACCCCAGCCGTGTGGTGGCGCCCGTAGCGTCTGTTCCGGTCCCGCCGCCGCGGATGTGCGTGAGTCCTACGAAGCCGTCGAAGTCGGTAATCTGCGATGGGTCGCTGAGGTTGGCCAACGGCGTACCCGGTTTCAGCGGATTATGATGGACGAAGATTCCGAAAGGCGCCAGTCCAGGGAAGCCGCCGGGAATTGCGTTAGGCCTTGCGCATCCGCGTTCGCTGTCATCGTCTTCATCGCCGGCGTACGCCAACTTGGGATGGAGTAGACCCGCACCGAACGCGGAGCCCGCCGCTGCCCGGATCAGATTGCGGCGGCTTAACAAATGTTCCCGAAGTTTCTTCCATGGGCCGAGATTCCGTTCGTTCATGATCGTTCTCCTTCGACAATGCGACACCCGCAAAGGTAATCGCTCACCTCAAAAGGAATGGCCTCGACGTGAATTTAAAAAATCATGAAAACCACCGGGAAACAACAGGAACACCAGGGGAATGGACGTAACTCTGCTCCTTCCGTCCTTAGTTGTCAAGCACTCGTATCGCGCCTGCCAGTTCAGGTAGCGACGCGAGGGCGGAGCCTTGCCGGCGGCGAGGCGTTTTGGTCAAAGGACGTCTTACCGGATGACGCGGATGAGCGTGCCGACCTTCACAGATCATAGCCCTATTATCTTGACCCTTGGAGCTGTTGATTTTGGGTTAAGCTGCCTGCCCAGGAGCATCACCGTGGCTACCAGAAGCGCGCACGTAAGCCAATGCAAGAAACCGAGGGGATGGTTGGGCCGCTTCACGTTGTGGCGCATGAATGCGAGCCATTCCAAGCTGACCGACTGGGGCCTGGCGCAAGGGTCCGTCGGCGAACGCGACACGATCCTCGATATAGGTTGCGGCGGTGGGAGAACTGTCGGCAAGTTGACCGCGATGGCGACGCAGGGAAAAGTCTATGGCATTGATTTTTCCGAAGAGAGCGTCGCGGTAAGTAAGAAAACCAATGCGCGCTGGATTGAAATGGGCCGCGTGGAGATTCGGCACGCTTCCGTGTCGCAGTTGCCGTTTCCCGACGTCACGTTCGACCTCGTCACGGCCGTGGAGACGCACTTCTGGTGGCCCGACTTGCCCGGGGACACGCGCGAAATCTTCCGCGTCGTGAAGCCCGGCGGCAAGCTCATCCTGATTGCAGAAATTTACAAGGGAGCAAACACACTCGCCGCGAGGCTTGCTGAAAAGTATGCCGATCGAAGCCCCATCAAACTTCTTAGCGTCGACGAGCATCGCGAACTTTTGCGCACCGCGGGCTTTACCGACGTTCAGGTCGTTGAGGAACGCGCGAAAGGATGGATCTGTGCAGCAGGCAAAAAGCCCTGAAGCTACAAGGCCTAGGGTTGCAGCGGCGGGCGACCATTGCAGAGGAGTGATCCTGCGGACATCGCAACGGGAGGGCGGAGCTTGCCGGCAGCGAGGGCATCGAGGGCGCGGAGGCGGCCATTGAGTTCTGCGTCGGTCAAGCGGCGCTTGCGATAGAGACTGCGGAAAAAGTCCTCGGCGCGGGTCATCCCTTTCGTAGAATTGCATTCCACACAGGAGGAGACCAGGTTGCGGTACGAATTGTGCCCCGAGCGAACGCGGGGCACGACATGGTCGAGGCACCGCAAGCGCGGGGTGAGTTGACGCAGGCAATAAAAGCAGAAGCCGCGTTCGCGCGAATGAATCGCCTGGCGTAGCGCCTTCGTCTGAAGAAAATCGGTCTCCTCGAGGTTACGGTCGCGCGGGAAACGGGCGGAAGCGGTGTTTCGATCGGAGCGGACCTCGTCGGGCAGGAGCACCTCGACCACGTGACCGGACCTGCTGCGCTCGACCAAGCGCAAAGCCCCTTTGGTAACCAGACTGCGTACGGCAATGCGCGAGGATCCGCCCGAGATGTGAGTGCCCCGGGCGAGCCAGGATATCGAGAAGCTAAGCTCGCGGTTCCCCTGGAGGCGGCTGTGCCGCACGAGGTGTAAATACACGACGCGATCCGTAAGAGAAAGACGGAGGCGCGGCACGAGCACTTCATCGATCTGTTTCAAGATGAGTTCGGCATTGGGTTTTTTGGTTTTCATGATTGGATCCTGAAAGTGAAGTTGAGAGCCGAAAGTGGAAAGTTCACGGACAAAAGAAAGTGCGAAGAACGAAACACAGAGAACACGGAGGCCGGAGTACAGAGACTACAGAGGAAAAAAACGCCGGCAGGGATGCCGGCGATACAAAATGGGACACAAAACAAAACGCCCCGACCGAAGCCGGGGCGCAATTTCTTACAAGGATATGGTATCACAAAGTAGAATTTTGTCAAGCCAAAGCTACATTTTTAGAAGAGATTTTTTTACTCGCTTTGTTTTCAATCACTTGGAAATCCAAGAAAATGCAAAATAGCGTTTGCCAAGTCCCGGTACTAGAACTCTTTGCTGCGCCCGCTATTCGGCAGAAGAGCCTGTGATCTGCTGCGCAACTTTTGCTTCCTTGCCGTGTTTTTGGCCTCGGGGGACTCTCTCGCCGCGTCTCGACGTTCCGAGAGGCTCGCTTCAAGCCAGACCCATGTATAAGATGCTGTTGTTGGACTGCCAATCTGAATGTCCGACACAAGTTTGCTCCTGCCGAGCAGTCCTGATCGTCGCATCGGAGGCACGGAAATGAAGAAGACCCTTCCCGTAGTTCTTTTGGCAATCCTCACGTTCCTGTTTCTTGGCGCGCCTAAGCCTGCTCTGGCTCAGCGTGGTGGTGGCCATGGTGGCGGAGGATTTCACGGAGGAGGAGGTTTTCACGGTGGTGGTGGAGGTTTTCACGGAGGAGGCGGGTTCGGAGGCGGAGGGTTCCACGGAGGCGGAGGGTTTCACGGGGGAGGTGGGTTCCACGGGGGAGGCGGATTTCGCGGAGGAGGTTTTCGAGGCGGCAGCGGGTTTCGAGGAGGATCCGGCTTTCGCGGAGGAGCGTTCGGCCGCGGTTTTCGTGGAGGCTTCGGTCGCGGCGGATTTGGGCGAGGCTTTCGCGGTGATCACTTCAGGCGAGGTTTCGGTTTTCGCGGACGCGGTTGGGGTTGGGGTGGATGGGGAGATTGGGATGATTGGGGCTGGGGTTGGGGCTTAGGCTGGGGCTGGGATTGGGGCTGGCCGTATTGGGATTGGGGATACGCATACCCCTACTATCCCTACGGATATTCGTACTACCCGCCGTACGATCCTTATTACGATCCTCCTGATGATCCGCCTAGCGATCCGCCTTCCGCTCGCGACTATCGCAACGATCCCAACGCAGATCCTCCTCGAGGAAATTGGATTACTCCAAATCCAAACGATCCCAACCGGCCTCCAGCGCGTTCGACGGCGCCCCCGTCGAAGGATTCAAGCGATCCTACTTCATCGCCAAACCGTCCTGCCAGCGCGAATCCCCGGATTGTCGCGACGGCTTATCGACCAACCAGGGAGCCAGAAGAAATTGAGAGAACCGACAACACCGCCGGCAGCGGAGTTGAAGTTTCTTCTGCTTCGCGCCAGAGAGTGCTGAAGGCCGCGCGAGCGCTTCGCGAAATGCCGCCTTTTGCGCGTGAGCGAGAAATCGACTTTGGCCGCTACAGCAATTTCACGCCGCAGGAGCAAGAGCTCCTCAGAAAAATGGATCAATAGCCGACGCTTCGTTATGCTCCTGCAGAAGCCAGAGTTACTCAGCTACACCTTGAAGAGTTCGCGCATGCGCTTGATTTGGCCTCGGCTGACGGGAATTTCGGTTTGCTTCTTGTCGCTCATTTTCAGCATGTAGCTGGCCTTGAACCACGGCACCACTTCCTTGATGTGGTGAATGTTCACAAGATAGGAGCGATGCGGCCGCCAGAACACGTCGGGGTCAAGCGCGTCGCTCATTTCCTCGAGCGTGTGATAATTCGAAACGCCTTCCACGTCCTTGGCCATCACGGTGATCATGCCGCCGTCAATCGAAGCCCAGATGACGTCGTCGGCGTCCACGAGCAGCAGGCGCT
>Ga0079221_10000442_pt1 | contig 11530 bp, 8 predicted proteins | sample GAAS200_FD_75069 | JGI IMG/M metagenome (GOLD analysis project Ga0079221, IMG submission 75069) | Agricultural soil microbial communities from Georgia to study Nitrogen management - GA AS200 | ecosystem: Environmental > Terrestrial > Soil > Agricultural land | place: USA: Georgia | collected... | reverse complement strand
GTGGTCGGAGCCAAATTCTCGCTCAAAGAGCTTTTGCGTCAAACGCATCAGCAGAGGTAAACCGCCCACGACTAGCGCCAAGATAAGAGGTGCTTGCCAGGCGGTTCTCGAAACATCGAAGGCATATCGCAGAAACAGATGCAGAAAGATGCAGGCAATCGCCAAAAATGCGATCAGGGTCGACGCGGTCCACGTCGAAGGATTTTCGCTCTTTTGGGGCTGGCCGCGCTCACCAGACTTAAGTTGCGATGCTTGCCGGTCTGCAGTGAGTTGAATGTGCGTTGTCTCGCTCACTTCCTTGCTCCTTATTGTCGTTTGCCTTTGGGCGGCTTACCGTGACTTTCGTCATATCCCCCGGTGTTCCCCGTCACAGCGTCACGCGGGCCTCTGCCTAAAATCGAAACCAATGGCGGACAAATTCGGGCGTCTGAACGTTCTGGCGGCAATCAGGCTTTTGCACACGGTGGTCTGGGCGGTGTTGGCGGGCTGCGTGATTGCCCTGCCCGCCGCCCCATTGCTCCATCGCTTCGATTGGGCGGTGATCCTGACCGTGGTCATCCTCCTTGAGTGCGGTATCCTTGCTCTCAACCAGGGACGGTGCCCCCTCACGGACTTAGCGGCCCGCTTTACCAACGACAGGCAGGACAACTTCGACATTTACTTGCCTAATTGGCTCGCACGGCACAATAAGGAACTCTTCGGCACACTCTTCGTCGTGAACGAATTGATCGTGTGGACTTGCTGGCTGAGTATAAGACATATCTCGCTGGCCTACTGAACATGCCACAAATCAACAAGCAGATTGCAAAAGCCGGTGTAATCTACTTCGCGCTCGTGTTTGGAGCCGGCTTCGTCCTTGGCACTATCCGAACACTATGGGTCGCCCCACATGTCGGCACTCGGATTGCCGAGCTAATAGAAGCACCCATCATGCTTGTGATCACGATTGTGGCGGCGCGATGGACAGTTCTACGTCTCGCGGTCCCGGGTCGGTGGCCCGCTCGGCTCGCAATAGGTGCGATCGCCCTAGGTCTCTTGCTCTTCGCAGAATTCGGGCTCGTCCTTTGGCTACGAGGCATTTCCATAAAAGAGTATTTCGCGATACGAGACCCGGTGTCAGGAACGGTGTATTACCTGATGCTGGGATTGTTCGGCCTCATGCCTCTCTTGGTTGCTAAAAGATCTAGCCCCGTGGCCGGGGAACGCTCGGAGTAACTCAGTTCCAAGACCCCCCGCAGACCACTGAGAAGCTGCCGCCGCGCACTGCCTCCCCTGGACTTGGAATGTGACGCCCGTCACGTAAACACGTACCGTACCTCACAGCCAAATGTCCATGCGCAGTCTAAGCTATGTATTGAGAAGCGACTCCAAGCGGGAGGTCGCCATGTCTAACACACCGGTTCTTTGGGCTGACACTGAGGTGGAAAAGAGCGGTTCGAGTTGCGCTTGTGAAACGCACATCCAACTGGAACCCTTGCCGAAGGTTCCCCAAAAAGTTCCAAGACCCACGGAAGCCAGATTGGGCGAAGCGCTGCTGGAAGGCCATAGGATTAAGCCAGCCTCGCGCCTGACGGATGTCGTATGTACGATGCTGTTTCATGCCGCGGTGCTTGCTGCCGTGTTCCTGCTTCCCTTGTGGTACACGGATGCATTGGATTTGCAGAGTTACACCCACATCATGATAGTTGGGCCGCCGCCTCCCCCGCCCCCGCCGCCGGCCCCGGTTGCTGTAAAAGCGACGGCCCCAACGCGGCAGAAACTCTTCTCCGGCGGAAAACTTCTCGCTCCCGTTGCCATTCCCAAGCAAGTTGCCATTCTTAAGGAAGAGCCAATGCCAACCGATTCCGAGATCGGCGGCGTACCGGGTGGCGTGCCCGGCGGCGTTCCGGGAGGTCAACTCGGTGGCGTGATCGGCGGCATTTTGGGTGGAGTTGTGACCGCTGCAAAACCTGCAGCGCCAACTGAAAAAGTCCGTGCGCCAATCCGCGTCGGAGGGCGTGTTCGAGCGCCGCGCGTGACCTACAGGCCTTCCCCAAATTATCCTCCACTGGCAAGACAAGCGAGGATACAAGGAGACGTGGTTATTGACGCAGTCATCGATACGACAGGAGCCGTCGTCGAGATGAAGGTCGTATCCGGTCCTCCAGTGCTGATCCCGGCGGCGCTAGCCGCGGTTCGCCAATGGAAGTTCGAGCCGACGTATCTCAACGACCAGCCCATCGATGTCCAGTTTATTGTGACCGTTCATTTTGAGTTGCAGAGCTAGTTTCGACTAAGGACAGGTCATCTGCGCATGCATTCTCGGCGGACGCGAGAACTCCGAGAGGGCGCCCGAAGGGAGGGAGGAATGGAATTCATTCTAGTTACCTTGATAACCTTTGTCGCTGTTTTTGTGTTTGTGGAGTTCGCTCGAGGTCTGCGAACGTATCTGAAGTTCCGCGGAAAAAGAATTGTTTCCTGCCCGGAAAACCACTGTGACGCCGCCGTAAGCGTCGCCGCGGGAAGGGCGGCTTACGAAACAATCATCGGGACCGAGCAGTTCCGGTTGAGTGCATGCTCGCGTTGGCCGGAAAGGCAGGGTTGCGGGCAAGAATGCTTGCAGCAAATCGAGGATGACCCAAAGGGCTGCCTGGTCTGGACCATCATGAACCAGTGGTATCACGAGAAGGAATGTGCGTACTGCCACAAGCCCTTTACAGAGATCCATTGGCATGATCACCCGCCCGCGCTACGGAATGCCAAGGGCAAAACTTTCCAATGGAATGAGGTCCCCGCGGAAAATCTTCAGAAGATTCTGAAAACGCATAAGCCTGTCTGCTGGGACTGCCACATTGCCGAAACTTTTCGACGAGAACACCCCGAAATGGTGGTGGATCGCCACCCGGACTCTCACCGCATGACCCTCTACCACTAACAAAAACGTACGTAGGTGATAGCTACGCGCCACCCCTTACTGATCGCCAGTGCCTATTCACTGGCCCACACGTGTTTTCAACAAATTACGGGTTGCCTCAAGATTGACACACATTTTCAACCACTTTCTTTTCAACAACTTCCAACAGTCAAATCCTGTAACTCTTTTGTGTTTATAACGTTGCAACAGTACCCGGGGGTAGGTATACCCGTTCAGTGGTGGACCTCAGATTTTACTTTAGCTCCCCGTCCCAATCTGGGACGCCTCTTGCCTTCCTCTCCTGTTCACCTTATTGTCGAACCCGAAATCTGGCGTCTTTTGCCAGGGGAGAGCAAAGCATGTCCTTTCAACGCCCCACTATCCTTGGTTTCAATACGCTGCTGGTCGCGATGGGAGCCACCTTGGTGGCCCATCTATCTCCTGCAGGCGTCGCCTCGGCGCAATCCGCCGGCGAATCTGCCAAAACGCCAGCGCAGGCTCAGCAACCGCCAGCCGTATCCCCGCTGGGCGCTCGCAACGACCTCCCCAACCCCTATCTCGCTGGCGTGAGCTGGGGCCAACTCCCCAACGGCAGAAAATGGGGATCCACCGCAGGCATCGCCGTCGGTCCCGACGGCAACATCTGGGCCATTGACCGCTGCGGCTCCTTCGGTTCGCGCGGCACCAACTGCGCCGGCTCGCCACTCGATCCGATTCTCGAATTTGAGCCCTCCGGCAAATTTCTCAAGGCTTTTGGCAAAGGGCTCTTCGTCAGCCCCCACAAAATCACCGTGGACCGAGACGGCAATCTCTGGGTCGCCGACAACGGCCTTAAGGATGGCAAAGGCCAGCAGGTTTTCAAATTCGACCAGAACGGCAAGGTTCTTCTGACTCTCGGTAAAGCCGGCGTTTCCGGACCCGGCTTGGATACGTTTGACCAGCCCACGGAAGTGGCCATCGCTCCCAACGGCGACATTTTTGTGGCCGATGGTCACGGCGCGCAACCCAACGCCAACGCACGCATCATGAAATTCGATTCCCATGGCAAGTTCCTCAAGACCTGGGGAAAGAAGGGCGCGGCCATAGGCGAATTTGACTGCCCTCACACAATCGCATTTGATTCCCAGGGCCGGCTGTTCGTTGGCGATCGCCAGAACAACCGCATCCAGATCTTCGACCAGGACGGCCGCTTTATCGCCGAGTGGAAACAGTTCGGCCGCCCCAGCGGCATATATATTGATAAGAATGACGTGATCTACGTCGCCGATTCCGAATCGCGCGAGGGCAAACCCGGCTATGGCTACAATCCCGGCTGCCGCCGCGGCATTCGCATCGGCAGCGCCAAAGACGGCTCCGTAAAATATTTCGTGCCCGACCCCGCGCCCTATGGGGCTTTGGCAGATTCCACCGGCGCCGAAGGTCTCGCGGCGGACTCCTCCAGCAATATATACGGCGCCGAATACACCATGGACGTAAAAAAATACCTCCGTAAGTAAGGTCATCCAGTTCCGCCAACGAATTGCCAGTCAAAGCCGCGGAATGTATATTGGCGTACGACCGAGAACGCAAAGCAAGACCGTGAGTGAGTTGGGGGAGGAAACGTGGCTAAAGTTTGTGGGTTTTTGTTGTGTTGCTTGATGTTAGGGACGCTGCCGGCGACCGCGCAGGCGCCGGGCCTTTCCGACGTGTACGCGCAGATTCGAGCGGAAGAAACGAACGACTCGAAAATCATGTGGATCATTCATGAAGTGGCCGACGTGTACGGTCCGCGCGTGACGGGTTCGCCGAACCTTAAAGCAGCCGATGACTGGGCGGTGAAGACCATGGCTTCTTGGGGACTGGTGAACACGCATCTCGAGCCGTGGGCGTTTCAGCCGCCGACCGCGGCAACTCCCGTGCCCGGCTGGGAAAACATGGAATTGCTCGCGGAGGCTGTCGCGCCGTTTCACGGGCAATTGATGGTGAAGCCGCTGGCGTGGACACCGAGCACCAAGGGCGTCGTCACGGCGAAAGTCGTGTTGCTCGACCCGCCGGGAATGGCGCCGCCCAGAGGAGGAGGATTCAACTTTTTCGGAGGCACGCCACCACCGCCTGAACCGAAGTGGGCCGCGCCGCCTATGCCGGCCAAGGAAAAGGCGGCGGATCCCAAGCAGCCGACGCAAGCCGAGCTCGATGCGTATCTGAATTCCGTGAAGGGTAAAGTGCATGGAACGATTGTGTTTGTCGGCGAGCACGTGGAAGTGGCGGAAGAAATGAATCCCGCGCCGATGCGCAGAGGCGAAGACGAATGGAAATCGCGATTTGGTCCCGATGCGAAGCCGTTTCGTTTTCCCGAACAGCCCAAACTGGCGGAAGGCCAGTTGACGCGGCAGGAAGTTTCGCGGCAAGTGGATCAATTCCTGGTGGACAACGGCGCGCTGGTACGCGTGAATGACGCCGGGCGCGCGCACGGCATCATCATCGCGCAGCAGAATGGCACCTATGACTGGACCCGCACTGTTCCCACGCTCGTGATGCGGAACGAAGACTATGGGCGCATCACGCGCGTCATGAGCGATGGCACGCCGGTCACGCTAAAGATCAATGTCCAAAACAAGGAATATCCGGGCGGGACTACCGCTTATAACGCAATTGGAGAAATTCCCGGCACCGACAAGAAGGACGAAATCGTGATGCTCGGAGGGCATTACGATTCCTGGCACGATGCGACTGGCGCGACGGACAACGGCATCGGCTCCTCGATGATGCTCGAAGCCGCGCGCATCCTGGCGACACTGCATGTGAAGCCGCGCCGCACGATTCGCATTGCGTTGTGGAGCGGCGAAGAAGAAGGCTTGCTCGGCTCGCTCGCTTACGTCCAGCAGCACTTCGGAAGCTTCGAAAACCAGAAGCCGGAATACGCCAAGCTGGATGCGTACTTCAACATCGATTCAGGAACGGGAAAACCGCGAGGAGCAGGCGTGTTTGGCCCGCCAGCTGCAGCGGAAATGGTGCGCGAGGCGTTGATGCCGTTCGCCGATTGGGGCTTCATGGGAGCGACGGCCAGCGACAGCCGCAGGGTCGGCGGAACCGACAGCACCTCCTTCAATAACGCGGGCTTGCCCGGAATTGGATTGGCGCAGGATTCGTTTGACTACGGCTCATTCACGCATCACACCAACCTCGACACGTACGAGCGCATCTACGAAGAGGATGTGAGAGAAGGCGCAGTCGAAATTGCCTCCGCCGTCTACGCGGTCGCCATGGCTGACCAAATGGTGCCGCGCTTCAAGGATTCGGAGATGCCCAAGCCCGTGCCGGAGCCAGGGCCGGGGTCACAAGCCACAAAAGTGCGCCACGTTCCCGCGAACTAACCCGAATCGGCGGACCCTGAAAACAGTTGCAAGGCTTCAGTGCCGTCGGTTGATAGCCAGCAACTCAGCCAGGCCAAGGCTAGGCTTTTCAACGGTTTCCAGGCAGAAGCAGGAGGAGCTTCCGGCGGAAACTTGTGGCGCTCTTACGCGGCCCGTTCCGTCGGCTCATAAATCCGCTCGACCCGGTCCAAGTCCTGCAGGAGTTGGCGGCCCCGGCGGCAAAGGTCCTTCGGCCGGGCCCATTCCATGCCGGCGTTTTTGCACTTCCGGCAGCGGTAAAGGTGGCGGCTGGCCACCTCAAAGCTGTTCTCCGGATCCAATACGATGAGTTTCTTGCGTGCCATGCCTTGCAACTTGCCAGACTGCGGACGGCGGCGCAACCTGTCCCATTGGGTAGGATTGGGGTAGGCAGGTGACTGTTTCGGCGAAAATTCAGTGTTCTTGGCGGTTTCCATAGCGCAATGCAAAAGGGTGGTCAACGGCTTTTTTTGTTAAGAAAATTTAACTTTTCTGTGGAAATGCCGGTGGAAAATTGAGATTTTCTCCGGTCTTTTCCTGGGTTCCGGAGTCACGGGACTGCAGCCGGGAGACTCACTAACTGCTCGTTATTTCACTCCGTATTCAGCGGCGAGGGAGATTTCTCCCTCCGCAACGAATTCGCACACCTCGTGGAGGGAAGCCTTAAGAGATCCAGACAACGTAATTTTCTGTTCAATCGTAACGCTTGTCATCCCTAGCTCTTTCCCACCCACCGTAATCATCGGCCGCACGCGCTGCAGCGCGCCATCAATCGTCTTCTGGATATACGTGCTGAGCCGAGCTACAATTACGGCACGCACACCATCAGCGCGCTGTCCCAGCTTGCTGATCAGCTCCTGGGTTAAAATCGATATTTTATCTATCAGTGGGCGCGCGGCCTCCATCCCTTGCTGGTATGCAGTGCGCAGGGCAACCTCTGTTTCATCCCAGATACGTGTAACCCAGTTCTCAGCATCGTCACCGAGGGGTGCATTGAGGAAGTTTGAGTCAAGCAGGGTTTGGCCGCCAACGGCCCGGGCTTCGCGAATGGCGGCTGTGTGTACGTCACTAGCAATCATCACCAACAGTTTCATGCCGCCCCCTTTGCTGAAACGGTAAGTGCGGGCCGGACATCCCAGCCAAGCTTTCCCAAGGACAGAATCGGCAAAGCAGAAGACGCAAATGCTGCGCCAACCTCGTCCATCCTCGCGTCTCTCTTAGGTTGTTGTGCCGTCTTGAAAAGGACATCAACTAACGCTGTCCGGGACTCGCCGGTATTCTCAGTAAGATTCTCGAAGCCAGATTTGACTATGTCCTCGGCAAGGCACGCATCGCCAAACAGTGAGGAAAGTAGGGAGCGCGCCGCCTCGGTCTGGTTGTGCAGCCGGGTCTCCTTGCGGAGCACTAGTTGAGCCAGCGATCGGATATGGCCAACCCACGGCTCGGCGTTCACACGATACTCAGCAAAGGCCCACGATTTTGAGCGGTCGATCCAATTCAGCGTACGTCTTGCGGTGATCTCCCCGCGAGCAATCAAGTCGGCTTCCGCGCGCTCGACCGCGCGACCGTAAAGGCGGGTACGCACAAGCTTAGCAAATGACGCTTTCTTATCGGGGTTCTCGCCAAGCCGGTTTTGAATGGCTGGGTTTGCTCCGTAAATCTCCAGCCAATCCCCGTAACTGAAGACGAGGACGTGACTTGGGCGCGCACCGTCGCCCCAGATGTACCCGGCCAGGTCAATGACGCGCGTGACCTCCATCCGGGGCGAACCGAGCTTTCGGTAGTTGGCTTTGATCTGTTCACCGCTGCTGAAATCAATGGGAAACCAGAAGCCGTTTATGCTGGGCTGGTGATTCGTCACGTGATCTTCAGTAGTACGAATCTGGGTGGCCAAGTACGCCTCGGACGCCTTTTCGTCAACGTTGAGAAAAAACTTTGCGGCGGTACGGCCAATAGGAAGAATACTGCCCGAGGCCGCTAGCCCGTCGACCAGCGCCGCGCGCTGGTCCAAAACATCTTCGATTTCCGTACGTAACTTCTTTCGAAGGCTGCCGAGAGCCATCCTCACGAATTCGTGGGCATCCGCAAACCGATCCAAATCCTCCTGACGAACAGCGGAGGATAGTGCTTCTCCAAGCTGGCGCCGGATGATTTGAAGAAGCTCATCGGTTTGAGCCGACCAAGATTTTTTGCTCTCTTCCAGATGATTTCCCTTCCAGGAGAAAAACGGGCGCGCTCCTTCAACGGGCGCGAGAAATCGCTCTATGTCCTCCCGGGATATCTTTGCCAGCTGGCCCACCCAGGTACACATATTTTGGAGAGCGGATCGGTAGAAAACATCAGTAGGGATGGAGAGGTCAGGGACGGCGTCAAATGTCGAAAACCTGGTCGCGTGCAAAAGCATGTTAAAGGTTTCCGTACCTGTGAGTGCGCGGGAGACTGTAGCGCGCCAAGCGGAGACTACGCCGCGAACAGCCAGATAGCCAGCCAAGTAAGGAATGTCTTTGATCTTGAGATACTCGCGAAGCCGGGCAGGACCGCTGCGTTCTATCGCCGCACTGCTCTGAGATTCAATCTGCGACGCAAGCTCCTTGTAAGCAGCCTCGATGAGTTCGGGCGAGCCAACGGCATCCTGGGGGGGATAAAAGTCCACCAGATTGCGAATGGCTTCAGTCACCCACCCATTACTTGCTAGGTCAAGCGCAGGGTCGGCGAGCTCGCTAAAGATTGCCAAACCTTCAAACCAAGGCAGCCAAACATCCTGTAAAGCCCGCGCCTTGAGCGTTAACTCAATTCCATGCTGTGCCCGAAACAGAAGAGCCGCTTCACCATCGGCCAGAGGCGCCGCACCTTCGCTGGCGATGCGCTCTTCCAAAGCGTCCACGTCGTTCCCTTCGACGAGAGACCAAAGCCTAAGCTCAGTATCGAACGCAGCGACCCTGAGACTGGTAAGCGAGGTTCCTATGCCGCCAAGCAAGCTGAGGACATGAGTCATTTCGTGAGTCAAGACAAGGAGGAGACGATCGAACTCAGCCTCGCGGAGGAAAGAGCGCAGGTGCGGGACCGCACGGCGATAGGCAGGGTGCTCCAATGTCCATTTAGTCCAATCTGCGTGGGCGCTTTTAGCAGCAGCCGCGGTTTCCAGGGCAAGGCGGGCCTTGTCCAACTCTTGATCCCAAATTTGCGCATTCCACAGTGCCTTACTGTTGGCAATCCAGTCGTCAAAGGGCACTGTCGAGATGCGCTCAGGCCACTTCTCCGTTCCTAGAGTCTTCTTCAGTTCTTTGAGAAGCTGTTCCTCCGGCAAAAAGAAGAAGAGCTGGATGGACAAGGTTTGGAGGTAGTCCCGCGGGCGGATTACGTCGCGAAGCAAACCGGCCGCCATCTGGCGAAAAGGCTGTGGAGTCAGCGAAAGCCACTCAATAGTTCTTTCACAACTGTCAAAAGCCTCTAAACGCCTCTGACTGTCGGCGTCCGCAGCCCTCGCGATGGCTTCGGAGAGAGACGCGCTGCAAACCGCAACTTGGTGCATCTTGCCGGCGGCAAGAGCGAGTTTAATTGCATGTCTGGCAACATTTTCGCGCAGAGGGCCTTCGGGGGAGCCCAGATCCAGCGCAGCCGCCAATAGATCATAAGCAGTGTCAGCATTCCCCAAAGCCTCGGTGGCCGTCGCCAGCCTGTGAAACCGCGACAATAGTTCGCAGGGCTGAATTGCTTCGTGTTTTTGGTGATAACCGACCCAACCTAGCGACTCCAAGGCCGCGGCGGCGGCATCCAAGAGCTCGTTCGCCGCTCTATCTCCCGGGCTGGGATACATTCGCCGCAACTCCGGAAGCACGACCGCCAAACCCTTGGTCTGTTCGTCCCACTCGCGGCCCAGCATGAGCAGGAAGAGCGCCCAGAGCCCAGGGGTGACGTCACTCTTGCTGTCCAAAACAAGTTGGAAAAAGGACCTCTCCTGTGTCTTGCGGCCAATCTCCTCGACCTGACCCAGCACAGTCTCATCAGCTTTTGTTATTGGAATGCTTGCTAACGCACTGGCAACCTGAATGACGGCCCACAAGGCAACTTTTGGGTTCACTTCTTTTTCGGCTTGAGGCACGTCCGAGAGAGACATAGCAACGCAACCGTTCTCTTCGCTATCTGGAGAGGAAGTAACTTTAGGTATTATCTAGGGAATTGTCAATACGCATATCGAACCGCGATTCTTTTCAGCGCGATCGGCCTTCTCGCTTGCCGGCTGGAGTTTCCGGGAGAGACCATGCGTACAGAGTCCCTCCGCTGGCGACGAGAACGTATTGTCGGCCATCCAGTTGGTACGTAATGGGGGAGTTTCCGACCTCTCCGATGCGTGAATGCCAGAGGGTCGTGCCGTCACTGGTACGGAGGGCAAGGAAATTCCCAGTGGAATCGCCGGTGAAGGTCAATCCGGAATCCGTGGTTAGGACACCCGCGCTTGCCCATCCCCCGCCGAGGTCGTGGGTCCAGCGGGCTTTTCCGGTTTGGTAGTCGATCGCTTTCAAAATTGCTTTTCCGAAGACGCCGTAATCGGCGCCGGCCCAGCCATATTCGCCGTCCTCGGGCTTGGAAAAATAAACGCCGTAACTGTCGCGCGCGCTGACGAGGAACAGTCCTGTCTTCGGGTCAAAACTGGGCGAACGATAATTGGTTGCGCCGCCCTCGTCAGGAGCAATCAATCTCCCGTCACGTGCAGGATCTTTTGCAGGATTGGGGATGGGGCGGCCCTCTTTGTCAACGCCGGAGGACCAATTGACAGCGGCAAACGTTGTCGTGAGGAGACTTTTGCCATTTGTGCGGTCCAGCACAAAGAAATAGCCGTTGCGCGAAGCTTGCAGCAACATTTTCCGAGGCGCACCTTTGAATTTTCCGTCTACCAGAACAGGAACTTCCACGGCGTCCCAGTCGTGAGTGTCGTGAGGCGAAGCTTGAAATCCCCACGCGAGCTTGCCGGTGTCTGGATTGATGGCGACGATGCTGCACGTCCATGGATTGTCGCCGGGACGATTCTGCGCCGCCAGCACCGGGGTTGGGTTTCCGGTCCCGAAATAAACGAGGTTGAGCTGCGGATCATACGTTCCCGTGATCCACATGTTTCCGCCGGTGGCGCCGCCGCTGAACGCTTCGGGCGATTCACGAGGGAGCGTGCTGTAAAAGGTCCACTGCTCGTCGCCGGTTTCTGGATCAAACGACTTCAACATTCCAGGCAAGTTATCGAAATCGCCGGAAGTGCCAACCATGACGTGAT
>Ga0079221_10000441_pt1 | contig 11551 bp, 11 predicted proteins | sample GAAS200_FD_75069 | JGI IMG/M metagenome (GOLD analysis project Ga0079221, IMG submission 75069) | Agricultural soil microbial communities from Georgia to study Nitrogen management - GA AS200 | ecosystem: Environmental > Terrestrial > Soil > Agricultural land | place: USA: Georgia | collected... | reverse complement strand
AGACATCCGATCGTCGCCGATCTGAAAACGATGGATGGAGGTTATCTTGAGGCCGAGATGATGGCCAAGGCCGGCGCCACGCACGTAGTGGTCATGGCGCGCGCGCATGTGGAAACGATTAAGGCTGTCGTGAAGGCCGGCCGGGACCGCGGCATCAAAGTCATGGGCGATAATCTCGGTTGCGAGGACAAAGCGGCCGCGAGCCGCATGATGGAAGATCTTGGTGTGGATTACATCGTCCATCACACTGGCTATGATGAGCGCAACGGGCTCGCGGCGGCAGGGCGGGGCCGGGTCAGTCCCCTGGATGATCTGCAAGCCGTAGTCAGCGCGGTGACCATTCCCGTACAAGCAGTAGGAGGCTTAACACTGGAAGAAGCCTTGGAGATGCCCAAGCGCGGCGCGCCGCTGGTGGTGATTGGCGCTCCGCTGACGATCGATGCTCACGCGTTCAAAGCGGCGACAGGTGACTTGAAAGGGTTGTTGAGCGAGATTACCCGGAGGATTCGGGAATGACGGCTGTGATGACCAGTCTCGTGCATTACGCCCTCGAACCGCTGGCGGTCGAACTGCGAGAACGGCCCGTTCCGGCGATTGGCGAAGGGGAAGTACTGCTCCAAGTTGGCGCGGTTGGCGTATGCGGGAGCGACGTCCATCAATATCACAATTCCCAGAGCTGGCCGGTCCGCGTCCCCGTGGTGCTCGGGCACGAATTCTGTGGCGCCGTCGCCCAGCTCGGTCCTCGGGTCAAAGGATTTCGCGAGGGCGACCGGGTGGTCTCCGAGACTGCGGCGAAGATCTGCGGCGAATGCCTGTTATGCCGCACCGGCAATTACAATTTGTGTCCCAGCCGTTCCGGGTTCGGCGCGGCGACCGATGGCGCGATGGCCAACTACGTGTGCGTTCCGGCTCGCTGCCTGCATCACATTCCCGACGAACTCCCCTTCGAGCACGCCGCGCTTACCGAGCCTTGCTGCGTCGCCTATAATGCTGTGGCAGTAAAGAGTCCGATCCGGCCGGGCGACACCGCGGTGGTGATTGGCCCCGGACCGATCGGCCTGCTTTGCGCGGAGATGGCCCGCATCGCGGGAGCGAAGAACTTGATTGTAGCGGGCACCCGGCAAGACCAGCCCCGGCTCGAGGTAGCCCGGGCGCTCGGCGCCACGCACACGGTGGACGTTCAGAGCGCCAATTTTGTGGAATACATGCGGGAGATCGGCGACGGGCTCGGCGCCGACGTCGTCATTGACGCGGCGGGCGCTTCGGCGGCCTTGAAGACAGCGCTCGAAGTCGTTCGGCCGGGAGGGCACATCACCAAGGTTGGTTGGGGTCCGCAGCCCCTGGATTTTTCCCTCGACCTGCTGGTGCAAAAGGCCGTACGCCTGCAGGGCAGCTTCAGCCACACGTTCGAGAACTGGGAGAGGGTCGTGGCGATGCTGAGCGCGAGGCAGATCAAACTCGACGCCATCATCAGTCAGGTGGCGGCGCTCGATCACTGGAAACAGTGCTTTGACGGCATGCACACGGGGAGGTACGTCAAGGCGGTGTTGCGTCCCAACTGAGCCGCTCGGGAAAGCGCGGAACAGTTCCGTAACACTTTCCGCGAACAGCCGTTTTCGGCTGCGAAGCCATCGAATCTCCATGCCCAAGCTGAGCGCATTTCCGAAATGCTACATGGACGAGTTGTGCGTCTCGAAGACAATGACGCTGTTTGAGTGGCTCGGGCTGGCCGCTACGCTTGGCGTCGACGGCGTCGAGATGTACCCCGGATTCTTCGAGAGCTTCGCGCCGGAGTACCTGGAGCGCGTCAAAGCGGAGCTCCTGAAACACGGTCTGGAAGCCCCGATGATGTGTGCTTCACCGGATTTCACAAAGCCAGAAACAGAAGCCCGTTGGAGAGAAGTTGAGCTCCAGAAGCGAATCATCGACGTCACGGCGCGGCTGGGTGGAAGCTTTTGCCGCGTGCTTTCCGGCCAGCGGCGCCCGGAGGTTTCCCGCGCCGATGGAGTGTGCTGGACTGTCGAGTCGATCCGCGCGCTGCTCGAACACGCCGCCTCGCGGAAGATTGTGCTCAACATGGAAAATCACTACAAAGACGGCTACTGGCGCTACCCCGAGTTCGCGCAGGACATCGGGACCTTCCTCGAAATCGTCGAGCAGATCGACTCACCATGGTTCGGCGTGAACTATGATCCGTCAAACGCGCTCATTGCCGGGCAGGACCCCCTGGAAGTCTTGGCGGCGATCAAAAACCGCGTGGTTTCCATGCACGCTTCAGACCGCTATTTGGAGAGCGGCACGCTGGAGGATCTGAAGCAACAGGATGGACTGGCCGGCTATGCTCAGAATCTGAAGCATGGAGTGATCGGAAAAGGCCTCAACAACTATGATGAAATTTTCTCCGTGCTGAAGGCCCAAGGCTTCAACGGCTGGATTTCGATCGAAGACGGTATGAATGGAATGGACGAGCTCGGCGAATCCGTCCGGTTTCTGCGTGCTAAGATCGCCGAGCATTTTTGAGGGCATGGTGAACCCGCCGCGTCTAGTGAACCGCATCGCCGTAATTACCGGGTCAGGTGCGGGAATGGGGGAAGGCATCGCGCGGCTTTTTGCCGCCGAAGGCGCTTCGGTGGTGGTCTCCGACAAAAATGAAGGCAAAGCGGCGGTTGTCGCCGAAAGCATAAGCAAAGAAGGCGGCCGAGCCACCTTCCAGCGGGCGGATGTGCGCGTCGAGGCCGATTGTCGCGCGCTCATACGCCAAACGGTAGCGACCTACGCTCGCATCGACGTGCTTGTCAACAACGCGGGCCTAAGCACGCGCGGAAACATCGAAAACACAAATTCCGAAGTATGGGATGAGATTTTCGCCACCAACGTGCGCGGCGCTTTTCTCTGCATGCAGGAGGCCGTCGCTTGCATGAAGGAACGGCGAAGCGGGTCCATCATCAACATCGGCTCCGTCAATGCCTACATCGGAGAGCCAAAGCTCATGGCTTATTCGGCTTCCAAAGGCGCGCTTATGACCCTTACCAAGAACGCGGCGAGCTATCTGAACCGCTACCGAATCCGTGTCAACCAGCTCAATCCCGGCTGGACCATGACCCCGAACGAGCATCGCTTGAAAGTGGAGGAGGGCAAAGGCGAACAGTGGGCGGCGGAGGCCATTCGTACCCGCCCGTTCGGCCGCTTGCTGCTTCCCCGGGACGTGGCACTCGCCGCGCTTTACTTCGCCAGCGACGAGAGCCAGTGCATAACCGGCGCGGTCGTAGATTTGGAGCAGTATCCGGTTGGAGCGCCGCCGGACTGGTAGGGACCCAAGGCGCAAGGGGAGGACTCGTGAGCACGCCCATCGTTCCAGCGGGGAGTCTCGCTCCGTCCGCAAGCCAGCGCAAGCGGCTTTTCGTCGCCAGTTGTATCGCGCTTCTGACCACAGCCATGGTGTTTTCCGTCCGGGCGGCCATCCTCGATGATCTGGGCGCCCACTTCCACGTGGACAAAGAGCTCGTCGGCATCTTTGCCGGGAAGGCCTTCCTCGGATTTGCCTCCGCCATCCTGATCGGAGGCCCGCTCTGCGATGCCTTGGGAATGAAGGCGCTTTTGGGTGTTGCTTGGGTTCTTCATGTTTTGGGCGTGCTCCTGACGATTTTCGCGCCGAGTTACAGTGCGCTCGAAGCCGCCACCTTCATCGTGGGCTTGGGGAATGGCTTAGTGGAAGGGGTGATCAACCCTCTGATCGCCAGCGTCTATGCCGAAGACAAAACCCACAGGCTGAACATGCTCCACGCCTGGTGGCCAGGCGGCCTGATTATTGGCGGCGTCGTCGCTTACGTGCTCGCGGGCCTCGGTTTGGGATGGCAAACCCAGATGGCGATCATTCTCGTCCCCGCTACCGCCTACGGTCTGATGATCCTCGGCCAGAAGTTCCCGCCCACCGAGCGAGTCGCTTCCGGCGTTTCCGCGAGGAAGATGTTTCAAGAAGCCGTCCGGCCGCTCTTTCTGCTCCTGGCTTTTTGCATGGTGCTAACGGCGGCCACGGAGCTGGCGCCCAATCAATGGATGGAGTCGGTCCTGAGGAATATTGCGGACACGCCGGGGATTCTCGTTTTGGTCTATATCAGCGGACTGATGTTCTTCCTGCGGTTCTTCGCCGGCGTCGTGGCCCGAAAAATCTCGCCCATCACGCTAATGCTCGGTTGTTCCGCTCTTGCAGGCATCGGGCTTTTCGCTCTTAGCCATGCATACGACGCTTTCACCGCTTTTGCCGCAGCCACCGTTTTTGCAGGGGGCGTGTCCTATTTCTGGCCCACGATGTTGGCAATCACAAGCGAGCGGCTGCCAAAGGGTGGAGCGTTGTTACTCAGCGTGATGGGCGCGATAGGGAATTTGTGTGTTTATTTGGCACTGCCTGTGATGGGACGCATCTACGAACGATACGGAGCCGCGCAATCCTTCCGTTATATGACCGTGGCGCCGCTCGTGCTGGTTTGCGTTTTCCTGGCCGTGTTCTTCTACTACAAAGCGCAAGGCGGCTATAAAGCCGTTAAGATTCAGCAAGAAACCGAACCAGAACAGGCGAACGGATTTTTTGCGTCCTGATCGGGGCGCGCAAACTGGAGCCGCGTGCTCAGACCACACTTACTTGTCGATTCAAGGAATATCGTCGGAGAGAGTCCCCTGTGGCACCCCGAACAAGAAAGCGTGTATTGGACCGACGTGAACGGCGGCACAATTCAACGCTATGCCCTCAAGTCGGGAGAGCGGGAGCGCTGGTTGTTCGGTGAACCTGTCTGCACGTTGTCGCTGACCACCGATCCCGACCGCATCCTTGTCGCTCTGGGGTCCGGGGTCATTTTGTGGTGTCCTTCGAGCGATGAGCGGGTCTTTTTCGCCTCTCCAGAAACCAACTGGCCCTACAACCGCTTGAATGACGGCGGCACTGACCCCAATGGAGTCTTCTGGGTAGGCAGCATGCAAAATAATGTCGGCCCGGATGGAACGGATCTTGAAGTATCACGGGACACCGGATCTCTCTATCGAGTCATGCCCGACCACAGCGTGTCCCGCTGGGACACCGGATTCGGCATCACCAACACGCTGGCGTGGAGCCCGGACCGCAAGACTTTCTATTGCGGGTGCTCGCGGAGCAACCTCATCCATGCCTATGACTACGGGCTGGCGGACAGCTCCATCCGCAATCGCCGCGTCTTTGTCGCCGGTGCCGAACCCGGTCTTCCGGATGGCTCAGCCATGGACGAGGAAGGCTTTCTCTGGAACTGCCGTTTTTTTGGAGGATGCATTCTGCGGTTCAGCCCTTCAGGAAGGATCGACCGGGTCGTGGAAATGCCCGTGTCGAATATAACCAACTGCGCCTTCGGCGGGCCTTCTTTGGACACGCTCTTTGTGACCACCGCTTCGCTTCACGCGCGGGATCGCGAGGAGGACCATCCCGGAGGGCTATTCGAAATTCCTCTTAATGTCAGGGGCCTGCCCGACGGACGGTTTCGCCTCGACTGACATTCGCGATTTTCTGGTTTTCCATCGGTTTAGAGTTCCCGCCTCGCAATTTCAACTGAAATTCTGCCGCGGCGCACCACTAAAGAGCGCTGGGGAAGGTCTCGGCGACCTCTCCGGTTTCCCATGCAGCTGTGCGTTCGAGGGGTTCGACAGCGCGCGTTTCATCGTAGTGGAGGAGAAAATCAAACTGATCCGGCAGCAATGCGTGGAAGTAGTGACTGCCGCGCTCGGATCGTGGCAGATAAATGACTCCGATGGCGCGCTCAAGGCGCGGCTCGCGCAAGGCGATGCTGGCGTCATCGCCCTTTCGCAGATGAAGCAGAAAATTCGGAAGACCTGTTCGGTGAAGGAGCACTTCGTAACTTTCCGGCAGGGCGGGGCGCACATGCTTGCGCTCCGCGGGACTGTCCCAGCCAGATGCCGCGGTCACGGAGCCCGAATAAGTGGTGAAGCCGACCAGCAATGCTCCTTTGCCAAAGCGGGTGCGGACCAGTTGGCCAAGATTGAGTTCGCCCCTGTGGCCCATCTCGGTGGCGCGCGCATCGCCCAGATGCGAATTGTGAGCCCAGACAACAATCCTCGATTTGGGCCCCAGGTGGTGGGCCAGCGCGTCCAGAATCCAGGACCGCTCGCATGGATGCATGAAGACGGTAAAGGTCCAAGCCATAAAAACCGGCCCGTCCGGCATGGCAGTGTTCGTTGTGTTTTCGCACCCAGCCGATGAAGTCGAGAACATCAGCATTGCGCCACATCCACGTGAGAAATCTCTGAAAACCGCCGAGCGCGTCTATAGCGTCTTCATCGCCACCTTCAAAACGCACGTACTGGTTCACGCGATATGCATCAGGCCAATCCGCCTCGACAGCAACGGTGTTGAAGCCTTCTTCCGTAATCAGGCGTTTGGTGATCTGCGCACGAATCCGATAGAACTCATGGGTGCCGTGGCTGGCTTCTCCGATCAGAAGGAATCGCGAATCGCCGGCTGCCTTAATCAGCGCGTTAAAATCGGCTGTGTCGCCTGTCAAAGGGTGCGCAGACCGGCGAATTGCATAAATTATCTCGTTCTCGCGTTTGGCTAGCATGTTGGCACCTCGCGTGAACGCGTGTTAGCTGAGGGTGGCGCGCGCGGCTCCCGGAGATTCGTCGCGCTGCTCTTTGGCTCGAAGCTGAAACGCTCTGCGCAGCAAATCGACGACTTCTTCATCCGAAACTTGAGAAAAGTCCGCGTAAAACTGCCCGACTCCATAGAATGGCTCAGGTGTCCGGACGCAAATCAGTTTGTCGACCTCCCGGATGAAGCGATCGCGCGCCCCCCGCGGCGCGACTGGCGTGGCGACAACAACCGCTGCAGGCCTCAACTTTCGAATCGCGTGAACCGCCGCAAGCAAACTGGATCCTGTGGCAATTCCGTCATCGACCAGCAGCACTGTTCGACCACGAACGGCGAGTTCGGGACGATCGCCGCGATAGAGCCGCTCGCGGCGATGCAGCTCTTCGCTTTCCGCTTGCGTAACGGCGGCGATTTCCAGCTCGGAGAGCTGGAAGTGATCCACGACGGAGGCGTTCAGAACGCGGACGCCCCCGCCTCCGATCGCTCCGAACGCCAGTTCATCATGGCCTGGCACTCCCAATTTACGCAGAACGAAAACGTCCATGGGAACCTTGAGGAAGGAAGCTACCTCAAAGGCGACGACAACGCCGCCACGCGGAACTCCAAGAACAATGACGTCATCTCGGTTTGCGAACCCCGCGAGACAGGAAGCGAGTTGTCGGCCTGCGTCTCGTCGATTTCTGAACAACATGTGAGCACCTCGGGCTTACGGAACAATTGGCCCTTCGTTCTTCCTCCGGCGTTATGACTCCGGGCCTGCTAGATGATTGGCACGCTACGATCGCTAATCAGTGAAAACCCTCACGCGCTGCCGTGAGCGGGGTCACAGCGAACGATGGCCACCGCCACCTTAGCGCCCGAGAGGAGTGCAACCGGAGAGCGCGGGCTTTCACGGAATTCGCGATCAAAGTGATGACGTTGTTCCGTGATTTGCATCACTGACCCGGACTTTCCATGCCTGCATACAAGTACCATGGAGCCCGGGGAGCACAGGGAGAACCCAAAGCTATCGGTCTATTGGAAGCGCGCAACCGGTGTGCTCGCTTTATTGGTGATCGCCAGTGCAGCGGAACGCGGACTCTGGCGGACGACGCAACAGAACAGCGAGGTGCAGCTTCGAGAGGGAAGGAAGATGCCGGGAGGCTTTTCGCTTTCGCCTGAAGGGGAGGCGGGACTGAAAACATTTGTCGATTCCGATAGCCTTGCGGAGACTCGCGAATTTGCCGTAGGAAAGCTGAAAGACGCAGTCAAGGAGTTCTATGCATCTTCAAACTTTTCCCTCGCTTGGATATCGGAACGAAGGCCCACGAGCCAGGCGAAAGCCACCATAGAGGTCTTGAAACGCTCCGGGGAGAAGGGCCTTGTTGCAGAAGACTACGGCGGTCCGGAATGGGACGCACGCGTTGCCCGGATCGAGCAAACAGATGTACCCGAAGCTGATCTCGTCACATTCGATGTTTCGCTGACCATCATGGCCATGAAGTATGTCTCGGACCTGAGTGCGGGCAGAGCGAACCCCGGTTTGTTCCGCTTCGAAACAGCCTTCGATCACGAGAAAAAGGGTCTGCCCGAATTCGTGCATGCTGTGGCCAAAGGCGGACCAGATGTCAAGAGGCTCCTTGCGGGAGTGGAACCGCCCTTTCCAGCTTATGGGCGAACGATCGACGCACTGCATCAATATCAGCAGCTCGCAGGCGCCGACAAAGGAGGCGGCCTACCGCCAATCGAGAAGCCGATCCGCCCCGGGCTCTCATATTGCGGCGTCTCGCGGCTTCACCAACTCTTAATACTGTTCGGGGACATGCAGCCCCGGGTTCACGTTCCCTCGCAGGTCTACGACGAAGACCTTGCAGCCGGCGTCAGGCACTTTCAGGAAAGACATGGGCTGGAACCCTCCGGCGTAATGGATGAAAGCACACTGGAAGCGCTCAATGTTCCGTTGAGCAAGCGCGTTACGCAGTTAGAGCTGACCTTGGAGCGCTGGCGCTGGGTACCGCACGAATTTACCCATCCTCCGGTGGTGGTGAACATCCCTGAATTTCGCTTGCGCGCAGACGACGAGCACTACCGCTGGGCGCTCTCGATGAAGGTCGTCGTAGGCAAGGCGTATGAACATCAAACCCCCGTGTTTGCGAGCGAAATGCGATCCGTGATTTTCCGACCATACTGGAATGTACCCTTGGAGATTCAGCGCACGGAAATCGTCCCGAAGCTGCAGGAAGACTCTGCCTATCTCTCGGAGGATTCCTACGACATCGTCGATCGGAAGGGGCGGGTAGTGGAAGACGATCGTGCCAGAGCCGACGTCAGACAACAGCTTGAGGCCGGACAACTTGGTCTCCGCCAGAAGCCTGGCCCGGAGAACGCCCTTGGATTGATCAAATTCGACTCGCCAAACCCATTCGGCATATACCTGCATGGAACGCCGTCTGCGGAGTTGTTTTCCAGGTCACGGCGAGACTTCAGCCATGGATGTATTCGAGTCGAGGACCCGTTCGTCTTGGCGAGTTGGGTCCTGCGGGGGACGCCAGGGTGGACGAAAGAAAGAATCCAAGAGGCAATGGGAGGAGATAGGACCGTCCGCGTGGATCTCGCTGAACCAGTCCCTCTTCTGATTGTTTATGGCACGGCCGTCGTGCTGGAAAACGGCGAAGTGCATTTTTACGACGACATTTACGCATACGATGCGGCGCTGCAAGCCGCCCTCGTAAAGCATAAAGGCGTAGCGCAGCGCCGTTGACCGCGCTTTTCCACGTAGCGCGGGGCCGTCACCCTCGGTCGTCCGTCTAGGAACCATCTCAACCCGCTTGTGCGTATATACCAGATCGTCTTGCTTGCCCGGCCGAGCGCTATTCGGCGGGCGCCATCGCTTCCCGAGCGTGTACGATAAAGCGCTTGGGGGCGGGTCCCACATAATCGAAGGGAAAACAAGTCACCAGCGTCAACTCATTTCCGTTGGACGATTTCAGAACATCGACGTCTTTCGGTGACACGACTTCTGTGGATTGCACTAGATATCTAAATGTTTGTCCACCGGTGCGCAGCAGAATGGCATCCCCGACGGCGACGCGGCGAAGAGGACGAAAGAACGTATCGCGATGCCCCGCGAGCACCACATTGCCTGGTTCTCCGGGCGTTGGCGTTTCGTAAAGATGTCCGACTCCAAGGCGCAACACCTGAGGAGAAGAGCCCTGAATGACAACGGCTCTTAGGGCAATACTCGGGATGTCGATCTCTCCGATGCTGTCGCCAACCGGGGGAATCCGTGACGCGGGGAGAATCACTTCGTGTTCAAACTTGCTCGTCTCCCTTGCTTGATAAATCCACCCAACGGCCAGGATCGATAAGGCATAGCCTACGGCGACCACACCCGACATCAAAAGGAGACCGGAAGCCCAGCGCAGCAGCAACTTGAATGGTTTCCTGGATTTCTCCATCCTGTCATTCCCCCATCATTCGTTGTTCCTATTCGGCTAATGGAGGATCGGCCGAGCGGGCAACGTAGCCGGTGCGGGTTCGCACCCGAATCCTGCCTAGCCCAGGTGCGGCCACCTTCACAGCAACCCTTCTGAAAGGGTTCCCAACCGGTTTCTTCGGTGGAGCGTAAGCGATTACGTACTGCTCGCGCAGATCCTGTGCGATGAGCCTAGCGACTTCCGAAACTTCCTGTCCGGGATGCAGTAAAAAAGCGATGCCGCCGGTGTCTTTGCAAATCCTGTCGAGGATCCGGGGGTTCTCCTCTTCCGTTGAACTTCCGACCAAACCGATGGAATAGATCACCGCATGGGCTTGCCTGGCAGCGGCCAGGACCTCGGAGTGTCGACGGCGGCTCGCGTTGTCTCCTCCATCGCTCACAATCACGAGCGCCTTCTTATCCGGGCGGCCCTGCTCGACTTGCTTCAGACCCTCCGCCACAGCGTCATAAAGGGCCGTACGGCCGCCCGCGGGCATCGCGAGCGCCGCGTTCCGCAACTCTTTCGGTTCATGCGTGAAGGCGCGGCCGTGGAACGAGGCCACGATCACGTCGTCGCTGAAGTTGACCACGAACATTTCGTCTTCCGGGTTGCTGAAAGCCGCAAACGTGGAGACAGCCGCAGCAACCTCGTGCAGCTTTGGACTCATGCTGCTACTGTGGTCCACCAGCAAGCCAATCGTGACCGGGCTGTCCTCTTCCCCAAACAGCGAAATGGCCTGCAAACGGCCGTCCTCGTACACGCGAAAGTTCTGCTGTTTCAATCCGTCGACAAATGCTCCGCGGGTATCTGTTACGCTGACGGGAAGGACAACCAGGTCGGTTGTAACGGAGATTTTCGGCTGTTGCCCCGTTCCCTGAGACCGCGACTTCGATAACGAAGTCACGCCCAATATGCAAATGAGAAGAAGAGCAAAGTGAGCCAAGTGGCGGAACTTGAGTGGCCGAGCCACGCTCATAAAAACCTCCTGCGCCGCAGCATCAGGCGGGGATGCCGCGGCGCAAAAAGCTCACCGAGACGGCGAGTATCATCTGCCGAACAGCCGCAGGCTCGCGGCCAAAGCGATCGAAGCCAAGCCCAGGAGTCCGATCAGAAAGACCGAACTGGCTGTCTTTGGCAGTTCCGCGACCGTTTCCGTTGGCGCCGCGGTCGTAGGCACGGTTGCTGCGGTCTCAGGTATCTTCTGCAACGGTAGAACTTGGATGGCCTCCGTCACCGGTTGTTCCTTTTTTTCCGGAGTGACGGCAACCAGCGGCACCGTCCGCAAATTGTTCTCGGTAGGCTCGACGGTTTCGGCCGGAACGATTACGTTTGAGGCCCGAGCGAGCTGAATGGCCCTGGCCTTCGGATAAACGAACTCCTGGCCGAAGTTGTCTCCGGGATAGAACCACGCCCTCAGCGCTTGCGGCAAGTTCGCGGGCCTTTCAGTGAACTTGATCATGGTTTCGCCCGT
>Ga0079221_10000440_pt1 | contig 11553 bp, 8 predicted proteins | sample GAAS200_FD_75069 | JGI IMG/M metagenome (GOLD analysis project Ga0079221, IMG submission 75069) | Agricultural soil microbial communities from Georgia to study Nitrogen management - GA AS200 | ecosystem: Environmental > Terrestrial > Soil > Agricultural land | place: USA: Georgia | collected... | reverse complement strand
GGCTGCCGAGTTGCCGCTGAGCAGGCGCGAGCCAGTGGAGGCGACGGGGCTGCCTGTCTCGAGCACTGCTGCGACCGCGCGGGCGAGCCTGGGATCCGTCGAAAGGCCGAGGTAATCGTTGGAGCAGAGATTGGCGCCCTCCATCTGCCCGAGCCGGCGAAGCTCCTGCCGCGCTGCGAGCGATTCCAGTTCCGACCGCAGGCCGTCGAGTGTGGAAAAAGTCTCCGGCTTATTCATATACAGACGGTGGTACTCACTAGCGGTGATCCCGCCGCGGCGGGCTCGCCACATGGCGGCGTAAAGCCGCCGCTACTGGCTGACCATGGGCCGCAAGCCGAGATCGCGGAACAACTGCTGGTCCTCGTCGAATTCGGGATTGGGTGTGGTCAGCAGCTTTTCTCCCGTAAAGATCGAATTGGCACCGGCCAGGAAGCACATCGCCGCGGCCTCGCGAGAAAGAGACCGTCGGCCGGCGCTAAGGCGCACCATGGAGGGCGGCATCAGCAGGCGCGCCGTGGCAATGCACCGCACCAGCGCCAGCGGGTCGGCGGGCCAGGCGTTGGCGAGCGGCGTGCCCTCCACCGCCACCAGCATGTTGATGGGCACGCTTTCGGGATGCGGATCGAGAGTGGCAAGCTGGTGCAGCAGGCCGATGCGGTCATCGTCGCTCTCGCCCATGCCGATGATGCCACCGCAGCAGACGGTGATGCCCGCCTTGCGGACATGATTGAGCGTGCGCAGCCGGTCTTCGTAGCTCCGCGTGGTGATGATGTTGCCGTAAAACTCGGGCGAAGTGTCCAGGTTGTGGTTGTAGGCGGTGAGGCCGGCATCGGCCAGGCGCTGGGCCTGGCCCTCGGTCAGCATGCCGAGAGTGCAGCAGACTTGCATGCCGAGCGCCGCAACGCCGCGCACCATTTCGAGCACCGCGTCAAAATCCCCGCCGTCGCGCACCTCGCGCCACGCAGCCCCCATGCAGAAGCGGGTGGAGCCTTCGCTCCTGGCCTTGCGGGCCCTGGCCAGAACATCGTCCACATCCATCACGGCGGCGCGCTCTACGCCGGTTTCGTAATGCGCGCTCTGCGGGCAATAGCCGCAATCCTCTGGGCAGCCACCGGTCTTGATGGAAAGCAGCCGACAGAATTGTACTTCTTGCGGATTGTGGTGCTGCCGATGCACCTGCTGCGCCTGAAACACCAGCTCCAGCAGCGGCTGATGGTAAATGGAACTGACTTCGTCCCGAGTCCAGTCATGGCGCAGGGCGTGGGATGTTGTTGTAACAGATTTCAAGCAATTCGTCCTTTCAGGAATGCGGGTCGCACCCATTGCGAAAACCGCAGTGCCTGCGCCACCCGGCGACACCATGTCCACGGCTCGATCGCACACGATTGCAGATGCCATTATGGCACGGCTTCGCAGTCAGGTGAAAAGGTAGCGGCAATGGTTTGCTCTATCAGCTGACTGCCAACTGCCTTCTGCCTATGGATTGGCAGAAGAGGCCTACCCCGTCTTCCTGGCCCAGCACAATTCGGCCTTCATCGTATCTCCCTTGCAATTGGGTGGCGGAGCATGTTTACAATCGGTTTCCCACATTTTCGGAAACCAGCGGTAGAGCTATGCCGGCGGCGATGGAAGAATGCGCGCTCTGCATTAGGCCGCACGAACTTTGCAATGGGAGAGCAACGATGGCTGTTTACGTGATAGCCGGTTATGACATTACCGACCCCAAACGCTTTGAGGACTATGGGCCCGGCGTGATGCCGCTGCTCCAGAAGCACGGAGCGGAGGTGTTGGCGGCCGACTTTGAAAGCGAGACGCTGGAGGGCCAGGCGCGGAAGGTGACCGTGGTGCTGAAGTTCCCTTCGGCGGAGGCGGCCCGCAACTGGTACAACGATCCCGATTATGGCTCGGTGAGGCAGATTCGCCTCGACTCGACCGAGGGCGGCTTCATTGCGATGGCCAAGGAGCTGAAGGCGCCGGCGTAGGATGGAAAGCGCGGTTCTCTTAAGCGGTCCACATCGGGTTAAAATGGGAGAGAATGAAAACACTTGCGAATCCAAATGACAGGATTGAAATCCTGAACCGACTGAGAACCGTGCGCACCACAAGCCGGCGGCAATGGGGAGAAATGACGCCGCACCAGATGATCTGCCACCTGAGAGACGCCTTCCGGTCATGCCTCGGTGAGCGCGAAGTTCGCCCGGCCAGCCGCTGGATTCCGCGGACTCCGTTCCGTTGGGCGGCGCTCTGGTTGCCGATGCCGTGGCCGCATGGCGTGCAGGGGCCGCCTGAATGGGACCCCAAAGCCGGGGGCAGTCAGCCAAAGGAATTCGAGGAAGACAAGAGGGAACTGAAGAAGCTGATTGACCGCTACAGCAAACCGCCCAGAGGTTTTGAGTGGCCGGCCCATCCCTTTTTTGGCCGCATGTCACTGGCGGATTGGATGCGCCAGGGGTATCTGCATGCCGACCACCACCTGAGGCAGTTCGGGGCATGAAGGGGAAGCGAAAAGTCTGGGGCGAGCTGACATCGTCTGAATCATGAATTTGAAGAACCGAAAGATCGTTTCCCTGGTTGCCGCGCTCGCGGCAGCGATTGTGCTGGCGGGAGCCTCCACAGGTGAGATGCAGGGCGCGGCCACACCCCAGGTCGCCGCGCAGGCCGGGAATGATCAGCTCATCCGGGTCGGCCTTGTGCAGATGAATGCGCGTGTGCTTGACAAAGATTACAACCTGGCTCAAGCGGAAGAGCTGATCCGCCAGGCCGCGGCCGAGGGTGCGAAGATCGTCCTGACACCGGAGGCTGCCGTCCAGGGCTATGCGAGGGTAGCGCTGCAACCGGGAGAATCCGACGATGACCCGCGGCTCGTCTCTGGGCGGAAGAGAATCCTGGCGGCGGCGGAGGCCATTCCGGGCCCCGCGACGAGGCGCTTTTCGGCCCTGGCGCAGGAGCTCGGCATCTGGATTATCTTCGGCATGGACGAGAACCGGGACGGAAAATTATTCAACACCGCGGTCCTGATGAACCCTGAAGGGAAGATTGCCGGTACCTATAGCAAAGTCCACCTGCAGAACTGGATGACGGCATCCGGCGTCCAGCACGGCGACGACTTCCCGGTGTGGGACATCGATATCGGTGGCGTCCGCGTGAAGGTGGGCATCGAGATCTGCTATGACGTGCAGCATCCCGAATCGACCCTGGAACTCGCCCTGGGCGGCGCGGAAGTGGTTTTTATTCCTTACTGCACTGACGATTTCTCGCGGCCGCTGCTGATTCATCTGTTTGAGACGACCGCGCTCGAGAACAGGCTCTACATCGTGCGCGCCAATTACGGCGAGCCTCGCAATACGGGCACCAGCTCCATTATCGATTTCGAAGGCAACACGGTGCGCCAACTCACGGACCAGCCGGGAATCCTGGTTGGCAATCTTGACATCACCGCGCTGAGAAAAACGCGTGCCGATTGGAATCCCGTGTACGGCCTGCCGAACCGCTACCCCGTCGCTTATAAGCGCCTGAGGGGAAGCCCGGCTGACAAAGCCAGCCACAGCGACAAGAATTAGAGCCGTGCGGCAGAGCCTTTCCCCTCAGTTGTTCTCCTTAGAAGGGCTCTCAATGTTCGCGATCCATTGTCGCCAAGGCGCAGCGTCGTCGCCGAGATCGGTTCTCGCGAGTTGGACCAGGAAGCGGTGTGCCAGGTCGTGCTCATTTGGATGCTCAGCGGTCAGATAGCCGAGTACGAGGCGGGCGTTTCCGTGTGAGAGCAGAGATCGGGCCAGAGATGGATTCACGCCCGTTGCGACAAGCGCCTTGAGCACGAAGCTAAAGGCGAACAGGTTTGTGCCCTTGAGCACTGCCACGACGTCCGGCACAGCCGGGGCCCAGTCCACTTTCCGTGGCAGAAAAGTCGCAAGCGAATTCAATGCCTGCATGCAGGTTGACCTGACCATTGCATCAGGATCTCGCAGACCTCGGACTAAATCTCGCCACGCGCCGTCCTGGATAGAAAAGTTCATCAGCACCACGGCCGCCAGTGTGCGGATAGAAGGATCCACGGCGCTCTTTAACAGTCGCCGGGCGTGCGGGTAGTCCGCTGGACTGCCGAGTTGCCGCAAAGCTGGCCACCATGGTTGTGGCGTACCGTCGGAGAGCGGTGGCTGGTCAGAGCGGGCGCCAGGCAGCGTGCGCGCGTAATCCAGGACTCCGCCTTCCAGGAAGTCGGGCTTCTGCACAACTTTCGATAGCGTACGCCAGGAAGCAGGGAGGCTTACGGGCTGGTGAGGAGCGGAGAGAAACGCGACATCGTGCATGTACTCGGGTTCCCAGACGGTTACGACGGAGTAGCGCTTGCCGTTTTCGGTGTAGCCGATAACCGCCGCTTCCGGAAAACCTATTCTTTTCAAATCCGCCGCGCAGTAGTGGAGCTGGTCGACCGATGTATACCCGAGTTTTTGTTCGATCATTTCAGGGGTCCAATTTGCCAAGCCGATGAACTCAACAGTACCTTTTGACGTCGTGACGACTTCAGATGATGTCGCTCTGAGTGGCACAGCAACGAGAGAAACCAGAAGACCAACAGACGCGATACATTTTGCCATTGCTCACTCCCTCCGCGGGCAAAACTTAAGCTCCGGATTGGACACGAGAAGCATAGTACTAATATTTTAGTAATGTCCATCAGATTTCGCACGTGAACTGGCACACATTCCGACGCTCTTTGGGATACGCGCGCTCGATGGGCAAGATAACGGGCACGTGTTCGGTGACTGTCTTCTTTCGGGAGCTCCTGAGAATTGCTTGCAACGGCCTGCTGGGTGGTTGTACTCTTCACTGTCGTTTTCCTTTACCATTCCGGTTGCGCAGGAGGTGTGTTCGTGTTGCCAGGAAGGATCATCTACAGCAGTCATCCCGAACGAAAGGGCAGTGACCGCTTGCAGCCAATCATCCTGTTTTTTCTGTTTCTGGTTTTCGCGTGCGGAGCGGCGAGTCCCGCAGCGGGAGCCGAGCAGGACCATCCCCTGGCTGCCACTCCGCCAATGGGTTGGAACGACTGGGCCCACTACCAGTGCGGATTCACGGCTGATACAATTCTCGGAAACGCGCGGGCGCTGGTCTCGACCGGTCTCTCCGCGCTGGGCTACAGCACGGTGACCATCGATGACTGCTGGATGCAAACCGATCGCGACGCGAAAGGCAATCTACAGGCAGACCCGAAGCGCTTCCCGAGCGGCATCAAGCCGGTAGCCGATGCCGTCCATGGAATGGGGCTGAAGTTCGGTATCTATGAAGATTCCGGTTCTGAAACTTGCGGCAGATTTGCGGGCAGCGGCCGGCCACAGGGCGGCGGGCTGGCCCACTTTTTCGAGGATGCCCAGCGATTTGCCTCCTGGGGCGTGGATTATCTGAAGCTGGACGGCTGCAATGTCTACGTAGCGCCGGGCGAGACGGAGGAGGAGGCGTACCACATGGCCTATGCGGCGCAGCACGAGGCGCTCCAGAGGGTGGGTCGCCCCATCGTTTTCTCCGAATCGGCGCCCGCCTATTTCCAGGGCACACCCGAGTGGTACGACGTTCTCAGTTGGGTGGGAAAATACGGCCAATTGTGGCGCGAGGGCACCGACATCGCCAACTATCGCTCACAGCCGATCCCGGCGCAGTTCCGCCGCAGGTTCCCGCAGCTTACGCGCTACCAGAGCATGTTGTGGAATTACTCCTACAATCTTCCGCTGGGTCGCTTCCAGAAGCCCGGCAACTGGAATGATGCTGATTTCATCATCGCCGGTGACATCGGCATGAGCATTCCCGAAAGCCGCACCCAGATGACGCTGTGGTCCATGATGTCAGCACCGCTGATTCTGAGCTCCGACGTCACGAAGCTCAGCCGGGAAGCTATTGCCATTGTCGGCAACAAGGACCTGATTGCGATTGACCAGGACGCGCTGGGCAGGATGGCAACGCTGGTGCGCCGCACTGCGCAGATGGACGTCCTGTTCAAGCGCCTGTCCTCGGGCGAGGATGCTGTCGCGGTGATGAACCACGGCGACGCGGCGGTGAAGGTTGAACTGCATCCGGCCGATCTCGGCTTTGCGGCAGATTCCGGCTGCAAACTGGACGCAAAGGACCTGTGGAGCGCGAAGGAGCAACAGGCCGCATCGTCGCTGGAGGCCGAGGTACCTTCCCATGACGCCTTCATCTGGCGTGTCCATCCTTCCGACGGTTGCGGCATGCCGTCGCGCACGGGCACGATCACGATCGTCGCTGCCGGCCGGCGCAGCCGCGATTTCGAGGGTTACGCCCGCTGTCTGACTGCGCCGAGAAGCGTCGTACCCTGCTCGGGCGCCGACTCGCAGAAATGGACGGTGACTCAGGATGGCGCGCTACAATCTTCGGGCGGCCAGTGCCTGGCTTTGGTCGATGGCAAGCCGGTGCTGCAGGCGTGCAGCCCCGCCAGCGCCCAGCAATGGCGTTACACGCTGCAAGGGAACCTCGTCAACAACGGCGATCTCCAGTGTCTTACCGCGATAGGTCCCGAAAGCAAACCGCAAAGCCTCGAGATGCAGGTTTGCGGACACAACCTGGCAAACCAGATCTGGTCGCTGCCGAATTGAGGGCGGGGAACGGGAAGCAATCATGAAAGCTGCGTTGCTTACCCGGCTTCGGGAGATCGAAGTCCGCGACGTCCCTGAGCCCCAACTCTATGGGCCACGCGACGTCCTTCTGCGCATTGACGCAGTGGGCGTGTGCGGCTCCGATGTGCACTATTACAAAACGGGACGCATCGGCGCGGCCGTGGTGAAGTATCCGTTCATGATGGGCCACGAGTGCGCGGGAACGGTGGAAAAAGCGGGCTCGGAGGTGCGTGGACTCCGGCCCGGCCAGCGCGTCGCCATCGATCCGCTGGTGGCGTGCGGCCACTGCGACCAGTGCCGGTCCGGACGGCCCAACACCTGCCGCAATCAGCGCTTCTTGGGGCAGCCGGGCGAGTTGTCAGGTTCACTCGCGGAATACGTGGTGCTGCCGCAGGAATGCTGCTATCCCGTTCCGGAATCCATGACGGCCGGACAGGCTGCCATGATCGAACCACTTTCGATCGGCCTTCATGCACAAAGGCTCGCGCACCTGGAAACGGGCTCGGCAATTGCCATCCTGGGCTCCGGACCTATTGGGCTTAGCGTTCTGCTGGCCTGCCGCGCGGCATCGGAGTGCATGGCTTACACGACGGATTTGATCGATGGACGGTTGAAAATGGCCGCGGAACTGGGCGCCGTGTGGACCGGCAACGCGGAGCAGAGGGACGTGGTGAAAGCGATCTGCGAGGCTGAACCCGCAGGCGTGGAAATCGTGTTTGAATGCGCGGGCGAGCAGGAGACTCTGAATCAAGCTGTCGAACTTCTGAAGCCCGGCGGCACGCTGGTGATCGTCGGCATTCCCGAAGTGGACGGAGTCAGCTTTCCAATTCACACCCTGCGGCGAAAAGAGCTGACCATCAAGAACGTCCGTCGGCAGAACCATTGCATGGCGCCGGCCATCGAGCTCGTTTCGAGCGGCACCATCGATGTCAATCCCTTGATCACCCATCATTTCGCGCTGCAAGAAACCGGCTCGGCCTTTGAGATGGTCTCCAACTATCGCGATGGCATAATCAAAGCGATGATTCATGTGGCGGACAAAGCTTGAGCAAACCGGTCAATCGGGTAGGGGCGGCCTGCGTTGAGCAACAAGAAGAGCGACCTCAAATCTCCTGCAAAAAAATAACGAATGACTTTCCCGCGTTTGTGCCACTTTGCGACTTGCATCCTCCTCTGCCTTATGTTCGCGGATTTCGCGACGGCGGCCGATGGCTATCGCATCTTGCACGCTTACCCGCACGATCCTCGTGCATTTACGCAAGGCCTGATTTACGTGGATGGTTACCTTTACGAAAGCACCGGTCTGAATGGGCAGTCGACGCTGCGAAAAGAAGATCTTAAGACCGGCCGGGTGCTGAAGGAGGTGAGTTTGCCGCCGCAGTATTTTGGGGAGGGACTCACCAACTGGGGCAGCAGGCTGATTCAGCTGACTTGGCAATCGCACGTCGGTTTTGTGTACGACCGGGCGAGCTTTCGCCTGCTGCGCAGCTTTCACTATCCCTGGGAAGGATGGGGACTGACTCAGGACGGAAGGCACCTGATCCTCGCCGATGGAAGCGACACGCTTCACTTCCTGAATCCCACGACCTTTTCGCAGGCGAGAAGCATTCGCGTGAGTGATCATGGCGCTCCGGTGAAAGATCTGAACGAGCTGGAGTACATCCACGGAGAAATTTATGCCAACGTGTGGATGACGGACAGGATTGCCCGTATTTCGCCAGCAACTGGCCACGTTCTGGGGTGGATCGATCTCTCAGGCCTTCTGCCGGGAATTTTTGTGCGAGAGCCGGGCGCGGTTCTAAACGGGATTGCTTACGATCCGGCGCGCAAGCGCCTCTTCGTGACTGGGAAGCTGTGGCCGAGGCTGTTCGCAATTCGCGTATTTCATGAAGGTAAAGGGGAGTGAAACACAAGCGTTGTCCCAGGCCAGCGCCAGGCCTGCATCTGATCCGAGGCGTTTACAGTAGCGCCATTTCGTACAGTCCGGCTGCCGTCCAAATGTAAAATCGTGAGCCTCGTCCTGCAGTCTTGAACCGGCCTACGATTGGTTGTCCCTTTTCATCGACGGTTACCAGCAACTCGCTTTGTGGTGACTGCGAGAGCGTTCTCCGCAAAAGGTGTGAGCCTTCCTGCCTGGGGGTATAGCATTCACTGAAGACTACGGCTCCTTCGAGGAGAGCGAAAGCCCCGGAAATACAGCCAAAACTCTCCCAAACCTGCACCAGCTGAAAATTCCTGATAGCCACAAGCGGAAATGTAGAATAGTAGGAAAGCCAGACCTCACCCTCGCCCGTCGCGTTCATGGCGTAACAGTCATCGATGAGCGGCAAGTCGTTTTCTTTTGCAAAATCAATATATTCGAACATTCGGCGCCCGGACGGACCGAACAAAGGATGCCTTGTCGGCCGAGCCCACTTCCAAATACGCCTTCATCAAAGTAACTCACCCAGATTTTTCCGTCTGCAGTTGTCTGCACGTCTTCAATGCATCCCCCAGGTCAATCGTTCTTTGGGTACGTCCCAGTCTGTCGCAAATGTCAGCACGGTCGCCGCGACGATCACACAACAGCCAGCCTTCACCAATCGGTTGCACAAATCTTGAAAGCACACGAGTTGAATTTTCGAACGTAACGGTTTGGCGGGCGGACCATCCCAGTAGATCAAGTGACGCGCTGTCGGCGGCGTTTTGAGCCAGGCGACGCGAGCATCCGCTGAAGTAGCAATCTCATCGTAGGATGGTTTTTCCTCTTCGGCGAGCAGGAGCGGCCCGCCGTTCCAGTCCACGGCAACATTTGAAATTCGCCAGTCGTCCGGCAATTGTGAAAATTCGAGTCGTGTACGGAATTTCGCATGGGCCGCCACGGCGCAATATTATCAGATTGGGCCTTACGTAGCGTGCTTGGGAAAACGCCGCAGAACTCATCGGAGATCTTACCTCGGCTGACGGTAAAAATCGCCGGGCCGTGAAAATCCTACTTCCTGACGAGCCAGACTTCCGCCACCTGGCAACCGCGCCCGTTGTGGCCCAGCCCGGCCTCGCGGTGCCAAGTGAGCGTCAGAGCGCCTGTTCCCGTCGCCTCGCGTGGAATGTCGAACTCCAGCGGCTTTGGAGGCCAGGGTTTTGCTATCAGTGGATGGATGGGAAACTTTTCGTTGGCATCAAGCCGGATCTTCTGGCGGGGCGCGTCGCCGCTGTAGACAACTCTCACCCTGTACTGCGCGTCGGGATCAAGTTCCTGGTACTGCATCTCGAGCGGCGCATCGAACAGCGACTCCGCCCAGCACTTCCAGGCCGCGGGCACCGGCGCCCGCGACCATTCAGGGTAGCCGTGCCCATCCAGTGATGATTGCCGAAATTCGGGATCGCATTTGGCTCCGAGGCCGCGCACCAGGTGCGGCTGCTGAGACAGATCGCCGAGGTTGTCGTAGAATCCTCCCGGGCCGGGATTGGTTCGATCCAGAATTTCGAGAATTGATTTGTACTGCGCGTCATACGAACTCAGCTTGCGGATTTCGGCGAACTGTTGCCGCAGCCATGGCGCGTTGTTGAGCGGCACATCGAGCGTGTCCAGATTCGCGGCCCGCGACACGGCCTCGGCCTGATATCTCTCAACCGCCAGTTGCATGTGAACGCTCTGGAACAACGCCTCGCCAAGGTCGAGAATGCGGGTGCGGAGGTCTTGCGAAGAGAAGTCGGTGAGCGGCTGGTTCAGGCACTGTTCTGCCCGATCGAGGAGTTCCGGCAGGCTCACGCCGCTGGTCGGCTCAGTCGCTTCATCTCCCACGTCCAGCGGGTTCGGCCACACGCCAACGCGACGAATTTCCTCCAGCACCGCCATCGCCTGCTCTTCCGCATGGGTTTCAGTCATGAGCCGCTTCCGGACAAAGGCATCGTAATAGGCGCGGTAGAGGCCCATCTGGAAGCGCCAGTTCTCCAGTTCCGCAGGCGTTGCGCTGCTTTCCATGTCCTCAAACTGTTCGAGAGTCGTGTCCACGCGCTCATTGGATAGTAGAGGGCCTCTCCAGTTCTCCTGCAGGCCCACGATGCCCTGGGCAAAACCTTCGCGCAGACGCTCGGAGATGAAGTAGCCGCTATATTCCCGTAGAATCTCGATGATTGGCCTCTCGGGATCCCATCCGAGCGAGCTCCACAGAATCTTGTTCACGTCGTCATTGCAACCCTCGGAATAGGAAATGAAGCCGATGGAATCGGGCGCCTGAAGGTGGAAAACGTCGGCGTAGTCCACCGGACGTGGATTGATCACTTCGCGGCCTTCGGTCAGCGCGTAAGCAAGGTCCCAGTCCGGCACGGGAAACTGGCACTCCACGCTGTGAGTAATGTCCGGATATAAACGGATGGGATAGCGTTCCGGCAGCTTTTGGCGCAGCTCGGAGACACCGATGCGCACCTGCGGTCCGTAGACAATCCCGGAAAGCCAGGCCGGCTGCCGATCGACGATTTCAAAAAATTCCTTCATCCAAGCTTCGTCGAATGACTGCGGCGACATCCACATCCCCGCGCAGGGATGATAGCGGCGCAGGTTCTCTGCCTGCTTTTCGAGCAGGGCCATCATGTATTTCGGCTCGGTGTGGCCAGGATCGCCCCCCGGCACCATTACCGCATCCACCCGCGGCAGGGCCTTGAACACCTCGCCCCATTCGCGAACCGCAAACTCCACCGTCTCCGGATTTGAATAGTCGTTGTCCATTGCTGGATACCAGATCCAAACGTCCAGTCCGTATTCGTCCGCCAGGCGCGACATCTCAATCATCATCTGCTTAGGAGGGAGCGGAAAATGCGGGCTGTCCGGCTGATCGTCGGAACGCGGAGGGATGAGTTCAATAGTGTTTGTTCCAAACACAGCGAGATCCCGGAAATATTGTTCCCACATGAGGACGCTCCACGCGTCATAGGCGTTGGTCTTGGG
>Ga0079221_10000439_pt1 | contig 11555 bp, 14 predicted proteins | sample GAAS200_FD_75069 | JGI IMG/M metagenome (GOLD analysis project Ga0079221, IMG submission 75069) | Agricultural soil microbial communities from Georgia to study Nitrogen management - GA AS200 | ecosystem: Environmental > Terrestrial > Soil > Agricultural land | place: USA: Georgia | collected... | reverse complement strand
CGGCATGTCACAAATCCAAATCGAGACGATAAGCGGGAGAAGCATGATTCCCAATCACTTGTTGCGATTGTGACACTTTCCATGGTAGTCCCGTGGCTTGTACGAGCTTAACCAGTCTCGGATCGCTCGTAAATGTGTAGATGTGCTTGGCCCCGGCTTTCTTCACTGCGCCGATAGCCTGATGGGCGTCTTGCACCAATTCCTGCGGCGAAGCCGTCGAAAATGTGTGAAATTCTATTACCCCAGGCTGTTTGATAAACAGCAAAAAAACACTGTTTCGGACTTGTAAGAGTTTATTGGCCGGATTTTTCACTAGCTTTGCGATCTGAGCCGTAAATTTGTTCTGGTCTAGGCCTGGGTTTTCCTTTTTGGCTGACGCCAACATGATAGGCAACGGATTGACTTGTTGTTGACCCTGTTGCGGTTGTTGCGGCATGACCTAGCTCACATTGAAGATGTTAAGAGCATTGGCGATTTGCTCGTGCGCCAATTCATGTGTGGCAATCCAATCGTAAAAATCATCTTCTTTGTTCCAATCGACATCGAACATATTAAACGGATTTGAGAGTTTCAGTTGGGCCGCGAAGAACTGATGTTCGACTTCATGTGCCAGCAACCAATCGTCCAGATTATCCGGGGTCAAATCCATAATCGGGTAAGCCGGAACATTGGTCACGCCTTTGTTAAACAGCGTGGTTCTGAAAAGCTGATGCTGTAAACCGTTCTCGAACAAAAACGGAAAAAGACTGTTGGTATCCGCGAATTTCACGTCAAGGAGCGCGGAGAAATCCATTAGGAAATCCTATAAGCGGTAATTGTGCTATCGTGAGGATTCCCGCTCGCATTAAACTCTATTTGTCCGGTGGTATTAGTTTGGTCTTGAACAGATATTTTTAACGGTCCTGCCGGACTAGTAATGAATCCAGAGAGAGGTAATGGCACGGATACGCCAGACGCCCCTTGTCCGAATGTGGATGCCAAGATGGTCGTACCATCCCACAATTTAGCCGCAAAATTAGCGGTGGTCGTGTCTTTGCATGTTACCGTTCCGCTAACAAACCACGTACCAATTCCGCCAACATTGACGCTTGGACCGTCGAAATATGTTGATGTGTTATTAAGAGAGACATTTCCAGAAAGAGAATTGCTTTGCGGCGATGGATTTGTCGATGCGGATGATGGTATGGTGTTTGGTCCCCAAGCCGTACCGTTACTCATCAAAACCGTTCCATTGGCGATTGGCAATACGCCCGTCATGGACCCAGCCGTAATCACCACCACAGATGAATTTGCAAACGTCGTTTGATTACTGCCGCCACTACCGATAGGTAGCGGAGATTGCAATGACAACGATTGAAAAACGGCGGAATTACCGTTTATGCCACCAACGTTGGACTGACCGATGCTTGCAACAGAGATTGCTACCGATGAAAGGGCGCTTGCACCATTGCCTATGCCATTGAGGCCAACTTGCAGATTGCGAAAATTCGTGTCTAGATCGGCGGTGTTGCCGCTTTGCAGCGATCCCCAATTCGTGACGGCTAGATTAGCTGGATAGGCCATTAGAATCTCGCACGCAGTTCGTGTTCAAGCTCAAGCGTACTAATCGTCATGGCCCCGCTATTCGATGTTACCGTAAGGCCGATATATTTTCCATATTGTTGTGCGTCGCCTTTGAACAGGAAATAACCGGATTGGTTTTGACCGCCGGAAACCCAAGAAAATGCCTGACTGTTTCCGTTGAACCAGCTAAATGGCAGGCTGCTGCCATTCACCCACGTAAAGGGATTTGTCGTGCTGGTCGCGGGGCTAACCGTTCCTGTCGTCAGAGATTGTTCGCTGTCAATCGAGATGGTTATGCCTGTGGCAGAGGTCAAAATCGCTTCAACACCGTATTTCAGAGCTTGTTTGGTACGAATTGGGTCGCCCAACGCCCACAAGGCGCTTTGCGTTATGGTGTTGATGCTATTCGTGGCATTCGCATACATCTGAAACAGGGCGATGCCATCCGTTCCGTACATATTTTGTTTGCCAAGTGGCACGTTGGTGACGTTGTTGACCTGATTCTGCGATGTCAGAAACCATTTCTTGTCGAAAAACACAGCTTGCAATTGCCGTGGCCCTTGAACGGGATCGTTATAAGTGAAATTAAAGCAGGCGCACAGAATGTTATTGATGAGTACTTGCCCGGCCGTAATTGGTTTCGTGAAATCGATGAGCGGCACGAGTCCGTCCAATTGATCGGATAGTTTTGTCGTGGTTGCGCCGACAAGGGCGAACGCTCCGTAATCGTTCATAAATAGAACGGTGCGATAATAAGGGAATATCGACTCACGGAACCGCGTACCGACAGATGCACTGACATTCGTGTTGGTGAACACCGTCGTTCCATCGGTTTGAACACTAACGTCAGAAAACACGTTGATCGAATCGTCTCCAAAGATATAGAGAAAGTTGTTGGCCGACAACAAACCCCTGATAACGCTATGCAGCGTCGTATCGGTAATCTCGAAATTTCCGGCGCTGACAGATGCAAAGTCATTATAGCTGTCGGCAGCGGTGAAAAACACAACACGCCCCTGCGCTATCCATACACGGCCGCTAAACGTAGCGATTGATGTGGGAGAATTTGTCGTAACCACGGCCGTTGCTGTTGCATTTGAACCGCCGCCTCCGGCAATGGTAATCGCCGGGACAGATTGATACCCAATTCCCGGGTTTGTCATGATGATAGAGCCGACCTGATCGCCATTGAGGCCAGCAACGGCAGTGGCAACGTTGAGAGGATTGCCGCCAATGATCGTGACAACGATATTGGAGTGGTTGGTATATCCGCCGCCACCGGCCTGAATGAGTCCAGCAACGGTGCCTGTCGAAAAATTTATAATGCCGCCTTGGGCCGTTGCGATATTTGACGGATTGCCGCCGACAATAGTAATGAGCGGGGGATTTTTATAACCCGTTCCCGGATTCACCAAAGAAATGCTTTGCAACGGTGACGTGACAATGGTGGAAACACCCGTCGCTAGATTTGTAACGGCCCCACCGCCGCTAATCGTGACTGTCGGCGGCGAAGTGTATCCCGAACCCGGAGAAACCATATTGATTGCAACGACGGAGCCGGAAAGGATCGTCGCTGTCGCAACGGCTTGCGCCCCTGTCGATAATTGAGGGGCGGAAATAGTGACATTCGGAACCCATTGATAGCCAGCACCGGCATTGCTGACATTGAATTCCTGCACCGTGCCTACGTTTTGACCGACGGCGGCCGTTGCCGTCGCTTGAACGCCGTTAGGATCGTCAGGCGGTGAGATAACAATGGACGGAATTTCGCTATAGCCAACACCTGGATTTGTCAGGCCGATGGGGCCAAGCGATCCGATAGAAACAACATTGTTTCCATCCCAACTAAAATAGCCGTTGGAAGGGTCGATGATAACGGCTCTTTCGTCTTTCCATTGTGTCACCGCCACATTCGACATAGAGAACTTGCCTGGCGCAGCAATCGTTCCCTTCATATTCGTATTCAGATTATAAAATTCCGCGCCGCCGTTTTTCTCGAACGCCATAATATAATCGGTGTTCGAGATATTGAGCGATTGCAGAGACGTGACGGTGTTGGCCCAAATGACGTTTGCGCCGCCCGATTGCACATTGGAGACTTGCGGCACGCTTTTCATGTTGCCGAAACCAATCGGCATCATGTTTTCGAGCCAGGAAAATTCTTCGTCGTCGATGGCGGTGCGATTGGATTTCGTATTCAGGCCCTTGAAGTTCTTGGCGACCTGATACCGTTTGGTTTGTTCAGGTGTTTTTTCAGCCATTTTAGTACCGGCTGATGTAGGGCGAAAAAAGCCGTCGCGTCCGCGTTCCAGCAATCACGGATTGGATTTGCTGGCGGTATTGCTGCATGAAAATTTCCGCTTCGCCGTAGGACTGTTCTTTGTATTTGGCGCAATACGCGGCATAATATTTAACCGGATGCGTCCATGGATCGGGAATGTTGTCCACATCCGTGAGGTTGACCAACGGCGCAGGCTCGATGACCGTATCGGCCTCAAAGTCATAGCTCTGGTCCGGTGTCGGGCCGACATAAATGGTTTGCGGACCATAAAGAGAGAACGCGACCGGCCTGCCGACGTAATTCTGCCAGAACCGAAGCTGCGCGTTGAAATCTGTCCATGGCATGTAATAAAGCGGGACGCGGGTGTTTCCCCAAAACAGATTGACGTTGAGAACATCCATAGTGATGTTCCCATTGGGCTTGAAGGATTGATTGAAGATGTAGGATTCGACGTTCGCCGTGACGTTGCCGTTTTGCAGCGTTCGCAACGCTCCGGTATCGCGGACGACGCGATTACGAGCCGTGTTGATATAGTCGATTAGTTCGGCTTGCGACCAGAAAACATTATTAGCGTCGTGAAGGATTCTCTCGACTTGCGTGAGGTAGTCTGAAAGAGAGGTTGCCATTCATGCGTCATGCCGCGCGCTTTTTTTGCGGCGGTGTTTTGGTGATGGAGAAACTATCGAAAAACTTGTCGGCGTTTGCAGGATCGATGCCAAGACGGTGGCATTCATCGATTTTGTTGGACTTACCGTGTCCGAAAAGATGAACGGCAACGGCTTCGGGCACCGGCACGGATTCACCGCGCGGAAAGTCGTAATTTTTCCCGTCGTACTTGCCGGAAAAGTCTGAATTTCCGTTATTGACGACGTACAAAGGCGGTTCCTTGGCATTTTTCGGTTGTGCCGATTTGGGCGCTTCCCGAATGATGAACTTATCGAGACGCGCCAAGGCTTGCTTAAGGTCATTTTGCGTATAGGACCAGCCGAGCCGCGCAATCTGCGGTGAACGATCCTCCTGCTGCCAGCCGAAAAACTGCCGCGCGAGCGATTCTGTAACGGCTACGTCCACATTGGGCGGAAATTCGATTTTCTTTCCGTCCCACTGATCGACGAGAATTTCACTCGACGTGTTTGTGACGTAAACGATTTTTTCGCTCATGGATCGACCAACTCACCAAAGATGGCAACGTCCACCGTGTTGTTCGCCGCCGCCGCACCCTGAACATTCACATAAAAAAACTGATCTTGAAGCATCGTCGTTGTGGCTGGAACAGAGACTGACACGGAAGCGTTTGAAGGAGTTGTGTAGCTCGTGACCAGAGAGAAATCTTGGTACATATTAGCCGCTGAGACGACCGCCATGCCTTGAGCGTTCGTAATCTGCCCGCTCAACGGCCCTGAAATCGTCAAATTGGCGGCCGCAACGCTGCCAGATGAGTTTCGCACCGTAATGCGGCGGACGATGTAATTTCCGCCGATGTTCGCCGTAACGCCACCGTCCATAATGGCGATGGTGGCGATGGCATTGCCGGAAACGCCGAGCGGAACAGAACTCGCAAGCCCTAGGCGATAGTATTGCCAGTGCCTTGCTGTTCTTGCGCCAACATGATTGTCATTGGCCATCTGTGGCCCCTTAAACGGCGTTAAATGTGCCAGTGACGTTGGCGGCAGACCCAGGATCGACCACAAGGAGCGTCATCACGGGGCTATTAGCGTTGGTTGCGTTGGCGCGGACGTTTTGCCCGTCCGAAATCACCAAGCCGCCCGTGCCGTTGCCATAAAGGGTCGTCCAGGCGTTGACGTTCGCGGCTTGCAGATTGACTTCGATGACCACTTGCGCCGTCGGCATGGCGAGATAAGTACCTGGCGGCAAAACAGAACCAAGGCCGCCCGTGGCGTTTCCCTGCCCGACCGTCACATTGGAATATTGCCAGTAAGCGCCGGGTTGGCTGGTGTTAAGCCCCGCGATAATGATTTTATTCGTGCCGGTTCCCATCGTGGCGCTCCTTACAGCGTCAAGCTGTTATAATTGGTTATAACAGACATGGCTTTTGGCTTGGTGTTGACAAGCTCCGCAATCATCAACACCGCACCGACATACCCAAGCTGAAAATTCGGCAATGTTGACTCGAAGCCGGTGAATACGAACTGACCCTGCTCGTGAATATAGAGCGAGAGGTAATTCGTGTTGATGAAATAAACCGTTCCTTCCGGCGCGTAAGGATCGGGATAAACCGGAACGCCTGCGACCATAAGGGCGCGGAACGCCGCCTTGGGACCATCCTCGCTTTCCGAGAACGCCGAACCTGGTGTGATGACGTATTGCTCCTGTCCGACATAATCCTGGGCGAGAAGCGTCCAGGTGCCAAATCCACACACGCCAAATGACGGAACTTCCGCGCCCTTTTTGACCGTGCCGCTGATGTATTGCAACACGTTCTGCCGCGTCGGATTGACGTTATTGGCGTTGTAGCGTTTCGACTGCCACCATGTATTCGAGGTTCGATTCAGATTGCCGTATGTTCCGAGATTGGTGCCATCGTCGATGGCACCAGGCAGACCGATGAACTGCTGCGTATTTGTCGTGTTGTTGTAAATCGCCGTCGCCATCCCATCCATCATTACGTTCGTCGCATCGTTCATGCGCGCTTCGATGAGAGGAATGATGGCGTGATCTTGCTGCACAACGCCTTCCATGCCGAGGAACGGCACAGGCGCAATCATCAGCTTCAAATTGAATTCGGCGTTGAACGCGCCTTGCTGCACGGATGGCTGATTGAACGACCCGCTATAATCCGACCATTGCGCGTTGACAAACTGCGCGCCTTGCACCGGCACAGTGACCGATGAAACACCGCCCGTCGCCGTTTGAGAATTGGCGATAAGCGAAGCCATCAGCGGAGTCGAATTATAAATTTGAACGACGAGTTTCGGGATGAACGCGCGCCGCGTTACATACGTCAACTCGGTATATTGGGTCGTACCTTGTGCTGGAAGAATGCCGCCGCCGATGGGCATGGTTTAGCTCCTAATTTACCCGCCCGAGGCGGACCTTTCCTTTTCTGAGGTCATCAAGTGCCTGCGCGGCTTCGCTGCGCGCGGCCATTTGAGGATTCTTCCAATACGGGCTAAGGCTTTTGCGCGTATCGGCGTCAAGAACTTGCGGAGAATATTGCGGTGCAGACGGTTTCGCGGCTTGCCGCATCCAGGACCAATAATCGGCCGCCGTGTCGTGATCGGCGATTTTCTTTTCGAGCATGACTTTCTCGATTTCCCCGACCTGTTCGAGATTGTCGGCCTTGCCTTCCGAAATAAGTTTCTGACGGCGCTTATCGAGATTTTCTTGCGCCTCTTTTTCCATCAACTTGCGTTCAAGAGATTCGATCTTGACGTTGGCTTCGCCAAGCGCCTTGTCGGTTTTCTCATCGAGGTCGATTTCTGGAACCGGCAACTCTGGACGCGCTTGCTTGGTGAGTTTGAGAAAGTCTTTGCGGGTTTTCGGATTCTGCGAAAGATCGCGCGCCAACTTGGCGAGTTCGTCGCGGACTTCGGGGGCCAAATCCTCAAGCGATGCCATGTCAGATTACCTTTTTTCCGTCGCCCGGTTTACGGATGGTCATGGAATTTTTTTCCATAGCCTTGCCAGCCGACGAGAGGCCGCCCATGCGCGCATAGCGCGGCGGATTGACGATTGGTCCGTTACGTTGGCTGTCGTCGGTAGGACGGCGCGGTTGTAGGCCGCCTCTAGGCTTAAATAACTCCGTCATTTTGACCTCATGCTGCCATTGGAGGTGTTGCGCCACCGCCCGGCATCGGCGGTGTCATTGGCGGGGGAGCCCCAGCGCCGCCGGGAGTTGCAGCGCCGGGGGATGCCCCCGGAGGCCCCATGCCTTTCGGCAGGGATTGAATCATTTGCAGAATTTCGGCGGGCTGTAGTTCACCGACTTGTTGCTTGCGTGGCCCCAGAATGCCGCCCAAAAGGCGCAAGGCCGCAACGGCTTTTTGGCCCTCTGGCGATTCTGACCCGAGGCCAGGGAGCGATTGTTCGATAAGATCGGTTGCCATGTTGAGATTGACGAGGGCGCTTTCCCGCGTGCCCATCTTCGGTTCCGGTGTCGCCATCGGCGCGGCGGAAGGGGCGGTGGGAGCAGAATTGGGGGGCGCGGATGGTCCGCCGCTGGGCGGGAGGGAAGGTCCGCCTGTCGCTGGTGAAATATTCGCACCCGGTAACGGCAATTACTGTCCCCACCGCCCTCGCACTAGGGCCACATTCGCAACAAGACAGCATTATTGACCTATTTTGCAATTGTCAACAAGCAAAATAAAAGCGGCCCTGATTATTCGGGGCCGCTCAGAAGATGCGGTGGTTATTTTTATCGTCCGACCACGCGGCGGACGTTAGGAATTTGAAGCGACTACCGCTTCTTGTGGCGACGCCGACGGGCCATAACCGAAGCTCCTTTCCGTTGTACGGAGCGAATCGCCGGATCGTTAGCGGCGTGTCTTACGCTTTGCTTTTCGATACATGCGAGAGCCTGCGCTCCGGTGCGTTACGACCGCGTATCACGGCGGCCACCGCTCCTACTGCCGACCTTTCTGATCGACGGCATGCGATACCCTGGTGACATACCACTTGTTGAACGTGTTGACAATTGCTTTGCGCTCATGCGCGGCTGATCACCAACAATCGTCGTCGTAGAGCTTCCTCTAGCCATTTTTTCCGCCTTCGATTGATTTCAATTCCTTTTTGTCCTGCGATTTTTCTTTTTTGTTTTCTTGGGGAGCCATTTGCTGTTGCGGCGGCAAGTGCTTTAGTTTTTCGAGAATCATGGATTGCATCGGGGGCTGCAACATCCTGACCAAAGTTTCTTTATCGATGGCTTGCGCCTTGAACAACGTAAACGCCAATGCCCGGCTATCCTCCATAAATATCGGACTGTTGGAATGTGCGTCAACCTTGACAGTGAAATCGTTGGTGAATTGGTCAGCGATGAATGGATTTCCATGTTCGTCTTTGAAATGCGTCTTATCGCGCTCTTTCATAATTTTCAAATAGAGCGTTGCAAGGCGTTCCAGATTATCCTCGACAATGAGGGCGCGTTTTTTGGCGCGTGACGATCCAAGCCGCGCAAGCTGTGAGGCGTGTCCGGCGGACCTCACTCCCGGTTCGCCCTTGCCCTGTACGATTGGACCTATGCCGGATGCTTCGCCGACCATCTGGTCGATTTGGTCGATTTCCCGCCATAAATCATCCGGCAAATCCGGCGCAAAGCGATCCGCCTTGGCGTTTGGCATGTCGCTCATCAACACACCGCCCTCACGATTGAGGGCGAAATTCTTTTCGTCGATCAGTCCGGTAAATCCTGACAGCGCGGTTGGAGGATTTACCTGCTTCTTGAGCAACTCCAAAATTTCCGACATGCGATTGTTGCGAAGTTGCTGCAAGCCGATCAGGCGTTGGACTTCACACTGGCCCCAATAATAATCCGGCATCGGATTGGAGCAAATTTGCTGGATTGGCGCTTCGCCCTTGATGAACATTTCTTCGTTTGATCGATCATAAACAATTACATCCGGGTCAGCGATGGTGACTACCTGATAATCGTCGATGTCATCGTTCCAAACATAGAGTTCGCGCATTTCGATGGTTTCTTCATCGACCTTGGCGCGCATTTTGTTATAGCCATAAAGGTCTAGATTGACGACGCCCATCATATTCGGCGTGGTTTGCGACATGACAATGCGATCAATCGCTTCCGGCACATCGGATACGGGATGCTGTTGCGCGTTGATACGCTGCACAATGCTATCCCGTTTTGGATGCGAATAGAGCCTGCGATAAAGTTCTGATTTGGTGATGTAGTAGATATGAACGAACGCCTCTTGGCGGTCCATTGTCGGCACATCTTCGCGCAACACGCCGATATAACGCGGCTCGACAATGTATGGATGAATTTCGCCGTTTTTGTCGATGATGATTTTGACGAACATCGACGCATAAGCAAACGACCAGTCCAATGCCGTCGAAAAAACCATATCGGTATTGCTGTCGTGCCAGCGGTCGTTGACCGCTTGCGTCAGGACGGGGATTTTGGAATTTTCCGCTTCGTCAGCACTTGCACCGAGAACAATCGAGAACCTTGTTGTCTCGTCCGAATAGAGGAAAGACGAAAGTTGCGCGATATGAGGATATATCTTGTTAAAATATGCTGGCGCGTCATCGGGTCCGTTGCCGAACAGATACCAGGACCGCCATGCGTCGTAATCCTCTTTGCGATCTTCCCGAGAGACAAGGCACTTGCGAGTCAAATCCCGGTAAAATTCATCCCGTTCTTCCAGTTTGTCGGGAATCTTCATTTTCTAATTTTCAAATTCTGCTGATCGGCAAAATAACTACCGATACGCGGGCCGGTCAAATTGCCAACATTGTGCGGGTTTATGCCAATCGGCTGACCGGCAATGGGCGGTGTGATGTTGAGGTTGCCGAGATTTTTTGGGTCGCCCCAAATGACGCCTTGGCCGCGCTGCTCTGATGGCTGCGCTTCACCGCGCCGCACGGATTTTATATCGCTCCGTTTGAAATCCTTGGCGAGTTTCTTCGCCGTCTTGTCAATACGCTTGGTGCGATCCGAAATGATGCCGACCATGATCAGTCCCCTTACGGCCCTGTACCATACATGCCGATTTTTCGCAAATAATTCGATACCGTTCGCTGTCCCGCGATTTGGGCTGGCGTATATTTTTCCTGAGATTCGTTGACGCGCTTGGTGATTTTGGACGCCACCAATACCGGCTGCACCTGTTCGGCAAAAGCGGCGCAAGCCAAAGCCGTTGCAATCACACTATCGTCTTTCTTGCGGCCTTCGGCGGCAATGTCACCATCTTGACGCCGGATGGATTTCATTTCGTCCAACAAATCTACGGAGCGGATCGTCAACATTCCGCGCTCAAAATAATCTTTGAAATACGCCAGCATTCTTTCCTTGGTATTCGATGTCGTCAACCAGCCGACGCTCGACGAGATTCCAGAAAGGCTGTCGTTCTTGCGCCAGATGTAATGCTTCATTGAGCCGTAAACATTTAGAAGCCCGCGCCCAATATCGCCGCCCAATGTCGCGGCTTGCCGCCGAAGATTTCTGAGTTCGTTGATTACAGCTTGTCCTGGGCCGTTGACTTCCAAATTTAGTGTGGAATTTTTATATGCTCCCGCAAGGTGAGCGATGACCCAGGCAAACTGGTAGGTGTTCAATTCTGGCGTATTGAATTCTGCGACCTGTTCCACTCCATCGGCGTAACAGCGGAACACTTGCAGCGCAAAACTATCGGCCCAATCGCTTGATCCATAGGCCGGGTCTGCACCAATGACATAAACCGCGTTATCGTTTGGTTCTTCCCAAACTTTCAGAGTCGCTAGTTGTTCCTTGGTTTCGACGACATTGATGTCCTGAAAATTGTCGCCCATGATGTAACGGAAGAATTTCGGCGTTTCCTCGCGCGCTGTTCGCATCATGTCGGTGCAGCGCGTAATCGAGAAAAATGCTGAGCCGGACATGATGAAGGCGTAATCTTCCGTCGGCGGGAATTCCTGATACATCAGGACTTCGTCTTGAATGACTTCCGCCATCTTCCATCGCCACCAGGAAATCTGGTGTGGCGTTATGTCGAAATTGTAGAGACGCTTGATATCGTGAATCCACTCGCGTTCTTCG
>Ga0079221_10000438_pt1 | contig 11557 bp, 11 predicted proteins | sample GAAS200_FD_75069 | JGI IMG/M metagenome (GOLD analysis project Ga0079221, IMG submission 75069) | Agricultural soil microbial communities from Georgia to study Nitrogen management - GA AS200 | ecosystem: Environmental > Terrestrial > Soil > Agricultural land | place: USA: Georgia | collected... | reverse complement strand
GCTGTCCTACGTCAACGTCGACGCACGCAATCCGGTGGTGCCGTTGCTCGGCAAGATCGTCGATCCGGTCCTCAAACCCTTTCGCCGCATCCTGCCGCTGATCGGCGGGTTCGACCTGTCGCCGGTGCTGGCGATCCTGGTGATCCTGCTGATCCAGACGGTAGTGGTGGCGTGGTTGATGAATGTCGGGCACACGATTTGAGGTGCCCGCTTGGCTGACGCGGGTTTCATCCGAGGAAGCAGCACATCCCTCGTTGGGCTTCACCGCGTTCAGCCCAACCTGCAGATGCGGAAACCGCTTCCCCTATCGTCAGCCTGCCGCCCAGCGGCTGATTACCGCGTGCAACGCGTCCAGTCCGTCGGTGAGTGCGGCGGGTCCCGGTTGCAGGATGATCGGTGACTTGATTTCGTGCAGTTCGCCGTTGCGCACGGCCGGCACCGTGTCCCAGCCCGGCCGCGCGACAACACTGGCGGGCTGGAATTTCTTGCCGCACCACGAGGCGAGCATGATGTCGGGTTGCCGCGCTATCGCCTCGGCCGGATCGGCAAGGATGCGGTGCCTGGCCAGCGATTGTTCCGCGCGTTCGGGGAACACGTCCTTGCCACCCGCGATGCGGATCAGTTCCGCCACCCAGCGGATGCCGGTGATCGGTGGATCATCCCATTCCTCGAAATACACGCGCGGATGCTTCGGAAGCGCTGCACCCTGGACGCGCACGCGTTCGACATGTGCCTCGAGCCCAAGCGCATACGCTTCCGCCTTCTCCGCCGCCCCCACCAGCGCGCCGATCCGGCGCACATAGGCAAGTATTCCGGCAACGGAACGGTGGTTGCTGATCCACACCTCGACGCCCGCCTTGATCAACTCCCGCGCGATGTCGGCCTGGATATCGGAAAATCCGATCGCCATGTCCGGCTTCAAATCGAGGATGCGTTCGATCTTGGCACTGGTGAACGCCGAAACCTTCGGCTTCTCCTTGCGCGCACGCGGCGGCCGCACCGTGAACCCGGAAATGCCGACGATGCGGTCCTGCTCGCCGAGCGCGTAGAGGACTTCCGTGGGTTCTTCGGTAAGGCAAACGATGCGTTGTGGTCCCGCGTTCACGGGTACAGCAACCGCTTGCGCCATGTCTCGTCGATGAGTTCCCAGCGCTCGCGTTCGTTCCAGCGGTGCTCGCCCGCGAACCAGAATTCGACCAGGTCCGGAACCACCCGATAGCCACCCCACTCGGCCGGGCGCGGCACGTCCCGGCCCGCGAACCGGTGGTCGAATTCATCCACGCGACGCTCGAGCGCAACGCGTTCGGGTAGCGTCCGCGATTGCAGGGAAGCCCACGCGCCAAGCTGGCTCAGCCGCTCGCGCGTCGCGAAATACGCGTCCGATTGGGTCGCCGGCAATTTCTCCGCGCGCCCCTCGATGCGCACCTGGGCGGCCGGCTTCAGCCGCTTCCACAGAAGGCACAGCGCGATGCGCGGATTCGCCTCCAGTTGCACGCCCTTGTCGCTGTCATAGCGGGTAAAGAACGTGAAGCCGCATTCGTCGGCGGTTTTCAGCAACACCATCCGCGCATGCACGCGGCCATCCGCGCCGGCGGTGGCCACCGTCATCGCATTGGGTTCGGGATCATCGCTGGCAAGCGCCTGCGCGTGCAGCCGTCGGAACGCTTCCAGAATCGTCGGATCGAGCGACAAGGCAGTTCACCGCTGAAGGGCAACTGCAAAGTTTACACGCCTGCGATTCACCGCAAGCGGGCATCCATGCAGCCATCGCCGGCCCGCACCTCGTTGTGCGGGCGCTACTCGCACCATGCGTGGCGCTCGTCCTTCGGGCGCGTCGCTCCGCTTCGCCTCCGGCGTTCGGGCGCGCTCCCGCGCACCTCGTCACCGGCGCGAGATGCCCCGGCACCTTGCGAAAACCCGGTTCATCCCTGCTCGATGCGGTACCCGTGCTGGTACACGGCCGTCAGGCGCCAGCCGTTTTCACCCGAGAGGCCGAGCTTCTTGCGAAGGCGGCTGATGTGGGTGTCGACGGTGCGCGTGCTGACGTCGCCGGCAACGTTCCAGACGTTCTCCAGCAGCGCATCGCGGCTGACGATGCGACCCTGGCGCCGGAACAGGTAGCACGCCAGTTCATACTCGCGCTGGGTGAGTTCCACCGGTTCGCCATGGATGCTTATCTGGCGACGCTGCGGATCGACCCGGTACGGCGGCAGCTCCAGTATCTCGCTGCCATCGTGCTCGCCGCCGCGGCGTCGCAGCACCGCCGCGACGCGCGCGAGCAATTCACCCTGCTTCGGCGGTTTCACGACGTAGTCGTCGGCGCCAGCGGCGAGACCTTCGACGATCGCGGATTCCTCGCCGCTCGCCGTCAGGAAGATGACCGGCAGGCTCGCGTTGGCCGACTGCCGGATCCACGCAAGGACTTCCAGGCCGGTGGAATCCGGCAGGCTGCGATCGAGCAGCACCAGATCCACGGCCTCGTTGCCCAGCCGGCGACGAAAATCGGTGGCGGTGCGGAAAACCGCGCAACGGTAACCCGCGTGTTCCAGCCACAGGCGCAACAGCGCGGTCTGGTCCGGATCATCCTCGACACAACCGATCGTCCACGTTACTGCACTCATTGTCCGCTTCGACCCCCGTCAATCGAAAAATCCCCCTCACGCCGCGGGCGGCCAACCCCGCCCGCCTCGTGAACGTCCGGTCACGCGCGTTCAATCCACCTCGAAATTGATGCGCATGTTGACGCGCCATTCTCGCACGGCGCCACTGTTGTCGGTCGCGACCTTGATGTCGTTGATCCACGCGCCCTTGATGTTTTTCACGGTCTTGCCGGCCTTTTCCAGACCTTGGCGCACGGCATCCTCGATCCCCGTCGACGACGAGGCGCTCAACTCGATCACCTTGGTGACGGACATGCTGGCTCTCCTTCTTCGCGGTGGAAATCAGACAACCTCGATACACGAATGGTTTCAACCGTGACAGAGTTCACGGTTTTGTCAAGTGGGCCCCAACCACGTCGCGATTCGTGCTTCCTCACGGGTCCAATCGCCGGAATCTCCTTGCCATTTCCGCGTGCAGCGCCGGGACCGTCGCCAGCACGCTGCGGGTGTCCAGCGCAAGCTCATTGCCTTCCAGGTTGGTGAACACGCCGCCAGCCTCGCGAACGATGACGGCCAACGCGGCGATGTCCAGGATGTTGACGTCGGATTCGATCACGAGGTCCAGGGCGCCACGGGCCAGCAGATGGTAATGACAGAAGTCGCCGTAGCCGCGCACGCGGTTGACCTCACCCACGAGTTCGCCGAGCGCGTTCCAGCGGGCCGCATCCTGCGTCAGCGACTTGATGTTGCCGAGCGACAAGGCGGCGTCGCCCACGGCGTCGGTACGCGCCACCTCCACACTCCGGGCGTCCGGGGCGATGTTTTCAAGAAACGCGCCACCGCCGCGGCGCGCCCACATGGTTTCGCCATAGGCTGCGGCGTGCGACACGCCCAGCACCAGTTCGCCCGCGTGCATCAGCGCGATCTGGGTGGAAAAGAACGGCGTGCCGCGCACGAAGCTCTTGGTGCCGTCCAGCGGGTCGACCAACCACAGGAATTCGCCCTCGCCTTCGCGGCCGCGTTCCTCGCCCAGGATCGCATGGTCCGGAAACGCGTGCTTCAACGCGTTGCGGATGATGTCTTCGGCCTCGCGATCGGCGATGGTGACGGGCGTGTCGTCCGCCTTGATCTCCACCGCCACGCCCCGCCGGAAGTAGTTCATGATGCACCGGCCTGCATCGCGCGCAGCCTCAAGCGCGACCGCGAGGGCGTGGTCGAGGAAGGCGGCGTCGGGAAGGGTGGTCATGGCTGCGAGCTTACCCGCGCTTGAGCCTGTGCGTCCTGGCCACGATCATGGCGGGATGAACGAAACGCTCAACCGCAATGCCGACCTTGCCGCACGCGACCTCGCGCATGTGTGGCACCCCTGCACCCAGATGCGCGAGCACGCCTCGCAACTGCCGCTGATTCCGATCGTGCGCGGCGACGGCGCCTGGCTGATCGACGCCGACGGCAACCGTTACCTGGACGGCATCAGCTCGTGGTGGAGCAACCTGTTCGGGCACGCAAATCCGCGCATTGCCGGAGCGATCGCCGCGCAGGCGGCGCAACTCAATCACGTGATGCTGGCCGGCTTCACCCACGAACCCGCGCTGCAACTCGCCGAACAACTGGTGCGCATTGCGCCACCGGGCCTGAGCCGGGTCTCGTACGCGAGCGACGGTGCCAGCGCGGTCGAAATCGCGCTGAAGATGAGTTTCCATTACTGGCGCAACATCGGCAAGCCGCATCGCACCCGCTTCATCGCGCTGGCCAATGCCTACCATGGTGAAACGCTGGGTGCGCTGGCGGTGAGCGATTTGCCCCTGTATCGCGCAGTCTACGGGCCCTTGCTGTTCGACCCCATCGTCGCACCCTCGCCCGACTGGCTGGACGCCGAGCCGGGCGAGAACGCCGATGATGTCGTCCGCCGGCGCCTCGCCGACATGCGCGCGTTGCTGGAGCGCCATGCGCACGAAACCTGCGCGGTGATCCTCGAGCCGCTGGTGCAGTGCTCCGGCGGCATGCGCATGCATGCGCCGTCGTACCTCGCCGGGTTGCGCGCGCTCTGCGACGAGTTCGACGTGCACCTGATCGCGGACGAAATCGCGGTGGGCTTCGGGCGTACCGGGACGCTGTTCGCCTGCGAGCAAGCCTTGATCGCGCCGGATTTCCTGTGTCTGTCGAAGGGCCTCACCGGCGGCGCGCTCCCGCTGTCGGCCGTCATGACGACCGACAAGGTTTACGACGCATTCCTCGGCGATTACGCGGCCAACAACGCGTTCCTGCACTCACACACCTTCAGCGGCAATCCGATCGCGTGCGCGGCGGCGCTGGCTTCGCTGGCGATCTTTCGGGACGAACCCGTGCTGGAACGCAACCGCGGACTGGCTTCCCGTCTCGGGCGGCGGCTGGAAACGTTGCGCGACCATCCGCACGTCGCCAACCTGCGGCAGACCGGCTGGATCGCCGCGTTCGATCTGGTCGAAGACAAGGCGTCGCGCACGCCCTACCCGCCCGCGGCGCGGCGCGGCCTGCGGTTCTACCGGCACGCGCTCTCGCGCGGCGTATTGCTGCGCCCGCTGGGCGACACGGTTTATTTCCTGCCGCCGTATTGCATCGGCGAGCAAGACATCGACGCGATGGTCGATGTCGCGATCGAATCCGTAGATGCCGCGACTACCTGAGAAAACCTCTCAACGCCACTTCATGCCAACGCGCGAAGCGGCTGTTGTGGAAAGTCAGACCTTGGACGGTCGCTCTGGAATCCATTGACCGCGAACGCCCATGACCGCCGATGATCCCAACGGAACAGCGTTCACGGATGAACGCAAATCAATGCCCGTGCAGCGTCACCGACGGATCCAGCATCTGCAGCGCGCGACCGAGATCCGTCGCGCCGGTGCGCTGGAGGTCCTGCTGGCTGTAGCTGTTGCCGGCCACCGGCAGGCATTGGCCCTTGGGCGGGGGAATGTGGCTGCCGGTCTCGCGAATGCATTGACGCGAATTCACCGGCGGCACCGAACGTTGCTGATTGGCCCGCGGATGACTGGTTGCGGCTTGCGAAGTGGTGGCCGCGCCCGCCTGCGCCTGATCGGCGGCTTGCGCGGAGGTCGGCATCGCGAATGCGGCTGCGCCGGCCAGTGCGAAGGCGCTCGCAAAAATCAACTTCTTCATGGTCAGGACTCCTTCGAAGGTATCCCGAACCCATTGTGCGCCCGACGACATACGAAGGCAATCGTCGTCGCGGCCGCGCCGGATTCGTTCATACTTTCGACTCCCGACGCCAAGGAAGATTCCCGCCGATGCGCTCGATCCGCCTGTTCACCGACGCACCGCTGGAGCCCGGCCACTCGCTGATGTTGCCCGCACCGGCAGCCGCCCACGCGCTGCGCGTGTTGCGCCTGAAATCCGGTGATGCGGTGACGCTGTTCAATGGCGACGGTCACGACTATCCGGCTCGACTGGTGGCCGCCAGCATCCGCGACGTGCGCGCGGAAGTGACCTCGCGGGCATCAACAGCTCGCGAATCACCGCTGCAAATCACGCTGATCCAGGCGCTCGCACGCGGCGAGAAGATGGACTGGATCGTCCAGAAAGCCACCGAGCTGGGGGTTGCGCGCATCGTGCCGGTCACGACCGAACGCAGCGAAGTGAAGCTGGACGCGGCGCGAGGCGGGAAACGCCTCGAGCACTGGCAGGCGGTGGCGATTGCCGCGTGCGAGCAGTGCAGCCGCAACGTGATTCCCGCCATCGAGGCGCCGGTCGAACTTTCTACGTGGCTGATGACCACCGGTGCGATGGAACCGGGTTCGCGCTGGACGCTGCATCCCGACGGTGCCACGTGCGCGCGTGACCTGCAGGCGATGCCGGGAGAACTGCTTCTGGCAGTCGGGCCGGAAGGCGGCTTCGGAGAAAACGATCTCGATGCTTTGCATGGCGCAGGCTTCCGTGGTCTCTCGCTCGGCCCGCGTATCCTGCGCACCGAAACCGCGGGTGTCGTGGCGATCGCCGCGCTGCAGGCTTTGTATGGCGATCTGTAACCAAGTCTCGGCCCGCAATGGGCGCAAAGGTCCAATAGCGCGGGCGTAGCAATGCAGGGTGGGCTGACCTTCGCGAAGCCCAACGCATAGTGTTGGGTTTCCGCCGATGAAGCAGGCGTCAGCCCAACCTACACTTGCTCCGTCCTGCGCGCTTGTAACCAGGCAGCCGCGTCACGGCGAGGCCGGGAAAAGCACCGCCGGATCGCCGGTGAACCACACCATGTCGATGCGCATGTGGTCGATCGTCCACGCGCTGTCTTGTCGTGACAGTTTCAGGGTATAAATGTGCTTGAGCAACAACTGGCGCGAATGATCGCCGCGCGGCAAGTGCTGCGCCTCCACCAACGCGTACAGCTCGGCGTACTCGCCGTCGAACGCCGTGATGCGCGGATTGGTGACGGTGTGTGTCGTGTCCAGGTCGTCGATGGCGGTGAACACGGATTGCGCGATCGTGCCGCGCCCCTCGAATGGCGCGATGTCGGCGCCGAGCAGGCGCGCGGGCTGGGTGAAATCGAGGACTGCGTCGAACGAGAACGCCGATTCGAACAAGGCACGATCGCGCAAGTCCTGGCCCGCGCCAAAGCGATACAGCGCATCGACGACCGCGATGAAATCGGCTGCGGGAGGAATCCGGGATGCGGTCATGGTTTGTCTCCGTAGTGGGAGATTGGGGAAGATGATCATTCGAATGGCGGCCGCGCTTGCAATATCCGCCATGCCCTTGCCGTCGCGAAACCGGCCTGTATCAGCCTGCCTCGTGCATGATCCGCGCGGTGCCGGAGACTCGAATCGAACTGCCGGGCTTCGGCGGAATTTCGGCACGCAGAAGCGAGCGCATGCCCATATCCTCGCCCTGCACGAGATCGATCGCACCGCCGTGGGGCCAATTGATGTCGCGCAGGTAACCGGCAAATGCCGCCGTCGCGGCACCCGTCGCCGGATCTTCGTAGACACCTCCGGATGCAAACGGATTGCGCGTGTGGAACCGTTGCGGCGTCTCGGCCCAGGCGAGCAGGATCGTGACGAGGCCGGCCCGGTTCATCAGGTTGCGACCGGCATCGAGGTCGTAAACCATCGCCGCCAAGGTCTGCCGCGATTTCAAAACCAGCGCGAGGTGATCGGCGCCGCCGTGGATGATCGCGGGTGGAATGCGTGCATCGACATCCTCGGGCGTGTAGCCGAACAGCGCGAGCGCGCCGTACACCAGTGGCGCGGGGGCCGGCATGCTGCGGGTGGGCGGCGATTGCAGCGCGGCGGTCACCAAGTCACCTCCGGTGCGCGCTTCGACCGTGATGTTCGCCTCGTTGAGGGTGAGCGCGAAAACACCGTCGCCCTGCTTCAGCGCAAGCGCCGCGCCCAGTGCGATCGTCGCATGACCGCAGAAGGGCACCTCCGATTCCGGCGAGAAATAACGTACCCGCCAAGCCGTACCGGCCGGCGCCGCAAAAGCGGTTTCGGAGAAATTGATCTCGGCGGCGATTTGCTGCATCGCGCCGACTTCGGGCAGCTCGCCGCCAAGCACGACACCGGCCGGATTGCCGCCCGTGTCGCCGTCGGAAAAAGCGGCAATTTTAAGGATATTCATGATTTTCTCCCAGATTGATAGGGCTGTGGCGCAACCCGGGCAGGCTCAGTGCGCGCGGGCGACCGCCGAACACGTCTCGTCTCCGCAAGCCTGCCAGCCGCCACCCAGCGCCTTGTAGAGCGACACCGCACGGATATCGATCGCGGCTTCGCCTTGCGCCAGGGCGTCTTCTGCCGCCAGTTGCACCCGCTCGGCGTCGAGCAGTTCCAGGAACCCGGTGGCGCCTTCCTTGTAGCGGGTGCGTGCGAGATCGGCCGCACGACGGCTTTGGCGTGCCTGCGCGATCAGTTTTTCCACGCGTGCGTGTTGCTGGTTGTAGCCGACCACCGCGTCGTCGATGTCTTCGATGGCTTCGAGGATCGTGCGCTGGTAATTCGCCTGCGCGGCACTGGTGCGTGCCTCGGCGGCATGCATTTCGCTGCGCACGCGTTTCACGTTGAGCCCGTTCCAGGTGATGCTGGGCATGATCGACCACGCGCGCGTGGACGGGCTGCCGAAATCGTTGCTGCGCCCCGCCAGGAAACCGAGAAAGCCGCCCAACGAAATGTGCGGGAAGAAATCCGCCTTTGCGACGCCGATCCGCGCGGTGGCGGCCGCGTATTCCCGTTCGGCGACGCGCACGTCGGGACGCCGCGCCAGCACGTCGCCGGCCGCGCCGATGGGTAGCACCGCGTCGATCGGCTGGAACGTCTTCGGCGACACGTCGATGTCGAGCGCGCCGGGTTGTTCGCCCAGCAGCACCGCCAAGCGATTTGCATCGGCATGCGCCTGCATGTCCAGCAGCGGCAATTGCGCTTCCACCGCACTCAGGCGTGCCTCGGCGCTGGCCACGTCTTGCTCCGAAGCGGTACCGACTTCGGCGCGCGCGCGGATCAGCTTCAGCGTGTCCTGCTGGTTGGCAATGTCGCGCTTGGCGATGGCTTGCCGCTGCTGCACGCCGCGCAGTTCGAAATAATTGCGCGCCACTTCGGCGATCAGACTCACCTGCACGTCCTGCAACGCGGCCTCGCTGGCACCGAAGTCGGCGTGCGCGGCTTCCACGGAACGCCGCACGCCGCCGAACAGGTCGATCTCCCAACTGGCGTCGAAACCGGCCTGATACGCCGTGACGGTATCGCGCTGATCGCTGACGCTGGGTGTCTGCTCGCGGCTGCGCGTGTATGAAATGCCGGCCTCGATGTCCGGGAGGTATTGCGACTTCGCGCCGCCCAGCAGCGCGCGCGATTCATCGAGCCGCGCCACCGCGATGCGAAGATCGAGATTGTTCGCCGCCGCGCGCTGGACCAGCGCATCCAATGTCGGATCGCCAAATTGCTTCCACCATTCGGCCTGGAAATGCGCGGCGCTTTCGCGCGCCGCATCCAGGTCCTGCAACTGCGGCACCGGCGTGGCGGGCTTGTGGTAGTCAGGCCCGACGGTGACGCAGCCGGCCAACGCGATGGCCGTCACCAATATTCCACTTCGAATCAACGAAATCATCTCAATGTCCCTCCAGCGCCGGCCGTGCGTTCGCCTGCGCGTGCTTGCGCGCTTCGCGACGCTCGACCAGCGCGCGAAGCACGACGTAGAACAACGGGGTGTAGATCAAGCCGAAGATGGTGACGCCCAGCATTCCGGAGAACACCGCGACACCCATCGCGTGGCGCATCTCGGCACCGGCGCCGTGCGAAGTAACCAGCGGCACCACGCCCATGATGAACGCGATCGACGTCATCAGGATCGGGCGCAATCGCAACCTTGCGGCCTCCAGCACCGCCTCATGGCGGCTCATGCCTTCGAGCTGGCGTTCGCGTGCAAACTCCACGATCAGGATCGCGTTTTTGCAGGCGAGGCCCACCAGCACGATCAGTCCGATCTGGGTGAAGATGTTGTTGTCGCCGCCCGACAGCCATACGCCGGCAATCGCGGACAACAGCACCATCGGCACGATCAGGATCACCGCCAGCGGCAGCGACCAGCTTTCATACAGCGAGGACAGCACCAGGAACACCAGCAGCACGCACAACGGGAACACCAGTACCGCGGTGTTGCCGGCAAGGATCTGCTGGTACGTGAGGTCGGTCCATTCGAAGCTGAGGCCGTTCGGCAACGTGTCGTGCGCCAGCTTCTCCATCGCGGCCTGCGCCTGGCCCGAGCTGTAGCCCAGCGCCGGGCCGCCGTTGATCTCGGCGGTGGGATAGCCGTTGTAGTGCATCACGCGATCGGGCCCGGCGCCGCGCTTGACGGTCACGAACGAACCCAGCGGCACCATGTCGCCGCGGTCGTTGCGGGTCTTCAACTGGCTGATGTCCTGCAGGTCGCGCCGGAACGACGGCTCCGCGGACAGGTTGACCTGGTAGGTGCGCCCGAAGCGGTTGAAGTCGTTGACGTACAACGAACCCAGGTACGCCTGCATGGTCTGGTAGGCATCGCCAAGATCGACGCCCTCGGCCTTGGCCTTTTCGCGATCGACGTCGACGTCCACTTGCGGAACGTTGACCTGGAAGCTGGAGAACAATCCGGCCAGCACTGGATCCTTGCGCCCGGCTGCGATGAGGTTCTGGGTTTGCTTGTAGAGTTCGTCGAAGCCGAGTTCACCCCGATCCTCGATCTGCATCCGGAAACCGCCGATCGTGCCGAGGCCCATCACCGGCGGCGGCGGGAACACCGCGATGTAGGCGTCCTGGATCGATGCATACTTCTGGTTCAGCGCGCCGGCGATCGCGCCCGCGGACAAGGCCGCGCTGCGGCGCTCGTCGAACGGTTTCAGCGTCACGAACACGATGCCCGCGTTCGAGGCGTTGGTGAAGCCATTGATCGACAGGCCGGGGAACGCGACCGCGCTTTCGACGCCGGGCTGCTTCAGCGCGATCGCACTCATGCGCTTGATCACGTCTTCGGTGCGATCAAGCGATGCGGCATCGGGCAACTGGGCGAATGACACGAGGTACTGCTTGTCCTGGTTCGGCACGAAGCCGGTCGGCACGTGCGTGAAACCGAACGCGGTCAGCGCGATCAAGGCCGCGTACACCGCGAGCGCCGCCGGGCCCTTTCCCTGCAAGCGGCGGGTGCCCGCCACGTAGCGCTCTGCGCCGCGATGGAACAGCCGATTGAACGGGCGGAACAGCCAGCCGAAGGCGCGATCGATGCCGCGCGTCAAGCGATCCTTGGGCGCATCGTGCGGCCGCAGCAGGATCGCGGACAGCGCGGGGCTCAGCGTCAGCGAGTTGAACGCAGAGATCACGGTGGAGATCGCGATGGTCAGTGCAAACTGGCGATAGAACTCGCCGGTCAGGCCACTGATGAAGGCGGTCGGGATGAACACCGCGCACAGCACCAGCGCGGTCGCCACGATCGGGCCGGTGACTTCG
>Ga0079221_10000437_pt1 | contig 11557 bp, 12 predicted proteins | sample GAAS200_FD_75069 | JGI IMG/M metagenome (GOLD analysis project Ga0079221, IMG submission 75069) | Agricultural soil microbial communities from Georgia to study Nitrogen management - GA AS200 | ecosystem: Environmental > Terrestrial > Soil > Agricultural land | place: USA: Georgia | collected... | reverse complement strand
GTGAATGGTTGTAAAAGGTAGGGTATTTTATTAAATCGTCAATTTTACATTTTGCATTTTTAATTTTTCATTGTCAATCGTCAATGGACAGAACTGAATCACTAATGACTAACGGCTATTTCCGCCCTGCCCTTTTGTCTCTTTTTTTTATTAGCATAATATTTGGGAACTTCACCGCGATAAATTGATAAATAAAAATTATTTATGAATACAGGAAAAGAATTTGAAAAGTATGCCGTGAAGCACAAAAAAATCAGTAGCAACACACTTCATGGTTATATCAATCACAACATCACCAACCTTACGCCAAACATTATTGAAGAGCGCCCGATGAATGTAGCCGTGATGGACGTATATAGTCGCTTAATGATGGACCGGATAATATTTCTCGGCTACCCGGTAAATGATGAAGTTGCCAATATCATTACCGCCCAGTTATTGTTTTTAGAAAGCACTGATCGCACAAAAGATATTCAGTTATATATAAATTCTCCCGGTGGCGCAGTATATGCCGGTCTCGGGTTGTACGATACCATGCAGTTTGTAACGCCCGACATTGCTACCATTTGCACCGGCATGGCAGCAAGTATGGCAGCAGTGCTGATGGCCGCAGGTGCTGCAGGTAAAAGAAGCGCTTTAAAACATGCCCGCATTATGATGCATCAGCCAAGTGGTGGCGCGGCAGGCCAGGCATCTGATGTAGCTATAACGGTAAATGAAGTGCGTAAAGTAAAAAATGAATTGTACGAAATCTTAAGCCTGCATACCGGGCAGCCTATGGATAAAGTTACCAAAGACAGTAACCGCGATTACTGGATGACCGCGACGGAAGCCAAAACTTATGGCCTCGTAGATGAAGTGTTATTAACTAATGCAAAAAAAAATAAAAAATAAAGCGATGAATTTATATATGCCACATATAAAGCGTTTGGAAGAAGAAGATCCTAAAAAAGAAATGCCCGAAAACCCAATGGAAAAGATGATGGGCGGTTTGATGTTTGATAAAAAATTTATTGAACAGCGAAAAATATTTCTTTGGGGCGAGGTAGATGATAAAAGCGCACGCGATATAACCAATCGCCTTATGTATCTTGATGCTGTAGATCCCGGAAAAGAAATTACCTTTTTTATTAGTAGCCCGGGTGGCATCATCACCAGCGGCATGGTGATATATGATACCATGAAGATGATCAAATCACCAGTAAGTACCGTCTGTATGGGTTTGGCAGCAAGTATGGGAAGTATATTGCTAAGTGGTGGCGAAAAAGGGAAACGTTTTATATTCCCACATGGCGAAGTAATGATTCATCAACCCAGTGGCGGCGGACAGGGCACCAGCGCTGACCTGGAAATAATGGCCGAACAAATTTTAAAAGCAAAAGAATTGGGCGCCAAACTTCTTGCAGAAAACTGCGGGCAATCTTATGATAAAATAATGGAAGATTTTGACAGGGATTACTGGATGGATGCAGCCGAAAGCAAAAAATACGGCATTGTTGACGCAATTATCAGCAAACTATAAAGCAACTTTTTGCGTTATCCTGTTGTCCTTTTAAAAAAGTAATTTTGCATACGATCATTCGATTGTTATAAAATTACAAACCCAATCTCAAAAATGGCAAAACAGCAAACTTTGCATTGTTCTTTCTGTGGCCGCAGCCGCGACGAAGTAAAAATATTAATTGCAGGCCAGGAAGGACACATATGCGAAAATTGTGTAGAGCATGCGCAGGAAATAATTACGCAGGAAATATTTCCGATGGCCGAAAAAAATACCCCTTCTTCTTATAAGCTTTCTGTAAAAAAACCTTTTGAGTTAAAAAAATTCCTAGACGAATATGTGATTGGCCAGGACGATGCAAAGAAGGTTTTAGCAGTAGCTGTGTACAATCATTTTAAAAGGCTCAATCAAAAAATAGATAATGATGTTGAAATAGAAAAAAGCAACATCGTAATGGTGGGCGAAACGGGCACCGGCAAAACGTTGCTTGCAAAAACCATCGCCCGTATATTGAATGTTCCTTTTGCTATTGTAGATGCAACGGTATTTACAGAAGCAGGTTATGTGGGCGAAGATGTGGAAAGCATTCTGAGCAGGCTATTGCAGGTATGCAATTTTGATATAAATGCTGCGCAAAAAGGAATTGTTTATATAGATGAGATTGATAAGATTGCACGCAAAAGCGATAACCCGAGCATTACCCGCGATGTAAGCGGCGAAGGAGTGCAGCAGGGTTTGCTGAAACTTTTAGAAGGTACTGAAGTATTGGTGCCTCCGCAAGGTGGCCGTAAACATCCGGAACAAAAACTTATAAAAATAAATACCAGCAATATCCTGTTCATCTGTGGTGGCGCTTTTGATGGTATTGACCGGGTGATTGCACGCCGTATTAATACCAATGCCATTGGGTTTAATGTAAATAAAGAAGTACAGGATTTTCAACGGAAAAATTTATTGCAATTTGTAAATGCACAAGACCTTAAAAGTTTTGGTTTGATACCAGAACTGCTGGGAAGGCTTCCGATCATTACTTACCTGAACCCGTTGGATAAAACAACGCTGCGGAATATTTTAACAGAGCCTAAAAATTCCCTGATAAAACAATACAAAAAATTATTTGATATTGAAGGTATTGAACTCATCATAGAAAATGATGTATACGAATTTATGGTTGACAAGGCCATTGAATATAAATTGGGCGCACGCGGCTTGCGGAGCATTTGCGAAAGCATTCTTACCGATGCCATGTACGAACTCCCTTCACAGAAAGTAAAAACCTTCACCGTAACACGTGAATATGCTGAGCACAAGTTTAAGATCAGCAAACTGAGCATGCTGAAAGTGGCATAAATTTCTTATTGTTATTAAAAATTGTTAACTACTATTTTCACACCAGTTGTAAACAAAACGGAACTTGCTTTCCCTGTTTATTTATTTACATTTATTTTTACGCTATTCTTAACTATGATGCATCGTGCATCAATAAAAAATTTTTTCTTAAAAAATGGTAGATGTAATTCTTGGCCTTCAATGGGGCGATGAAGGGAAAGGTAAAATTGTAGATTATTTTGCTCCCAAATATGATGTGGTTGCCAGGTTCCAGGGCGGTCCAAATGCAGGCCACACGCTGTATGTAAATAATAAGAAAATTGTATTGCACCAGATACCTTCGGGCATCTTTCACCCCAACAAAATAAACCTCATTGGTAATGGAGTGGTGCTTGACCCGGTTACTTTAAAAAAAGAATGTGATTCAGTGGAGGCAATGGGCGTGGATTGCAAAAAAAATTTATACATCAGCGCAAGAACTCATTTGATATTACCCTCGCACCGCGCGCTTGATAAGCGAGTGAATTAGCCAAGGGCAATGAAAAAATCGGATCCACTTTAAAAGGTATCAGCCCGTCTTATATGGATAAGACCGGGCGCAACGGATTGCGTGTAGGCGATTTGCTTGATAAAAATTTTATTTCGCAATACATACGGCTCCGGCTAAAACATCAAAAGCTGTTGGAAAACTTTTCTTTTGCAGAAGATATTTCTGCATGGGAAGAAGAATTTTTTGAAGCGCTTGAATTTTTGAAACAACTACAAATAGTAAATGGCGAGTATTTTATAAACAATGCTTTGCAGAAAGGTAAAAAAATATTAGCGGAAGGCGCACAGGGAAGCATGCTCGATATTGATTTTGGAACCTTTCCGTATGTTACCTCTTCCAATACCATTACGGCAGGCGTGGGAAGCGGGCTGGGCGTGGCTCCGCAAAAAATTAAAGATGTTTTCGGAATTACCAAAGCATACTGCACCCGCGTGGGAAGCGGCCCTTTTCCTACGGAGTTGAATGATGAAAACGGTGAACTGTTGCGCAAAGCAGGTAATGAATATGGAAGCACCACGGGCCGCCCAAGAAGATGTGGCTGGATAGATTTGGTGGCATTGCGTTTTGCGTGCATGATTAATGGCGTTACACAATTGGTGATGACCAAAGCAGATATACTTGATTCATTTGATCAGTTATTTGTTTGTGATAAGTATAAAGTAAATGGTAAAGAAACTAACGAAGTACCCTTTCAAATGGCCAGGGTTTCGATGGAGCCTTTATATAAAAAATTTACCGGGTGGAAGACAGACATAACATCAATAAAAAATTTTAATAACTTGCCACCGGAAATGAAAGTGTATATTGATTATATTAATAAAGCGCTCAGCGTGCCTGTTACCTGCATTTCTAATGGCGCTGCCAGCGACCAACTCATTGTGGCATCATGATTGTACAATAAAAAAACAGAAATATTTTTTGGCAATTTAAAAATCATAATGAAATTTTACAGTATTAATCCTTCATAAAATTATGAAAGCAAAATCTGATAAGGGAAAAAAGCTCTCCGAAAAAAAATCAGTTTCAAAACCATCTCCCAAGAAAAAAGATGAAGACTTTGACGACAATGATGATTTGGAAGATGATGATGATGTCCCTTCAAAAAAAAACAAGGCTGCTTCTGCTAAAAAGAAAAGCGAGGAGGACGATGATGATGACGATGATGTGGAAGTAGAAGATGATTGGGAAAAGAATGATGAGGATGATTATGATCCCGACTTTGAGGAATTTGATATTCCGAAATCAAAAACGAAAAAATCTTCCGGCAAAAAAGGTAAGGAAGAAGAAGACGATTTTGGGCTGGACGAGGATTTTAAAGATTTCGATCTCTTTAACGAATCGGATGATATGGATGATGAAGAAGATGATTTTTAACTTCGCTCATTAATATGCAATTGTGTTTTGCCTGAAATTATAAAAAGAAAATTTTCTTCATACTCAATAACCGGTTTCCCAATTTTTAAAAATCAAATGCTGAACTTTTTACAGAAGTTTGGCATTTTTTGTTTCCTGGATAATCATCATTACAATTTTGATGCATCTTATGAATGTATAGCAGCGGCAGGTATTGCTGATTTTGTAAGTGCCGGTGATGGTAATGGTTTAGCGGCTATTGACATTTTTAAAAACAAACATGAAGACTGGATTTTTGGCCATGTATGTTACGATATTAAAAACGAAATTGAGACATTAGCCTCTTCTCATCCTGATTCAATATTGTTTCCTGATTTTTATTTTTTTGTTCCTGAAATAGTTTTCATAGTTACCAATCATCAATTACAGATTGGCATACTTAATGCAGACATGAATGTAGATGAAATTTTTACTTCCATTATTTCAACAAGAATAGATGAATCAAAAGCAGCCGGTGCTGCTTTGGAATTGAAAGCAAGATTTACAAAAAAAGAATATGTTGAAACGGTTGAAAAGTTGCAACAACATATTTTAAAAGGTGATTGTTACGAAATAAATTTTTGCCAGGAATTTTATTTAAATAAAGTGATTGATCCGCTTGTGGTGTACCGACAACTGAGCAATCTTTCGCCGAATCCTTTTTCTGCCTTTTACCGGCTTCATGATAAATACCTGCTTTGTGCAAGCCCCGAGCGGTTTTTAAAGAAATCCGGTAAAAATATTATTTCACAGCCCATGAAAGGTACCGCCAAAAGAATAGTACGTGAAGCAGATGATGAGTTACAAAAACAAAAGCTGCGCAATGATGAAAAAGAACGATCGGAAAATATAATGATAGTGGATTTGGTGCGCAATGACCTTGCAAAGATTTGTGAAGAGGGATCTGTGGCAGTCAAGGAATTTTTAAATATTTATTCTTTTCCCAATGTTCATCAAATGATTTCTACGGTTTCCGGAATTTTGAAAGAAGATATTTCCATGCGGAAAATATTTCATGCCACATTTCCCATGGGCTCCATGACAGGAGCGCCCAAAAGGCGGGTAATGGAGTTGATAGAAAAATACGAACGGACAAAACGCGGGTTATTTTCAGGAACGATTGGATATATTACTCCTGGTGGAGATTTTGATTTTAATGTGGTGATACGAAGTATTCTTTATAATGAAACAAAAAAATATGTTTCTGTGCAGGCAGGTGCTGCCATTACATGGAAAAGTATAGCAGAGAAGGAATATTATGAATGCCTGGTGAAGATAGAGGCGATAAAAAAATCGCTTGGCTAAGAACGTCTCATTTATTTTTTTTCTTTGAATTATCTGGCGGGATGCTTGCTTCGCTCAATAATTGCTGAATACAATCATTTAATATTGAATATTTTTTTTCAGCAAAAACTTTCATTTTATCAACTGGCAAACGCATGGTATAATCAGCGCCGGCAGCCAGTATATCATCAAAGCCGGGGTTATAGCGATCAAAATCTTTTGAAGCCATATCCACTTCTTTTGCAATAACCCACGAAATATATTTTCCGGAAATTTTTATTGAATCAGCATTTGCTGATTCGTTTGCCGTGATGTCAGGTTTTGGAATAATGATGCTTCCGTCAACACTGGTGTAATTAAAATTATTTCGCGTTGACTCCGTCTCCATGATGTAATGTGTTGCAATAAATTTTTTTACATGGTTGCGCGATTCTTCAGGAAGATAATATTGGAGTTTCCAAAAGTTGCGACTGCCACTTTTTTTTATTGCATTATACACGCGTCCCTGGCCGCCATTGTAGGCCGCAATTACCAGCAGCCAGTCATTAAAATCTTTATAAAGACTCAGCAAATATTTTGCGGCGGCATGGGTACTTTTTGTATAATCAGTTCTTTCATCTGCGTATTGATCTACTTCAAGCCCATAATCTTTTGCGGTTCCCGGCATTAATTGCCACGGCCCCAATGCACCTTTCACGGAAAGTGCATCTGATTTAAGATCACTTTCAATCACGGCAAGATATTTTAATTCCTTCGGCAATCCATATTGGCTGAGTATCCGGTCAATGAGGTTAAAATATGGAACAGACGTAGCTTTCATTTGTTGCAGGTACCTGCCATGCGCCTGTAAATAATCCTGCATATAAGTTTCCGCATTGGGATTTACCTGCTCCGAATATGGCATGGAAGAATTATATGAATAATTTTTAAAGAGATCTTTAAAACCATATTTGGTCAGTTCATTTACCTGCTTTACTGCGTCAGCTTTTGGCGGTGTGGCTGAAGCAATTACCTGGTCAATAGTTTTATCTTCCTTTTGTTTATTTATAAGTGTATCTGCAAAGCTTGTTTTCTGTTCGTAAGAAAATAATGGGTTCAAAAAAAACAACAGGAATAAAAAAAATAGGGCGTTAAAATTCTTCATCGGTTACTATTGCTTATAGTTTTTTAAAAGCATATCAGCAAACTGAAGTAAAGTTACTTCATCATTTTTTTTTGCGATGGCCTGCACGCCAAAAGGCATTTGATTAGAATGTTTGAAGAGCGGGATAGAAATAGCGGGATTGCCGGTAAGGTTGGCATATACCGTATAAATATCGGCCAGGTACATTTCCACGGGATCCTTTTGCATCTTTCCTGCTTCAAATGCAGTGGATGGTGCAGTGGGGAGGATGATGATGTCAAACTTTTTAAAAAGTTCTTCCGTTTGATTTACCAGCAACCGGCGTATTTGCTGCGCTTTTGTAAAATAGGCATCATAGTATCCTTCGCTTAAAACAAATGTGCCCAGCATAATTCTCCGTTTCACTTCCTTGCCAAATCCTTCGCTGCGTGTTTTTTTATAAAAAGAAGTTATATCATTAGCGGTTTTATTTCTATAACCGTATCTGACTCCATCATAACGGGCAAGGTTACTCGAAGATTCGGCGGTAGTAAGTACATAATAAGCTGGAACAATAAAATCAATCAGGCCAAAATTTACTTCTTCAATTTCATGATGATCTTTTTGCAAATGTTTTGCAAGCTGGTATATTGAATTTTTAATTTCTTCATCGAGGCTTTGATGCTCTATTGCATTTTTTAATATACCAATCCTGTATTTTGTTTCTGTAGTGGTATTAATATTTAATGCCGCTCTCTTTTGTTGATTTACGGTGCTGTCATAATTATCTGCTCCGCCAATTACTCCAAGAACTTTTGCGCAATCTTCCACATTATTGGCAAATACACCAATCTGATCGAATGAAGAAGCATAAGCAATTAAACCATGACGCGAAACGTAACCATAAGTTGGTTTCACCCCGACAATGCCACAAAAATCTGCGGGCTGGCGCACCGAACCACCGGTATCGCTTCCGAGGCTTACCATGCAAAGACCGGCCTGCACTGCTACAGCAGAGCCACCTGATGAGCCCCCGGGAACTTTATTTTCGGAAAGTGCATTTAAAACTCTTCCGTAGCTTGAGTTTTCATTGGTGCTTCCCATGGCAAATTCATCGCAGTTGCATGATCCGATTATAATGGCATCTTCTTTTAATAAATGATCTACCGCAGTTGAATTAAATAAAGAAGTAAAATTTTTCAAAATAGCCGATGCTGCAGTTACCTTATGATCTTTGTAGCATATTACATCTTTTATGGCTACAACTGCGCCAAATAGTTTTCCGCAGGTTTCTCCACGTTCTCTTTTTCTATCAAGTTGTTTTGCCCGCTCCATACTTTCACTGGCAAATACTTCTACAAAAGCGTTTAGTTTTTTTGCATCATCAATTTTTTTTAAATAAAAATTTACTGCATCGGCGCATGATACTTCTCCTTTATAAAGCTGTTCGTGGTATTGTGAAATAGATGTAAATGAAAACAATTTTTTTTCTTTTCAACAACGAAAATTTTATCATTGCCATTCGGCCTCTGCTTCTTTTTCTTTCTTTTCCACTTTTTTGCACAACATAATGCTTATCTCGTATAAAAGCATTAATGGTATAGTGCATACAATTTGGCTAAGCATATCGGGTGGCGTGATAATGCCCGCCAGTATAAGCATAATTAACAATGCATACTTGCGAACTCGGCGCAAATATTTTGCACTCACCACGCCCACTTTAGCCAGGAAGTACATGACGAGCGGAAGCTGAAATGCAAGCCCGGAGCCTAAAATAAGCGGAATGATGGTATTGAAGTAACTGGCAATCGTCCACCGGTTTTCAATATTATCATCAATGGAAAAATTGGCAAAGAAATTTATAGTATAAGGCGCTATTACAAAATAACCGAACAATACGCCAAGAAAAAAAAGTACGGATACCCAAAATATAACACCTCTTGTATTTTTTAATTCTTTGGGCGTAAGCGCAGGTTTTGTAAACCTCCAAAACTGATGAAATACATACGGGAAAGCAAGAATAAATCCACCAATGAGAAGGATGTTGAAATAAACATTGAACTGTGCAGACACAGCGGTGCTTTGCATTTGCACTTTTATATGTGTCATGCAAAATCTTTCTCCAAGACCAAGCCTATCACTAAGCCTGCAAAGGATCTTGTATGTTGGAAAATCAGGATGGGTGGGTCCCATCAATACATGCTTTATAATTGCATTGCTGTAAATAGCCATCACTATAGCGCCGGCAACAACGGCAATAGCTGATTTGAAAAGATGTCCGCGCAGTACATCGAGGTGCTCGATAAAAGACATTTCTGCCTTTTCCCCTCCTTTTCGATTTCTGTTGAATAAACTCATTGATGTCCCCGAAAAGCCGTGTAAAAATTATCGCTATCAGAAGAAAAACCCCGCATAAGATGGCGAGGTATGGTCATTTTTTAAATGAAGAAAAATTAATTATTTACAGAAGAGTTGCCTGAAGACACCTTTTTCTGTGCAGCGCTATTGCTATCATCATCGTTCAAATGGTCTTCAATTTCTTTTTTAACGTTGTCTTTTGCATCTTTGAATTCGCGGATGCCACGTCCTAGACCACGCATGAGTTCAGGAATTTTTTTACCGCCAAACAGAAGAAGTACCACTAATGCGATAAGCAAAATATGAGGGCCGCTGAATAAATCTCCCATGTTTATTTTATTTGTGTGAAAGACAAAGGTAATACAAAATATCAGGATAAAATCCCTGCGGGTTTCTATACACCTGTTTTGTATAATTCAGATATTGAGGAGAAACTTTTATCTTCCTATATACCGGCCGCATTTGGCTTTACCATTGGCTGCTTCGTAAGGTGAAATGGCGCGGGAACAAGATGTAATGATGATGGTTAGCAAAATTGCTATGACATAAACTTTTTTCATGGTTAATAAAAAATTTAAGTAAAGTTTATATCATACGCGTTGTGGCTGTATGCAAGTATATAAAATAAAAATCCGGAAAGCAATATTTTCCGGATTTTTTTTGAAATTTTTTTTATTGGGTTATTTAACTCTCTTTTCCTGGATACGGGCGCTTTTTCCGCTCCTATCGCGCAAATAGTAAAGTTTTGAACGGCGTACTTTACCAGATTTGTTGAGCTTTATGCTGTCAATATTTGGAGAAAACAGCGGAAACAAACGCTCAACGCCAACACCATCACTTATTTTACGAACCGTAAAAGTAGCAGTACCTCCCTGCCCCTGGCGTTTAATAACATCTCCCTTAAAGCTTTGGATGCGCTCTTTGTTACCTTCCAGTATCTTGTAGTTTACAGTAATATTATCGCCCGGTTTGAAACTCGGGTGTTGTTTCTTTGTCAATAATTGCTCCTGAATAAATGCAACTGCGTCCATGGCTTAAAATTTTGGAGTGCAAATGTAAGGCAATTTTGGTAATTGCAGAATTGTTTTAGCTCTTTTGTCACTGACCATTACCTGGCTACATTCACCGCGCGTTTTTCTCTGATCACCGTTACCTTTATTTGACCGGGATAAGTCATTTCCGTCTGAATTTTCTGAGCAATTTCAAAACTCAATTTATCGCTGTCGGCATCACTCACTTTTTCGGCTTCTACAATTACCCTCAATTCTCTGCCGGCCTGTATGGCATAAGCCTTTTCTACACCGGTATATGTCATGGCAAGATTTTCCAGGTCCCTGATTCTTTGCAAATATTGCTGCATTATTTCGCGCCTTGCGCCCGGCCTTGCACCGCTCATTGCATCGCATGCCTGTATTATCGGGGCTATTACATACTGCATTTCCACTTCATCGTGGTGGGCGCCGATTGCATTGCATACTGCAGGGTTTTCACCAAATTTTTCTGCGAGTTTCATTCCAAGTAAAGCATGACTTAACTCAGTTTCATCATCCGGAACTTTTCCAATATCGTGCAGCAAACCCGCGCGCTTGGCGAGTTTTACATTCAACCCTAATTCTGCTGCCATTACTCCACAAAGATTTGCCACTTCACGGCTATGCATTAATAAATTTTGTCCATACGATGAGCGGAATCTCATTTTACCCACCATTCTTACCAGTTCTTTATGAAGGCCATGAATTCCCAATTCGATAATGGTTCGTTCCCCGATTTCCATTATTTGTTCTTCTAATTGCTTTCTTGTTTTTTCTACTACCTCTTCTATTCTTGCCGGGTGAATACGGCCATCAGCTACCAATCGTTGTAATGAAAGCCTTGCTACTTCTCTTCGTAATGGATCGAATGACGAAAGAATAATAGCTTCCGGGGTATCGTCCACAATTAAATCCACGCCTGTAGCGGCTTCTATGGCTCTTATATTTCTTCCTTCGCGCCCGATGATGGAGCCTTTTATTTCATCACTTTCGAGGTTAAATACCGTTAT
>Ga0079221_10000435_pt1 | contig 11585 bp, 9 predicted proteins | sample GAAS200_FD_75069 | JGI IMG/M metagenome (GOLD analysis project Ga0079221, IMG submission 75069) | Agricultural soil microbial communities from Georgia to study Nitrogen management - GA AS200 | ecosystem: Environmental > Terrestrial > Soil > Agricultural land | place: USA: Georgia | collected... | reverse complement strand
ACACGCCCGACGACAAGCTGATCGAAGGCGATGTCGAAGTAGGCCGGCGTTACACCGAATCCGACTTTAACAAAATCATCGAAATCAAGGAACGCGAAGCCCACCGCGTCAAAATCTTCATGGACCAGGTCGATCAGAGCGAGAAGACCCTTGTCTTCTGCGCCACCCAAGATCACGCCCTCGCCATCCGCGACCTCATCAACCAGACGAAAACCAGCAGCGACCCCAGTTACTGCGCCCGCGTCACTGCAAATGATGGCCTCATCGGCGAACAGTTTCTTCGTGACTTCCAGGACAACGAGAAAACCATTCCTACCATCCTCACCACTTCCCAAAAACTTTCTACCGGCGTGGATGCCCGCAATATCCGCAACATCGTCCTCCTACGTCCCATCAACTCCATGATCGAGTTCAAGCAGATCATTGGGCGTGGCACGCGCCTCTACGAAGGCAAGGACTACTTCACCATTTACGATTTCGTCCGCGCCCACCAGCACTTTAACGATCCCGAATGGGACGGCGAACCCATCGCCCCTGAGCCCTCCGAACCGCAGGAACCGCGCGCTCCTCGCGAGCCTCGCGTCCGGCCCGAGCGGGATCCCGACGAATACGTTCCGCCTCGCCCGAAAATCAAAGTGAAGCTTGCCGATGGCAAGGCCCGTCAAATCCAGCACATGATGGTGACCAGCTTCTGGCATCCCGACGGCACGCCCATGTCTGCGCAGCAATTCATGGAAATGCTTTTTGGCAGGCTGCCGGACTTCTTCAAGAATGAAGCTGAGTTGCGCGCGCTTTGGAGCGAACCGGATACGCGCGCCAGGCTTTTGCAGGGACTATCGGACAAAGGGTTCGGCGCCGCGCAGTTGGCCGAGATGCAGAGCATCATCAATGCGGAAAAGAGCGACCTCTTCGACGTCCTGGCATACATCGCCTATGCCTTGCCGACCCTTACCCGTGAAGAGCGCGCCGATCGCGCCAAAGCCCGGATTAATAGCACCTTCAATAGCAAGCAGCAGGTTTTCCTAGATTTTGTTCTTGCCCACTACGTCAGCCAAGGCGTCCAGGAACTCGATCAGGAAAAGCTCACGCCGCTGCTCCGCCTCAAATATCACGATTCTCTGGCCGATGCCGTCGCCGACCTAGGCCAACCTGAAGAAATAGGCAAAGTTTTTGTCGGCTTCCAAAAGTACCTCTACCAGCCCTCCGCCTGAACCCTAAGGTTTTTTCGGCGAGCTTCTCTCGTTTAGGGGCTAGAATAGCGGGTCTTTTTCACAATGCCGGGTCACCACGCCGGGCTTTACCAGCCGGTCCTGGAGCTGCGATGAGGAAACTCCTTTTTCTCTTTCTGATAGCTATGGTTGCCGCGCTGACTGCCGCCACAGGGCCGGAGTATTCCATCCAGGCGATCCGCTACGCTTCCGCGGAAGATGAAGTTGCCGGCCTGGTGATGGGCGCGCCTAAAGGCGAGAAAATCAACATCGCTATGGTGGTGTGGCTGATTCGCGGCGGCGGGCACAACATCCTGTTTGATAGCGGCTATCACCGGGATACTTTCCTCAAGTACTTTCCCTCGACCGAATACATTCGTCCGGACGAAGCTGTGAAGCTCGCCGGCGTGCAGCCGGAAGAAATCACGGATATCGTCATCAGCCACGCCCACTGGGACCACCTCGGCGGAATCGATCTTTTCCCCAAGGCCGCGGTGTGGATTCAGAAGGAGGAATACCGGTATTACACCGGGGAGGCGTGGCAGCCTGGCGGGAAGCACGGCGGGATTGATCCCGAAGACGTGCAGCAACTTGTAAAGCTAAACACCGAAGGACGCGTGCATTTAGTCGACGGCGACAATGTCGAGATTTTTCCCGGGATTCGCGCGTACACAGGAGCGCGACATACTTACGCTTCACAATACCTGCGCGTCGACGGAAATCCCCCCTTTGTGCTGGCTTCGGATAATTGCTATCTCTATCGGAACCTTGCGGAGCATAAAGCCAGCGCGACTTTCTCCGAAGCCGACCAGCCCGGGAACATCAAAAACCAGGCCAGAATGATCGAGTTGGCAGGCTCCGCTGATCGAGTTGTTCCAGGCCACGACATGCTGCAGTTCGAGAAGTTTCCCACGCAGGGACGCATCGCCAAAATCAAATAAGCGAGCGCCTTTTTGGTTCCTGCTTCGTCCAAACCCGTAACGGATCCACTTCTTTCAAAAAGCAGGATGAAGAGGTCTAGCAAAATGAAAATCCTATTGATGATCGTGATTCTGGCTTTTGGCGTATTCCGTTCACAAGCACAAGAAAAGCCGGCGGAACAGGCGAGTTCAATATGCCCGGCGCATCCCCAGGAGAAGCCTTCCGCCGAAGAAGGGCATGATCACGGCGTGGTGAAGCGCGGAGACGAAGTGATGGGGTTTTCCCATGAGAAAACCACGCACCATTTCCGGCTCTTTACTGATGGCGGAGCCATCGAGGCGGAGGCTAATGATCCGAAAGATTCCGCCAGCAGGGATGAGATTCGTTCCCATTTCACCCATATTGCAAAACTGTTTGCGGAAGGAGACTTTTCCGCTCCAATGCTGATTCACGCACAAAGCCCGCCGGGCACGGAAGGAATGAAGCGTCTGCGGAACGCGATTGAATACAAGCTAGAAACCACGGAAAAGGGAGCACGCATCCACATTATTACGAAGGATGCCGAGGCGCTTCGCGCCGTGCATGAGTTCTTGCGCTTTCAGATTGCCGACCACCAGACGGGGGACACGACGGACATAACGAAGGCACCATAGTTAAATATTTGGACGGTGCTTCAGTTTTCGATAGTCCGGCCACCGCCGTCCCTGCGGGTCAGGGGCGCAGACCTATGACTCTGAGGAGAGTCTGCTGGAGTTTAACAAGCTCTCTCTGGCGCTCGTGCTCTTCCTTCGTGCGGTCCGTCAGCGCCTCTTTCAAAAGCATCAAATTGCGCCGAAACTCCAGCTGAGCCAAAACGAGACGACTCAGAGCTTTCAGCGCCGCCTGTTGACTGGAGCCAAACTGGCGTGGCGTGCGGTCGATGACGCAGATTGTGCCCAGCGCATGGCCTTCCTCGTTGATCAACGGGGCCCCCGCGTAAAACCGGATGTGTGGTTCCGACGTGACAAGGGGATTGTTCCGGAATCTTTCGTCGTTCAGCGTATCCGGCACGATAAATACATCGGGTTGTTGAATGGCCACAGCGCAAAATGCGATTTCACGAGGAGTCTCTGAAACGGAGAGTCCCACTCTCGCCTTGAACCATTGCCGCTTCTCATCAACCAGGGAAATCAGCGCAATCGGAGTCTTGGAAATGAAAGAAGCCAGCAGAACAAGGTCATCGAACGCTTGTTCTGGCTCTGAGTCGAGGATGGCGTATTTCTGAAGAGCTGCGATCCGCGCGGCTTCGTCTTTCATCGGCATGGGAGTTGGCATGATGGATCTCCAGCGTGTCTGCCTTATTTTCTGGAATGCCCTTTTTGTGGGGTTCGCCCGCTGATAACGTACACTTTCACGGTTCATGCGTAAAGCTCAGCCTTTCCTACGGAGCGCTCCACTTTGTCGGTCGTTCTGCAGGCTGCCAAAGTAACCCAACCTTTGACATTTCGGCCTTCGCGTTTAGAATACGGGCCACTCCCCGGGGTGCAGCAGCCCTACGAATCCTGAAAAAGTCGCTGACGCAAACCGGGTTGACTCCCGCCCTCGGTTTCTGACTCCGCGGGCAGGTCTAACTCAAGCTCATTCTCACAACGAGGGAGAACTCACCATGCGCAGGTCCTTGTTCTTCATTGCAGCGATGTTATTCACGGCGAGCTTTGCACGTGGGCAGGACGCGCCTGCGACGGACCAAACCGAGCAGATCAAAGCCCTGCTGGCCCGAGTCGAGCTGCTCGAAAAACAAGTCGCGGAGCTCAAGGCCACTCGCGTGGCATCGGTGGGTCAAGCCGCGCCCCCTGCAGAGGCGACGGTGAATCCTCCGTCTGCCGCCCAACCACCCTCGGGGCAAACCGCGCAGATGCCGGAGCACTCAGGGCAGCTTCCCCAGGAAACGATGCAACAACTGGAAACGCACTATCCTTCCCTGCAAATCCGCGGGTTTGCCGACGCTGATTTTTCTGCGACGGACGAAAAAGGAGCAAACAGCGGTTTCAACCTGGGCCAGTTCGACTTGCACATTGCCTCGGCGCTCTCGCCTAAGATCAGGTATTTCGCCGAAATAACGGTGAACGCTCACCCGCAGGACTACACCATCGAAATGGAGCGATCCTTCATCCGATATGACTACAACGATCTTTTCAAGATTTCATTCGGCAGGTTTCACACTCCCATCGGCTATTGGAACACCGCCTTCCATCACGGCGCGTGGTTGCAGACCACGATTGACCGGCCCTTCCAGGTCAAAGTGGGAGGAACATTTACCCCGCTGCACTTCGTCGGAGCCCTTGCCGAAGGCAACATTCCTTCCGGGGGTCTCGGATTGGGTTACAATATTGGCCTTGGAAACGGCCGCGGCTCCTTGATCGCCCGTCCCGGCGATGCGGGAGATGTGAATAACAATCGCGCGTGGGTAGCGAAGCTCTTCGCGCGCCCTGCGAAGGCTTACGGTTTGGAAGTGGGAAGCTCGTTTTACCGAGACAAGATTACTCTTCCCGTCGGTGCGGAGTACCGCGAATGGATTTCCTCGACCTATTTGGTGTGGACCAAAGGCGCTCCCGAATTCCTGGCGGAGTTCGAGAACGTCAATCATCGCAACATTTTCACGAGCCAGGTGGCCAACAGTGACGCTTGGTACGCCCAGCTCGCCTATCGGCTCCCGTGGTTTGAAAGATCGTTGAAGCCCTACTATCGTTTCGAGTACACGCACATGCCGCTCAGCGAGCAGGTCTTTGCATATCAACCTCAGATAGAGTCTCTAGCGGGCCTGCGCTACGACATTTCGAGCTTCGCCGCGTTCAAACTGGAGTATCGGCACTTCGCAAGTCACCCCGCACAAGGACCGAATCCAGCGCAACCGGCAGCGAACGGGGCCTTTGTGCAGACAGCTTTTACTTTCTGAACGGGCAAATCAGATGAGAAAACATCTCATACTCGGCGCCGCCCTGCTGTCAGCTACTCTCCCGTTCTTTGGGCTCTTTCGCAATTCCACTTTCGCGCAATCGCGCGGCACAGACATCGCCGTAGTCGTCAATGCCGACACTCCGGTTACTGACCTGAGTCTCGCTGAAGTTCGCAAAGTTTTTTTGGGTGATCGTCAATACTGGAATGCAAAACTTCCAGTGGTCCTTCTCATGCGAGCACCCGCGACGCGAGAACGCGGTGTCGTTTTACGCGTGATCTACCAGATGTCGGAAGAGCAGTACAAGCAATATTGGGTGGCGAAAGTTTACCGTTCGGAAGTCACAGGAGCTCCCAAGGTGGTTTATTCCGACGATATGCAATATGAGTTGGTCTCGGCGATGCCGGGAGCCATAGCTACCGTGGACGGGCGAAACGTCCATCCCGGAGTGAAGATCGTCCGAGTCGATGGAATGCTACCCGGGGAACGAGGGTATCCTTTGCGATAGGCAGGGCGTTCGCCGCTCGGCAAGGCAGAAGCAACAAGACTCCTCCAGCGCGTCGTTTCAATGCACCAGTCTCATTTTCTTCAGGATTCCTTGAAAACGCTGGTCGGTTCGAATGGGATCAAACATCGGTTCGACGCCCAGCGACACCAGCCCGCTGTCGTGTTCTTCGTAGGCTTTCTCCAGCCAGTCGATGGCTTTCTCTTTCTCGCCAATTCGCATATAAGCTTCGGCGATGCTGAACGACGAAACGTACCCATGCTTGGAAATCTCTTGCAAGCCGTCCAGCCAGCTTTGCAGAACACCGCGATAGCCGGACCTGGCGAAATCCTCTTCTACGGACGCCGCCAGCTCGGGCCCGCCGGAGAGCGATAACATTTTTTCTCTTTCCGCCACTGCTTCCTTGTGTTTGCCCATTTGTGCATAGACTTCTTCCAGCAGGCGGCGCGCCGGGGCAAATTTTGGGTCAATGTCGAGTGCCCCACGCAATTGCTCAACCGCCTGGTCATCCTGGCGTGTCAGATGAAGCTGCCAGCCGATCGTCGTGTTAATGATGAGAGAAAGTGGATCGAATTCCCTCGCTCTGCGCGTCTCTCGCAAGCCCTCTTCGAGCTGGCCCATGTTGGCCAGGTACTCTCCATACCAGTGGTGGGCATTCGCGGAGTTGGGATTCAATTCGATGGCGCGGCGAAACTCCTGTTCCGCGCCTGACCAATCCCATTCAAAGTGTTCCTTGACGAGTCCCAAGGAGGTATGGGCTTCGGCAAGCGTGTTATCAATCTCCAGCGCCTGCATCGCCGAAGACTTCGCCTTTGGCCAGGCTTCCGAAGGCGCCAGGTATCCGGAATTTCCCAGCAAACTGTAGGTATCGGCAAGGCCCGCATAGGCCAGCGCGTAGCGTGGATCTTTTTGAGCTGCCAAGGTGAAATAGTCTGCGGCTTTCTTGAAATCCGATTGTGTCCACTTGTTCCAATAAAAAAGACCTTGCAAGTAGAGCTGATAGGCCTCCACATTTTCCGTAGGCCGCCGGGCCAACAGCCTTTTGTCGCCTTCCAGTTGGGGCCGCAGCCGGCTATAAATGTCCGAAGCAATTTCGCGCTGCACAGAGACGAGGTTGGAAAGCTTGCGGTCGTATTGCTCGCCCCAGATTTGCCTGCTGCTTTGCGCATCCTCCAGATTCACGCTGATCAACAGTTCGTCGCCGCTCTGGACCAATCTCCCGGTGAGGATCGCTTGGACATGGAGGTCGTGGCCCACTTTCTGAAGGTCCGTAGGCTGCCCCTTATAACGGAATACCGTGTTGCGGGACATCACCGCAAGGTTGGGCAGCTGCGAGAGATTGTCAATCAGACTCTCGGTGATCCCGTCGCTGAGATACTCGGTTTTGGGATCATTGCTGACGTTGACGAAGGGCAAGACGGCAATCGATTCGATTCGCGGAGCCGTCGAAAATCTGAAGATGCGGCTGCGGATTCCGCCCACATCGAGTCCGAACAAAAGCACTAACGCCGCTATCGAGCCTGCCAGGATATATTGCAGCCGGCGACTTCGAATGCCCCGCCCAATGGGCTCCTCGGCAACCGAGGACACCGAACTTGCAGAGTCCGTCTTGCGTTTCAGGCGTTGCAGTTCCGCGCGCAGGTCGGAAGCATGCTGGTAACGCAGGTTGCGGTCCTTCTCCAGCGCCCGGGCGATGATGTGCTCTAGTTCGCCCGGAATTTCGGTGTTCAAGCGGACGGTTTCCGGCGGAATTTTGTGCAGGATGGAGTCGAAAATGGCGCCTGAGCTGTCTCCCTTGAAGGGACGGAATCCAGTGGCCATCTCGTACATCACCACGCCAAAAGAAAACAGGTCGGTCCGCCCGTCGAGTGTCTTCCCCAGAACCTGTTCGGGAGACATGTAAGATACTGTTCCCAGAGTGCCCCCAGGGCTGGTCAAGTTCTCGGAATCGGACTTCTCCGTGGCCAGCGTTGCTCCGCCAAAACCGCTACCCACCACCTTGGCGCGACCCATTTTTGCCAGGCCGAAATCCAGAATCTTCGCGTGGCCGCGCCGGGTGATAAAGATGTTCGCGGGCTTGATGTCGCGATGGATAATTCCTTCGCAGTGGGCCGCGTCCAGCGCATCAGTGATTTCGATGGCAATCTCCAGCAAACGATCCAGCTTCATTGACTGGCCCATAATGGCGTGTTTCAGAGTCTGTCCATCCAGGTATTCCATGGCGATGAACGCCTTGCCGTCCTCCTCGCCAACGTCGTACACCGTGCAGATATTCGGATGGTTCAGGGAAGATGCCGCTTGAGCCTCGCGCTGGAACCGGGCCATTCCGGGAGCATCGTTCGAGACGTATTCGGGAAGGAACTTAAGGGCTACCGAGCGGTGAAGGCGCGTGTCCTCCGCCTTGTACACTACACCCATCCCTCCACCGCCCAATCGCTCTGAAATGCGGTAGTGGGATACCGTTTTCCCGATAAGCGGATCGGAGGCCATTTTGCGTTCATCTTAGGTTTTACCCAGCGGCAAGTCAACGATGGCGAGGATGCGTGAGTGCTCAAAGAGGGTGGGTGAGTTCCTGTTGGTCGCGGATGCGGCGATAATCCGGTTCCGCATGGCGTGGATAGGTGCCGGGAAGGCGGCTTGTGGGAAGTGATCATCGTGCCTGCCGCCACATTCAGGGAGGATGATGGGGTAAACGGAAACTGGGCACCACCGATATTTGCTCTGGTTTGTAGGATTTAGGGGATGCGCGTAAAATAGGGGTTTCGCGCGTGCTCCATGGCCTCGCCCTTCCATATCCTCTCGAATTCGCCGGCGCCTCTGGTGCCGCCGCCGGATGCGCATCCGCGGCCCGATTGGCTGCGGGTTAAGTTCTTTGGAGGCGAGCGCTTCCAGGACCTGAAGCGCCTGATGCGGACCCTGGACCTGCACACCGTTTGCGAAAGCGCGCGCTGCCCGAACATGGGCGAATGGCGGGAACATGGGTGGGCCACGTTCATGATTTTGGGAGACATTTGCACGCGGGCTTGCGGGTTGTGCGCCGTGCCTTCGGGCAAGCCTGTGGGACCTCCGGACGAGGATGAGCCTAATCGCGTGGCCGATGCGGTCGCAAAAATGGGCTTGCGCTATGCGGTGGTTACCAGTGTGAATCGCGACGATCAGCCCGACGGTGGCGCGCACATTTTCGCGCGCACGATTGAGGAGATTCGCAATCGGGTGCCCGGCTGCAAGGTTGAGGTTTTAATCCCTGATTTTCGGGGCGACTGGAACGCCCTGGATATCGTGCTTGCGTCGCAACCCGATGTTCTCAACCACAATACGGAGACCGTGCCGCGCTTGTACCGGAAGGTGCGCAAAGGTGCAGTCTACGAGAGGTCCCTGGAATTGTTGCGACGGTCCAAGGAAGGGCATCCTGAGGTGCCCACAAAAACCGGGATGATGCTGGGTCTCGGCGAGGAAAAAGAAGAAGTTCTGGCTACCATGGAGGAATTAGCCGCGCAGGGGACGAATATCCTGACGCTGGGGCAATACCTCCAACCCACGCGCGAACACCTGCCTGTGGTGCGCTATGTGCATCCCGACGAGTTCGCGGAATACAAAACGCTCGGCGAAGCGATGGGTTTCAAGCACGTCGAGTCTGGCCCGCTGGTTCGCTCGTCCTATCACGCCTTCGATCAGGCAGAATCGGCCCTTAAGTAGAGCGGCCTGAGCCTGTTGATAGGTGTTCGTTGCCTATCTCGGATACATCCCGAGACGTTCTCATTGCGATATCGCCGATCTATGTAGGTTCTGAGAATGCTAGCCTGGCTGCGAAGGTGTCTTAAAGGCGCAATAGAACAATGAATAGGATTGCGGTATTTGCTCTCTTCACTGTTCCCCTTCTTTGCTTCATCTCAGCCGGAGTGATTGAGTTGCGGCAGGATCGTGGAAGTCTACGAAGTCTCAGGCGAATGCTTCCGATTGCGGTTGCTGCGGTATCCTCGATTTTGCTGCTCTTATTTGCTGTCCTTGAACTATCCGGCTGGAATTTGTATCTGTCCAATTGGAATCTACTAGCGGCGGCGATTTCAGGATTGTCCTTCCTGGCGGCAGTGGGTTCATTCTTTGGTCGCTACAAATCTCGCGTGGCCACAGCACTCATCTTCGTTGGAGGCCTAGCTCTCGCAATTCTTTGGCTTTTGACTCGTTTGAGGGCTTGAGAACGGTAGTGGCTTCACGTTTTCCGCCGTGCTCACAGCATGGCGCCTCGGTGCTTGATAAACTTGATAAACGGAATCTGAGGTAAAAGCTTATTTTTGCGCGGCGGTGGACCAGTCTGTGAACGGGACGGCGCGGCCGCCGCGGATCACCGTGGGGATCACGCTGTCAAAACCCTTGTGCTCTTTTGAGGAATAATTCAATTTGAGCTTTGCGCCGAGCCCCATATCCACTTCATGGAGCGACTCGATGCCGCGAATCAGGCCTTCGCGCGTCAATTCCTTGCCGGCCTTTTTCATTCCTTCGACGAGCACCATGGCGCCCACAAATCCTTCCAGGCTTACAAAGTTGGGTTGCGCCGAGGGGTAGTATTTCGACAGCGTACGCCGGTAGAGCGCGACCGTTTTGTATTCCGTGAGGTAATAGGGCGGCACAACCTGCGTGACAACCATGCCCTCCGCATCGGACCCGGCTTCCTGGATCAGGTCATCCGTACCGACAAACGACACGGTGAGGAACAGCGGCTTCCAGCCTTTCGCGTGGGCTTGCTTGAGAATCGGCGCAACGGTGTTGGCCGGCCCGACCACTACCACGGCCTCGGGGTTCATCGCCCGCACCGTGTCGATGGCGCCTCCCACCTGGCTGGTCTGCCGCTGGTACGTGCCCGTTGCCACAGGCTCGGCACCGTAGGTTTTAAGCGCCGCCTTCACGCCTTCCAGCACCGTCGTCCCAAAGGGATCGTCCGGATAGATCACGCCTATTTTCTTATAGCCGAGAGTTTTCCATAGGCCGTCCACTTGTTCGCGCGTTTCATCAAAGTACGAGGCCCGCACATTCACCACCCAGTGGCGCAGCGGAACATAGAGCGTCTGCGCGCCGGTAAAGAGCCCGACGAGGGGAATCTTGTTGCTCTCCGCCATCGGCAGGTACTTCACAGCCGTGGGAGTCCCCACGAAGAAGCCCAGAGCGAAGACCTTTTGCTCCATCAAGCGATTGAAGCAGGCTTCGGTCTTTGCGGGATCATAGCTGTCGTCATAGGAGATGAGCTTGAGTTTACGGCCGTCGACGCCGCCTGCGTCGTTGGTCATGTCAAAGTAGGCTTTTGCGCCCGTGACGGTTTCTATGCCAAGAAAATGAGAGGGGCCCTCCAGTGCGGAGCAGGAGCCAATCAACACTTCCCGTTCGTTGACGCCGGGCACACCTTGACTTGAAATTCGTGGAGGGAACGCGAAAAAACACACCACTGCGGCACACAGCGCAAGGCTGTACTTCAAAAACATGGTTTTCATTTTCGTCTCCGTCTTGTGAAAGACGCCCCTGAGAGGAACCCTAGGTTCTGTTTATTCCTCTATGGGGAGCATGTCAATGGAATACGCGCGCGCGTGTTTTAAGAAGTAAGCGTACGGATCCGGGATGGACAAAATGTGAGAATCCTACTTGATGCGGGGACCGAGCAAAACCAGGCCGATGCCGGAGACGAGAAGCACAATGGAAACGGCTGCGGGGACTTGAACGATCTTTTCCTCATCCACGGTGGCTTTGAACGAGCCAATCTTCGCCACTTCTTCCTGCTTGTGATAGCTGAAGTTAGGATGGACCAGCCCCACGACGCCGCTGATCAAGAGGATCACTCCGAGGATGATTACAAAGCGCTTCATGTGGCCCTAAACCTATCACAACCGAGCGCTCGCCGTGGAGAAAAGACCTTGGGCATACCTCTGCCGCGAATAAGCGCAAAGGAAGCCAACATCCGAGGAAAGACTCAGGAACGGCTGGCAGCCGCCGCGGCTTTCTTGGCGGCCTTTGCTGCTGCGGAGGCTTT
>Ga0079221_10000434_pt1 | contig 11590 bp, 11 predicted proteins | sample GAAS200_FD_75069 | JGI IMG/M metagenome (GOLD analysis project Ga0079221, IMG submission 75069) | Agricultural soil microbial communities from Georgia to study Nitrogen management - GA AS200 | ecosystem: Environmental > Terrestrial > Soil > Agricultural land | place: USA: Georgia | collected... | reverse complement strand
CTGAGATCCACTGCCGGGAAAGAAATAATCATTTCCATGTTGGATACTTTGGACGACATGGATCGCGCGGAAAAACAATTAAAGGAAAGCAATGTGGATGCGTCCATATCCGATGGTGTAATACTGGTATTTGACAAGTTCAGAAAAACGCTCCAATCAAGAGGTTTAAAACAAATTGAAACTTTGCATTCAGACTTTGATGTGGAGAAAGACGAGGCTGTTTCCGAAATTGAGGTACCGGATAAAAAATTAAAAGGAAAAGTAGTTGCCGAAGTTCAAAAAGGCTATATGCTGAATGATAAATTAATTCGATTTGCCAAAGTAGTGGTAGGAAAATAAATGCTGCAAAAAATGATTTTTAAAACCCGTAAATGCTTTGAGGAGGTAGTTTACAATAAATATTATGACGAATACAATGTCTTCAAAAAGAGATTACTATGAAGTTTTGGGCGTGAGCAAAAACTCAACCGCTGATGAGATCAAAAAGGCTTACCGCAAGGTGGCCATGAAATACCATCCGGACAGAAATCCGGGAGACCATTCTGCAGAAGAAAAATTTAAAGAAGCGGCAGAAGCGTACGAAATATTAAGTGATTCAGACAAGCGTGCACAATACGATCGTTTTGGGCACAACGCCTTTGGGCCAGGCCGGGGCGGCGGCGGATTCTCGGCACAGGGAATGAATATGGACGATATTTTCAGCCAGTTTGGAGATATTTTCGGAGACGACATGTTTGGAGGATTCTTTAGCGGCGGTTCGCGCAGCAGTAGCAGAAGAAGTCATGGATCCAGGGGTACCAATCTTAGAGTGAGGATTAAAGTAAACTATGAAGAAATAGCCAAAGGAACGTCCAAAACCATTAAGGTAAAAAAATACATCAGATGTACCAATTGCGGTGGCTCTGGAGCAAAAGATAAAAACAGTTCGCAAACATGTAAAACGTGTGGAGGGAATGGCCAGGTACGCCGGGTTCAAAATACTTTTCTGGGACAAATGCAGACCGTCACCACGTGCCCTGATTGTAATGGCGAAGGTTCGGTAATCACCAACAAATGTGCCGCGTGCAGGGGCGAAGGCAGGGTGTACGGCGAGGAAACTGTTACACTTGATATTCCGGCAGGCGTGCAGGAAGGCATGCAATTAAGTATGAGCGGAAAAGGGAATGTTGGAGAAAGAGGCGGCAGCTCAGGCGACCTTGTTATCCTGATAGAAGAAGAACCACATCCCTACCTGCATCGCGAAGGACTGAATGTAGGTTTCGATTTATACCTTTCATTTACGGATGTGGTGTTTGGAACCCAATTGGAAGTTCCTACCATCGATGGCCGCGCCAAAATCAAAATACCCGCGGGAACCCAAAGCGGCAAAATCTTCAGGTTAAAAGGAAAGGGATTTCCATCTGTAAACAGTTATGAAAAAGGCGACCAACTGATACAGGTAAATGTCTGGACACCACAAAATATTTCCGAGGCCGAAAGGGCTACGCTTGAAAGCCTGCAAAACAGTGAAAATTTTAAGCCCAAGCCTGACAAAAACGATAAAACATTCTGGGAAAAGATAAAGGAAACCTTTAGCTAAGCAATGGTTCTCTTAATTAGTAAACCGGTAAATAATTAATATTTGTATTCTACAACAAATGCCACAGCACTCAACTGGGCATTTGTTATTTAAAGGAATGAAAATTAGTAATTCATAAATTATTTAATTTCAAGAGAAAGCACCTGTTCGTTTTCCAGATATCCTTCAAATACATCTCCTACAATGCATTCGCCAACGCCGGCGGGAGTTCCTGTAAAGATCAAATCGCCGATATTGATTGAAAAGAAATTGGAAATATTGGATACAATCTGGTCAATAGAAAAAATCATCTCAGAAGAATTGACCTTTTGTACTATTTCTTTATTTTTTTGAAGCGAAAAGTTGATATTTTTCTTATTGAATGCCGGCGTAATTTCCACAAATTTTCCAACGGCAGCAGAATTGTCGAAAGCCTTGGCTTTTTCCCACGGAAGGCCGTTTTCTTTTAAATGTTGTTGAATATCCCTGGCAGTAAAATCAATACCTACCGAAATGGCGTTATAATAGTTGGAAGCGTGTTTTTCCTGTATGTATTTTCCATTTTTGCTGATACGGACTACCAGTTCGGCTTCAAAATTTAATTCATTTGTGAATTCAGGGTAATAGAAGGGAGTATGGCCCTGCACGAGTGCGCTTTTTGGTTTCATAAAGATAATGGGTTCATCCGGAACACCGTTCCCCATCTCCTGTGCATGTTTGGCATAATTACGCCCTATACAAAATATTTTCATGTCAATCGAGGTTTAGTCAGGGCTTTCTTAAGGGTTGTGCGAAAATATAAAAAACAAATTTAAAAAAGAATTTATCTAATTTCAATTGGTATTAAAAATTTTAAAAGGTTAAATGATTTATTTCACTCATTGTGCGATCAATTCCGATGGTCGCAAACATTTCAATAATTTCAGTGCATTTTTCAATTTTTTCTTTCACAATGGGGACCTCTTCTTTTGCCCACCGGCTTAACACAAATTCAACCTGCCTGCCCCTGGGAAATTGATTGCCAATGCCAAACCGAAGTTTTGGAAATTCATCGGTTCCCAGTATAGCCTGGATATCGCGCAATCCATTATGCCCCGCATCACTCCCCTTTTTCCTCAGCCGCAATTTACTTAACGGAAGCGCCAGATCATCTACCACTGTCAAAGAATTTTGCACTTCGATTTTTTCTTTATCCAACCAATACTTTATCGCTCTCCCACTCAGGTTCATAAATGTGGTTGGCTTTATACAAACGAATATTTTTCCCTTAAATTTTATTTCAGTCACGTCTGCGAGCCTCGCCGACTGAAAAAAAACATTATGTTTCAAAGCAAAGGCATTTAACACATCAAAACCAATATTGTGCCTTGTATTTACATATTCGTTTCCAGGATTTCCTAACCCGGCTATTAAAAACTTCGACATAATAACGAAGATAATTGGATTGAAGTATTTTAAAACCGGACCAAAAAATTATTTCGCGATTTTTTCAATGAACCGGAATTTATTGCTTGCCTATCCATTTACATTAGCCTTCGTAAATCTACGAAATTATTTTTTATTAATATACTTATTTACTTTGATTTCATTCCAGTAAAGAAATAGGTGTTTGACCAGCGATGTGGAAAACAGATGGTATAAATCAAACAGATATTCAATCTCATCTGGGTTATCGTTCAATATTTTTAAATAGAACCCTGCTAAAGGGCGTATTTTCAATCGCAAAAACTTTTAGTAAAAATGCGAACCAATACAGGTAAATTCCCTATAAGTGCGTAATCCTACATTTCAAAAAAAAGAGTATTTCCCCTTTACTTTAAATGCAAATTCAATGTAACTCAAATCATATTCATCGGTTTTCTTTTGATTACTCACTTACAGTAAAAGCGTAAATATTGCTCTTTTTTGTTTAAGATACTTAGTCTATTGTTTTTCATATAGTAAACCAGTCTTTTGTTAACTATAAAATTTTACCAACTCTAAAAATTTGTATAACAATAAAGTTGAACAAAAACGCAAAAATTCAATAGCTTTAAAGCGAATTTTCATTTCAATTCCCTTAAACTAAATATTGCGATATGTCTAACTCACGAAGAAATTTTATTAAGCAAACTGCCTTAACTACGGCCGGAGTTTACCTTGGAGCCAATGCCTTCAGCGCCAAAAGCTACAGAAAAATTATAGGCGCAAACGACCGGGTGAGGGTGGGTGTCATCGGGTTCTCTGACAGGCACAGAAGTTCTCATGCGCCCTCATTCATGAACCACTATAAAAATCTGAATTTCGATTTAGTGGCTGTTTCAGATATCTGGAGCAAAAGAAGAGAACAAGGTGTGGCTTTTTGGAAGGCAAAAATGAATCATGATATTGTAGCCTGCCGGAACAATGAAGAAATGTATGATAAGAAGCTGGCTGATGCAGTGTTTATCAGCACTTCTGATTTTCAACACGCTACGCATTGTATAGAAGCAGTAAGGGCGGGATGCGATGTTTATTGCGAAAAGCCTTTCGCTGAAACAATGGAAGACAACCGCGCAGCCCTGAAAGCCGTAAAAGAAACCGGAAAAATCGTTCAAATCGGTTCACAAAGAAGAAGCGGCGCTAATTACCAATCAGCCGCGGATTTTATACAATCCGGTAAATTTGGCCCCATAAAAATGGTGGAGCTCACCTGGAATGTAAACCAACCCGGCCGCTGGCGCAGGCCTGATTTGGTAGCGCAGTTAAAACAGGAAGATACAGATTGGAAACGATGGCTGATTAACAGGCCTTTTGAAGAATTTGATCCAAGAAAATACCTTGAATATCGTTTATTTTGGCCTTACTCCTCAGGGCTTCCGGGCCAATGGATGAGCCACCAGATAGATACGGTACATTGGTTCAGCGGACTAAAACACCCACGCAGTGCAGTAGCCAACGGAGGCATCTATATGTGGAAAGATGGAAGAAGGAACTGGGACACATTGACCGCGGTATTTGATTACGGCCCCGAAGATGATCCCACCACCGGATTCCAGGTATCATTTGCTTCCCGAATGGATAACGGAACCGAAGATCCGGCAGAAATTTACTATTCGAACGGAGGTGAATTAAACCTGATAACCAACAAAATATCGCCCAACGGAGGTCTCACCAAGAGGCATGCGGAGGCAATGAACATGCAGCCGAATTTGTTGCCCGAAATGAGCCTTACCCAAACAGAAAAAGTAGTGGCGTCAGCCAACACAGGAGGAGATTCCCTCACAGACAATCATGTTCGAAACTGGATGGAATGCGTCCGCAGCCGTAAACAACCAAATGCGCCTGTAGAGGCCGGCTACAGCCACTCTATTGCCAACATCATGACAACAGCCGCTTCGCATACAGGTATGAAAGCAACCTTCGATGAAGCTACCCAGGAAGTAATGGTGGGCGGAAAAGCGTTCAAGTATTAATTGTAAGCGATAATATAAATATAAACTGATAAAAGCCTCATGGAAAACACCATGGGGTTTTTACAAAATACCAGTGTTATGAATAAAAAAATAAAAAAAACATTCCATTACTTTTTGCTAAGTGGTGTTGCACTATTTTCTACCAGCATAAGCTTCGCTCAGAATGAACAAAAGGTGAAGATGGTAAAAGTTGACAAACAAAACAGAATTGACGTATTGGTTAATAATAAACCATTTACCAGCTTCTTATACCTCGACACGCTGGAAAAACCGGTATTGTATCCTGTACATGCTGCAGACGGGCAAATAGTAACACGCGGCTTTCCTATAAATCCGCGGCCCGGCGAACCAACGGATCATCCGCATCACCTGGGGATATGGTTTAATTTTGAAAATGTAAACGGCCTCGATTTTTGGAATAATTCCTACGCGATACCGGCTGAAAAAAAACATTTATACGGATGGATAAAAACCGATAAAATCATTAACGTATCTGACGGAAAAATCGGCACAATTCTTTACCACGCCAATTGGACAGATCAGAAAAATAATGTGTTGATGGAGGAAGTTACCAAATTATCATTCAGCGGAACCGAACACCATAGAATCATTGATCGTATCACCACATTAACTGCCGACACGCTCGTAAATTTTACAGATGCAAAAGACGGAATGTATGCCATCAGGCTGGCGCATGAATTACAGATTCCTGATAAAAAAGACAAAGAATTTAAAGATGATAAAGGAAATGTAACTATCGTAAAAGGAGAAGCAGATGATGTTGCCAATGGCAATTATCTGACCAGCCAGGGAAAGACCGGAGATGACGCATGGAGCACAAGAGGAAGATGGTGTAAAGTGTATGGCAAAATGGGAAATGATTCTATGACGGTAGCAATTATCGATCATCCCGAAAATCCCAATTATCCTACGTTTTGGCACGCACGGGGATATGGATTGTTCGCTGCCAATCCGCTTGGCGAAAAAATATTCACCAATGGAAAGTCTGCCAAAAATCTTCAGCTAAAAAAAGGAGAATCCGTAACATTCCGTTTCAGAATTGTAATTGATTCTGACAACAAAACTTTAAGCGTAGCAGAATTAAATAAACTTGCTGACGATTTTGCAAAATAACAAGACATTACTTCTTTGCCAAGGAAACCAATTTCAAAAATAATTATTGGCTTTAATAAGGCGCTATAGATAAAACGCTTTCAGGTTCTTATTTCTTTTCGCATAAAGAAATAATAAGTTAAGGCAAAGCACACTGTTATAGCGGATATCAGCCCGGTTATCTCCGGCCACACAATCATGAAGCTTTCTTTTAATGGTAAAGGGGATGGTATGGCCCCTGCCATCTGTTCCATGGTCATTGGCCCAAGGCTCCTGATAGAAGGCATCAACAGCGTGGTGGTAGCATCCGTATATAATTGGTTTGGCGCGACTCTGAGAAAATTCAATATGTAATTTTCGTAGGCTGTAGCTGTTTCCGGATCAAGAAAATGTTTATCGGGCAATATGGCGCTTGCAATTACATGTACAAGAATGCTGTAAAAAACGGTAAAAAATAGCCAGATTCCAATAGCAGTTAATGCTGAAGTGGCTGCCCGTTTGAAAACAACAGAAAGCAATATGGAAAGGCTAAGCCAAAATCCAACATATAAAATACTGATTATAATAAAGCCAAGAATGCGAAAAACTTCTACCGGTTCAATGGGTACGCCTGTAATGATAAGCCCGCCGCCGATCATCAGTAAACAAAGACTAACAAAAAGAACACTTATCACAATGAGTGCTCCTGTAAATTTTGCGAGCAACAGATTATCCCTGTAAACAGGCTGAGCCAAAACACGTGTAAGGGTACCGTTATTCTTCTCAGCATTCACAGCATCAAAGCCCAAAGAAATGCCAAGCAGGGGGCCGAGGAAACTGATAAAAACATGGAACGGAGGCAATGTGCCATCAGTGGTGGTTAATAATTTCAGATAGATAAAAAGATGATCAGGATCTTTTTCATTGCCCACAGCAATGCTGATATGACTCATCGAAACATACATGGCGCCAAAAAATGTGAGCGCAATTATTGAAACCAGTATGATAAATCGCCAGCTTCTCACATGATCGGCTACTTCTTTACGGACCATCACACTGAATGGGCTTCGGGAAGATCGTAAACTGTTATTGTAGTTTGTTCCTTTTGAAAAAAGATCTTTGAAATATACTGCCGGGCTTTCCATCAGAAATATTTTTCTTTAAATTATTTTCAAAATATTGTTGATAAATTTCATCCAGGCCGAATTCCTTTTTTTGAACCCCCAACACATTCATTCCTTTGCCAACAAAAAAACGAACCAGCTCTGGTGTAAGATCTTCAGTGCACGAGAATTCCACAGAATTTTCGAGAACACTGATCTTATGAATCGATGAAACGTCTTCCAATTCTTTCAGTGGCTCCCACGAAGGCAATAACGGTTCCCGTACTGATATCACCACTGTGAAAGATTCCTCTCCAAATAAATTGCGGGCAAGTGTTTCAATGTTGCCCTGCACCAACATTTTTCCATCTACAAAAATCCCTACGCGATCACATACCTGCTGCACCTGGTGAAGATGATGAGACGAAAGCAGCACGGTTAATCCCTGCTGGCGACTAAGATGCCGGATGAAAGAAAGAAATTCCTTGACGCCGCTCGGATCGATCCCCAATGTCGGCTCATCTAAAATAATCACCTCGGGCTCACGCACCAGCACGTCTGCCAGTCCAAGGCGCTGTTTCATTCCGCGGGAATAAGCCGACGTTTTCTTATCCATTTCCGCCCCCAATCCCACCATCTCCAGTGTTTCGGCCGTACGCTTTTGAATTTCATGTTCCGGAATACCATTGAGCCTGGCGATATACGCAAGATTTTCAAAAGCCGTCATATTATCATAAAACCCAACGCTGTCAGGCATGTAGCCCACTTTTCTTTTTACAACAATTGGATGTGTGGTTGCATTGACGCCGCAGATAAAGGCCGTACCCGCTGAAGGTTCCGTTAATCCAAGCATCATAAGAATGGTGGTTGTCTTACCGGCGCCATTGGGGCCAAGCAATCCAAAAATTTCACCCTTTTCTATTTCAAGATGCAAATCATCCACAGCCTTAATGGAACCATAGCTCTTCGTTAATGCATTCAGTTGTATGATAGGATTTCCCATTTAATTATCTCCTTCCGTATTTACGAATGAGGTAATACACTATTCCAAGCGCGAGCAATATAATTGCAATCCCGATCCAGCCGGAAAGAAGCGATGTGGTCACTGTCATGCGAAATGTGGCATCCGCATTGGCTGAATTATTTCTTACAATAAACTTGGTAACATAATCGCCCGCAATTGTTTTGTTGGGCACTTCAAGCGTCGCCTTAATTTGTTCGCTTTTGCCCGGCTCCAGCCGCTTTATTTTTGAAGGGTCAAAGGTAGCTGTCCATTTTACCGGCGCTTCAGCAGATAACTCGAGTTGTTCCAAAGGAAGTGTGCCGGTATTTATGACCGTTAATTGAATCACTTTGCTGCTACCCTCAGTAACATCGTCACTCAGGCGCCCATCAGGCGTGGTAATATCTACTGCGTAATTTCCTTTTACCACCGCAGTAAGATCGAGCCTGAGTGTATCTTGTGGCGAAACAGCCACCACTGGCACATCATATTTGCCAGGTTTCACGGTTGGTGAAGGGCTCACCTCAAGTGAAATTTCCTGTGTTTGCCCCGAGTCTACTTTCACTGCGGGCACTTCTGTACCCATTACTTTAAAAGTAGAAATCCAGCCTTCCGGAGCAAGCGCTACTAAATCAAACGTAACAGCGTCCGACTTTCCGTTATGAAGGGAGGCGCTATACCGGAAAGACTTGTCTGCAGTCGATTCTAAACTTGCCAGCCGCGCTGTGAAAGAAGATTGCTTTGAAGAAGCTGTCTTTTTTTGTGCATGCGCAGATGCAAAAATAAAAAGGGCCATCAGGCAAAAAACAAAACGGTGTAGTTTACAATGCAGCAATGCACATTGTTTACGATAAAAAAAAGTTTCTGGCATAGTAATTAATAATACGTTGAAACCATCGGAAAATAATGGTTTTTGTTGAAAGAGGAAACAAATGTAAAAAAAGCGGAAAAGCAGTTCTGTTAAAAATATATAAAAATATCCCCAGAAGTTGTATTACATTTCAATGACACGTAATTAGCTCAAATCAACTTCCTTTACGGGTTTGGCGCCACAGCAAAGCAACAAATAACAACCCTTTTTATTCTGATGTAACGGTGATGCATATACGATTATTCGAACTCAATTTTGGCTTGTATTTCAAATTAAACGTGTCTGACCTTCGGTACTGTAAACGCGGTGTGACCTTCGGTACCGACCGCTCTAAGTATCAAATTTTCTTTTCTATTAACCAATGATGCCCGAAAGGATCTTTGATTTCTCCCTGGCGATAACCATATTCGTAATCTTTTACCGCGCTTATTTCTACAGCGCCAGCCTCGATCGCTTTGTTCATAACCGCGCCTACATCCGGAACAAAAAGGCCAATAATCGCGGTGGTTCCGTTATGTTTATCCGGAGAAAAGAAATGCTGTTTTGTTATTTCATGCAAATGAAATATAGTACCATCAATGGAAAGCTCGGCAACATGTACACTGTCATCATCATTCCTCAAACAAAAATTCTCGGTGGCATCAAACGCGTTTGCATAAAATGAAATGTCTTTAACCCCATTATTAATCAACAGTTGCGGAGCAAAAAAAGGTTTAGAATTCTCGTCCATTGTGTTGCTATTTAAAATGATAAAATTTCATACGGTTTATCCGGATATTAAAAGTACAGTAAAGCCATAAATTGACTGGATTTATATTTTGATCAGAAACACAATGGACCGATTTTGAAAGAAATTTTCTTATTAAATATTGTAAGAATCGGGCGGCAATCAATATCCAGGGAATGGCAAGCAGATGGGTTGAATCTGCGCTTTTATTTTTAAAGCTTTATTCAATTATAGTTTCACGCCAATTGCTTACTTCTTCTTTGTTTCAAAAAGATTGTCAATAAACTGCTGGTTATACAGTTCTACCGGATCGCCGGTTATATTGTGATAAATGGCACTGATAAAGATGGTTTTTACTGTGCTCATGATAACGCTTACGAGCAAAAGCAATAATACGCCAACAGCTATTCCCGCAATAATGTTAATGGCCGATATGGAAAAAGCGATCAAAGCGATAATGGCGATGGCGCCTAACTGGATCAACCCGAAACTGAAGCCTGCTCCGATACTTTCACCCCATTTCTCCTTCATCAGCAGGGCAGATTTTTTGAAAGCAGCGATTGGCCCGAGGTTCTCATAGGCAATTACAGGAACGACAAAAAATGTAGCAATGCTCCATACAATACCTACAAGGCCGGTAATGATTTTACCCAACGATCCTACATTTTCCTGAATAATTTTTAAAATACCTCCAACAATTCCGGCAAAAACTGCCCATCCGATAATGCTACCTATGCGGCTCATACTGAAGTCTATTCCTTTTTGAACGGTAACTTCTTCACCTTTGAAGTAAAGGGAAGTGCAATGAACCAACGCCATATTGAAAAAAACAATTACAAAATAATTGACAATGTAAAAAAGAAAAAGGAGTGCATAACTCATCACTGTTCCCGGCTCTGAAACCTGGTTCAAATCCCACCCGGAAAAACCAAGAAAGGCTACACAGAAAGAAGCCAGGATAATAATTATGGACACGCCTGAAAGAATAGGAAAAATTACCAGTTGCCGGTTTTCTTTTAAAACTTTAAAACTGTTAGTCGCAATGGTCCAGCCATTGGAAAATTTGGTCATGAGGTTCATTGATATAGTTTTTGGTAATAAATAATTTATTAAATGTAATACACCTTTTGTAAAAAACAAAGCGATGCAATTTTTTGTGATGATCTAATGACGCACCCTCGATACTTTTCTTTGGTGCCTCTCTTGAAATTGTAGCGTCTGCTTGAAAGTCACAAGCCTCAAAGAAAAAATGGGAAGAACTTCTTCACTCTTTCTTATCTGATCGGGGTTTGATTATTTTATTCCTGTTCCCTATAATAATCAGGACTGCAATAACGCTGATAATAATCACTAATGCAATAAAGTAAATATAACCTCTGGAGAGATTACCGGTGATGGAAGCAGCGGAAGTCTTCAACTGGTAAGCAGGCACAATCCAACTGAACAAATACGTTTGTGCCAAAACAACTAAGCAGGTAAGGCCCAGCAAAATAAAACTATGTTTAACCGTGAACCGGAACAATTTCGATTCATGCCCTACCAGGTTGCCGGCTGCTGCAGCCACCGCGATTGACGAGGGAGAGATCATTTTTCCAATAACTCCTCCTGAAGTATTAGCGGCCACGGTCAACACCGGGTCGATGCCGATGGAAGTGGCAGTAACGCTCTGCAGCTTGCCGAATAATGCATTGGAGGACGTATCCGAGCCGGTAATGAACACGCCGAGCCATCCGAGAATAGGTGCAAAGAAAGGAAATAACCAGCCGGTCTTTGCAAGCGCCTGGGCCACCGTTAAAATCATT
>Ga0079221_10000433_pt1 | contig 11597 bp, 12 predicted proteins | sample GAAS200_FD_75069 | JGI IMG/M metagenome (GOLD analysis project Ga0079221, IMG submission 75069) | Agricultural soil microbial communities from Georgia to study Nitrogen management - GA AS200 | ecosystem: Environmental > Terrestrial > Soil > Agricultural land | place: USA: Georgia | collected... | reverse complement strand
TTCTTCAGGATCGTGCTTGCTCAACTGGGTAGGCCATGCTTCTTCAGGCAGCATTCCTTTTGAAGACAAGGTTTCTTTTCCGCCGACACTGGTTCCCCATAACCCTTTATTGATAGAGTAAACTGATTTTTCAAAATTCATTTTTACTCCCTTTGATTTCAGGTAATCAATTTCTTCCTGCCGTGATAATTGCATGTCGCGAATAGGCGTTATAATTTCCACTCCAGGGATCATTATGTGAAAGATCATATCAAATCTTACCTGGTCATTCCCCGCGCCTGTGCTTCCATGAGCCACGGCATCCGCTCCGATTTTTTTAACATGTTCAGCGATATGCAATGCCTGCGAAACCCGCTCTGCGCTTACGCTTAAAGGATAAGTATTATTTTTTAAAACATTTCCAAAAACAAGATATTTAATGATGTTTTCATAATAACTTTTGGTAGCGTCCACCGTCGTGTGCGAAGTGACTCCGAGTGTTTTTGCATGCTGTTCGATCTGATCCAATTCTTCTTTAGAAAAACCACCTGTGTTTACGATGATGCTATGAACTTCATAGTGCTTTTCGTCAGTAAAATATTTCACACAATAAGAGGTGTCTAATCCACCGCTAAAGCCTATTACAACCTTTTTGCTCATTACTAATTTGTTTATTAAAAATTAAGGATGATACTAAATAGTGACTTAAAATGTCCTTCCTTTTTCTTTTTCCAGTATCGTATGAGTTTCGCTTTTTTCAGCCGCATAAATCTCTCATACACCTTTGCTTTTTTTCTAAATTCATTCGCAGTTTCAGCCGGTTCAGGGTGGTCTTTGGGGTCGTAAAGCATAGCAGTACAAAGGCAATTTTTTCTGTTCTTGCTCATCAGTATGTCGTAGTTGACACAACTTTTACAACCCGCCCAAAAGTTTTCATCATCGGTGAGTTCAGAATACGTTACCGGCTCATAACCCAAATCACTGTTAATTTTCATGACGGCGAGGCCGGTAGTAAGCCCGAAGATCTTTGCATGGGGATATTTCTTTCTTGATAATTGAAAAATCCGGCCCTTGATATTTTTCGCAATGCCCGACTTTCTGAATTCGGGGGCAACAATAAGCCCGCTATTGGCAACGAATTTTTCATGGCCCCAGGCCTCAATATAACAAAAGCCTACCCATTTACCCTCTTTTGTTACAGCAATAACAGCTTTCCCTTCTGTTATTTTTTGTGAGATATATTCAGGCGAGCGTTTGGCAATTCCCGTACCGCGTGCCTGAGCAGAGGAGGCCATTTCATCTGTAATAATTGATGCGTAAATTACGTCTGAAGGAATTGCAACACGAACAATTATATTTGATTGTTCCAATTTGCAGGAAATTTAATTTTGAAAAATGTAAGGAGAAGACCGGGGATTTTTTTTCACTGATAGGTGCGATGTAAATCGCAAGTGCCTATCAGCATCCACGTCGTGGAAATAATAAATATACCGTTGCCGGGGAAAAGAAATAATATAAATGATTTTTTTTCAAGGCTCGTTCTATTTTTTTAAAATGAGAAGGCAAAAATAATGCAATATTTTTTATCGCAAGTTTTTTTTATTAGCGAGGCAATTCAAAAAGCCTCCATGAAAGATTTGGATTACTCATTTTACCGTTTTAAAAATCACTCAACGCTTGATTTTCGCGCTGTTTTTGTTGTAAGGCTTTAACCTAAAGAAATCCTAAAAATAAAAGGCTGTTTCGCTCAAAGGGAATGAGCAGGCTTATGAACAGTAATTGAATAGCCGCCTTGCCAATACAATTATTCATACAAATTGAATTTTACTTACAAAAGCCGGTCATTTTTATATATCGGTGGTGGATTTCCTTCGAGTATCTTTGTTATATGGCATATAAAAATCTGCAGGAATTTATTTCAGTTCTCGAAAAAGAAAACCAGTTACACCGGATAAAGGAATATGTAAATCCCATTCTGGAAATCGCGGAAGTTACTGACAGGATCAGTAAAACTGAAGGTGGAGGAAAAGCGCTGCTTTTTGAAAATACCGGTTACGATTTTCCGGTGCTGATGAATGCTTATGGTAGTGAAAAAAGAATGTGCCTCGCGCTCGGTGTAAAAAATCTGAACGACACAGCAAAAGAAATCGAGAAATTATTCCATTTACTGTCATCGCCGAAAGAGGGTATCATTGAAAAATTAAAATTGCTGCCGACGCTTGGGAAATTTGCTGGCTGGATGCCTAAAGTAATTAATGAAAGAGGGGAGTGCCAACAAATTATTATGCCGGAACCGGATATAACAAAGCTTCCTGTGATTACCTGCTGGCCAAAGGACGGCGGGCCGTTTGTAACGCTGCCGGTTATTCATACAAAAGATCCGAACACGCATTCGAGAAATGTAGGAATGTATCGCATGCAAATCTTTGGGCCAAGGCTTACGGGGATGCATTGGCACAAACATAAAGTTTCCGCGAAACATTTTAATGAGTATAAAAAATTAAAAAAACGTATGCCTGTTGCCGTAGTTTTAGGCGGTGATCCGGTGTATGCCTATGCCGCAACTGCGCCCCTGCCTGAAAATGTGGATGAATATATGCTCGCAGGATTTTTAAGAAAGAAAAAAGTAGAGCTGGTAAAATGTATTTCCCAGCCGGATGTTGAGGTTCCCTCTGATGCTGATTTTGTCATTGAGGGATTTGTTGATCCGGAAGACGAACTGTTGTGGGAAGGACCGTTCGGCGATCATACCGGTTACTATTCTTTGCCGGATTGGTACCCGAGGTTTCACATCACAGCCATTACGCACAAAAAAAATCCTGTTTACCCGGCGACGATTGTCGGCATTCCACCACAGGAAGATGCATGGTTAGGCAAAGCCACGGAGCGCATTTTCTTAGCACCGATAAAAATGACCCTGGTTCCTGAAATTCTTGACATGGAAATGCCGGTTGAAGGAGTGTTTCATAACCTGGTAATTGCAAAAATTCAAAAGGATTATCCAGGTCAGGCACAGAAAGTGATGAATGCCATGTGGGGCGCGGGGCAAATGATGTTTAATAAAATTCTCGTCGTTGTTTCGTCAAAACCTTCTTCTGAAGCGCATTTTAGCAAATTTAAACTGAATGATTATTTACAGGTGGCAAAAGAAGTTTTTAAAAATCTGAACCCTTCGACAGATATCTATTTTTCGCAGGGCCCGATGGATGTGTTAGATCACAGTTGCAGCAAACTGGGGTTTGGTGGTAAAATGTGTATCGACGGTACTTTCAAATTCGATGAAGAAAGAGAGGAAACATTTACGCATATGGCTCCCCGTTATACTGAAAAATCTTCAAATGAGCTTCAAAATATTTTTCCTGAAATAAAGGCAATCAATTCTTCTTTACTTGAAAAAGAAATTCCTTGTTTAATTATTGCCGTTAAAAAAAATAAAAAAGGCCACATTGAAAAGTTGCACGAAGCGATCTGTGAATTAAAAATTATTGAAGGAATAAAAATGATTTTATATGTGGAACATACTGTCGATCCAAAGGACTTGCCCGTTGCTTTATGGCGTTTTTGTAACAACCTTGATCCACGCAGAGATAATTTTATAGTAAAGAAACCTGTTGCTGAGACGGGCAGAGAAATAACGTCAAATCCTGTTCAGTATGTGGCGTGCATAGGCTTTGACGGCACGCTTAAAACAAAAGAACTCGATGGTTTTTATCGCGACTGGCCGAATATTATTATTGCTGATGATAAAACAATTCAAACAGTTGATAAAAAATGGGACAAACTGGGACTGGGAGATTTTATTCTTTCCCCCTCGTTGAAATATAAAGGGCAGATGTACGGAGAAGAAGCGGTAGCAAGGGTTTGAGAGATATGAAAGTCTCTTGAGCTAGAAAATAACAATCTTTGCATTATGAATAAATTAAAACCTGTTTTTAACAAGCGCATTTTTTGGGATGTTGATTTTGAAAAGATAGATTATGACGCAAAAGCAAATTTTGTGATTGAACGTGTGTTTGAACGTGGCGATGTGCCGGACATTCGTAATTGCTGTCGTTACTATGGAGAAGAAAAAATTGCGCAGGCATTGCTGAACGCAAAATTTTTACCCGAAACAACAATGTATCTTGCCAGTGCGGTGATCAACAAACCCATAACTGAATTTCGATGCTACAAATTGAGACAGTCGAATCCCACGCTTTTTCCGTATTAACCCAATTACTGGAAATGCCGGAGCTCAGGGATTTTTCATTAGTTGGTGAAACGGCTTTGTCTCTTTTATATGGTCATAGAAAATCGGTTGATTTCGATTTATTTTCGGAAAAACCATTTAATAATTCTCAAATAGTTCCCGCCCTTCAAAAGAAATTTAAAGAATCATTTCATAGCCGATTTACTAATCCGAACATTGGAATTTTTGGTTTTATCAATGACGTGAAAGTTGATATTATTCGTCATCCACATCCACTCATTCGTCCGTTGCAAGTAATTGATAATATTCGTTTGTTTTCTACAGAAGATATTATTGCGATGAAAGTTCAGGCAATATTAGGGCGTGGGAAGAAGAAAGACTTTTGGGATATTGCGGAACTTTTACATCATTTTACTATTCCTGATTTTATCAACTTTCACAAGCAAAAATATTCTACTCAAAATTTATTAATAAGCGTTCCACAAGCCCTCACTTATTTTGCTGATGCTGAAGAAAGTGAAGATCCCATCAGTCTTAAAAAACAGAACTGGAAAGCAGTTCAAGCTTTTATCAGTAAAAAAGTGAATGAGTATTTGTTGTAAAAGGTTTCTCAAAAATATTAAAATTTAAACTTTTCAAATTTCTTCGTTTACTATCCTTTGCATGAAAAAAGAACCCTAAATTAAAAAGTCAATTTTTAATTTAGGGTTCTTAAAATATTTGAATCAATGTTTACTAAACTGTCTAAACCTTTTTAAACTTTAAATATCCGTCGCTTCGCCGTAAGCCACAGCAGTAGCTTCTTTCACAGCTTCACTGATAGTAGGATGCGGATGAATGGCGTTTAATATTTCGTGTCCGGTAGTTTCCAGTTTCCGCGCTACTACCATTTCGGCAATGATTTCTGTAACATTATATCCTATAGCATGAGCACCCAAAAGTTCGCCATACTTCGCATCGTAAATTACTTTTATAAATCCTTCTGTAGCGCCTGCGGCTGTTGCCTTTCCGCTGGCGATGAATGGAAATTTTCCAATCTTTAATTCGTAGCCCGCATCCTTAGCGGCTTTTTCAGTAAACCCAACTGAAGAAATTTCGGGGGTGCAATAGGTGCAGCCCGGAATGTTGTTATAATCTATGGGCTCTGGTTTTTTCCCTGCAAGATGCTCTGCGGCATTGATTCCTTCTTTCGTCGCCTTGTGAGCCAGCGCCTGGTGAGGCGTGCAATCGCCGATGGCATAAAGGCCCGGAATGTTGGTTTGTTGATTGGCGTCTACCACAATCTTTCCCTTTTCTGTTTTAACCTTTAATTCTTCTAACCCGATATTTTCAATATTGGCCGCTATCCCAACAGCACTCAATAAAATATCAGCTTCGATGGTTACTTCTCCGTTTTGCGTTTTTACTTTTGCCTTTACGCCTTCGCCACTTGTATCCACGCTTGTCACTTCACTGTTGGTCATGACGGTAATTCCCTGTCTTTTAAAATTTTTCTCCAACTCTTTTGAAATTTCATCATCTTCTACAGGAACAGTTTTAGGTAAAAATTCAATAAGAGTTACTTTAGTACCAATGCTGTTATAAAAATAGGCGAACTCAGTTCCTATAGCTCCCGAACCCACAACAATCATAGATTTCGGTTGCTTATCCAAACTCATCGCTTTGCGATATTCAATTATTTTTTTCCCGTCTAATTTCAAATTTGGTAATTCTCTTGCTCTTGCGCCGGTAGCTATAATTATATTTTTTGCTTCAAGAGTTTGCTTTTTCCCATCTGCAGAAGTGACCTCAAGTTTGGAAGGAGAAATCAATTTTCCATTTCCCATCACCACATCTATTTTATTTTTTTTCATCAAAAACGCAACTCCTTTGTTCATTTTGTCAGCTACTCCGCGACTGCGTTTTATAATGCTTTCAAAGTTGGGTTTTGGATCACTTACCTCTACTCCATAATCTGCAGAATGATTTGCATATTCCATTACCTGGGCACTTTTCAACAAGGCCTTTGTAGGGATACAACCCCAGTTAAGACAAATACCACCAAGACTTTCACGCTCTACAATTGCCACTTTTTTCCCAAGTTGAGAAGCTCTGATTGCCGCAGGATAGCCGCCAGGGCCGCTGCCTAAAACTATTACGTCGTATGCCATTTATTAGAATTTGAGATTTAAAATTGTTTTTACAAACTTTGCAAAATTACCTTAGAATGTGCAAAACGCAAAAATCGTTACGTCTGTCGTTTTCCAAACGGGATAATTTTTTGGATATTTGGAAGCAAATCTTTTTTGATTTTTTAGCCTATGAAAATTTTTAAATACCGAAATATCGCATCACTTTTTTTGCACTCCTTTATTTTAATAATCATTTTAACCGGATGCAGTGCTATACGCCGAAGCACCATAACTGAAACTGCAAAATCAGGCGACATTAAAAGCACTGTAAGAATTAAAAAGTATGTAGCCCCGCGTGTGGTCAATACAAAAAATGTTACTCCTGCCGAACTGGTGGAATTTGCAGAAACACTAATTGGTGTGAAGTATAAATATGGCTCAATGATTAAAGAAAACGGATTTGATTGCTCCGGGTTTATCAATTATGTCTTTAATCATTTTAAGATTGCTGTTCCGCGTACCACAGTTGATTTTACAAATGCAGGAACTGAAATTTCAATAAAGAAAAGCAAACCCGGTGATTTGATTTTATTTACCGGGAGCGATGCTGCAAGCGGTATAGTGGGTCATATGGGGATTATTGTAAGTAATAAAAATGGCGATCTGGAATTTATTCACGCATCCAGCAGCAGGGGAGTGATGATTTCCGGAATGAATTCTTATTTTGTTCCGAGGTTTGTAAAAGTGAATCGGGTGTTTCCTGACACTGCATTTTAGCCAAAATAAAATTTGCTGTTATTTATTTGTTTACTGCTTTATTGGCTGCTTTTGCTTGTGCATTTTCGCTGATGGTCTTTAAAGTATTGATGCTAAGATTTATTTCGAAGCCGATCAGGACAACCATTGAATTAAGAAAAATCATTATCATAATCACCATTATGGTACCTATGGATCCATACAGAATATTATATCTCCCAAAATTATTGACGAAAGCCGTAAAGCCGATGGTTACAAGGATGGACAGGAAGGTTGCAATTACAGAGCCCGGTGAAACAAGATTCCACCGCTTTGTGGTGGATGGTGCATAACGGTAAATGAAAGCAAATGAATAAAAAATTAACCCGATAATGAACAACCATTTTCCGTATATAATCAGGTTTCTGATATGGTAATCTGTAACACCAATCCAGTTTAGAATATTTCGTTGCAATAGCAATAAAATGAGGCAGGCCAATAATAATCCGAAAAGCATTATAGTTAATTTTATGGCTTCCCATCTTGTTTTCAAGCCTTTCATTTTTTCAAAACCCAGATGGCCTTTATTGAATGACCGCATGAGTCCCATCACTGCGCCGGAAGCAAAAAATAATGAAAGAACAAATGTGAATGACAACATGCCTATTTTCGAACCATCTATAAAACTATCCACAAACTGGATTAAATTCTTATTGTAAGTGGCAGAAGGAATGATATCATGAATAAGGCCATGTAATTGAAACTTCAGCGCTTTCTTTGAGATGAAAGGCAGGTTTGGCGTTAGGGTAAATAAAAAAAGGCATGAGGTGGGCACCGACATGATGAAATTGTAAGAAATCGCAGAAGCTTTTTCAGTAAAATTGGGAAGATTAAAATCTTTAAATAAATGCTTCATCACTGTAAAAACAGTCATGCCCTGGAAACCTGGCGGCGACCATTTTTTACTCTTTTTGATAAGAAATTTTATCGGGTGAACAATGAAGTAATTCTTTTTTCGCAAACTGGATATATTTTACCTAAATATATTTTATAAATGCCCTCTAAAATATTTAATTTATTTTTTAATCTATTGAGAATCCTTTTTTGATTGTATCAAACTGTCAAGCGCCTCTTGATAAGCCCTTGCATTTATCTGGTGCTCTTTATAACCGGATGCAAAGTTGGAATAACCTGAAAAATCCGGGCGGGCCACAAAAAAAAGATAGTCCGTTTGTGGAGCATTTAAAACAGCTTCTATGGTATTGATTGAAGGGGTGCAAATCGGTCCCGGAGGCAATCCGGCATTTAAATAGGTGTTGTAAGCGGATGGAAACAGCAGATGTTTATGATAAATCCTTTTCAACTCAAAATCACGCATGGCAAATTTTACCGTGGGATCAGCAGCGAGTTTCATGCCTTTTTTGAGCCTGTTCATATATACACTGGCGATTTTCCCTTTATCTTCCTGTTTATTGGTTTCTTCTTCAACGATAGAGGCCAGGATATAAACCTGGCTGGGTGAAAGATTTAATTGCATTGCTTTTGCGCGCCTCTCCTCGTTCCAGAAGTTTTCATGTTCGTCATACAGCTTTTTAAAGATATTTTTCATCGATGTGTTCCAATGGTAGGTATATGTATTCGGAATTACATCTGTTAAAACGGTATTGGAATCCACATCGTATTCCTTCAGTATTTGATTATTATTTAAAAAATCCATCACAGATGATGAATCAATTTCAAAATTGAAGCTTATCTTTTTTGCTAAATCTTCTTTGGTTCTAAGCTTGGTAATTATTAAGTTGACAGGAGTCTGTCTGCCTGCACGAAGCATTTTTACCAGGTGATACAGGCTCATTCCATTATTAATTTTGTATTTCCCTGCTTTTACTTTTTCAGGATAACCGGCATATTTAGAAACCTGGTCGAACCAAAAATCTCCGGCGATCATTTTGTTTTTTAATAAACTATCTTTTACGTCCTGGTAGGTGCTGCCTGTTTTAATATATAAAAATTTCTTTGCCGGGTTATGAACAGCAGGCCCAAATATTTTCCACCCAAAAAATAATCCAGCGATGAGAAGAAGCAGGATAATTAAAAAAATAACTTTGCGGCCTTTCATAATGATAACTGGTTAGTGTTTAATTCATAATTTTTTCTAAAGACTATTAATAAAAAAACCCTGCCTTGAAAATAAGACAGGGTATAGAATATTAATGATAATTTATTTTGCAGGAGTGGGTACCTGTACCGGAGCCTGCTGTGTTGAAGGCATTGGCACTGTGTTATTCTCTTTAGGCGCCATCGGAGTTCCCACCGGCGCTTCTTTTATCAAATTTTCATTAGAATTTGTAGCACCTGCCTTAGGAATAAAAAGCGTAGAGGTGATGCATAACACGCCAATAATTATGGAAAAAAGCCAGGTGCCTTTTTCTAAAACGTCTGTGGTTTGCTTCACACCCATTAATTGATTGCTGAACCCGCCTAATGATGAAGAAAGCCCGCCACCTTTAGGGTTTTGAATAAGCACAATCACCCCTAAAATAATAGAAGCTAAAATAATAAGCGTTACAAAAAGAAATAACATATTAAATACTTTTTATACTTTCAATTTTGGCTGCAAAGTACGCACTTTTGGAGGGATTGAGCAAACTTAATTTTTGATACATTTCTATAGCTTTTTCACTCTTTCCCTGCTTTACCAATACCTCGGCCATAGCCTCTGTAAGCACATTCACGCTTTGGTTGGAGGCTTCTGATGAAGTCTGAATTAACTTTTCAATAACTTCATTTTGTTCCGGCAGTTGTCCCGGGTGTAATTTCTTCATGCTTTTGAGCCATGCCGTAAAACTTTTAACCTGCTTTCCCAACTGGTCATTTGATAGAGCCTCTTCACTCAACTTAATTCCCTGCGATGCAAAATAATCAACTGTATGAAGGGGCTCAAAAGAAACCATTTCGGTTTCTTCATTTTCCTTTTCGATGCTTATTTCATTTTGTGCAGCAGCGATGGAAGAGTCCTTTTCGGGTGTTATCTCTTTGATGTTTGTGTCCACATCTAAATCCCGGCCTTCAGGATTTTCATTTATTGAACCTTCATCGCCTGTAGTAAATTCGTTTATTTCGACAGTGGTATTCTCTAAAATAGGTACATTATTATTTGCTGTTTCTATGGTCTGGCCATCAGTTACATCACCATTCGTTTCCTCACTTATGTTTTCCGCGCCGGAATTCTCATTTCCTATGTTGGCATTCTGATTTGGGGCAACGGATGCCGGTTCAGAAGTGTCATCTGTGTAAAAACCTTCCTTTTCATTAAAACCTGCATCTTCATTTTGAACAGGACTTTCATTGAAATCACTATTTTCTGAAGGATTGGATCTGTCGGAAATGGGAGCAAAATTTTCAGATTTTGGCAAATCAACAATTTCGTCATCAGCCCCTAACACATTTTCGTTCTCTGCCTCTTCATAAACATTGCCTGCATCACCCCAATCCGCGTTTGAAGATTCAGCATTTGTTTTTTCATCTTCCTGAAAAATGGCAGCGCCTAAAGAATCAGGAACAGAAATATTTTCATTTGCTTCTTTTTCTTCTCTCTTTGATAGCAATGATAGTTGAAATTCGAGCCAATACGGATTTTGCAAATAGATACCGGTTTGTTCAGCAGTTTCATCAAACGCAGGGTTGGCATTTTTTTTCAGGTGGCATAATAATAAAACATGCGATAGCGAGCTTGCAGGGTAATCCTTTATGTTATTTTTCAGCACACCCGGTTCGCTGGAAAACTCAGTGAGAAGCATATCTGCATAATTGATGGCGGTATTCATCGGGCTACATTACCAGTTAGAAAATATTTTGTTGAAAATTGCGTCTGTTACGGTTTTTATGATCTTGTCCATGAGGCTGCTTTCCGCCGCTTGCAATGTTTGGTTTGCAGGGAAATCATAATTGCTGGTAAGATCAGTTTCAAAACTTTTTGCCGGGTCAGGATCAACGGTATTTTTAAAAATCAGGTGAAACGTTACATTCAGGCGGTTACTCGATGCCTGCTGGTTAGCAACGCCACTTGTGGTTACGCTGTAATCAGAAACGTAGCCGCTGATATCATAGTTTGCATCGTCATTTTTTGTTTCCCGAAGTCTTGTCTGGCTGATAATTTTCTGGCGCAATTTTTCCGTTAATTGCGGCGCAATTGACGGATTTACATACCGTGCCTTGTTTTCAAATAAATTAACACGAAAGGTGGTGATATCTGCCGGAATAGGAGAAGTGTCTTTAAAAGAATATTTACAGGTAGCAAAGCTGAAAACCAGCATTATAAAGCTAAGCAATGCGGAAATTTTTATAGTCGATCTGCCTTTGTGCATTATTATATTATTTCATTGTTCAATTATTTTATCATTTTATCTTCGCAGAAGGAAAATTATTCTATTGTCGAATTGTTCTATTGCCGGCCCCGATTTATCAAGCAAAATAAAAACACAGTTCAATAATAATTTAATAATTCAATCATTCAATAATTAAATTCACTCATTGATATTATACTCCTTCAATTTCCTGTAAAGCGTTCTTTCGCTGATGCC
>Ga0079221_10000430_pt1 | contig 11618 bp, 10 predicted proteins | sample GAAS200_FD_75069 | JGI IMG/M metagenome (GOLD analysis project Ga0079221, IMG submission 75069) | Agricultural soil microbial communities from Georgia to study Nitrogen management - GA AS200 | ecosystem: Environmental > Terrestrial > Soil > Agricultural land | place: USA: Georgia | collected... | reverse complement strand
GTTTCCTTGGCGACGCCGAAAGGACGGGCCTTGGAACCCGCGCTCGTCGTGCGGCCGCGGATATGCAGCAGGTCCTTCAGTGCGATCGGCAAGCCGTGCAGCGGGCCGCGCGCTCGTCCGGCCTGACGCTCGCGATCGGCTTCGCGCGCGGCCGCGAGCGCGCTGTCGCGGTACACGTCGACGAACGCGTGCAGCCGATCATCGAGCGTGGCGATGCGATTGAGATACGCAACCGTGATCTCGCGAGACGACAGGCTGCCGCGCGCGAGCTCCCGCGCAAGATCGGTCAGCGACAGTCGGATGGGATCCTCAGCCACGGGTGTCGGCGAGCCTCGAGTCTAGTAGCGGCCGCGTCCGTCGGCCGCCGGCGACCGGCGAACTTTCGCCTCCCGCCTGAGCTTGACGGTCCAGGCGACAGCGACGGGCCCGGCTCTCGTGGCATCGACGACCTTGCGCGTCGACTCCTCCGTGCTGTCGAGCTGCGGGTGCCATACCCGAACATCGTAGGCCCGCGGCGGCAATTCGGCGATCAGCGCGGTTCCGTCTTTGCCCGTCTTGGCGAAATACGGCGATTCGGAAACGTAGATATAGCCGATCATCCAGTCGTGAATGTTGCAGCCGAGGATGACCACGCCGGGTTTGTCGAACACCACCGGCGCCGCGGGGACGCCGGCATAGAGCGGCAGCTCGAAGCGCTTCGCCGGCGAGAAGGAATAGACCTGGTGGCGGATGTTGTCGTGGTTCGGAAAGCTGACGGGAGTTCCGACCAGGACAACGGTCACCTTCGGCGTGAACTCCTGATCGACCTGGTCCACGGTCGTTTCGCGCGGGCGCGCCGGGGCGCGCGCGGCCCCGTCGACGGGCACCGCCACGACGACGACATCCTCGACCGGGCGGCCCTGGTCATCGGTCACCTTGGCGCGGATTTCAGCGGTCTGCGCCAATGCTTCGCCGACGCCCAACGCGAGCAATGCCACACAGGTCAGCCACCGCATCGATCGAGACTCCTTCAGTAGCGCCACGCGTACAGGAGGTTCGCGCTGTGGCTGCGGTAATACACGCCGCCCGCCGCGTCGGTACGCTCATCGATGTAGACCGCGTTGATCGATGAACGATCGTCGAGTGCCCAGCTCGCCGAGACCTTGGCGGTATTGGTCGTGCCCCGCAGCCGGTAGGCGAAGAAGTCCGGTCCGAAGGTCGGATCGGCCGCGATCGCGGCGGAAGCGACGAAGATCTCGAAGTCGGGGCGTGTGGTCGCCACCACGTCGCCCCGACGTACCGCCAACTCGGCTGCGAACAGCAGCCGGTCGTTCACGGCGTAGCCGGCACGGGCGAAGGCGCTTTGCCCGCGCAGGGCGAATACCTTCCCGGAAATGTCCGGGACGACGGGCTCGTCGCTCCTCGCGTAGCGGCGGTCGTACCTGACGCCGAACGACGCGTCGAATTCCGGCGTGAAGCGCTGGCCGAGCTCGGCGCGCACGTCCAGCCGGCCGCCGTCGCGCAGTCGGCTGCGATAGTCATCGTACGCTCCGGCAGCGCTGACCGCGATCCACGGCGCGGCGTAGCCGAGCCCGAACTTGTGCCGATAAATCGCCTTCGCGCCGACGTCAAGCAGGTCGAGCCCGTTGAAGCGATGGTAGAGCTCCGTTCGCGCGTCGACGGCGAGCGTCAATCCGTCCGCGCCGGTGAGAGCTGAGAACCATCCCGCCGCCGCGTCGAGCACGAACGCGGTATCGGCGCGAATGTCCGCGGGCTCGTACGCGCGCGTGAGATTGCTGTCGTAGAAAAATCCGCCATCGATGTCGAACTGCCAGGCGGCGCGTGCGCTTCCGCCGCAAACAAGCAGCGCGACGCACGCCGCGTTGGACGCGAGGGTGCGAATGCGGCGATGTGCTGTGCGGTACATGAGCGCCGGGCTGCCGAGACCGAGCGAGTCTACAACACCGCGGCAAGGAACTTGCTTTGTTACATCGCCACGCGCGCGGGCGGAATGGCATCCGCCCAGGCGCATCACGGCGGGGGATTCGAGTCGTGGTCCAAGTCATTGAGTTTGCATCGCATTCACCTGCACTCGGCGGCGTCGCCGCCGCGAGTGCCACGGCGCCTTTACCTACAGCCCTGTCGCGCGCCATGGAGCGCGCGGTACGTGAACTGCCGAAGCGCGTCATAAGCGCGCCGGCGAGCTCGCCGATCGACGCCCCGGGGAAGGTGCGTGTCCGCCCGGAACCGCCGGCCGATCACCATCAACGCTAACAATGCAAGAACCCTTTCGAATGATCGGTCATAGTCTACAAACACGGATCCTCGCCTTCTTCCTGCTGCTCATGATCGCGGTGCAGGTCGGCGGGTTCGTCCTGATCAATACCGTGGGTATCACCGCGGCGCGCAAGACCGTCGGCGACGAGCTGGTGGGCGGCGCCCGGGTGATCGACCTGCTGCTCGACCAGGATGCGCAGCGGCTCGTCCAGGGCGCGCGGCTGCTGTCCGCCGACTATGCGTTTCGCGGCGCGATCGCCACCGGCGACGCGGATACCATCCGCTCGGCGCTCGCCAATCACGGCAAGCGCATCGACGCGGACGTCATGATTCTCGTCGGCCTGGATCAGCGCGTGCTCGCCGACACGCTCGACGCCTCGACCGGCCAGCCCTTCCTGTTTCCCGCGCTGCTCGAGAGCGCGGAAACAGCGCACCAGGCGACGGCGATGGTGCTGCTGAGCGGCAGTCTCTACCAACTCGTGCTGGTTCCCGTGCTGGCGCCGTTGCCCATCGCCTGGGTGGCGGTCGGCGTGCACGTCGACGACGCGTTCGCCCGCGACTTGAATCGCGTGACCGCGCTGCAGGTGTCGTTCCTCAGCAGGCAGTCCGCCGGGCCCTGGCGCCTTCAGGCGAGCACGCTTCCGATCGAGGACCGCGACGGCCTGCTGGATGGCTTCGCCATGGATCGCTTTGCGGCTACCGACGCCGCAGGCAACGCGCTCTACGACGAATCGTCCGTGACCCGCGTGCGCAAGCTGCCTTCGCACTCCGGCGAAGCAGTGGTGGCCGTGCTGCAGCAGCCGCTGTCCTCGGCGCTCGAGCCCTTCCGCCGCCTTCAGCGGCAGCTTGCGCTCATCTCGGTGCTCGCCGTGGTCGTGTCGATCGTGGCGAGCCTGATGATCGCCCGGGGCATCGTCCGGCCGGTGCGCGAGCTGGCGCGGGTCGCGCGCCGCATCGCTTCGGGGAACTACTCGACCGTTCCGGCCTCGCGGCGGCCCGACGAGATCGGCGCGCTCGCCGATGCGTTTCGAACCATGCAGCAGGGCCTGGTCGCGCGCGAATCGCGCATCATGGACCTCGCCTATCGCGATACGCTGACCGCGCTTCCTAACCGGGCGCTGTATGCGGAACGACTGGATCAGGAGCTCGCGACCGCCACGCCGCTCAGCCTGCCGGTCGCCGTGCTGCTGATGGATCTCGATCACTTCAAGGACGTCAACGATTCGCTGGGACATCCGATCGGCGACCGGCTGCTGTGCGAAGTCGCTTCGCGACTGCAGAGCGTCGTGGGAACGTCCACGGACACCGTCGCGCGGCTCGGCGGAGACGAGTTCGCGGTTCTCCTGCCGGGCTCGACCGCGATTGACGCGGAGTACGTCGCCGGCGAGATGCTGCAGGTTCTCGAGGCGCCGATGACGCTCGAGGGCCACCTCGTCGACGTGCGTGCGAGCATCGGCGTCGCCGTGTTCCCCGAGCACGGCAAGGAAAGCGCCACGCTGCTCCGGCGTGCGGACATCGCGATGTACGAGGCGAAGCGAAAGAATCTCGGCGTCGCCATGTGGGACGACCGGCTCGACCTGCACAGCGGCGAGCGGCTGACGCTCATGAGCGACCTCCGGCAGGCAGTGGACCGCGACGAGCTCACGCTGCTGTTCCAGCCCAAGGTCGCGCTCGCGGGCAGCGGCGAGTATTTCGTCGAGGCTCTCGTGCGCTGGAAGCACCCGGTACGCGGGATCGTGTCTCCGATGGAATTCATCCCGTTCGCCGAGCAGACCGGTTACATCCGCGCCATCACGCAATGGGTCCTCCGGCACGCGATCAAGCAATGCGCCGCGTGGCGCGCCGAAGGGCTGCCGGTGAACGTGTCGGTCAATCTGTCGGCTCGAGATCTCATGGATCCCGAGCTGCCGGAGCGCTTTCGCGTGATGCTGGAGCAGAACTTCTGCGCGGCGCGGTGGTTCACCCTCGAGATCACGGAGAGCGCCATCCTCGACGATCCAGCGCACGCCATCGGCAATCTCAAGCGGTTCAACGCCTTGGGCTGCAGGCTCGCGATCGACGACTACGGCACCGGATACTCGTCGCTCGCGTACCTGCGGCACCTCCCGGTCCACGAGCTTAAGATCGACAAGACCTTCGTGATCGGCATGGCGCGCGATCCGAGCGACGCGGTGATCGTGCGCTCGACGATCGATCTCGCCCACAACATGGGGCTCGCGGTCGTCGCTGAAGGCGTCGAGGACGAAGACACGCTCGATCAGCTGCGGGCGCTCCGCTGCGACCTGGTCCAGGGCTATTGGCTGAGCCGCCCGCTCGAGCACGCCGAAGTCGTCGAATGGATGAAGAGCTCCGTCTGGACGCGCATCGAACCGCCTGAAGTCAGGGGTCTCCGCCGGGTCGTCTGAGCTGGACTGCCGTTGCGCCGCCCCGGCGCGCGGCCTTGCAGACCTTTCACCTTTCACAAAATATGTGAGCGTTCGCTCACAAGCCCTGTTGGCCTATTGCATTGCACAATACCCCGTAAGTTCCATCACTGTGGTTAATCATAAGATTCGGAATTAACAATTGGATTAGCTGAAGTCGCATCCGTATGTTGGCATTGTGCAATGCGACAAAGGATGCTCGGAATGAGGACATTTCTCGACCGATTTCGAGCGCGCCCGCAGCCTGCGCGTCAACCGGTCGGACTCGCTCTCCAAGGTGGCGGCTCCTGGGGAGCCTATACCTGGGGCGTGCTCGACGTGCTGCTCGCGAGCCGCCGCGTGGCTGTCGCGCAACTTTCGGGCGCGAGCGCGGGCGCCATCAACGGCGCGATCGTGGCCGGGGCGCTGGCCAACGGGTCGGCGGCGCGCGCCCGCGAAGCGCTTTCCGCGTTCTGGAAAGGCATCGCTTCGCCCACGCTGGGAAGCGTGCCGCTCGGCGGGCCGGCCGAGCGCGCGTGGCGCGAATCGATGGGCATATGGCTTCTGACCACCGGCGCGCTCTCGCCGTACCACGCGAATCCGCTTGGCATCAATCCACTGCGCGAGGCGATCGAAGCGCACGTGGACATCGATGCGATCCGGAGCCCGTCGGCGCCGCCGCTGTTCGTCTCCCTGACCAACGTGAGGACCGGACTGCCGCGCCTGATCTCCAACAGGGAGATGACGATCGACGCGCTGCTCGCTTCAGCCTGCCTGCCGCAGCTCTTCCAGGCGGTGGAGATCGACGGGGAACCCTATTGGGACGGCGGTTATCTCGGCAATCCGGCCCTGGGTCCGATGATCCGGAGCGGCGTCGCGGGCGACCTGATCGTGGTGCAACTGGTGCCCGACGGGGCCGACGACGTGCCGCGCGATGCTGTGTCGATCCGGCGGCGCGTTGGCGAGATCGTTTTCAACTCGAGCCTGGTCGCGGAAATGCAGGCCATTGCGGCGATGCGCGAAGTCGCGGGCTCGCGCCGTACGCCCTTCCGCAGCGTGCGCCTGCATCGCATCGGTCCGCCGCCAAGAGAGCTGCTGCAGCAAGGCTCGCCGCTCGAGCGCTCGCCCGCCTGGCTCGAGCACCTGCGCGCCGAGGGTCGGGCGGCCGCGAAGGGGTTCATCACCCGGCACGGATCGGATCTCGGCGTGCGGGAAACGCTCGACGTTGCCGGCGCATTCGCCGACTCGCGCAACGACGCAGAGTCCGCCGCGAACGAGCCCGTGTACGGGTGTGGCGCTGGCTGAGGGAAGCGTGCCCCAGGCGCTCTCGCGACCCGCCGGGCTGCGCGGCGCTCGCGTTGTCGCCGCCTAGGGGCCCGGCGCCGACGCCGGCGTCCGACGCACCAGGCGTCGTCTCAGCGTCAGGCGCGCCGACTCGGTCAGCGCCCGCTGGAGCCCGGGCGTCATGGCGGCAAGTGCGCCGGTGCGCGCCTGCATCGTGGAGCTCCCGGGAATGACCGAGGGGGTGAGCAGCGTCGAGAAGATATCGGTCGGGTCGTTGGCGAGGAAGCCGTTGGTCGCGGCGTAGAAGGACAGGAACGTGCTGCCGCTGAAGCTCAACGCCTGATAGTCGCCGAGAAACAGTCCTTCGGCAAAGGGCGCCGCGGTGAAATCGAACGGCCCCGCGACATGCTTCTCGCTCCAGGCTACGCCGTCGACGGACGTCGCCAGCCAGTAGTCGGTGGCGAGCGTGGGCGCGCCGGGCGCGTGGTTGCGGAAATCGTAGTAGGTCACGCCGATCAGGCCGTCGTCACGCAGCGTGACGCTGGGCAGGATCGCTTGCACGCCGGGGGCGGCATTGATCTGGACCGGCGCGGACCACGTCGCCCCGCCATCGATGGAACGCGAGAACGCAATGCCGTCGCGCGCGCCGCCGGAGAAGCGGGCGTCCTGCCACGCGACCACCAGCGATCCGTTCTTGCCTGCCGCGATCGAGCCCAGGTTGGCGCCGTCGCGAATCGGGGTTCCGGTTTCAGGCACCCGCGCTCCGCGCGCCTGGGCCTGCGCGATCGTGGTCGGCACGGACCAGGTCGTTCCCTTGTCCTGCGAGCGCATGAGGCGCAACTGCACCGTCGTCGCGTCGCCGACCGTGTCGAATTCCGAAAAGAAGAGGACCAGCGTCCCGTCGGGAAGCACGGCAACCTGGTTGTTGAGCGTCGAATTGTTTCCGCCCGGATCGTAGATCTGCCGCGCGGCTTCCCAGCCGGCTCCGGCGGTGGTCGTGCGTGCGAACCACGTCATGCTCGGACCGGTCTCGCCGCCTACGCCGCGGTCCCAAGTGGCATACACGAGGCTCGCGTCGGTCGGATCCGCGGTGATCGACTCCTTGTCGTTGAAGGCGTCGCTGCCGTCGCTTTTCAGCGTGGTCGCCGGACCCCATGTCCGGCCGCCGTCCGAAGATCGGCTTACCAGCACCGCGCCGAACGAGTTTGGTTGAAACAAAGCGCCCCCGAAGGCGATCACGATCTGGTAGGCGGCGCCGTCGGGAGCGATGGCCACCCACGGATCGCTGGCGCGAGGATAGTCGCCGCCGTTCGCCGCGCCGCCGCCGGTGCAGCGCGAGAACGCGGCCCGCCCGTACGACCAGGTTCGGCCGCCGTCGAACGACACGCCGGCGAGCGATGCCGGCGCACCGCCGTCCGACCAGCGATCCTGCTGCCAGACGCCGATGAAATGATCAGGGTTGCCCGGATCGCGCGCGACCATCGGCTCGACTTCGGCACCACGATGGAGAATTCCGGTCGCCGCAACGCCGTCACAACCTGTCGCGAGCGGCGAAAATGCCGTGACGCGCGCCGTCGTGTCGCTCTTGGCGGCGCCGGGCGCGCACATGGCCACGCTAGCGGGACCATAGCCTTCCGCGGCGTAACCCTTGGCGAGCATCAGCGTCCTGGTCGCCGGATCCGCGGTGTATCGGTGGTTCGAGTCGGCGCGCTGGTTCCAGAGCCGATAGACCGGAACGGTTCCCGAGGGGCACGCGCCGGTCGCGGGGTCGGGCAGGGTGATGTAGAACGCGCTCGCCGTCTCGTAGACGAAGCCGCGGTAGTTGGGATCGACCGGAATCTTCGCGAGCACCGCCGCGCATTCGCCAGGCGAAGCCGAGAAGAAATGCGAATCGGCCGGGGGCGGAACGTAGAAGCGGCACACCGGAGTCGAGCTCGCCCCGGCGCTGGCCGCATCGGCGAACGCCTGGAAAGTGAGACCGGTGCGCGACCAGCCGAGAAAGCGGTTCGCATCGAGCGCTTCGATCTCGGACGGCAGCGCGGTAAGGAAATAGTGGTCCAGCGCCGGGTCGTAGTACTCGACCACGGTGACCGGTTGCGCGAGCGATCCCGCCGCCGAGGCGAGCATGGCGAGACCGAGCGCGCGGCGCATCGCCTTGCCCGCGCCGCGCATTTTCGGCTTCACTCCGCGCCGCGCATCACGTCGATGGTGAGCCGCAGCAGCCGAGCGAGCGCGTCGGCCTGCGGCAGTGTCTCGGCCGTGACGCCGATTGCCCGCAAGTAGCTTGCCCCGGCGCGCAACGCCCGCGCGCGCGTGTCCAGCGGGACGCCGGCGTAGCGGGACCCGTAGGCCGCGCGCAGAGCGTCGGCGAGCGCGAGATGGATCTTCTCCTGCAGCAGGGATCCGTCGGCCTCCCCGGCGCGCATCGACCCTTGCCCGGTAAGCAGCCAATGGAGGTTGATGTTGCGCACGGCCGCGAGCCTCAGGAGGTATTCCAGCGTCGCCGAGTTCCGCCGCTCGGCGTTCGAGACGGTGTTTTCGTGCGCCGAGAGCTCCGAGGCGAACGCCTTTTGACTCGTCGCCCCCCGAACGAGCTTGAGACGCTCACCAAGGGTCACGGCGCGTTGCATCCCGATGATCGGGTCCGGACGAGCGAACGGCCGGCCCGGGCCACGTTTCGGGCGAGATTTGTGTGTTGCATTTGTGCCAACGTGTGTCGCGTGAAATGGCGCTCTTTTCTTGCCGGGTCGCATCGCGGCACGGTAACATTGCCTCAACTCGATCGATCCATCAACCATCACAGGGACCAAGCAGGGAATTCGATGCCGACCGTAAAGCACAGCCGCCGATTGCAGACGCGCCGGACGCTCGCCGCGAAGTTTGCGGACGTCGTCGCGCCGCTGTCGGGCGCCGCACCGCGGACGACGCATCGCTTCGGCTTCGTCGCGGCAGGCTCGTACGGCATGTGCGGGACCGACAGCGAGCACAAGCCGGGCGGGGCGCGCTTCGGGAGGGATGATCCGTAGGACGGTGATCCCCCAGAGCGAAGGCCCGGCCCACCGCAAGGTACCGGGCTTTTTTGTTGCCCGATGCCAACAAAATTGACGCGAATGAGGCACATGAAATGACAAGGCATCTGGGAACCCTGGCGCGGCCGCGGGATCGCGAAGACCTGGTGCTCGTCCGCCGGGCTCGCGAAGGCACGTACTGGCAGTCTGAGGACGGTCTGATCGTGCGCCTCGCCGCGGGCGAGAGCGAGCAAGGCGCGGAAGCGGCGCAGCGCGAGCTCCTGGCGCTCGCGTGCCGAGACGCGGCCGGACAGTAGCGTCGCATCGAGCAAGGGCAGGAATCTTCTCGCTGTCGAGAAGAAACGGCGATTGCGAGGGTCGTGCGCGGCCTTCCTAACCGGCATTGCGGGATCGCCGCCGCACGCCAAGTGCGGTCAGCAGTCGCGGAAACCCGGCGGGGCGACCCGCCGGGGCCGTGGCGAAATCCCACGCGCTGGACAGCTCGGGACCATCCCCGGTAGCATGAGCACGAAAATTGCTCCCGTCGGGACGCTCGAGGTAAGAGGACGTGGAACCGCTCGTATTGACCGTCGACATGGCCGGCCTGCCGCAGGCATGGGTCGCCCTTGAAGACGCCATTACCTATCACGCCAAGCAGCTCGTGGCTTGGTCGCTGGGCGACGTCGTGCGGGAGTTCCGGGGCGGCTGGCAAAAGAGCGGCGCCCGCTCGCGGATCGCAACCAAGTCGATTCTCGCCATCAAGGGAAGCATCCCGGGCGGGCATTTCCACACCCCGGGGCTGACCAACGCGCTGCTCTTCGCGCGCGACCACCAGCTATGCGCCTATTGCGGCCTGCGCTTCCAGTTGCGCGACCTGTCGCGCGACCACGTCATTCCGGTGTCGCGCGGCGGCCGGGACGTCTGGACCAACTCCGTGACCGCCTGCAGGCGCTGCAACACCAAGAAGGCGAACCGCTCGCCCGAGGTCGCAGGCATGCCGCTGCTCTACGTGCCGTACGTGCCCAACCGGCACGAGCATTTCATCCTGCGCAACCGGCGCATTCTCGCCGACCAGATGGAATACCTGCTCGCCGGCGTTCCCCGCACCAGCCGTCTCTACGCTGCGGCTGCGCTCTCGTAGCGTACCCGCCCTTGGCGGGCATGGGATGAGCGGCTTCCGCTCGTCAAAGCGCCGGGAATCACGCGCCGCGCCGGGCACCGACGATCAGCCGTGGAGCGCCGACAGACCATCGCGTGCACTTGACTCGGCGCTCTCGCGCCCACATATCCTCCTGATCATGAACCCACGCACCCTGCAGCGCGCTATCGCGGCGATCCCGACGTCCGACGGAGCCGGCGTCAAGCTCCGGCGCAGCCTCGGTCAGTCGGCCTGGGCCCGGCTCGACCCGTTCCTGATGCTCGATCACTTCTCCACCGAGAATCCGGACGACTACATCGCCGGCTTCCCGGCGCATCCGCACAGGGGCTTCGAGACCGTGACCTATATGCTGGACGGCCACCTGCGGCACGAAGATCACCTCGGGCACACCGGCGATCTCAGGAGCGGTGGCGTGCAGTGGATGACTGCGGGCCGCGGTATCGTGCATTCGGAAATGCCGCAGCAGGAGAGCGGTCGCATGCGTGGGTTCCAGCTCTGGATCAACCTGCCTGCGAAGGAGAAGATGAAACCGGCGGGCTATCGGGACATCCAGCCGGACGAGATTCCGACCGTCGATCTCGCCGACGGCGGTCGAGTGAGGGTGATCGCCGGGACGCTGAATGTCGATGGCCGGTCGACCCCCGGTCCGATCCAGGGGCTCACCACCGATCCGTTGTATTTCGACGTCGAACTGCCCGCCGGCGCGATCTTCACGCATCCGATTCCAGCCGGATATCACGCGTTCGTCTATCCATTCGAAGGCAGCGTCGAGGTCGGCGTCGCCGGAGCCGCCAGGCGGCTGTCGACGCACAGTGCCGGCATCCTTTCCGACGGTGACGCGGTCACGCTGGCCGGAGGGCCGGACGGCGGGCGTGTCATCCTGCTCGCCGGGCGCCCGCTGCTCGAGCCCATCGTTCAGTATGGTCCCTTCGTGATGAGCACCCGCGAAGAGATCGAGCAGGCGATCAGCGATTACCAGAACGGAACGCTGACCGCGGGCTGATCCGCCTTTTCTCCCCAGTGACGTCGAGCCGGTAGCCCCGGCTCGATTTTTTTGTGGCCTATGGCATGTATATTGCGTCGTCGAGCCGCTGTAAGCCAGATCCGGGGGATTGCTGTGGCGAAAGGGGCGGGGAGCAGCAGGGTCGCCGCTGTTGGTGCTGCCGTTTTCGGCCTATTTGTGCCGATGCTCGCCCACGCGGCGCTGACGGTGACGCCCATCACATGGAACGTCGTCGGCCTCGATAGCAACAGCCCGACGGCGGGACCCAAGTTTTTCCCGGTAGGCGCGCGGGTCTGCAGCACCGTCGCCACCGCGAGCATCGATGTGAACTGGGTGTGGGATTCGGCCAACGCCAACGTCAACCTCCGCCCGGGCTCGCTCAGCGCGATCACCTTGCCGGCGATTGGCGCCGGTGCCTGTGCGGACGCCTATTTCGAAGTCGAGGTCAACCAGGTGGCGGCCGCGTACGACACGACGCGCCGTTATCACGTCACCGCGACCGACGG
>Ga0079221_10000427_pt1 | contig 11661 bp, 9 predicted proteins | sample GAAS200_FD_75069 | JGI IMG/M metagenome (GOLD analysis project Ga0079221, IMG submission 75069) | Agricultural soil microbial communities from Georgia to study Nitrogen management - GA AS200 | ecosystem: Environmental > Terrestrial > Soil > Agricultural land | place: USA: Georgia | collected... | reverse complement strand
CGGCTACGTCATGGACGCAACATCCGGAAGTCCGGTCTTCAGCGAGCCACCACCGGTGGTGCACTAGAAGAAGTGGAGGAGGAGGGTCATCGGCAGCTCGCTGGGGTGGAGCAACCGTGAACAAGTTCATTGCCATCGGGAGGAAGGTTTGGCCTGAAGGCCAATAAACACGAACCCACCGATACTGGCCCTGACAAGGTGAGCGCCTCAGCAACTCGTTAGCGCGTGGTGCCTATTGAAACGCCAAGGTCGCTGGGGAAATTGATGCTTTGCCGCATTTCCGCCCTAAGTGTGTCGCAAAAACAGCCTTTCATTCGGTCGCGCACTTACCGTCTTCGATCTCATGCACCCTTTTACAGCACCCATTCCCTTGGAGAGGATCGATGAGATCGGTGATGAAGGAGGTTCTCAAGCGGACTTCTCTGCCTATCGGAATGACTCTAGCTGTTCTGGCTACGGCCACGCCTACAGCAGCTGCCCAAACGGTCCGCTTTGACACCGTGTCTGATGCACGTCGCGTGGACCTGTACTTCTACCACGGCGCGGGCAACTCGACACTGATACGCGAGGGAGATTCACCAGGATACGCTCGCGATGGCAGGAAGCAGGTTCATATGAAGCTGCCGCAGAAGTCACAAGTTTGTCTCACAATTGTGAATGCACATCCAGCAGACTACACCTACGGGCTCTCCCTGACAGTTGATACTGTCACACCGAAACTCCCTGCATTCCCCCCAGCCTTCAACGCCCTGACATCTAAGTACAAAGCGGACGTACCACCCAGCGACCCACTCAGTGACTATGTCACGCTGGTTAAGAGCGTCACAACGCTCCGGAATGAAATTGCGGCCGCTCGAAAGGCTCTCGCGACCTCCGATCAACCGGAGCCACTCAGCGATGTCGACTCAGATTCCCCAAAGCACGGGTACCGCTTTGGGCAGTCATACTTAAAGGACAGCTTGCCCAGCACGCCCGGTACCTTCAATGACTCCACCCTCCTGCAAGATCTAAACAAGAGCGTTGCAAGTGCGCGGGACGCTGTGAAGAAAGCGGCCTCAGCTGATTCGTCATTGTACAACACCGTCATCGACGCGCTCGAAGCTCAGATTCCGGTTTTCGTGGCGATTCGTGATCAGATGAAGAAGGCGTTTGCCTCACCGGGCATGGTTACGCTTTGTGCAGACGTTGGCCAAGGCCCGACACTGATGAAACTCGGGATCGCGAGTAAAGATGGCGCTTACGGTAGCGGACGGGACACCAAGGACAACATCGCACTAGAAATCCTGGTCCAGCCGCCGTACAAGCGGCCGGCACTCACCATTCATCCTATTGCGATAGTCCCGATCTCCTTCTCAAGTGTTCCCCAATTCTCCCTGGTAAACGATACCGTCAGGTCCTCACCAGGAGACGCCATTGCGTTTCGCGTCGGTGTTCTCGCGAACCTCAATCTCGCGAGCTTCGGCCCGGATGATGCTCTTGGCGTAGGGCTTGGCCTGGGTGTCGGAGTGAGCGCGTCCTCGAGTGTTATTCAGGACGTCTTCTTGGGTGGGGTCGTAAGTTTGCGAGATCAGCTCAGACTTGGGATCGGTTTCGGAGCTTCCCAGTTTCCAGCTGGACTCCAAGGAGCTACGGTCGGCCAACCTCTTCCCGCAAGCGCCGGCAAGCTCGATGGCCTGATCCAGACCCAACGGAAATTCGCGATGCAAATTCTTTTCGTTATGCCAGGGCTCAACTTGCACAACTAGCGATTCAACTTGCCAGTCAGGTCGAAGGAGGCTCTGTCTTGATGACGGATGCATTGAGGGAGCCGGGGAAGCGCGGTGTATGGGCGAGGCATCGTCGGGCCTTGTCTTGGTCGGCGGGAGCCTTAGTCGTGCTCGGCGCAGGCATCCTCCCCTTGGTCTTACACTTGAGAAACGCACCGAAAGCCTTGCTGCTGAGGCTCGACCTCGAGACTTCGAAGTCGCTTTGGGCAACGCAAGGGGACCCGTGGCATCAAGCAGGAATGAGCAGGCTGTCTCAGCTTTTTCGATTGAACCCGGCCGCCCTAGCAGTACAGGAAAACCGGGTGGGGGTGGAGCGATCGGTCACCATCGATCTCGCCGGCCGTGGTAAGGCAGCGGTCGTTGTACACACCGTTTCATCATCTCGCCCGGGTGTCACTCTCTGGGAGGGAGTAGTCACGGGCAGTCAGAGGAGTAGCGTGACGCTGGTACGCTCCGAGAGTTCGGTCGCGGGCGACATATGGCTGGGTGACACGTTGTATGAAATACAGCCGTGGGCGCAGGACATTTACTCGATCGAGATACTGGAACAAGGAACCGCTCCAAGGGAGGCGCCGCCGCGTCGCCAACCTCCTACCAAGAGCAAAAAGCGAGCGGACCTCCCGTCATCCTCATGCGCGGCCGAGACGGTGGCTGTCTTGGTGCTCTACACGAACGAAACTCAATATGTCTTGGGTGACGCTGGCATTCAGGTACGAGCAGCCCTTGCAGAGCACGAGACGAACGTGGCTTTCGCGAATAGCGGGATTCGCCATCGCATACGGGTGGTCGGGATTAAGCATGTGCACTTCACGTCAACGGAGAACATGGAAGGTGATCTTGATCGTTTGGCCAGCGGACAACTAGACTCGGTTCTTCTCTGGCGCGATTCGACGAATGCGGATGTCGTTAGCCTCTGGACAGGGCCTTCCATGTACCAAGGTTTTGAGGCCGCGGGGCTCGGCAACCTGATAGCGGACCCGCCTGAAGGAGCCGCACGTGCCTTCTTCGTAGTACAGTGGAAATGGGCGACGGGTTACTACTCATTCGGTCATGAGTTGGGCCACATCCTCGGCGCGGATCATGACCACGCCGATGCGGACAACTCAACGCCGCCGGCGCGTCCGTTCGCATACGGATATCAAGACCCGAGCAGCGGATTTCGCGACATTATGTCGTACGACTGCACACCGTCGTGTCCCCGGGTCCAATACTTCTCGACTCCCAATGTGCTGTTGTCCGGGCGCCCCGTTGGCACTAGCTACACGGCGAACCCTTCGCTCGCTGCGGATGCTGCCGACACATTCGATGAGACCGCCTGCTCTGTTGCCCAGTACCATAGAGTAAAGTTGTAAAACGCGTGTCTCTTGTCTTTGGCGCCCATTCCCAAGGAGTCATTGCTTCTAGGGCTGTGGCTCTTGTTACGAGATTTCGTCGGCGGGTACGCTCCTACGCTATCTGTGCCCGCTGCAACGGATTATGAAAATGGAAAACCCGCCCGACAGGCGATTTTGCCCGGAAATACCCGGAGAAACAGCGGCGAAACAGCGGCACCACGAATCGTCCGGAGGACGCGGTGCTCACGGTCCCAACGTTGCCGCTAGATAGGCATCGGTTGGCGGGTACTTCTTCGCACCCTCGGCGCTCTTGCACTTAGCCGCGAGGCCCGCCACTACTTTCCGAGCGTCGTAAACCCTATCGCCCCAATGAACGGCCCACTCGAGCGGTTTCCCGGCGCCTTGCACTGGGACTTGATAGTGACGAACGCAGTCGTGCGCTTGAATGAACCGAGCAAGAGCGGGTTTGGTAAAGCATGATGGGTGGAACGCAGCGCCAATCCAACCTTGAGCCTTTTCTGTTTCGTTCGCGTCGACTATCGGAGTTCCTAGGAATACTCGGCTCGTTCGGTCTAGGATGCACTCCCCGACCGCTATGCCGCCCCTCAGAGGCCACCCCATGGTGACCGACTCCGCGATAAGAACTGAGACAGATGCCAGGAAGGCATCCAAGGACGACCTAGCGGTGTCGGCCCATATCAAGATTGTGTCGCTAAAGATTGTGGTAGGGGAAACCACCGTCCGCACCCCCCCTGCGTGGAGCACGGGAATCTGGGCGGCACCCAGTTTGAGCCTGAGGAGACGTGAATATCCAGCCGCTAGGTCCTGAAGATTTGTGTCGGAAACAATCGACCGAAATCCCAGCACATCGAACATCCCTACGATCGCCCTCTGCGGCCTCGGTCCCCCTCGGCCGGCCTTCACGGTAGTCATTCGCACACGCACTTTGGGTGCCACGTACCCTCCGAGGCCTGCATGATGTGATTGAGATTCGCAAAGACCCAGCAAGGGGCATGACTACCAAATCGGGACGTGGCCATCGTCACCACTCCCGGTTGTCCAAGCTCGAGTTACTCGGACTCCCGATTGACGCGTCCTGTACTCTCTCTCCGCCTGCCGGCCTTTGTTGCCGCGAGGTCCTCCAACTCTTCGAGGCGCGCGTGAGCCTCGCGACGGAGGAGCTCCGCCTGCCGAAGTAGCGCGTTGGCGTAAACTCGAAGCCCTCCAGCTAACCACTCCCCCTGTGCCGCCGTTGCGCGGCCTCGAGTAAGCATTTGGACCCGTGCGAAGAGGTGTGGGAGCATGGTGATCGCAATGCTTTCTTGATAGGTCCTCGTTAGGGACCCGACGTCGGACCCAACGCGCTTCTTGCCCAGTTGGGCCTCTTCCCGGCGCATCCGGTTAGCGTGCTCAACCATCGTCCGAATCAAGGCAACACATTCCTGCACGGACGGCCTTCGCTTCCATCGGGCTCGCGGGACGCGTTGCCGGCCTGGGGTAGCTGCCGCGGCAACAGCCGCAGTGTATGCCTCAGTCAGGGTTTTCGATGCGGACGTCCCCATCGAATACTCCTTGGGTTGGGGGTCAGAAACACCATCCAAGCGCTAGGGATCCAGTATGAGGGAGGCATCCATTCGCGCAACCAGGAGGCGCGCGAATGACCGATTGGTGATTCTGGGGGTTTGCCGCAAAAACGGCCCTCGACTGTCGCATTCACACGCCCCAATACGAAGGCGGAATTGAGCATCGCGAATTCCCATGTGTGAAAGCATCATTTTGGCACCTCCAAGGTCGCGACCAACAATGGGCAACGCAGCTTTTCGGGATGCTGAGCGCGAGGAACAAGTAGCTTGGCGGCGACGCTCTGGCCTCCCGATGACACCCGGCAGCCAGAACGGAAGGACGTATGACCATGTCCTCCCGGTTCACCTATGGAAGAAGGGGCTATGGGCGGGAATTGCCGGAGATGGGATGCCGGACGAATTGGATCTTCCTACCTACCTAACCCAGAACAACATCAAGAAGCACACCGGCTCTCACAACCTTCTCAGCTCATGGGTGTTGTGCGCCAACCTGTATTTCCCCTTTCGCACCGAAGAAGGTCGAGATCTCTTGCGACGCTTTCTAGCGGCAACCGTCGGTGTCGAGATCGCCGAGGTCCAGGCGATCGAACTCGAATTTGAAGGTGAAGGGGAGCTTAAACCAGCAGTTCTCTTGCGTGAGAGCATGGGAAGCCGAGGAAGTGGTCAGACGTCACCTGATGTTGCGTTTATTGTTCAAACAGGGAAAGGCCCAGGAATCTTCCTAGTTGAGTCCAAGTACACCGAACATCTCTTCTACGACTGCTCTGGATTCAAGACAAGAGAAACTCATGGACGGGCGCCCAACCCTAACCGAGCACGCTGCCTGTCATTTTCTCGAGTGCTGAGCGCGCCCGAAAGCGAATGCCACCTGGTTGAGGGATGGCACAGGAGATACTGGGAGTACCTGCGGCCAAGAGTTAATCAGGTGGAAGCCGTCTCATATTTCTCCGGGTGCCCGGCTTCGCACGGCGCCTACCAGTTATTCCGACAACAGGCCTTAGCAGAGGGATTCATCTCCAGCCGTAAGTACGCCTTCGTTGCGTCGGTCGTCGCATATGATGCTCGTAACACCTCCCTTTTCATCATCGCCGGACGGGCCGGCCCGCTGGACCTCCGCGACGTCTGGCCACGGCTCTTTAGAGGTGCGGCATTCAAGACCTTCACTCACCAGTCGTGGGTTTATTGGGTCCGCAAGCACGACAATAGCAGAGCCTGGTCCGAATGGTCTAACTACATCGCCGATCGCTATAGGATGTAGGTGCTGCTACCCAATCGGCGAACGCAAACCCTGCTCCGAGGTACACGTGGTGGCTAGCACCTTGCGGTCAACAACTCATCTCACGCCTGAAGTATTCCTCGAGGTCGTGAACGAGGTCCTTAAGAACGTGGGGCGTGACCCGCTTGAGCCGGGTGGACCTCAACAACAAGTGATTGCCGTGAATCCCACCGACGTGGTCCTACAGATCCTGGCGGGGCCTGGGTCTGGCAAGACCGAAATGTTGGTGTGGAGGGTTCTGTATGAGTTGCTGGTAAACGCGACGCCCAGTCAGCGATTGTTGGTGACCACCTTCACTCGACGGGCTGCGACCGAGCTCCAAGTGCGAATGGTTGAACGCTGTGATGCGGCTCTCGACGCTGCTAGGCGCCTTGGGTACCCCCTGCTTGACCCGAAAGTCCACGATCTCCGCATAGGTACCATCCACAGCCTTTGCGACACTCTTCTTGTCGAATTCGACACTAGCTACATGTCAGGAGGAATCCAGGTCATCGATGAAGCCGAGACGATGATTCGCATCGCTCGTGATCATCGGTATGCACTGGGTTATTCGAATCCACCTGCCGCACCGCGGGTGCTGAACCGACTGTTTGGCAATGACGCCCTGGTCGCGCTATTTCGTGCTCCCTGGGAGGATGATACAGCTTGGCCCAACAGCGTCATGAGCCGGGCCTCTTGCACTCTCGCAATGCTCGCTCAGCACATCGAAACATGGGCACCGCGCTGCGAGAAGGATGCGAGGCCCAATGGGGTCGAGTTAGTTCATGGGCCAGTCGGGCTGACCGACGACCTCGTCAAACTCCATGAACGATGGGCGTCCTATCTCGACGAGCACAACATTATCGATTTTGCCTCCATCCAAAGGCGATTCCTCGAGAGCCAGGACGCTGTTGCAGCACATCTATCTCACGTGTTCGTCGACGAGTTCCAAGACAATAACCCAATCCAGTTCGCCCTCCATACGGGGTGGCTCCGCCAGGCTGGAATCCGCCTCACCGTGGTGGGCGATGACGACCAAGCCATCTACCGATTTCGGGGCTCTGACATCGGTTGCTTTAACCAACTCGAACCGTTTTGCGAGCAGGAACGGATCACATATCGCCTTGGAAAGCTCGAAACAAATCACAGAAGCACCCGCAACATCATTGCCTTCGCAAGTGAGTACCGCGACAACTCCGCCCTGCGGGTGGTGTCGATGCCCAAAGAGATGTACCCGTCAGCGAACGCGGTTTGTGGCCCCGCGGTTAGGCTCCTCGAGGGGCAGTGGGATCAACTGTGCCAAATGGTGGCTGCGGAACTAGATGTGTTGGGGGTTGGGCGACACGGCGAAAGCAAGCCCCCTTCGGGAGCGATCCTGATGTTCAGCACGAGTGAACGTTCAAGCAAGGCGCACATCGCACCAGCCACTACGATGCGCCAGGCCATCGAAGCCAAGGGAATGAGGGCTTACAACCCCAGGAGCAAGATGGCCGCAGCGAGTGAAAGTCCTGTATCCCAACTACTGGGTCTGGTGTCCTATCTCATCGATCCAATCAGCATAGAGCCCGTTGGCAAGGGTGGGCGGAATATCATGGTGGCTGCCTCTATGGGGGAGAAGAGCAAGAGCAAGCACGCGGACACCGCACCGCCTCCATTCTTCATTAACGACCATCACTTGGACCTTCAGAAGAAATTCTTCAAGTCCGACGGCGGGGATATTGGTGCGCCGTCTCGTGTGCGAAAGCCCGTTATTGAGTTAGTCGACAGTATTCGGGCAAACCTTGTTGCAAGCAAGGTGAGAAGGCCACGCCTTACACTAGCTGGCTTCATTTCGCGGCTAATCGCCCTACCATTCTTTCGGGACGTCGGATTCAGCATATCCCTGTTCCGGCAGGCCCTGTTCACCGAGTTGCTCGAAGCGAACCTGGCGGCCACCCGCCGTTCAATGCAATCCCTTGATCAACCCCTGAATGTGGTGAAGAAAAAGGGCCAGTACGTTTGGGAAGACCGCTTCTGGAGGTTCTTGGGTGTATTCGGCTCGTATCTCGACAATACTTCCCTTGACGATCCCGAAGTGGAGAGCTTTGAGGATAACGCAGTCCTCTTGCTCACATTCCATCAAACAAAGGGCTTGGAGTTTGATCACGTGTACGTAGCGGGATCTGGACGGCCTGCAGACTTTGGGCCAGCGCTCAGAACGACGCTATTTAGCGGTGAAGTGGCGAATTACAAGCCGACCCCCCTCACCACGCGGAACAAGACAGTCCAACAACTAGCGACAGCCGACCGTGACCGTGAGGCTTACGTGGCCATTACACGAGCACGGCAATCCCTCACCGTGCTGCACGACCCTCAGAGCAAGTGGGCGCCGATGGCTTTGAACCCCGCAATGGAACTGATCTTTAGGGGAGCACCCGCGAGGCCGGCATCTGGAGCGCGCGGAGTAACCGTGAAGGAGTTCACCAATGAATGAGGTAATCGAAGTCTCGTACACTGGTGACATCCTTGCACACCGTCGGTGCGGGAGGGCGTGGGCGTACGAGAAGTACGTCGGCTCCAGTCCTTACGAACAGGTGCAGGCGATGGAGGGTCGGCTCGTCCATCACGCGATGGAATGGCTTGCGCGACGTTATCGGGAGGCTGGAGAACTTCCTACTGCGTCGGAATTGCACGATCAATTGGAACACTACTTCGGGGTACTGTGGGCACGGGGAGTTCGAACCGCCTTTGTTAGCAAAGCGGACACGCTAAGTCGGGTGCAAAAGAACCTATTCCCCAGTCGAAAGATCGACCGCGTGGTCAAGGCGGTTGTAACAGGCGCTGTCCACACCGAGTATGAGCTACGTTCCGTCAGAAAAGTCATCCAGGGCGACTTTGGCGGCAAAACGAAGATGCTGTTAACGGGGGTGCTTGATGTCGTTGTGCAGCAGCAGGAGCCGTTGACGTATCAGCGATCGTGGGAGTGGACCTCGATCCCACAGCTAGTAGGGCGGAGTGTGAAGTCGAGGGTGTTGGCGCGCGCAGAAGAAGTGGAGATTTGGGACTATAAGGCCACCCGCTCCTCAACCTCCCTCTGCAACGACTACGTTCGGCAGCTCCTTACGTATGCGTTTCTGTATCGAGAGCGCACAGGAACGCTCCCGGTGCGCTGCGTGTTGTTTTTCGTGAATGAGGAGTCTGCGGCTACACGTCTGCTCGCGATAAAGATGGATGAAGGCATCGCTCAGCAAGCGGTCGACTGGACAGTCGCCCAAGCCAAGGAACTTCGTAAGTCAGCGTTGCTCTTCGAACAGAAACCAACCTCTGTACGTGGGGGCGCGCTCCACCTTCAAGACAAGCCGGTTGGTAAACGGATCGACACAGAGTTGAAGAAACAGTGTACAACCTGCGGCTTCCGGTTCGACTGCGAGGAGTACCGATCGCACCTAGGGAGCGCCAATCACCCGGACATTCGCCTCGACAACGTCAACAAGAACTGACGCCAGGAAAACGCTCTCGGAAATCCCGCGAAGGGGAAGTCGAAGAAGCGCAAGACACGCCAATCATTCGTCCAGTCTCGAAGCGATGTGCTTCATGAACGAGCGGCTTGTATTGAGAATCTCCCTCGCCTGATCTGTTGTGTAGGTCTTTTCGACGTGCATGGTGGGATTCCTCCATGCACGCCGGATGGCATCGAAGGTGACATGCGCTTCGGAATAGAATTGCTCGTCCGGCGTCCGCGCCCCTGACGCCTTAAACTTCCGTTCAAGCGCGTCCCCGATGTCGGTAACGAACTTGCCCCAGTCACGCAGGGGCTTTGTAATTCCTACGGCCTTGCCCAATGCATCGAGACCGCACTCAAGTACCCGTTGGAGATGCATCACGCACGCGGTGCCTCGATCCAGCGCCAGGCATTTCGCGGCTTCGGCTATATCATGGGAAGCGCCAGTGAACTTGGCGGCTACAGCCTTGCCGAATACCTCGTCTGCGCGAAACAAATCCTCGGTCTCTCCCTCTAAAGCGAAGCACGTTGTATAGCGTAGCTCCGATACGATGCGTCCCTCGACGTCCTTGGCGTCATCAACCACGCTCTGCAGGAGACCCTGTGGGTCATTCAGAACGTCCATCATACTAGCGAGCGTGTCCCGACTCGCCTTGAATCGGAGTTTTGCGCATTCCTCGTCGAGGACCCTCACGTGCGCCTTCAGCGACTCGCGATATGGGTCCGGTATAGGGCGGGTATACTTCAATGGATCCGAGGATGGCACGTCGCTTCCCGACGCAAATAGCCTGAGGGAATCACAGGCGTTTACAACCCTATGCGGGAAGAACTGCTGCATGAGGCACCCCAGGCGCTAGTATTGAGAGGACGCTAATCATGCGCGGTCCGGGGCTAGCGTGCCAAGTATGTTGTTGCCCTTCCTAGGCTACAGCTTCTCCTCGAGTGTTGATTCCTCTCGCTGGGCGACCAGATGTTGATATAGCACTTTAAGAAGACTCGCGGACCCCTTTCCCGTCGGTCGCAAGGTTACGTGGCTTGGGTTGGCCTTGCCTCGCTGGTCATCGATGAATCCTGTCGCTGAGTGGGTCGCACTCCCGGTCACGACAATCATAATGTCGGCATCGCGAGCGACTTGCTTAAGGCGATCCGTGGCAACCTTGTCATGGCACAACTGCACGTCAACGCCAGGTGTGCGCTGTTGCAGAAGATCACGCACCCTTCGTCCAACACTTTCTGTGAGGGTATAGATGCCGACGACCTTGCCCTTCAGGAGGCTGAATACGTCATTGATCGGGGTGGGGGTAGTCTCAGCATGAGCTTCACTAGGAGATTCGCTGAGAAGAGTCCGGAATACTTCGGAATGCCCTAGGTCGTCGCAAAGTCCCTCGAAGAGCGCCCAAGCACTCGCGTCAAGCCGGCGTCGATACTTCTGGAACAGTCCTGAAACATCGGCGAGGAGGCCAATTCGTGCTTCCGCGAGTGGACAGGGGTAGACCACCATTAGGTCGAGGACATCAAGTGCCCAAGTAACCCTCGCGAGTGAATCGTTCTTGGTGAGCAGAAACTGCGTTAGCTCCAGCAATTCGCCGTAGGCTGATTCGCTCACGCCCGTAGCCAGGATCGCTGCGAGAACCTCATAGTAAAGCGCTAAGTCATCCTCCACCCCCAAACTCCCAAGCGCAATGACATCCAGTACGGCCTTGTAAATCGGGACGAAGGCGGATCGTGGCCAACTGTCATCCCTCTTCAGGAAAGCAATCAAGTAAGGTAGAGCGTCCTGAACGGGGGGAGCTTCCCCTTGGGCTGTAAGACGTGCAGCTACGTCATTCACTGCGCCCACTGCGTCCACCAAAGCGGGAATGGACCACTCTCGTGCACCTCGACGAGCAACATCTCCCGCATGCTGCCAACCAGGATCCTGCTCGACCCGTCGGAGCCACGACCCCCAGTTGTCTGGGACGACTAGATCATCAGACAGTCCTGGTGCCCACGCCATTGCTTCCAGGAACTGCTTGTTCGAGCGACTGCGAAGAAACGCCTCTCGATCAGGTGATTTCAGGGCAATGAACGCCTTGATCGCAGCCTGTTCAGCTTCAAGGGTTTGAAGCTCGTAAGCACATCGCACCAACAGGGTCGTTCTAGGCACTGAGGGGGCCGCTTTTACAGCCGAAGCGAATGCACCCTCGAATTCGCCTTCGGCCGTCGCCTTGAGACTGTCGACGATCGGATCGGCTGGCTCGCG
>Ga0079221_10000425_pt1 | contig 11669 bp, 8 predicted proteins | sample GAAS200_FD_75069 | JGI IMG/M metagenome (GOLD analysis project Ga0079221, IMG submission 75069) | Agricultural soil microbial communities from Georgia to study Nitrogen management - GA AS200 | ecosystem: Environmental > Terrestrial > Soil > Agricultural land | place: USA: Georgia | collected... | reverse complement strand
GCCGTTCCTGACCGACATCCAGACCATTCGCAAACGCGCGCGCGAACATATCCAGAAGGGTGCGATCACCGAGGGTTACAAGGCCGATCGCGAAACGGTGATCGAGCTTCTGAACGAGGCGCTCGCCACCGAGATCGTGTGCGTGCTGCGCTACAAGTACCACTACTACATGGCGTCCGGCATCAACGCCAAGAGCGTCGCCGCCGAATTCCTGGAGCACGCCAACGAGGAACAAGGCCACGCCGACCAGATTTCACAGCGCATCACCCAACTCGAGGGCGCGCCGAACCTGTCGCCCGAAGGCCTGTTGACCCGCAGCCATTCCGAATACGTCGAGGGCGACGACCTGGTCGACATGATCAAGGAAGACCTGGTCGCCGAGCGCATCGCGATCGAAACCTACAGCGAGATGATCCGGTACCTCGGTGATGGTGACCCGACCACCCGCCGGATGATGGAAGAGATCCTGGCAGTGGAAGAAGAGCACGCCGAAGATCTTTCGACGATGCTGGCGCAACTCGGCCACAAGGGCGAACCCGCCAAGCCGCGGCCGGAAAAGCACAGGCACTGAGCACCGAAATCGACGAAACTGTCGACCGCTGCCGGGCACGTGTCCGGCAGCGTCCGCCCCTGTCCGGGATTGCCGTCGATGAAATGGCCAGCCTCCGCTGACGATGCCCCGCCGTGGCGCTGGCTGGCGCTGTGGTGTGCGTTCCTGCTGCCACTGGCCATTCTTTTCCCGCCGATCCCGATCGACGAAACGCGCTACCTCACCGCCGCGTGGGAGATGTTCAATTCCGGCCAATGGCTGGTGCCGACCGTCAACGGCGTGTGGTATTCCGACAAATCGCCGCTGCTGTTCTGGCTGATCGCGGGTGGCTGGGAAATCGTGGGCGTGCACACCTGGGTCGCACGGGTCGAGGCGCTGATCGTCGCGGCTTGCATGTTGCTGACGCTGCGCCGTCTCGCCGCCCGGCTTGGCATGGATGCGCGGGGCGCCGACACCGCGATGTGGTTGCTGGCGGGTTGCCTCGGATTCACGGTGTTCAGCACCGCGATCATGTTCGACTTGCTGCTGGCGTTGTGTGTGCTCGGCGCCTTGCACGCGTTGCTCGATCTCGACGCCGGCAAATGGGCGCGCGGGGTCGTTGCCCTGGGCGTCACGATAGGCCTCGGGATCCTCGCGAAAGGTCCGGTGATGCTGCTGCACGTCGTGGCCGTCGCGGTGCTGGCGCCGCTGTGGAGCGAGACCGCGCGCGCGCGCAAGGCGCGCTGGTATGCGGCGCTGCTCGCCGGATTCCTGATCGGCGTGGCGATCGCGCTGTGCTGGTTGCTGCCGGCGGCGTGGTACGCGGGCCCGACCTACTGGCAACCCTTGCTGGACAAGGTCACGGGTCGCATCGCCAAGAGCTTCGCGCACAACCGGCCATGGTGGTGGTACGTGCCGCTGGTGCCGGTGCTGCTGCTGCCGTGGCTGCTGACGCTGCGCGCGCCGGCAGCGGCCTGGAAAAACCTGTGGCGCGGCCGGCTCGGACGGTTCCTGTGGTGTTGGTGGGTCGTGCCGTTCGTCGCTTTCTGCGCGATCAGCGGCAAGCAGGTCCACTACCTGCTGCCGCTGCTGCCGGCGTGGGCGCTGGCGGGTGCATGGTTGCTGCAGCAGTCCGGCGCGCGCCTGCGGCCGCTGCTGTTCGGGTTGCTGGCGTTGCTGGCGGCGGTCGGGATCGGCGTGTTGCCATGGAAGGCGGCCAGGATGTTCGGCTATGCGGCGCAACCCGCGATTGCCGGTTTCGCGCTGGTCGCCTTGGTCGTCGCAGTCGGCGTGTGGCGCGTATGGGGTCGCGAAGCGCGCGCACTGGCGCTGTCCACGACCGCGCTGGTTTCGGCGGCGTTGCTGGCGGCCGCGCTGGCCTGTCTGCCGGCGCTGGATGTGCGCCCCGAGGCCGCGTTCGTGAAGCAGGCGCTTACGCAACACGTCGCGATCGCGCACGTGGAATGGCACAACGGGCTGTTCGGCTACACCGGGAAATTGCACCAGCCGGTGCCGTGGATTCCGCCTGCGCAAGTGCTTGCATGGTGCCGCGCGCACCCGCGCGGAATCCTGCTGACCAGCGATCGCAGTGCCGAGCCCGCGGGCGCGACGCCGTTCCGCGTCTGGCCGTATTTCCTCTCGGGCGACAATCGCATTGCCGCGTGGCACGCGGCGCAGGTGCTCGGCGCCGCGCAGCACTGACCTCTGCCACGTGCAATCGCGCCGCGGCGGGATTACGCTCCAATGGTTGCCTCCGGAGGAAACATCATGCTGCGCATCCGTATGCTCTCCACCGTGACCGTCGGCGTTTTCGCGACCGCCGCCGCATTCGCCGCACCGCCGCCCGCCAACCACCATCCCGAACTGCACGAGATCGCAGGCGCCGTGAAGGCGTCGAACCTGCACGCGAGCGACGTCGCGCTGGTCGGTTTCGGCACCCGGCACACGCTTTCGACCACCACCTCGAAAACCCGCGGCATCGGCGCGGCGCGGCGCTGGGTCGCAGCGCAGTTCAATGACATTTCAAAGGGCTGCGGCGGTTGTCTCCAGATCGTGACGCCATCACAGGTGTTCACCGGCAAGCGCATGCCCCAGGCCGGTGCCGAGGTGATGAACGTGGTGGCGATCCAGCGCGGCACTTCCGATCCCGACCGCGTGATCGTGATGACCGCGCACCTCGATTCGCGCCGCAGCGACGTGATGGATGCGACCGGCGATTCCCCCGGCGCCAATGACGATGCCGCCGGCGTCGCCGCATTGATCGAAACCGCACGCGTGCTTTCGAAATACAAGTTCCCGGCGACGCTGGTGTACTCGGCCGATTCGGGCGAGGAGCAGGGTTTGTACGGCGGCAAGATCATCGCGCAGTACGCGGCCGACCACGGCTGGAAGGTCGAGGCCAACCTCAACAACGACATGGTCGGCAACTCGCATGGCGGCAACGGCGCCTACGACCCGCACACGATCCGGGTGTTCTCCGAAGGCACCAAGAGCAACGAGACGCTGGAGCAGGCCGCGTACCGCCGCTACCACGGCGGTGGCGTGGATTCGCCCTCGCGCAACATCGCGCGTTACATGGCGGCATTGGCCGAGCAGTATCTCGACGATTTCCATGTGCGCATGGTTTATCGCACCGACCGCTGGGGCCGCTCGGGTGACCAGGTGCCGTTCCTCGAACAAGGCTTCCCCGCGGTGCGGCTGTCGGAATCGAACGAGAATTACGACCACCAGCACCAGAACGTGCGCGTCGAAAACGGCGTGCACTACGGCGATTTGGTGTCCGGTGTGGATTTCGATTACCTCGCGAACGTCACCCGCCTCGATGCGATCACGATGGCCTCGCTGGCGATGGCGCCGCCGCCGCCATCCGACCTTGCGGTGAAAGGCGCGGTGGCCTACGACACCACGTTGTCGTGGAAGCCCTCGCCGGGCGCGGCCAGCTACAACGCGTGGTGGCGCGAAACCACCGCGCCGCAATGGCAGCACGTGCAAAGCGCGGGGGATGCCGATTCGGTGGTGTTGAAGAACGTCATCCTCGATGATTGGTTCTTTGGCGTGTCGGCGGTCAGCAAGGATGGCTGGGAAAGCCCGGTGGAGTTTCCGGGATTCGCCGGCAGCTTCGCGCGTTCGCCGAGACTTGGCCCCGACGGCAAACCGGTCGACGAGTTGTATCCCAGCTTCGGAAGGTTCGGCGGCGATGCGGTCGGCCAGCCATCCTGGCGAACCGGTGCGAAGCCGGAGGGCCATCCATGATGCGCATCATCGCTGCCGTGCTCGTGGCCGCAGGCGTGGCCTTGGGAGGCTGGTTCATCGGCAACGGCTTCGCGCATCGGCACCCGAACCGGTCGGTGACCGTGAAGGGTCTCGCCGAACGCAACGTCAAGGCCGACATCGCGCTGTGGCAGATCCAGTTTGCCGAAACCGGCAACGATCTGGCGGGCGCGCAGGCCGCGATCCAGCACGACGATGCAGCCATCACGGCGTTCCTGCGGCAACACAAGCTCGGCGCAGATGCGATCGCGTTCCACAGCGTGCAGGTGACCGATCGTGCCGCGCGCAACTACGGCAACGATCAATACAAGACGCGTTTCGTCGTCACGGGCACGATCATGGTGCGCACCAAGGATGTCGACGCCGTCGCGGCGGCGGCGCAGGATACCGGCGCGTTGATCGCGCAGGGCGTGGTGCTGGGCAATCCGGACGGCGGCTTCAACGAAGGCCCGAATTACCTGTTCGACGGCATCAACGCCCTGAAACCCTCGATGATCGCGGAAGCCACCAAGAATGCCCGCACGGCGGCCGAGCAATTCGCGCGCGACTCCGGCAGCAGGCTCGGCGGGATCGTCCGCGCCAACCAGGGCGTGTTCGAGATCCTGCCGCGTGACAAGGCGCCGATGCTGCAGCAGGACAAGCAGATCGACAAAACCGTGCGGGTGGTCGCGACGCTCGATTACGCGCTGGTGGATTGATCGCCCGGCGTGCCGGGCACGGCGATCAACGACGCGGCTTGGCGCGGTGCGTAGGTGTCGCCGACCACGGATCGTCGGGCCAGGGATGCTTTGGATAGCGGCCCTTCAATTCCTTCTTCACTTCCGGATAGGTGCGGTCCCAGAACCCGCGCAGATCCTGCGTGACCTGGATGGGCCGGCCGGCGGGCGAGAGCAGATGCAGCATCACCGGCACGCGGCCGTTCGCGACGCGCGGGGTTTCGGCAAGGCCGAACAGTTCCTGCAGTTTCACGGCGAGTACGGGCGATGGCACAAGCTCGCGCCTTCCCTCTCCCTCCGGGAGAGGGTGGCACGCAGCGCCGGGTGAGGGTCCGGGCTCGCGTTGTGCCGTGCTACGCGAGGCCGGACCCTCACCCCCTCTCCCGATGGGAGAGGGGAGATCAAGGCGCGCATTGGCAGCGGTGGCGTAATCGAGTTTCACCAGCCGTCCGCTTGGCACGGTGATCGCGTCGGGTGCGGCCTCGTCAAGCAACTTGCGTTGTGGCCATTCGAGCAGGTTCGCGAACGCGTTCGACAACTCTTCCGTCGACAGTGCATCCAGCTTGCGCTTGCCAGTCAGTGCGGGTGCAAGCCAGATTTCAAGTGAGTCGAGCAGTGCCGCATCGGCGACGTCCGGCAGACCGGCTTCCGGCATCACACGGCGCAGCCAGGCGATGCGCGCGCGCAATCGAGTCGCGGCATCGCTCCACGGCAGCGCGGCGAGGCCGCGTGCGCGGATGCTGGCCAGCAACGCGGGCAGTGCGTCGTCCGGACTGGGCGGCACCGCGCGCCGTTCCAGCACGATGGCATCTAAGCGGCGTTCCTCGAAAGCCTCGACCACATCGTTTGCGTTCAGCCGCACCACGCGTTCGCGCATGAAGCGCTGCGGGTAATCGCGTTCCAGCAGCGCCGGCTCGAATGGCGCGGCGGTCAGGATCAAACTGTCGCGCGCGTCGAAGCGCGCTTCGGTGACGACGAGCCAAGGCTCGCCAAACAGCACGGAGGCTTCATGCAATCGCGCGCCGCGGCCGTTGGCGAGCCGGTAGCGGCGCGGATCTTTCTCATCCTGTTTTGCGACGCGGTCCGGAAACGCGTGCAGCAGCAGATTGCCGACCGCCAACGCGTCCGGTGTGCCGCTGGCGCCATGACGCACGCCGAGGCGCTTGCGCCAGCCGCGCGCGGCTTGCTCCATGGCAGACAATGCGCCTGCATCGGCATCGCGCACCACGCGCGCACCGCCGTCGCGCCAGCGGTGCAGGGCGTCGACGCAGGCGCGCAGGTCGTCATTGAATTCGCCGCGCAATGGCGAGCGCGCGTCCAGCAGCGCCAGCAAGTCGGCGACCAGCGCGCGCAACCCGTCGGATGCCCGCAGCGCGACCGCCGCCATCCGCGGGTTCGCGCCGAGTTGCAGCATGTCGCGTCCCAGCGACGTGATGCGCAGGTTGGCGTCGATGGCCCCGAGCCGTTGCAGCAATTCGCGCGCCGCAGCCAGCGCGCCCGTGGGCGGTGCATCCAGCCAGCGCAGCGCCGCCGCGTCCGCACCGACGCCCCAGGCCGCGATCTCCAATGCCAATCCGGACAACTCGGCCTGCGCGATTTCCGGTGTGCGCGAAGGTTCGAGGCGGCGGCTCTCCGGCCACAGCCGGTACGCGATGCCCGGCGCGATGCGCCCCGCGCGTCCCGCGCGCTGGTCGGCGGATGCCTGGGAGATGTTCACGGTCGCGAGCCGCGTGAAGCCCGAGTTCGGATCGAAGCGCGGTTCGCGCGCCAGGCCTGCGTCGACCACTGCGCGCACGCCCGGCACCGTGATCGACGATTCGGCCACGTTGGTGGCGAGGATCACGCGGCGTGTGCCGACCTCGGCGGGCGCCAACGCGGCCTGCTGGTCCGCCAGCGCAAGTTCGCCGTGCAGCGGCAGGATTTCCAAATCCGGAATGGATTCCGTCAGCACCCGTTGCGCCTGCCCAATTTCGCGCCGGCCCGGCAGAAACACCAGCACGTCGCCATCCGTCTCTGCGAGCGCCGTTTGCACGACGCGCCGAAGCTGCGCGGATTCATTTTCGCCGCGACGCAGCGGCGGATAGTCGACGCGCACGGGAAAGGTACGGCCCTCGCTGCGAACGACCGGCGCATCCAGCCATTCGGCGACGCGCGAACCCTCCAGCGTCGCCGACATCACCACGATGCGAAGGTCCGGACGCAATCCGGCCTGCACCTCCAGTGCCAGCGCCGCGCCGAGGTCGCCGGGCAGGTGCCGCTCGTGGAATTCATCGAAAATGATCGCGCCGACCTCCGGCAGTTCCGGATCGTTCTGCAGCATGCGCGTCAGGATGCCCTCGGTGACGACTTCGATGCGCGTGACGTCGGAGACGCGCGACTCGAAGCGAATGCGATAACCGATCGTCTGCCCCGCCACCTCATTGCGCTGCGCGGCCATGAACTCCGCCGCCGCGCGCGCGGCAATCCGGCGCGGTTCCAGCATTACGACTTTCCTGCCGGCCAGCCATACTTCGTCGAGCAACGCCGGGGGCACCTGTGTCGTCTTGCCCGCGCCGGGCGGCGCTTCCAGCACCAGCCGCGGATGCGCACGCAGGCTGCCCCGGATCGCAGGGAGCAGCGGCGCAATGGGAAAATCGTTGGCTTCGACATGCATCGGACGATTGTAGGTGTCGGCCGTCCAATGGGTCACAAGCTGGTTTCCGGGTTCTGCACTGCGCGCAGCGCGCGACGCAGCCCCGGAATGACGAGTTTGTCAGGGTTTCCCGATAAACTCGCCGCATCCTGCGGCTCGCCCTTCGGGCCATCGGCTGCGCCGATGTTCGCTCCGGCATCTGCTTCCGCAGTCCGACTTCCGAAAAAAGCCATGCACCTGATCGACATCGGCGCCAACCTCACCCACGAATCTTTCCGGCGGGATCTCGACGCCGTGCTGGACCGGGCACGCAAGGCCGGCGTGGAGCGGATGATCGTCACCGGCGCGTCGCGCGAAGGCAGCGAACACGCGCTGGAGCTGGCGCGCGAACATCCGGACACGTTGCGCGCGACGACGGGCGTGCATCCCCATCACGCCGGTGATTACGGTGCGGAAACCGACGCGCTGCTGCGCACGCTCGCGCGCGAACCGGAGGTGGTCGCGGTCGGCGAAACGGGACTTGATTACTTTCGCGACCTGTCGCCACGGCCCGCGCAACGCGCGGCGTTCGAGAAACAACTCGCGATCGCTATGGAGCTGGGCATGCCGCTGTTCCTGCACCAACGCGATGCGCACGAAGATTTCTTCGCGCTGCTGAAATCCGCGCGCGACCGCGTGCCCGCGGCGGTGGTGCATTGCTTCACCGACGACCGCCGCGCGCTGTTCGACTACCTCGATCTCGATTGCCACATCGGCATCACCGGCTGGATCTGCGACGAGCGCCGCGGCATGCATCTGCGCGAACTGGTGCGATCGATTCCCGCACATCGACTGCTGCTGGAAACCGACGCGCCGTACCTGTTGCCGCGCGACATCCGGCCGCAGCCGTCGGATCGCCGCAACGAGCCGATGTACCTGGCGCACATCTGCGAAGCCGTGGCGCGTGAACGTGGCGAAGAGTCGGCTGCCACCGCCGAACAGACCAGCGCGAACGCCCGGGCCTTTTTTGGCATCGAGTAGGGCGGGAGAAGCGTAGCGATCCCGCCACGAATCCAGGAGGCGGGTTGGCACCCGCCCTACACGCGTCCCGCGCGGATCGCGAGCGTCCAGCGTACGGGGCGCACGCGTTCGGATTCGTGCCACGCCGCCGTCAGGTCTTCCGCAACCGATGCGACCGCGTCCTCGCCGGTGGCCTTCAGGTATTTCTGCGCGGCCGACCATGAGGTCAGGTACGCCAGCAGTTGCTGCAGGTTCCATTCGACGCGCATCTCGAACGCCGGTATCCCGACCGATGCGAACGGCAATGCCAGCGAGGCATAGCCCTCGTCCACGAGCTTCCGCTCAGGTGACCAGTACGTGCCCAGGATGTCTTCGTAGAGATGCGCGATCACGGCATCGACCGCGGGCGTCACGCTGCAGTGCGCGTAACACCAGGCCGCGAACAGCGCGCCCGGCACGGCGACACGTTGCACTTCCGCGATGAAGGCCGCGAGGTCGAACCAGTGCAGCGCCTGCGCAACGGTGATGGCGTCGACGGAACGATCTGCAATCGTGGTGTCCTCGGCGGCTTCGTTGCGGTAGTCGATGCGCGGATTCGCAACCGCATTGGCGAGTTGCTTCTGGCTGGGATCGGTGGCGACCACGTGTTCGAAACGCGCGGCGAGTGCGACGCTGGCTTGCCCGTTGCCGCAGCCGGCGTCCCACGCGCAGCTTCGCGCCGGCGCCTCGGCCGCGATCCAGTCGAACAGCGCAGCGGGATAGTGCGGGCGCGCGCGCAGGTACAAATCGGAATGCCCCGAGAAAAGGTCCTTGAAGTTCATCCGGGTGTCCTCCCTGATGCGGCGCGGTGTTCGACGATGCGATGGCGGCCGGGCGCCAGGTCGCCGAGCGTGTGTTCGCCGACGCGCGTGCGGATCAGGCGCAGCGTCGGCAGCCCCACCGCCGCGGTCATGCGCCGCACCTGGCGGTTGCGACCCTCACGGATCGTGAGTTGCAGCCACGCGTCCGGCACGGTTTTGCGGAAGCGCACGGGCGGATCGCGCGGCCACAAACCTTCCGGCGGATGCGGCAATACGCGTGCTTCGGCGGGACGCGTGAGCCCGTCGTTCAAGGCCACGCCGCGGCGCAGGTGTTGCAGCGCGCTTTCGTCCGGCGTGCCTTCCACCTGCACCAGATAGGTTTTCGGCTGCTTGTGGCGCGGATCGGTGACGCGATGCGCGAGCGCGCCGTCGTCGGTCAACAGCAACAAGCCTTCCGAATCGCGGTCCAGTCGCCCGGCCGGATACACCTTCGGCGGCAGGTCGAAATCGGCCAGCGTGCGGCGTGGTTCACCACTGCGATCGGTGAACTGGCACAACACGTCGAACGGCTTGTTGAACAGGATGAGCATGCCCATCCTCCGGTACGTCAGTGAACCGTCGCGGCACTCGCCGGCGGGGACGAAGTGGCCGCTGGCGCGACACTATTCGCCGATGCCGGGTCTTCCGCAAGTCCTGCATCCGGCGCGGTGATCACGTAGCCGCGTGCCTGCAGCGCGGCAAGATAACCGTTCGGGGCCAGCAGGTCGTGCATCGGCAGCACCGCGAAGGTTTGTGTATTCGCCGCCAGCGCCGCATCGACCGCGCCCAACCACGTCTCTTCGACCCGGTGCGGCAAGTTGTCGATGCCCAGTGACTTGGCGAACCCGGCGCCGGTGACTGCGGACTGGCAGGTGCTGCGCCATGCGCTTTCGGGCACCGTTCGCAGGGTCTCGATGTCGCCGGTGGCCCAGGCGTTGGCGCGCGCCCGGAAATTCGGCAGCTCGTGTTCGACCGCATCCAGCACCACGCGCAGGCAGGCAATGCCGTCGGGGCCGAACGCCGCGAATGCCTTCACCGCCTGCCGCGGCTCCTTGATTACCAGCGTGGTTTCCGGCTTCACGGTTTTGACGCCGTGCTGCTTGGCGAGCGCCGCCACGGCATCGGTGACCTCGCCCGCGCCGCGCAAGCCGTTCGCCTGCAGCGCCTGCTTCATCAATTTGCCGGCCGCGATGATCGGGCGGTAGCGCTCGATCGAATAATTGTCGCCGAAGTAACGTTCCCGCGCGTAATACCAATGCGCGTAGACATCGGGCGGCAACACGTCGTGCAGGGTCTTGCCGTCGGGGTTGCGCTGAGCCCGGTAGATGGACGGCAACAGGAACAGCTTGCCGAACCAGTTGGTATCGACCTTCAGTTTGACGCCGGGCGATTCCAGCACCGTTTGTGAGGCCGCGATCGTTTGCGCGACCTGGTTCGATCGCCATTCGATGCCGGCCGGCAAGGTCGAGACCACGCCGAGTACCCACAACACGTGGTCGCCGCGCGTCACCTTCCACAGGCCCGGCCCGGGCACCACGCCGGTCACGTTGATCGCCTGCAGGGTGACGATCGACGAAGCGGGTGCGGGTCCGCTCGCCGCAGAACCGGCGGTGGACGGTGCCTGCGCCGCCACCGGCAAGGCGGCAAGCATCGAGATGCCTACGACGAGCGATCCGGCTTGCAGCCATCGTGCACGACGGATCATTTTTGAAAAGACGCCGCGACGATGTGGCCGCATGCAGAATCGTCCCATGGATTGCGCCGCAAGCGAAGCGGCGTGACGTGTCACTGACCGTGAACGGCGGCGACGGTTCCGGCGCATGCGCGCTGCATGGCCGAACGCATCAGCTTATGCGGTTTGGCCGCGAACCGGAATCGGAGTCTTGGTAAGCTCGAAGGCTTGAGCACCGATGCGAGGATCGCATGCCCGAATCCGCCGACAGCATCCCCGAGTTCCTGCCGCACGACGGCCCCTTGCGCGAAGACGTGCATCGGCTGGGTATCCTGGTGGGCCGGATGTTGGCCGAGCAGGAAGGCGAGGCGTTCTACCGGCGCGTCGAAGATGTCCGCACCGCGGCGATTCAACGTCGCCGCGAAGGGCAGGCGGTGGATGGTCTCGCCGAATCGCTGGCGGGGCTGGAAGCGGACGACGCCGAAGCGTTGGCGCGCGCGTTTTCGGCCTGGTTCCAGGCCGTCAACACCGCCGAGCGCGTGCACCGCATCCGCCGCCGTCGCGATTACCAGCTTGCCGGCGCCGCGCCCCAGCCGGAATCGCTGGCCGACGTGCTGGCGTCGCTGAAGGCGAGCGGGGTGGAAGCCGACGAATTGCTCGACTGGCTGGGCTGTGTCGACATCGAACCGGTGTTCACGGCGCATCCGACCGAGGCCGTGCGCCGCTCGCTGCTGGAGAAGGAACAGGCGATCGTGCAGGCGCTGGTCGAAGGCTTCGACGCCTCGCGCACGCCGCAGGAACGCGCGGTCGATCACCAGCGTTTGCTGACCGCGCTCACCGCCAGTTGGCAGACCGCCGAGGCATCCGCGGTGCGGCCCAGCGTGCAGGATGAATTCGAGCACGTCAGCTTCTATCTCGCCAGCCCGCTGTATCGCGTGCTGCCGGTGTTCTACGAATCGCTGGAACATGAACTCCAACGCGTCTTCGGCGTCCGCCCCGAGTTGCCACGGCT
>Ga0079221_10000424_pt1 | contig 11682 bp, 9 predicted proteins | sample GAAS200_FD_75069 | JGI IMG/M metagenome (GOLD analysis project Ga0079221, IMG submission 75069) | Agricultural soil microbial communities from Georgia to study Nitrogen management - GA AS200 | ecosystem: Environmental > Terrestrial > Soil > Agricultural land | place: USA: Georgia | collected... | reverse complement strand
GCCGGCATTGCGATCAGCATCGGCTGTGGCGCCCAGAGCCCAGACGCCGGGCCGGTTCATATCCACGAAACAATCGACTCGCTCCCCCGGTCCCATGAGAATAACGTCCACGGGTTGCGGATTGGGAACGGGATTGCCGTCGAGAGCAAAAACCTGAAATTTATGTCCGGTCAGGGCGATGCGGCGGTTGGAGGTGGGGCAGGCGTTCAGGAAGTGGAACAACAGCCGCTGGCCCTGCTTCACCTGAATGGGCGGACCGCCACCCATCAATTTGTCGTTCATGGAAACGACGCGGAAGACGGCTTCGTAACCATTCGCTCCGCGCGCCACGCGCTCGGGTTTCTCCGGCGTCGGCGCATTGGGATCTTCGTCCTCGTCGTCTTCGTCCTCATTAGCAAGGAAAGGCTCCCAGTCACGCAGGGCCAGGAAATGCTCCTGGTCGTATTTGCCGGGATCTTTTCCGGAGTCGATATAAAAGAATCCATATTGACCCGTGTAGGTCCCCCGATGCAGGTCGGAGCCGGCCATGGTGTGGGTGTGATACCAGCGGGAACCCGCGGGACCCGGTGTAAATTGATAACGGTGGCGGCCGTGCGGCGGAATCATCGGGGTGCCCTCTTCCTCGGCTCCGTCAACCTCGGAAGGGATGAGCTGCCCGTGCCAATGAACGAGTTCCGGCACGTCGGTCTCGTTGATGACGTCAATGGTGACCGGCTTGCCCTCGCGCACGCGGATCAGCGGACCCGGCGAGGTGCCGTTGTAGCCTGTCGTGCTGATCGAACGATAGGGCGCGAGTTCCACTAGGATCGGCTGGATTCTGAGGGTGAAATCCGCGGGCGTTTGCGGCCCGGCGGAATTCTGATTCTGCATTTGGGGCGTTTGTTGCGCGGGAAGCAATCTTCCCAAGCCCAAACCACCTGCGAGCGCGCCGCCCACCTTGATGAAATTGCGTCGGTCCATTTTCCCTCTCTTCCTCGCACCCATGGAAGTGACTGGAGAAAAGTATCGAGCCCGGAAACCTAATCCATCAGATCACCACGCGCATTATCCATACGCCAGGGTTTCTCGCTATCCAAGGTCTCTTTTACCGTCTGGAAGCCGTTGTTTGCCGCCAGCGCTTCCTCTCGATACTTGTCCAAGGCTACGAGCACCGACGTATCCTGCGCCGAAAATAAGATGACTCTTTCACTGTTTGAGTCATTGCTCATGGTAGGCCCAGGCTCGAGATCACGCCCTGTTCCCAATCGAAGCGCAAGTGGAGCGGGGGCAGCGCGGTCAAATTCTATATCAGGCATGCGGTGCTGGGCCATCCTAGAGAATTTTTGTACCGAGGGCGAATCCGTGGGAATGGCCACCGGGCTCAGCACGTCCACGTCGCCGTGCGGAAAGGGGTAGCGGCGGCTGGGTAGCTTATCCAGGGGTGAGGTCGCGGACGGTTTCGTTCTCGACCAGCCCCAGCCAGCATTCAAACAGGCAGACCGGCATAAGCGGTGCGATGGTGGGCCGCCTGTGAATTACCAGAAGCACCTCGATGAAGTGTCCGTTGGTCCCAACCTGCGCCATCAGAACAAGGCGCACGTGCGGCGTAAAACTTAAAGTAGAAGTTGAGAACCAGCCACCTCCACCCACCCTCTTTTTGTGTATGTATTGATTCCGCTAGACTTAGATGTGCGGACTCCGGATCTGCTGATTTCACGGAGAGTTGCGTTTCTACCTTGCGGGACCAAATGAAAACGATGAGTTTAGCTTTGGTGTGCTTTCTCGCGGCACGTGGCCGAAGCGAAAACGCACGGCACGCATGGGGAGCCGGAGGGGCCGACGGGAAGCCATCTGATATTCCAGGATTGCCAGGCGGGCAAGAGATCGCGGCAAAAGTGAGGACCTTTGAGCTCCGGCCAGCAAGCATGGGCAACCATAGTACAATTAGTAATATAAATCAACTATATTAACTACTTACTTCATTCGAACAATTAGGGAGATGGTGTTTATTCGAATGCCGCCGCTACGCTCGGAATGACAAATCAGAGACGGGAGATGTTCGAATAAGCCCTGGCAGGCGAGGTCAGCTATTCGCGGCGGCAGAAGCAATAGATGAATTGCTGGGTCTTGGCGAAGGGGGTCTGGTGCAATTCCTTCGCGCTCTCGACCAATCGGAATCGCGCACCGAATTCGTGGTGCAGGGATTCAGCGTCGTAACGCTCCACGTCGAGCCCGCTGCATCGGACAGGGCCTTCCGGGCCGAAGGCGGCCACGATTACATGGCCTCCGCGCTTTACCGACTGGGCTACCGTACGCACATATGCGGCTCGGTGCCGCGGGGAAGTGAGGAAGTGGAAGACGGCGCGATCGTGCCAGACGTCGTACGTATCCGGAGGCAGATCAGCGCGGGTGATATCGGCAGCGATCCAACGAACGAGCTCGGCTTGTTCCTTCAGCCGTTTCCTGGCGACGTCAATGGCAGTCGGGGAGATATCGAGGAGCGTGAGGTTCTGATAGCCTCGCCGCAAAAGGTCATCCACCAGCGTCGATTCCCCGCCGCCGACATCGATAATGGCGGCAGAGCGGCCGCCAGCAGCGCGTTCAATGAGCGACAGAGAAATTTCCAAATGGGGGCGATACCAACTGACGCGGTCGGGCGGCGTGGTGGCATAAACCTTATCCCAATGTTCCTTTCCGTGGGCGGGAGGCATAAGCGTTTTTTAACCCCGCTAAAGCCCGAGGAATCATGGTGCCGGAGAAAGGAGTCGAACCTTCACGGCCTTGCGGCCAGCGGATTTTGAGTCCGCCGCGTCTGCCATTCCGCCACTCCGGCGCGTTGCTGGTAAATCTAACTGATTAGGGAGTTTGCTTCAAGACAACCAACGGCGCCTGAAGATCACATGCCGCCAGGATGCCCTTCCTTCGTCAGGACAAGCCGGCGCTACGAAAAAGGCAAAAGCAGATCCCTCGTCCGCCCCAGGCGGACTGGTAATGACAGCGTGAAGGAGTTGCCGTCCAGACGCAGGGGAAAGGCCCCTGGGGCGGGACGACCCTTCGAAACTCAGGGCAAGCCTGAGGTACAAAGTCCCAGCCTAGCTGTCTTTTCGCCTAGCCCTGCCAGAAAACGATGAGGGATTCTTCGTCCGCCGATGAGGAAGGTCGGCCGCGAAAAACGCAGTCGACGGCGGACTCAGAATGACGACAAATCACGTTAGTGGCGCGTGTTGCCAAGACGCGAAGAAAAACCCTCACGTCTCCTGTCTTTTTAGGGGCGCGAAAAACGCGCTGGTGACTTTGTTAGCGCAGATCCCTCGTTGTTCGTCCGCATGAAGACATGCGGACGAACTTGCTCGGGATGACAATGATTTGGAGGCCGCGCCACTAAAGACATGACAGCGCAGCCATCTCGCGCAAAAGCGGCGGGGGCCACGTCGCCCTTGCGTTTCGTTCAGGCGACGCCGACTCCCAGAGCCGCAGATGTTTCAGGTTTCGTCTGGTTTGAGGTGGTGCGACCGATTTCGATACAGCCCTTGAATATGGCGCCGTCTTCGATACTGATGCGGGCGGTTTGAATATCGCCGATCACGGCACCATCCTTCTTGATGTCCACACGATCACGGGCATCCACGTTGCCGCTGACCTTGCCGTACACTGCGAGTTCGCGCGCCTTGACGCCTGCGGTTAAGTGACCACTCGCACCGACGGTCAGGCGGCCGCGGATGGAGACGGGACCGTCGACTTTGCCGTCAATCTGCAAATCTTCTTCGCCCGTGACGCTGCCCTTGATGGTGAGGCTCGCACCGATACGGGCCGAACTGACCGCTAAAGGCGTGGCCGGCCGGGCGTTGTCAAATTCAGGTTTGGATGGCTGCGTGTGCGATGGATCTTCGGTTGTCGTTTGCTTATTCCACATGCTACTTCCTCCTACCAGGGGAGGCCCCGGCTCTGTGCGATTGGGCGGAAGGCAGGGCATAGCCGCTTGAGGCAAAAGCAGCGCCAAACAGACCATGCGATCGTATTTTCTTGCGGGCATGTGAAGTTTGCAGGAGAAGACCACTTGTCAAGCGATGATTGGGCATTGACCAATACTTTCCCAATCGTTAGCGAGCCGTGGGGGAGCCAACACAGTGAATTTCATTCCCATGCCAGAAATTTTTTCAGCCTCACGAGGGCGATTTCCTTCTCCCGCGGACTCCCACGGAGGCCGTTTCCCCAAAAGCGGCTGAGCGGAATGGGAGACTGCCCGGCGAACGCCGCTGCGGGAGTTAACTTAGGCTCGGAGAAGCACCTTTTCAGGGCTTGCTTCGGGCCTTTGCCGCGACCGGCCGAGCGCGATCAAGAGATTTACGACCCAGGCGAGCGCGGCCATGAGGCCGATGACAACGCTCCCCAGAACAAACAGATGAAAGGCGCCTAGGCGACTCGCAAGCCTGGGGAACAGAATTTCCGCCACCGAATATGTCAGTACGAGGATCGTCCATGCAATGATCCCGGAAAGAAAACTCCGAGCCGGAGATCTCACGAACCGGCAAGCCGGCACTAACCCCAGTATGCCGAACGTTAGGGCCAGAGCGAGGTTACGCTCGAACGCGAATTGATTCATCTGCGGCACGCGGTTGGCTACCAGGAGCCAGACCACACCTATCCCGGAGAAGCACACTCCCAGAAAGATGCCCAAGCTAAATGCTGGATCCCAGGCGGAACCGCTGCGGACTGCGTAGACGGTCATTGAATCATCCTTGGCACGTCTTGAACTCAGGTTACAGGTGTGTGGAAAGGCTGCAATGGTACGAGGGGCCATGCCCCTTTGGACTGGCCTACCGCATAGGTGGGACCTTGAAACTATTTTCCGAAAGCCGACTTTTGGGTTGAGTCTCCCTAAAAGCAGCTGCTCAGGGCTTAGAAGCGGATGCTGGAAAGCATGTGGTCGAACGCAGGCTTGAGCTGGTCGAAATTGGACTCTGGCGCGACGAAGACGAAATAAATGGCTTTTCCGCCGCCGCGCGGCACGGCCACAAGCCAATCGCGTTCCTGCTGCGGCTTGCCGTCGGGAGTGGGCATTGGCGAAACAGTGGCGAGTTGAAGGCTGCCAGCGGGCATGGCGGCAACAGTGATCATTTCTATGTTCCCATTCTGCTTCATATTGCTGTCGCCGCTTTCGAGGCTCTGGGCGATGGCCGAGGTCAATTGTTGCGGGCTCGCGTCGGCCCCGCCGGGAAGCGTGACAGACTGGATGACCACACCATACGCCACGGCACCGCCGGAGGCGCCGGCACGCGGGGCGATGGTTGCTGAACTCTGTTGGCCGGGCATGACCTGCCAATTATCGGGGCGATCGATTTTGACTTCGTCGAGATCGGCGGTCTGGAATTTTCCGCTCGGCTGGGTTGCGGAGACAGGGGCAGATGGGACCATGGGTGTTCCGGCCGCGCTGCTGGCCCCAGCTGGAGCGCCGCGGAAGACAGCTCCGTTTTTGGAATTCTCCGCCTGCCAACGGCCATTCTTGGCGCCGGCGGCGATCTCCTGCGCAGTATAGGCATGGACGCTGCCGGCGTGCCCTCGCACGCTGGCGAATTGCGCGCTATCGGGCGCGAAATTTTCCGGCGGCCAGTCCTTGATTTCGTTCTTTACGGCTTCATCGCGATTGCCGGGGTTCGGGTGATCGCTCAGGAATTGCGGGCCGTTTTTGCTGGTACCGGCGAGCTTGCGGAAGAAGTCGGCGAGCGCCACGGGATTGTAGTGCGCTTTGTACAGGATGATCGCGCCGACGGCGTCGGCCTGCGATTCGTCGGCGCGCGAATACTTCAGCATTAACGTGCCGGCGCCGATCTGGATACCGGTCTGCGCCACGCCGCCCAAGCCGCCACCCAAACCTCCGGCGATGGCCCCGACGATATCGGCGATGCCTCCGACGACGGCGGATTTTTCCTGCTGCTTGGCGGAGTGCTGCATATAGACGTGGCCCATTTCGTGGGCCATGACGCCGGCGAGTTCCGCTTCGTTATCCACCGTGGTGATGGTGCCGACGTTCACAAACATGGGGCCGCCGGGGAGGGCGAAGGCGTTGACTTCTTTTTGTGCAACGACGTGGAACTGAAAGGGCCAGGAGCGGTCTTTGGGAATGACCGCGACGAGCTTCTTGCCGAGCGCCTGGATGTATTGCGTCTCCGGGCTGGAGTCGGGCAGAACGGGCATCTGCTGGTAGACCTGGGCCGCGGCCTGCAGGCCGAGCTTCTGCTGCTGCTGGCGAGACATGCGGACGCGTCCGGGGTCGGGAAGCTGCGGGGTATTGGCGACCGCGAAGGCAAGTGCGGCAGTGAGCCCGCACGCAACGTAGACCGGGACGCGGCTTGCGCGGAAGAATCGATTTGCGTTCATTTTGCTCTGACCTGCGCTTTCAGCCCGCGAGCAGGGCGCCGCCGGGCGGCTCTGCCACTCTGTAAGCTCTTACTATAATGATGCACGAGACCGCGGGCGCGATAGGTGCTGCGACTGTACGATTGAGGACACGCTTCCCTGCGATTCAGAGGCGGTGGGGTTCATTTTTGTTGTGAAGGGTGGCGGGGGTTTGTTAGTGTTTCGCGAGCGGCATTGGGAGCCGTCTTCGATGCACGTTTCATCCACACCAGCCGGGAAAGCCGGGATTACCGTGGCGCCGACGGGCGGCGCGCTGGGCGCGGAGATTCGCCATGCGGATTTGCGCGCGATTGATGATGGGGATTTTGCCTTAATCCGAGGAGCCTGGCACGACCACCTCGTGGCCATATTTCGGGGGCAAGAGCTGAGTGATGAGGCGCTCATCGCGTTCAGCAGGAGATTCGGCGAGTTGGACTGGGCGCCGGTGCAGGAGACGGGACGACGGTTTGTCGAGGGGCATCCGGAAATTTACGTGGTTTCGAACGTCGTGGAGAACGGGGTGCCGATCGGCAGCCTGGGCGCGGGCGAGGCGACGTGGCACACGGACATGTCCTATCTGGAGATACCGCCGAAGGCCAGCATGCTTTATGCGCTGGAGGTGCCGCCCGCCGGGGGCGACACCTACTTCAATAATATGTATGCGGCGTATGAATCGCTGCCGGAACAGCTCAAGCGCCGGATCGAAGGGCTATCCCTGAAGCATGACGGCACCTACAACAGCGGAGGTTATCTGCGGCAGGGCGTGAGGGCGGTGGATGATCCGAAGACTTCCCCCGGCGTTTACCATCCGCTGGTGTGTACGCATCCCGAGACGCGACGGCGCGCGCTGTATCTGGGGAGGCGGCGCAACGCTTATATCGGCGGATTGGAGCTGGCGGAATCGGAAGCGCTGCTCGATGAATTGTGGTCTCATGCCACACGCCCGGAACTGGCCTGGGGGCACAAATGGCGCGTGGGGGATTTGGTGCTTTGGGACAACCGCTGCACGATGCACCGGCGGGATTCGTTCGACGCGGCGTCGCGGCGGGTGATGCATCGAACGCAAATCCGGGACGAAGTCGCGCCAAGAGCTTAAACCGAGCATCCCATTCACACTCAGGAAACAGCAACGGCGAAGGCGGGCTTGCGTTCACGCACGATGAGCGCACCGCGAATGGTGCTGGCGCTGCTGTGCCTGCTCTACCTGGTTCTGTTCGTGGTGCGCGTGGCGATTTCCGGCGTGGCGCCCCTGATCAAGAGCGACCTGCGTCTGAGCAACACGGAACTGGGACTGGTCTTCTCCGCATTTGCGATCCCCTACGCGATTTTTCAGCTCGTCGGAGGGTGGATTGGCGATCGGTGGGGGGCGCGCACCGTGCTTTGCGTTTCGTGCGGCGTGGTAGCCGCGGCGACGGCGTTGACCGGCGCGGTCAATGGCTTTGCCGCGCTTTTTGCGGTTCGGCTGGCGCTCGGTTTCGGCGAGGGCGCCACTTTTCCGACGGCGACCCGGGCGATGGCCAGCTGGGTGCCGGAAAGGCGCTGGGGATTCGCGCAGGGAGTCACGCATTCTTTTTCGCGCGTCGGAAATGCGCTGGCGCCTCCGCTGATTGCCTGGATGGCGGTGCTGCTGACGTGGCGAGGCTCGTTTGCGATTTTGGGCCTGGCGAGCTCAGCTTGGGTTCTGCTGTGGGGCTGGTTCTTTCGAAATGATCCGCGCGAGCATCCGGCGATCACGGCGGCGGATTTAGCCGAGTTGCCCGCGCAAAGCGCGCGAAAGCGTCCGGTGATACCGTGGCTGCGGCTGGGCCGGCGGATCCTGCCGGTCACGGCGGTGGATTTTTGCTACGGCTGGGTGCTGTGGCTTTTTTTGAGCTGGATTCCCGGCTTCTTCTTCGAAAATTATCATCTCAATCTGCAATCGTCGGCCATGTATTCGGCAGGCGTGCTCTCGGCAGGGATTATCGGGGACACGGTCGGCGGCGTAATCAGCGACAGGCTGCTGCACAAGACGCGGAGTCTGGTGGTGGCGCGGCGTTCGGTGATCATGGCGGGTTTTCTGGGGGCATTCGTTTTCATGATGCCGGTGATTCTGGTGCACAATCTGGGGCTGGCGGCGGTGTCGCTTTCGCTGGCTTTCTTTTTTGCGGAACTGATCGTGGCACCGATCTGGTCGGTGCCCATGGATATCGCGCCGCGATACGCTGGGACCGCGAGCGGCATGATGAACTTCGGGTTCGCCATCGCGGGAATCATATCGCCATCGGTCTTTGGGTATCTGGTGGATCACACCGGGAGCTGGGTGGTTCCGTTTGCCGTGTCGGTGCTGCTGTTGATCTTAGGGGCGGTACTGGCGGCCCGGCTGCGGCCGGACATTCCGTTTGAAGGCCCAATGGAGATGAGCGCTCCGACGGAACCCTAGTGGCCGTGCGATGAGATGGAAATGATCAGCCTGGGCGCAAAGCTGGACTCATTGCTGCGGGAACTCGAAACGCAAGGACAGCGAAATGACGCAGTGGAAAAAGACCGGAAGAAGAAATTTCTCAACCTGGAGCGGCCCACGGCGGAGTTGATTTACCTGCTTCTGCAAGTCTCCCGGCGGGAACACGTCCTGGAAATCGGCACCTCGAACGGGTACAGCACCATCTGGATTGCCGCGGCACTGCAAGCCGCGGACGGCGCGACGTTGACCAGCATCGAGATTTTGCCGGAGAAAGCGGCAATGGCGCGCAGGAACCTGGCGCGCGCCGGGCTCGCGAGCCGAGTGGAATTGGTTGAGGGCCATGCGACCGACGTGGCCCCCGGCTTGCGGGGACCCTTTGACTGCATTTTCTTCGACGCAGACCGGGTCAGCGCCCCGTCACAATTGAAGCTTCTGCTGCCGAAGCTAAGCGAAGACGTACTGCTGTTGGCTGATAATGCGCTTTCTCATCCGGAAGAGATTTCGGCCTACAAAACTTTCGTCGAACAATTGCCGGGTTTTGTTTGCACCTTGACGCCGGTGGGCAAGGGATTACACCTGGCCTGGCGGCGCCGCTGACGAAACGTAAAGCTTATTGCGCGGGTTGAGGCTGTGCCGTGGCAGTCTTCGGCTGGCCTTGGGCGGCCGCCGACCCGATCTCCTCCAGCTTCTTTTTGATCTCGGGAGCCAGCGGCCCTTTGGGAGCCTGCTTCAAGTAGGCCTGCATCTGCGCCGTCGCATTAGGGTAATCCTGCTTTTGCAAGAAGATATCGGCGAGCAAAGCGTGCCACTGCGGGAAACCGGGACCCGGTCCGCCGGCGGCCTGGCGCGCGATCTTCTCTGCGGCGTCCAAGCGATTCAACCTGAAGTCAGCAAAAGCGAGGAAGTAGTTGGCAATTTCAATGCTCGGGTTCAGCTCGAGCGCTTTTCCGGTGGTTTCGACGACGTTTTCGTATTCCTGATTCCGCAGCTGCAGGTTGGCCAAGTTCACATAGGGCGGAATGTACTTGGGGTCAGCGGCAATGGCCTTGGCGTAGGCTTGACGCGATTTTTCGGTTTCCTGATTCGCGGCATAGATCCCGCCCAGTTCGGTCCAGGCGGCGGCGTAGTTATCGTATTCGGCGACGGCCTTTTCTAGATGCTCGGCCGCCGACTTCAATTTGTTGTTGCGGGCGTCCTTGTCGCCTCGCTCGAATTCCTTGCGGGCATTTGCGGGAACCAGCATGGAGGTGACGCTGATGGCGGAGCCCTGCACTCCAGCAATGCGCGTGAGGCGCAGCGTGCCGACGTCCATGGTGGAGAGTTCCGGAGGGCCGCTGAGAATATGGGAAGCGGGCAGATAGCCGTCCACGGTCACGCGCAGTTCGCATCCGGTCAAATTGCCGAAACCGCCTAACCTGCCGAAGGTGGACGAAGAACCCATGCCGCCGCCCATGCCGGCCATGCCGACTGGCGTTTGATCGGCGGCGCTGAGGTTCGCATTGCTCTGAGGGCCGGCACCCAGCACGAATTGGAAATATCCTTTCAGGTCGGTCTGGATTACCTGGAGGACGTTTGCGCCGCAAGTGAGGGTTACGGAGACAGGTTCCGGGGCAGGTTGGTTCGTGTCGTTCATGATGACACGGCCATCAACGTAAAACGGCGTCTGGATCTGACCTCCCGTCTGACCCATGGGGTTTTGCCCCGGCGCGTTCGGAGCCGTGCCCGTGGTGGGAGAGGAGGGGCGGGATGACGTTCCCCCACCGGATTTCTGGGCCCAGGAAGGCGCCACAGCCAGAACAAGGGGCAGTCCAACCACAAGAGAAAAAGCAACAAACCGCTTCGAACAGAGCTTCGAGGAGAGGTTCATGATTCGCCTCACCAGAGAGACTTCACATCGCATTCCAGCATACGCCGTGGGACAAACATAAGATATAAGATTCTGCCTTCGGGGCGTGCTGCGGCAGGTGGGGGGTCCTGAGACAAACGACCCCAGGGCGTGACCACCTTCCGGATCTTGAGGCTGCCCCTACAACGAGCGCAATGCACTGGGAACAGGATCCTAACGGAGCAAAGGCCGGCTCTTTGAGCGGCGCCCCATGGTCAAGGCGATCGGCTCGCTACAGCGCCGGGTTCTGGAGCCTTGTGGTGACGCAGTTCCAAGGCGCGTTCAACGACAATGCACTGAAATTTCTGGTGATTTATCTGGTGGTGGAGATGGGCCTGCCCGTCAGGGAGCGGGACTGGCTAGTAATGGTGGTGGGCGCGCTTTTTGCCGTGCCGTTTATCTTGTTCTCGATGACGGGCGGATTTCTGGCAGACCGCTTCAGCAAACGCAGTGTGACGATCGGGACGAAATGGATGGAGCTCGGCGTGATGGTTTTTGCCGTAGTCGCGCTGGCGCGAGGGAATCTGGGAATGGAAGCCGCGAGCGTATTTCTGCTGAGCTCGCAGGCGGCCATTTTCGGGCCGTCCAAATATGGATTGCTGCCGGAGTTACTGCCGGAAAAAGATCTCTCCTGGGGCAATGGAGTCGTGGAATTGGGGACGTTTCTGGCGGCGATTTCAGCGACGGTGGCCGCGGGCTTTCTTGCCTATTATTTTCGGGGAGCGCAGGATCGTTCGGGCGCGCTGCTGCTGGTCTGTACGCTCGGGGGCCTGGCAGCGAGCTTGGGGATTTCGCGCGTGGCGGCGGCAAATCGGGCACGGCGATTCCACTGGAATCCGCTCGGCGATCTGGGCGAGCAAATCAAGCTGATCCGCAACGACCGCGTGCTGTGCTGGGCGGTGTTGGGCAACCTTTATTTGTGGTTTCTGGCCGCGCTCCTGCAATTCACGATTGTGATCTACGGGCACGATATTCTTCGAAT
>Ga0079221_10000423_pt1 | contig 11683 bp, 11 predicted proteins | sample GAAS200_FD_75069 | JGI IMG/M metagenome (GOLD analysis project Ga0079221, IMG submission 75069) | Agricultural soil microbial communities from Georgia to study Nitrogen management - GA AS200 | ecosystem: Environmental > Terrestrial > Soil > Agricultural land | place: USA: Georgia | collected... | reverse complement strand
TCCTCACGCGTGGCCATGTGATGCACGAGCGTCGGTCGCGTCAAAAATATCGACCCTTTCTGGGAGAGCAGGATGGGATCGAACGGCGGCACAGCCCCGCTGGATGCGCCAAAAAGAGCCAGATAACCCCGCGGCCGCAGCAAATTCAAATCTTTGTCGAACGTGGTTTTCCCCACCCCGTCATAGATGACGTGCACGCCTTTTCCGTCGGTCAGGCGTTTGGTTTCCGCCTCAAAATCCTGCCGCGTGTAAACGATCACGTCGTCCGCGCCCGCCTCGCGCGCCAGCTTTGCTTTCTCGTCCGTCCCCACCGTGGCGATCACGCGCGCGCCGATCTGCTTCGCCATTTGCACCAGAAGCAATCCCACGCCGCCCGCCGCGGCATGAATCAGCGCGATCTCGCCCTTCTTCAGCGGATAGGTGCTGCGCACCAGATAATGCGCCGTCATGCCCTGCAAAAGCGCCGCCGCGCCTTGCTGGTCGCTGATCTCTTTAGGAAGCCGCACGCCGCGATCCGCGGGGATCGCCGCATATTCCGCATAGGCCCCGAGAACTCCGGTGTAGCCCACCCGGTCGCCCGCCTTCCAGCCCTTCACGTCGCCGCCCACCGCGTGCACCGTGCCGGCGGCTTCCTGTCCGTCGATAAACGGCAGCGCCGCAGGATAGCGTCCTTCGCGAAAGTAAACGTCAATGAAGTTGACGCCGATCGCCGAAATCTTCACCAGCAGTTCGTTGCCCTTCGGCTGCGGAAGGGGAACATCCACCAGCGTGAGAACTTCCGCGCCGCCATGCCGCGGCACCTGAATCGCTTTCATGTCGTCAGCAGTCTCCTCATTGACTGGCGCACACGATCGTCCGCATTTGCGCCAGCCGCAATTCTTTTTGGCGCGCTAATATACACTGGGAAATCGGTTTAGCACCACTTTCGGGAGAAAGTCGGCAAAACATGGGCAAACTCGATAACAAATTCGCACTGATCACCGGCGGCAATAGCGGCATCGGCCTGGCCTCCGCGCGCCTGTTCGTTAACGAAGGCGCGCGTGTCGCCATCACCGGCCGCAATGAAGACACCTTGCGCCGCGCCGCCGAATCGCTCGGGCCCGCCGCCCTCGCCATTCGCGCCGACGTCACCGACGCCGCCGATCGCGAGCGCACGTTCGCGGAAGTCAAGCAGCGCTTCGGCGCGCTCGATATCGTTTTCGCGAACGCGGGCTATTCGGCGGCCACGCCGCTCGGCCAAACCGAAATCGCCGCATTCGAGAAGCAGGTCCAGCTTAACTTCATCTCCGTCTTTTTCACCGTGCAGGGCGCGCTGTCGCTCCTGCGCGACGGCGCAGCCATCGTGCTGATCAGCTCGCTCACCAGCAAAATCGGCGCGCCCGGAACGTCCGCTTACGCCGGCAGCAAAGCCGCCGTGCGCACCATGGCCAAATCCATGGCCGCCGAGCTCAGCCCGCGCGGCATTCGCGTCAATGTCGTCACCCCCGGCTACACGCGCACCCCGCTCTGGGAACGCACCCGCACTCCGCAGCAGATCGCCGCGGTAAATGCGTTGCTGCCGAAAATCGTGCCCCTTGAACGCTGGGCTGAAGCCGAAGAGGTCGCTCGCGCCGTGCTCTTTCTCGCTTCCAGCGACTCCTCCTATATTCAAGGCGAAGAGATTGTGATTGACGGCGGCACCAGCAATCTCCCCGCCGGCACGCGCGCCTTCCGCGGCTAGCCGCGGCGCCATGCGGCGGAAAGCGCAGCCGCGATACAATGGCGAATGGGAAGGGTCGGAGGCGGAAATGCACGCCGCGGCGATCATCGTCACCATTCTGGCAGCGCTACTCTTCTCCTATCTCTACATCATTCGGCCCTGGCATCTGCATTGGGGCGCCACGCATCTGGACCGCATCGCCGTCCTTCCCGGCGACGCGCTCTCGCCTTACGCTTCCGCCGTGGTCACTCACGCCGTCAATATCGACGCGCCCGCCGAAGCCGTCTGGCGCTGGATGGTGCAGATCGGCCAGGACCGCGGCGGCTTCTACAGCTACAGCTTCCTCGAAAATCTCGTTGGCTGCGACATGCACAACGTCTCTCGCATCGTCCCCGAATGGCAACAGCGTGCCATCGGCGATACGGTGTGGTTCGGCTCGCCCCGGCGCTTCGGCGGCCGCGCGCGCATGATCGCGGCCCTGGTCGAACCGATGCGCGCCCTGGTTCTCGCCACGCCCGGCGATTGGGAGTTGATCCGCACCGGCAAGGAAGGTCTGGACACGACGTGGGCGTTCGTTCTGCAGCGCAAAGGCGTGAACACGACCCGCCTGATCGCGCGGCTGCGTTCCGCGGCCAACGTTTCGCTGTGGCAGCGCGTCATCAACTTCATTTTCTGGGAGCCGGCGCATTTCGTGATGGAGCGCAAGATGCTCCTCACCGTCAAGAAGCTCGCCGAAGCCAGCCCGCAGGTGACGCTCAGCGCCGCTTAGTGGCACAGGCATTCTGCCGTGGTGAATTTCCGTAGTGCGACTTCGTACACAGCCGGGAAAGGCTGTGCCGCACGGTCTTTCTCGGCGGGCTGGGCGGCCCGCCGTCTCTCCGCATCGCGGCCCGTATTCGTGTAGTCTAATTCTTAAATCAGGGCGCCAAGCGTCCGGAGCTCGTGGCAGGCGGCGCGCAAATCGCCCGAGTCGAAAGGCGGTCACATGAATGCTGACGGCGTTTACGTAGCCATCTGGGAATTCACGGCCAAGCTCCAAGCGCGGGCCGAATTCGAGAATTTCTACGGACCCGATGGCGAATGGGTGCAGCTCTTCCGCCGCAGCAAATCCTTCCTGCGCACCGAACTCTTCCGCGACCGCAACGTCGAGAATCATTACCTCACCATGGACTACTTCGCCTCCAAGGCCGGCTATGACGATTTCCTGCACGAATTCCGGCAGGAGTACGAGGCGCTCGACCGCCGCTGCGACGGCGTGGTCCAGAGCGAGCGCGAAGTGGGCGCCTTCCTCGCCCTGGGCGGCTCGGCCATCCGCGCCGGGGCATAAGGTCGCCGCCAAGCCTGTCATCCTGAGGAGTCCAGCTTTGCGGACGACGAAGGATCTCTCCGGTAAAAGCCGCTCGCAGCTTTGGCAGCTGAAGCCTAAAGTAAAAGTTGAGATGTACGAGCCCACCCCCTCCTCTATTCTTACGTAAGTGTTCATTTCAAACGGTGTTAAGTGCTGCAAGCTGGAAGTGCTGATTGCGCGGGAGTTGCCTTTGCGGGTGGTGTATCCGAGCTGCACGCACCGCCGCGCCTGCAGCGAGCGCCGTTGTAGCCCAGGGCGCGCCGGGTGTGGCGGCCCTGGGGACGTTTCGTAGCCGCGGGCAGCCCGGCAGGTTTCATGGTCGGTGCCAGGCGAGATTCGCTGGGCCGCCTCGGGCCGAGGGGTTGGCAACGGCAAATTCGGCGCGCGGTATTTGTTCGAAGAGGTTGGTTGGGTTCGGGCCGGGAGGTTTGGGGGCTAAAAATTTTTGCGCAGGCCGCCGTCAAAACTTTCTAACGCTCGCATCTCTGCGAGCGTTACACCTATTGTACCGCGAAGGTCAAACTACACTGGCTTCAAGGTCCAATCAGGCGTTTCGCAGGAGCTTCTTCCGGGCAAGGCCGCCCAATCCGAGGAGCCCGGAGCCGAGCATGAACAATGTAGAGGGTTCCGGAGTCGGCCGCAAAAAGCCGCGGATTTCCCCGCCGGGAAACACGTTTGTATGGATATTCAGGTAAGTCGTCCCGTTTAGGAATCCGCCGGCCAAAGCGGCCTCCGCCGCACTGAGTGTGCCTCCGTGCGCCGAAACGAAGGACGGGTTGAAACTCGATGCCTGAGTCAGGTCGAGGGTATTGTCGTAGGTCCCGCTGGTGACCCCAAGCGGGAAGCCGGCAAAAGTCGGGACCGTAGTGGCAACGCCGGCAGTGCCTGTGAAGGGCGTCGCCGTGCAGCAATGAATGTGCGAGGCGGTGGTGGTCCCGGTCAGGCCGGAAAAGTTGACTTGGACGTGCAAAGTCTCCGCCGACGTATCGTAGGTAACCAGGGCAAATCCAGTGCCGGGCGAAGTATTCGATGGGGACTCATTCGGTCCGGAGAGCGACGCGCTCAATATGATCGTGTCTGCCCGGCCGGAAACGGCGGCCACAAACAAGAAAGCCAGAAACATAAGGAGCCGGGTTGCGATTCCGCCCAGTCTCATTTTTCCGGCCGCGAATGGGGAAAGCCATTTGGCCTCAGGTGAGCGTTTCATTGGTTTTTCTCCTTAGATTCCGGCCGGCGACGAGTCTCGGGCCATGAAAAAGCGCACCTCTTAGAGGACGTGCTCACCGAGAGGGTTGCGCTGGCGTCTAAGAACGCAAAGTCATCCGCATGCAGGTTGAAACCACCAATAGAGCCAATTAGGCAGATCCCCAGCGAGCGAAGCGCCAGCACCTGCAGGAGCCCAGCAGAATAGACCTGGCTGACGGATAGAAATGGCCGTCTTGCTCCTTGGTCTTCAATTGTCCAATCCTCCTCAGGTACTAGGGGGCCCCGCAGATTTTCAGAGTTCCCCCTGAGTATCGAGCAGTTTCCTTACCAGTTTTGCATTGTTGAGACAAAGGGGATTACGACTTGCTGGTGGAAAGGCATTGCGGCGCAACACCCAGGGATTGCTCGGAATGTGCAACAACGTTTCCTGCGGCGCCTTTTCGAGGCTAGCTACCGAGGTGGTGGGCTAAATCGATAGCGCTGGTGGAGACGACGTCGAAGTCGCCTGGCTGGGCCTTGGCGGGCGTGCCGGCGGCGCCGCCGCCGAATTCGTTGGGACGATAGATGAATCCGGTGCGCAGGCCGCCACTGCGCGCGGCCTGCAGATCCTGCGTGTGGGCCGCGACCATCATCACTTCTTCCGGCTTGAGATCGAGATAGTACGCGGCGGAGAGATACACTTCGCGGTCGGGCTTGTAGTGCTTGGCGAGTTCGGCGCCGAGGATGGCGTCCCAGGGCAAGCCGCCGAATTTGGCGAGGTTGGTCATGAGCGCGATATTGCCGTTGGAAAGCGGCGCGATGATGAATTTTTTCTTCAGGCGCGTGAGCCCTTCGACGGTATCCGGCCAGGGCTTGAGCCGCCGCCAGACGTAGGTCCAGTGGACTTTTTCCTCTTCGCTGAGCCCGCCGATGTTGTACTGCTTCAGCAAGTCTTCAAGGATCATGCGGTGCAGATCGTCCAGGCGCGTCCAGGGAATTTCGCCTTTGCGAACTTTGTCCATGGCGGGGCGGTAGCCGAGCCGCCAGCGATCGGCAAACTGCGCCCAATCAATCTGCAAGCCCTTCGCTTTGCCCCAGACCTGGCCTTCGGCGATCACGGAGCCGCGCCAGTCCACCAGCGTGCCAAAGGTGTCGAAGACCAGCGCCTTCACTTTTTTCAGTTCCGGCGTCAAGTCTGGCGCCGATTCGCGGTTTGGTCTTTGTGCTCCGCGCGCCGCTTCTTCCGCGAACGCGGGGCGCAGGCCGGGAATCGAGATGGCCGCGGCGCCGGCGGTGGCGCTGGCGAGGAATTGGCGACGATTTGGTTTGGAGTTCATGGGGCGATTCCCTCCCGAAGGTTTCCCGTGGAGTTCGTGCCGGCCCGTTCGGATGGGCGGAGTTATACACCTTCGGCGTGAGGACGTAAACGGTGCTGGCCGCACGGGGCCGGCAAAAACAATCACGCCCGGATGAATGGACCGTCAGAAGACACGAGAGCGAAAACCCCAGGTTTCAAACGACGAAACCTGGGGCAGCCGCTCACGTCTTCAACTCCAGAATCTCGCGCACCCGGGCGCGCGCGGTGATTTCCCGCGGGGTTCTTCCGCGCTGCTCGAGCCATTTGTGGAAGGCGCGAAAGTCCACGGCGTGCTCCACCGGAGTATCTCTCGCCAAAACGCGAATTGTGAAGTTCTGATCGATGCTCTCCGCCCAACTGGACTGCCGGATGGCGCGCAGCCCGAGCGCGACCGCTTCATAGAGGCTGGCGGCGGTGACTTCCGCGCTGTGTTCGATACCTTCGCGATCCCGGATGGTCACGCGGCAGGAGCGGGCAGACATAGCGGGAGCTTAGCACTTTCGCCTTATATTCGCTAGGACCGGGGGCCGCGCTCGGGCCGCGGGCGGGGGTCAGGTGAGGCTAGGCGTTGCCGGCGGCGGCTTCGCGCTCGGCGGCCAGCGTTTTCAACATGGAGAGCAGGCTCGAGCCCGCGTCGGTCTTGGTGAGACAGCCGCGCGCGCCGGCCTTCAGCGCCTCGCGCAGGATCTGTTCGGATTCATCCACGGTGAAAATCAGCACGTCGGTGCCGGGATGCGACTTCAAGATGGAGCGCGTGGCCTGCAAGCCGTCTATGCCGGGCAGCCGCAGGTCCATGATGACGATATCGGGACTGGATTTATCCGCTTCGCGAATGGCTTCTTCGCCGGTCGCGGCCTCGCCGCAGATTTCGAACCCCTCCACACCTTGCAGGAGGCTGGTGAGGCCCTGGCGCACGATTTCGTGGTCGTCCACCAGCAGCAGGCGCGCCTTGGTCTTGGCGGCGCTTTCCGCGATTTTGGGCCGCGCGGCGATGGGAACCGTGGCGCACACCGTCGTTCCTGTCGCGGTGACCGCGATCTCCAGCTTGCCGCCGAGTTCGTGCACCCGTTCCCGCATGCCCTTGATGCCGAATCCTTCTTCGAAGCCGCTGGCCGGGTCCTTGCTCCGAGCTCCTTTTCCTTGATCGGCGACCTCGAGCGTGAGCGCATCGTCCTTGATCTGCACGCGCACCAGGGCCGTGCGGCTATTGGCGTGCCGATGGATATTCCCCAGGGATTCCTGCACGATGCGGAAAAGCGAAATCTCCATGTCCTCGGGTAGGCGGCCCAGATCGGCGGGCGCTTCGAGATGCGTGCTAATGCCGGTGTGCTGCGAAAATCCGTCCAGGAACCACTGCAGGGCCGCCGCCAATCCGACTTCCGTGAGCAACGGTGGATGGAGGAGATAAGACATGGTGCGAATCTCGCTGCTGCAACGGCGGGCCAAAGTTTTGGCTTCCTGCAAAGCGGCACGGCTCTTTTCGCTCAGAACGCCGGCTTCGCGCTCGAGAATGGCCAGATTCATCAGCACGCTGCTCATCACCGGCCCGGTTATATCGTGCAACTCGCGTGAAATTCTGCGGCGCTCTTCGTCCTGCAGGCGCATCAGTTTGGCGGAAAGCTCGCGCTGCGCTTGGTCGGCGTGCAGGCGGTCGGTGGCGTCGCGCGTGATCTTGGCGAAGCCGATCAGCGCGTCCCGATGATCGCGCAGCGGCGTGATCACCACGTCGGCCCAGAAGCGGTTGCCGTTTTTGCGCAGCCGCCAGCCCTGTTCCTCATAGGTCCCCTCGCGCGCGGCTGTTTCCAGTTCGCGCCCCGGCTTGCCGGCGCGCACATCCTCTTCCGGATAGAAGCAGGAGAAATGCTTGCCGATGATTTCCGCCGCGCGGTAGCCCTTCATGCGCTCGGCGCCGTGATTCCAACTGGTGATCCTGCCCTGCGGGTCGAGCATGAAGATGGCATAGTCCTTCACCGCATCCACGAGCAGCCGGAAGTGTTGCTCGACGTTGAAGCTGGGTTTGGGACTTTCGGGCTGGAGGGGGTCGTCCTTAGGATCCGCTCGAGGCGGTTTCTCGTCTATGAACAATCATCCATCTCCACCTCCTGGAACCCGGGCCGTCACGGAGGCTGGCTGGGATTAGTTTAGAGCGCTTTACGGCAAAACCGCGCGTAGCGTATTCAATTCTGCCGCTTCGCAGCCATCAGGGAAATCCTGTACGCGCGAGGCCCCTTGGCGGCTCCGTTGCGAATACTCGGTGCCCGGGTAATGGTACGGCGCTAAACTCGAAAACCCTCTAAATCGTTGGGATTAGGCTCGTCCGCGTTGCCGCCGGGCAGGAGGTGTACAAATTCGATGCGCCAGGGTTTGCGCGACACGTGGACGCGAACCACGGTGACCGGCAGATGGAAGCGGCGCGGGCCGGCGCTTCCCGGATTCACGTAAAGCACGCCGTCTTGTTCCTGGCGCGACGGCTTGTGCGAATGGCCGCTTACCACCATGGCCATCTGCGCCGCCTGCGGGTTCAGGTCCAATTGCTTGACGTCGTGCAGCACATAAATAAGGCCTAAGCCGGCCTGCGCCACGGCCGTCTCGGGAAGCTCCGCCGCCCAACGGCCTGTATCAATATTTCCCCTAACGGCCACGACAGGCGCCAAACGCCGCAGTTCCTCGAGGATTTTGGGATCGCCCACGTCCCCGGCGTGGATGATCAGGTCCGAGCCCTCCAGCGCCCGCAGGGCTTGCGGCCGGAGCAGCCCGTGAGTATCCGATATGAGACCGATGATTCGCATTCGCAGCATTAGGGTTGGGGGCGTCGGGCACGACCTTTTGCGGGGCGACCCCGAGATTTACCTTCTGTTCAATTTTGTACAGACGTGCCGCAAGCCTTTCAGCAAACTACGTTTTCGCCTGCGGCGAATGGCCAGCGAAGGGTCTTCCGACCTCGCGCTCGCGGCGACAACTCCACTTCTGGATTGCCCGGTGAAAACTCGAGAAGTGCAAACGGTCCGTACCGGCAACGCCTTCCTCGCGCGCTTGTCCACGAAGAAGGTCGTGAAATATCGCCCGGACGAGGTGATCTTTTCGCAGGGCGCTCCCTGCAACGAAGTGCACTACATAGAAGAAGGTTTGGTCAAGCTCACTACGGTTTCCAATCGTGGGCGTGGCGCAGTACTGGGAATGCTGGGCCATGGCGACTTCCTCGGAGGCGAATGCCTCAGCGGCGAAAGCCACCATCAGTCGTCCGCCATCGCGCTTGTTCCCTGCTCGATCGCGGCGATCAAACGCCGAACCATGCTGCGCCTGATCGAGCAGGATCGAACTGTGGCCGCGCATCTGATCGAGTTTTTGCTGCAACGCAATCGCCGCATCGAGGAGGATTTGATCGATCGCGTCTTCAATTCCAGCGAGAAACGCCTGGCCCGTACCCTGCTCTTGCTCAGCGAACACGGCCGCCGCACCGAAAGCCCGTATATTCTCGAGCGCATCAGCCAGGATACGCTGGCGGACATGGTGGGCACGACGCGTTCGCGCGTCAACTTCTTCATGAACAAATTTCGCAAGTTGGGTTTCATCCGCTACAACGGCGGGCTGAAAGTTTATAGTTCACTGCAAAGCCTGCTGCAGGATTGAGTGCCGGCTCAGTTGGTTGTACGTAGATTTGTGCCTTAAATTCTGTAGCTTTTTTCGCCACTCCCCCGCGCGAACCCACAGGTAAGTGAAGGAATCGCGCCATTTAAACATTCGTTGCGAGGGCGCCGCGGCGCAAGCGCCACATCATAAGAGATTTGCGGCTACCCTTCCGAATTCCCGCCGCCTACAGAGATCAAACCCGCCGCCTACGGTGCCCATGAAGTTCGAAATCGCGCCCGCGACAATCCCTAGATTCAGGGGAAAACAAGGCCAATCCATTCGCGACGAACGCCGACGAAGCAGCGGCAAGGTTGTTTCACCGGCAATCCCCTTCGCCGCAGAGAAGGTAGCGCATATGGGAACAATGACCCAAACAGGGCAGGTCAGCCCGCCGCAGCGGGAAGACCTGTTACCGATTCTAAAGCGGGCCGGGAAGCTCACCACCTATCCGGCCGGCGCGCGCATCTGCTCGCAGGGCGATCTGTGCGGGGGCCTGCATTATATTCACGACGGATTAGTGAAGCTCAGCACGGTTTCCAGACGGGGCCGCTCGGCCATCCTGTCCTTTCTCTGGCAGGGCGACTTCTTCGGCGAATCCTGCCTGGCCGGCAGGGAGCGCCGCCAATTTTCCGCGGAAGCGGTCACTCGCGCCTCAGTGATTTTCATCAAGACGCGCGCCATGAAGCGGCTGATCGAAGAAGAACCGGCCGTGGCGGCGCAATTCGTGAAGCATCTGCTGGAACGCAACCGTCGCATCGAAGACGATTTGCTGGGCCGCATCTTCGACTCCAGCGAACAGCGCCTGGCCCGCGCTCTGCTCTGGCTGTGGCAGCGCAGCCGGCAGGGCCAGGCTCCCTCGATCCTGGAAAAAATCGATCAGGATACTTTGGCCGCCATTGTGGGAACGACGCGGCCGCGCGTGAACTTCTTCATGAATAAATTCCGCAAGATGGGCTGGATCCACTACGCGGAGGGGCCCGGCCTGATCGTCAACCCTTCGCTCGAGACCTTCCTGCGCAACGACCCGCCGGAAGCAAGCTGAAACGAGCCGCTGGGCTTGCGTGGCGGCCGGATCACACTGGAATGCCGGCGCGCACGGTCGTGCCGCTCGGCGAGGACTCCACGGCGAGAGTTCCGCCGAACTCGGCCAGACGCTCGCGCATGCCCGCGAGCCCCACGCCCGAAGCCATTCCGGCCTCGAAATTTTCGAGCACGGCGGCAGGCATGCCCCGTCCGTTGTCTTGAATGGTCATTACCACTTCGTGATTCTGGCGCACCAGCCACACGTCTTCAGCGGTGGCCTGGGCGTGCCGGTGCACGTTGGTAAGACTTTCCTGCAAAACGCGGAAGAACATCAACTCGGTTTCCTTGGAGGGCAATTTCAGGTCGTCCGGGAAATTCGCCCTGGTTTCGATTCCGCTGCGCCGCGCAAACTGCTGCAAATAATTCCGCGCCGCCGCGACGAAGCCGACCACGTCGAGCAGGGGCGGATGCAGCAACTGCGAAAGCGTGCGCACTTCCTGCGAGGTGCGTCCCAATAGTTCGCGGCTTTCCGCGAGCACCGGGTCGGAGGCGGGCACGCGGGCGGCCAATTGTTCGAGGCTCATCTGCAATGCGCCCAGACTTTGCCCGACGCTGTCGTGCAATTCCCGGCCAATTCGTCTTCTTTCCACGTCCTGCAGGCCGATGATGCGCGAACTCAGAGCGCGGTAGGAATCCGCGCTCTCGCGAATGTGTTGCGTGGCGATGCGGCTGGAGCGCACGTCTTCGCGCAGCAGGTGCATGTTGGTAAAGAGAAGCAGCAGGCAAGCTCCCACCGCAAAGGCCAGCACCGCTATATTGCGGTGGAACTGGCGGTCCCAGACCGCCTGCCTTACGCCTAAAAGCTGGGTTTCTTGCGTATCCATGTCGCTGATGATGCGGCTGATGCGCTCTTCGATCTGTACTCCGGAGGCGGCGGGCGGCGCCGCGCCGCGCTCTCGCTGGCCCGCTCGCGCGCGAGAGGCTGCCGTGCTGCCGGCCGTCTGAACGTGTTCCTCCACGAGCGGCACGAGCTGCTCCAGCCGTTCCTGCTGCGCGGGATTGTCTACGGTCAGCGTCTTCAGGCCGGCGACTGATTGGCGCAGCGCCTCGGCTGCGGATCGAAAGCGAGCGTCGCTTTCTTCGCTCGGCACGGCTCCGGTGTCGTTCAGGTATTCATGAAAGCGAGCGCGATTGAGTTGCAGGCCGGCCAATTCCGACTTCACTTTGTAGGTGTGATCCAAGTCCTCGCGGCTTGCAGCCATTCCGCGCATGGTGGCATAGCCCGTGCTGGCGATGATCAGCACCAGGGCCGTGCCGATATAGGGGAAAAGCTTGCGAAAGCGGGTCCCGGGATTGGTTAATCCAATGCGTATAGCTGGCGCAGAGGAAGCAACCTCCGCCAGAGAGGCCCCGAACGGCGTCCTTGTCATTGACGTCGCCT
>Ga0079221_10000422_pt1 | contig 11690 bp, 13 predicted proteins | sample GAAS200_FD_75069 | JGI IMG/M metagenome (GOLD analysis project Ga0079221, IMG submission 75069) | Agricultural soil microbial communities from Georgia to study Nitrogen management - GA AS200 | ecosystem: Environmental > Terrestrial > Soil > Agricultural land | place: USA: Georgia | collected... | reverse complement strand
CTGTGAGCGCTACCGCCGTGAGCGCCGCCGACGCGACAAAAAACGCCAGCGCACAGATCACCGTCATCAATCACGTGCTGGTTTCGGTGCAGCCTGCCAGTGTCACGCTGGCGCCGTTGGCCGTGCAGGGTTTTCAAGCCTCAGTCTTGGGAACGACTAACCAAAACGTGATTTGGCAAGTGCAGGGTACTGCCTGTTCGACAGCCGGCGCTTGCGGAACCGTCAGCGCCAACGGAATTTTCACGGCACCTGCCTCCCCTCCCTCGCCAAACGCAATTCAAGTGGTAGCTATCAGCGCTGACGACACAACTCAATCGGGCGCGGCCATTGTGACGATTTCGGGCGGCCCGAACATCCTCTCTCTTCATCCTTCCAGCGTTTATGCAGGCGCGGCGCAGGGATTCACTCTGCGTGTGGACGGAAGCGGCTTTGCCGCCTCAAGCCCCGGGCCGGGCTCGGCGTTGCTCATCGCCGGTAGGGCGAGGGCCACGACGTGCGTGTCGGCGCAAGAGTGCACTGCGCCCGTGTCAGCGGCGGACGTTGCGATTGCGGGGAACGTCTCCGTGCAGGTCCTAAACCCAAACGGCGCGGCATCGGCCTCCGTCGTGCTGATAGTTGTTACTCCAAATCCATCCGACGAAATCATTGCGCTGACAAGTTCGTTGCCTGCCGCAGCAGGCAAAGACATCGTTGTCGTGGACCCAACGACGGCGGGCACCTCTTCACTGGGCAACGACCTGGACCTCAACATAGCCGCGCTCGGGGCGTTTTCAACCGCCACCAATTCCTGCTCGCTAGGCGGCAATCCGATTCCGTTACAGAGATCGGCAAGCGGCGCGGCGACCACCGACATTTGTCTTTTCTCGCAAGGCGGATTTGACACCAGCATGACCTACACCGTGAGCGGCCCCGGCGATGTCACAGTGATTTCCAAGCAGCCCGCGGGCCTCGGCATCATCCATCTGACACTGCAAATTGCCGCAACCGCCGCCCCCGGTGCGCGAACGCTTTTCATACAAACCACAAATCTGGACAAGACCGCGGCAAGCGGCGCGCTGGAGGTGCGTTGAAATGAGTTATGTCGAGCGGCGAAGATTTCTATGGATTTTGTTATTGGTGACGTTGACGTTGCTTGCAGTTGTGGCCAACGCGACAACGCTCGCGCGCATGCGTTTCGAAGAACTCGCGCAGCAAGCCACTGCCGTGGCGCGTTTACGTTGCCTGAGCACACAAAGCTTCTGGCACAATGGCGAAATTTGGACGGACACGCAGTTCGAAGTTGTCGAACAGCCAAAAGGCGCACTGCCAGCCACGATAATCGTGCGAACTCTAGGCGGCACGCTCGGCCCCTTGCATTCTCGCGTCGAAGAAACACCAATTTTTCACCCCGGCGAGGAAGTGTACCTGTTTCTCTGGGGGCATGAAGGAGAACCGCTGCGCGTGCTTGGGTGGTCGCAGGGAACGTTTCGCATTGCGCTGGACAGTAGGGGTGGGATCGCAACCGTCACGCAAGATTCTGCTGCCGTTCCGCTTTTTGATCCACAGACGCGCCGATTCGTGCACGAGGGGATTCACAGACTACCGGTTTCTGTTTTTCAAATGAAATTGAGAAAAGCACTCCAAGGGGATTCACGTTGATGACAGACAGCACAACGATGTATTCAAGAAGGCAATTCCTCGCGTCCACTCTTGCTCTGCTTTGTTGCATTTGGGGGGCGCCCGTAGCGCAAGCCTATTCTTTCAACATGATCGTCCCAGACGTGCGGCAGCCCGTAGCGATTTCCGGGGGCTCGGCGTGCCCCGTACGCGCGCATCAACTGACAGCGGCAGGAAGCATCGCCGTCCAATGGAGCACTGCGCTGAACGCCAATCCCGTAACCATCCTGACGCAGAACCAAACTGCCAGCGGACGCCTCACCGAAATCGAGCAAACCATAAGCCAATCCCTCGCGGTGTGGACCGGCGTAGGCGGCACCCTCTTGCTGCCAGGAACATTCACGCCCTTGACTCGAACAACCACGCAGAACGCGTGCGGCGCAGACGGCCTCAACTCCATCTGCTTCGAACAAGTGGATATGGCGTTCACTCCCGGCGTGCTGGCCTTCACGCGCGTCGTCACTGCAGACATCACGGGCATCCAAATCGGCAACAGCGCCATTTCCACGGAACTAGGCCAGATTCTCGATGCGGACATTTACTTTAGCCCAGGTGACCCCAACACTACGTTTGCGACGCCCCAGGCGCTTCCTGCGTCTCCGAAGGCCTATGATCTCGAATCCGTCCTTACCCACGAACTCGGCCACTTCCTCGGCTTCAGTCACTCGGCCGTATGGAGCGCGATGATGTTTCCATTCGCTCCCGAGCCCGGAACCATCAGTGGCACGCGCCCAACGGCACAGCAACCCGATGCTCCGCTCGGTGACGATGACCGTACTGGCCTGCGCGTTTTGTACCCCGATCCTGCGGACGCGCTGCACCAAGGTTCCATCGGTGGCAGAATCATTCCTGCCAACCCGCTCGCGCTTCCCGCCTTCCCGCCAGGAGTGACGGGAGTTTTCGCCCCGCAAGTTGTCGCCTTGGACAATTCGACGGGCGCAGTGATTGGCGGAACGCTGGGAGGCTGGAGTTGCGTCGCACCAGGCCCGGCGCAATTTGACGGTACCTACCAGATTGCCGGATTGCCAGTCGGCGGCAGCTACACGGTTTACGCCGAGGCGCTCAACGGCGCTGCGAATTCCGCACAATTTAATAACGCGCTCACTTCCCTTTGCCGCAACGCGATGACCGATGCCGGATGGCCACCGTTACAGGCCTGCATCGTTCCGGCGGTAGACATTAGCTTCACGACGCGAACGCGGCCCGGACCGTAACAAATTCTTTTGTGGGGACTCTCAAGCCAGCTTGGTCTTGCGTCACGCAGGCGTAAGCCAGCCTCCGCCAAACAACAATCCAGGTCCGAGCGACGCAAGAAAGATGGGCTTGCGACGATCAGCTTTATTTCTTACTTCGCTTTGCAGAACCGCATGCAACGCGGCCCCGCACATCGAGGACCCCAGGTTACCTGATGTGCGGCAAATCGGAGGAAAAGCGTCAGACGAAACGCCACACTGCTTCGCGAGAAGCGTCAACAGCCTAGGATTCGGCTGATGTGTAGCAAAGCCTCCGACCGAAGCGCGCGGAATCCCGCTGCGCGTCTCCACGGCGGTGATCACCTTCTCCAGGCGCGTGATCGCTGCCCGCGAAAGCGCTTCGCCGTCAAACTGAACATCGAGCCCGCCGCAGATTCGTGCAGCAACCTGAATCGCCGCCGCGTATTGTCCCGCGCATCCAAAAAGAAGTTCGCCAAGCCGGTAGCTGGAGCCCGCCGATGCCTCCCCTTGCCGGCGCAACAAAAATGCGCTGGCGCCGTCGCCGAAGAGCCCGCCGAACTCTCCTGCCACACGTTCAGGCGTCAACACGCGGCTATGGACGTCCGCTGTGACCACGGCAACGCTTCGTGCAGCGCCCGAACCAATCAACGACTGAGCGACCGCAAGCACGTTGGGCAACCCGAGGCACGCCCCGCCAACGTCCATCGCGCCGCAGTTTTCTCGCACCAGCAACCGGGAGTGCAGTTTCGCAGCAAGCGCCGGATAGTCGTGGTGCGTCTCGCTCGTGGCGATAATCCAATCCAATTCCTGTGCTCCGCACGAGGCGGCACGCAGTGCCTCCTCCGCAGCCTTTGCTCCCAGCGTTAGTTCGCTTTCGCCTTCTCCAGCGTACGCGAGCGACTCGATCCCCGCGCGTTTGCGCAGCTTGCCAACGGGCATGCCGAACGCTCGATCCACTTCTTCGGACGGCACCACTCGCGAGCCATGGACAGAAGAGGAGCCAGTTAGAAGTGCGGCGGATGAAGACACATTTTCCGCTGCTCCTTTTTTCGTTTCCCTCGAAGGCAAAGACCCTTTGTTCGGACTTCGCAGCGCCGCCAGTATCGACGCGATACTAGCGGGCTGCTCATTGAGATCTGACCCGAGATCCGAAAAGCCGCTTGCCGTTTCGACGGCACGAAGAAAGCTTACCCACGCCATCGAATCCAGAGCCCCTGTTTCAATCAAATCTTCTGTGTCGCTCGGGAGTGGCACGGAGGGACCCGCTTCGCTACGAAAGCAAGTCTCAACAATGCGTCTGAAGGAGTCTTCTCCTTTGGACGAGCGAATAGCGCGCCGTGCCATCAAAACTCCTCGAGCCATTCCGTATGGGGCAATGGAAAAAGTGTGTCCAGCATGAGCCAGCAAACATCCCGATAGGGCCTGGTGAGACCGATCCGGACAAAATGGTGCGGACAATTCATGATCTTGCAGTGAAACTGAGAATTCAAGAAACGTTCGAACCTCGCTGCCTGATTCGCTCCCCGATTCTTTGCCAGTGCAGCATCCACGAAGTCGAGCCAATCGCGGTCAACAACGGGAAGGTCTCTCAATAACTCGCCCGACGAGAGCACAAGAATGGCGCGCAACTCCTTGCCGCAAAGCTCCAACCGCAAGTTCTGCGTGTGGCAGCCGCAGATCGACCGACGAGCTTCGGCCGGAAGAGCGTAAGCGCCGCTGCCGCGTTTGTTCTCGTAAACAGAGCATTCGAACAGGCTCTGCAGGGAATCTCCGCATTCCGCCTTGCGCAGATAGGCGACCGTGTCAGATTCCCCAATCGTGGCGGACCTCCGGAATTCCCGCGTCAAAGCCCTATCCTCCACGTGCGGCGGTGCGCCGCAAATCGGAGCAAGCGAGCAATCTAGAACTTCCCCGCGTTGATAAGGAAAATGCAGCCATCCGTTCACCCATGTAGGGACGGGGCGGATCGATTGAACCTTTTCTTTATTGCGCCGCAGTCCGATGACGCAAAAAGCGGGCCCCATCCGTGTGATCTCGGTAATCAACAGATTGGTCATGGGACAAGCGCTGTTTTCTTGCGGCGGGGACTAGCTTTCCCATTCTGTTCCGAAACAAGGTGGCGAACTTCCACTTCGTCACCGCTGGCTCGCCAGTGTGCGGCAAGAAGATCCGCCACGAGCCGCCTATGGCATTTTTCCGGCCCAGGCTCCGAACACAACAGCGCCACTTTGGCGGCCCAGGAAGCTGTGTCCACTTTCTGCGGCACGCCGCGCTTCTTCATCTCTTCCAAAAAAGCGCCTTCATAGGCGGGCCAGTCCTTGCCTTTGCGATAACTTTTCAGCAGCTCCGGGGGCGGAGCAAGAAGCGGCTCGTGCGCGTACTCAATCTTCTCGACCGCGCGCAGAAAAAACGAAAGGTCCGGATGCTTGGCAAAACCGGAGAGCTGCCCGCCGCGATTCTGCCGCACATCAATTAATTGCTCGACGCCGGCGCCCCGCAGAAGAGCAAAAAACTCCTCCGCTGTTTTGCCCGCGAAGCCGATGGTGCAAAGAAGCCGCTGCATCTTGCTCAAAACTCTTCCGCCTGCTCGGGATTCATGCGGAAGGCGTGTTCCTCAGCCTGCCGCCGGAGCGCATCTTCAAGAGCGGAACTGCGCTCCGTAACAAAAAGAGAATCGCTCGTAAACGCGGTCAGATCATTCAGCGCCAAAAGACGGTCTTCCGCCTCGCGCTGTGATTCCAAAACGCCCCCTCGCCGGATGTGAACCGGTGTCACACCGCGTTCGAGCAACTCGGGACAGATCATCAGAAACCGGTGACAGTGCAGGGGATCTTCCTCGGCGCACATCAAGGCGAGTTCCTGCCCCCGCGAAAGTTCCACAACGCGCTCCACTTCGGCCGCAAAATCGCGCGCCTTTCGGCGTAGAAAATAGTCTACTAAGCCGTTTGCTTGATAAACACGAGGATCGGCGGGCCTTCCCCCCAGGGATTCTCCGAGGAATTCATAACGGAATCCGGCGTCTCGCAGGTTCACTTCCAGACCTTCGCGGTTGAATTGCGGGAAGCGAGAGCTGGCCGGCCGGCTCCGCACGTCGCACACGGTCTGCACTCCGTGTCTCGATAGCGTGGAGAGGAACTCCTCCAATTCCAGATTCGAGTGGCCGATGGTGAAGACTGTTTGTGTCGCAGCTTGTGAAGAAGTCATGGGAGGATCGCCAGAAAAGGCTCTTGGCCATTCTGCCCAAACATGCAAAATGCGGCAAGCGTAGGAATACTTGGCAGCGTGTGTCTACCTGGACTGTGAACTAAGCCAACTTGGCTCCTCCGGCGATCTGCCGCTGCACCTGCTCCCGGAATTCCAGCGGATGATAAATTTTTTCGAACGTTTCGGGAGTTCCGCCCGTGCCGCGGACAATCACTGTGCCATATCCAAGTAGCCTGCCCAACGCAGGCTCATCCACCGCGACACTTTCAATCCTTGACAACAGAATCTCCACGGTCCGCCGCTCCGCAATGCCCGTTTTCACGATGACTCTCTTGCTCGTTACCGCCATTTCCGTCGCTTTGCGCCGCAACAGGCCCCCAAGAAATAGAGCTCCGCCGACAAGAAGAAACGCCAGCGCAACCACGTAAATCACTCCGGGAACCGATGCCCCCTTTTTCTTCGTGGCCAGCGAGGCCCACAAAATCGGAATCGCAATCGCCAGCAGCGTCAGTAGGATTCCAATGACCGCATGTCCCAGCATGACAATCCAATGCAGCTTGGTCTCGTATTGCACGGACTCCCCGGGAATCAGGTGCTTTTCGACGTAGCTCAAGGACGCTCCTCGAGAGGGCTGGCGCCGCTTCTTGGACGAACGGCTACGCCAAATTATAACCGCGCTGCCCACTCCAACGATGGCCGCTTAATGTCTCGTCTCGATGTAAAAGTAAACGGGCGGAAACTTGGTAGCGCTAACGGGAATCGAACCCGTATTTCGGCCTTGAAAGGGCCGCGTGCTAACCGTTGCACCATAGCGCCACGCTTTGCGAGGTGTGTATCTTATCTAGAATAAGAGAAATCTTAGCTGCGAACAAGCACCCTTCAAGATACAATCTGCGAATTTCGATTTTCAAATTTCTTAATTTTCGAGTCTCGCTCTTAGCTCTGGCGGTCCTGATATTCCTCGTGCCAGGCCATCTGGATGGCTTCGAGTTTCGCTTCGTTGGACGCCGCCGGATCGCCACTGAATCCGGTCAGCTCCGTAATCCATTTGTGCATGTCCGTGAAGCGCACCGTCAGCGGGTCCGTGTCCGGATATTGGTCTGCCAGAGCAATCGCGATATCTTCAAAATTGTCCCAGCCAAACGTTGACGGCATTTTCGATCCTTAGTGATCCATTTCTTTCGCGTAATTCTTGTTCCACTCAGGAATCTCCACGACGATGTCGGTCGTGCCATCGGGAACCGTCTGGCATCCAAGGCGCGACTTCGGTGTAATCCCCGGCGCTTCGTCGAGCTCATCGTACTCGGCATCGGTGGCTTCGTTGCAGGACTCGAGCCCCTGATGCACGACTACGTGGCACGTGGAGCAGGCACACACGCCACCGCACGCATGGTCCAATCCCAATTTAAAACCTTCGGAAATATCCAGAATGCTGCCCGGCAGGCCGCTGTGGCCGTACGGGATTTTCTCCGGATCGACTTCAACCGTCTTGCCGCTGGGAAGAAACGTCACCTTGTATTTCTTCGTGGCGGGTTTGTATTTGACTTCTTCGATGTATGGATTTGTTCCGCCCATAATGCCCCCAAATTTCCGTGTCCCACTACATCCCTAGAAGCAAACCTCAAACTTCGGCGAGCTTCCGGCCTTCGAGAGCCGATGATACCGCGCCGCTCATCAACAGTTCCGCAAGATGCTCGGTCGCGTGATTCAGTTCGTCGATGCGCTTGCGAATGAGCTTGTAGTCGCTGCCCGCAACAGATTCTTTCAGCGACCCAACGCTCGCTTCGATTCTCGCGCGTTCTTCCGCGGTCAAGCTTTGCGCCTGCGAATTTGTCAGCGCCTTGGCTGTCGCCGTCAGAATCGACTCTGCTTCCGTGCGCGCTTCGATGACCTGGCGCTCCGCGAAGTCCTGCTCGGCATATTCGATCGATTCTTCGAGCATGCGCTCGATTTCCGTATCGCTGATGCCGTAGCTCGGCTGCACTTCAATCGAATGTTGCTCGTCCGTTCGCAAATCTTTTGCCCCGACCTGCAGGATGCCATTGGCATCGATCAGGAATTTCACTTCGATGCGCGGCAAGCCTGCCGGAGCCGGAGGCACTTTCAGCGCAAAACGAGCCAGCGAGCGGCAATCCTTTGCCAGTTCGCGCTCACCTTGCAAAACGTGAATGTCAATTCCCGTCTGATTGTCCACGCCCGTGGTGTAAAGTTCCTGGGCGCTCGCTGGGATCGTCGAGTTGCGCGGAATGATCTTCGCCACCGCGCCGCCGTAAGTCTCGATTCCCAGCGAAAGCGGCGTCACGTCCAGCAGCAGCATATTTTTCACGCCGCGGTCTAGAATATTTGCCTGCACCGCCGCGCCTAGCGCCACGACTTCGTCGGGATTCAACTCCGTATGCGGTTTGCGGTCGAAATATTCCTGCGCAGTCCGCCGAATTAGCGGCGTACGCGTCGCTCCGCCAACCAGAACAACTTCATCCATATCACTCGGCTTGAGTTGCGCATCCGCCAGCGCCTGCTTCACGGGGCCCACGGTGCGATTCACAACGGGCTTAATCAGCGCCTCCAGGGCGCCGCGCGTAAACTCGTGCGTGAAGACTTCTCCGTTGGGCAAGGCAAACCGCAGCGTGGCGGTCTCCGTTTCTGACAACTGATGCTTCAAGTTGATTAGCGCCTTCCGAAGTTCCTGCGCGAGTTCGCCGTGCGGCGAAAAATCAATCTCATCGTGCTGAAGAATCAGTTCGTGGACAAACGCTTGAAGCAAATTGTCGATGTCATCGCCGCCTAAGTGCGTATCTCCGTTCGTCGAAAGTACTTGATAAATGTCGCCTTCGCTGGTGGAAATAAGCTTCAAGACAGAAATGTCGAATGTACCTCCGCCGAGGTCGTAAACCGCTACGCGCCCGCGCTGCTTTTCATGCAATCCGTAAGCCAGCGCAGCGGCTGTGGGCTCGTTGACCAAGCGCAAAACTTCAAGTCCCGCGATTTTGCCCGCGTCTTTCGTGGCTTGCCGCTGGGCGTCGTTGAAATACGCAGGCACGGTGATGACGGCTCGGTCCACGGCTTCGCCGAAGAACGACTCGGCCCAGTTTTTCAATTCGCGCAGAATGAATGCGGAAATTTCCGGCGGGGTAAAAACCTTGTCCCCGAGCCGCACGCGAATCACATTCTTGCTAGCGGCGTCCACGCGAAACGGAAAGAGTTTTAATTCGTGCTGGATGTCAGCAGGCCCGCGTCCCATTAGCCGCTTCACCGAATAAATGGTCCGTTCCGGCTGCGTCAGAAGCCGCCGCTTGGCGGGCTCCCCCACGATGATGCTGCCGTCAGCGTCGATACTCACCACTGAAGGACATAGAGTGGATCCATAAGGACCAGGGATACACTTCGGCTCGCCAGTCTGCGCGTCCGCGTACGCGACCAGACTGTTTGTTGTCCCCAGATCGATTCCGACAATCCTTCCCATCCCTAAATCAAACCTCCGCTAATTCCTTGGCGACATTCGTAACTAGATTCCGAATGTACGAGCGACGATTCAGCAACTCATTCAACCGCGCCATGATTTTCTTTCGCGTTGCCGAATCTCCTGTGAGTGCAGTGTCCCATTCGTGCGCGGCTACCTGAAGTTCTCCATCCACCTCGTGTAGCTTCTCTTGAAAATTCTTCTCGGCAGCCTCGAGGCGCGTTTTTCGCTCCGTCAGGTTCTCGCCCGAGGCTTTTGCCTCCCGCAATTCATCCAAGGATTCGTTTAGCTCGAAAACTTCTTCCAACAATTCCGGAGGCGCCTGCTGCTTCTTCTCGCCTTCTTTGCGCTGGCCCTCGATCGCCAGCAAGTATTCGACGCGCGCGATGGGATCGCGCAGCGTGCGGTACGCGTCGTTCAGCTCCGAGCTGCGCTTGAGGGAAAGCTCGCGTTCCTCTTCGCTTGCATTCACGAAGTTGTCTGGATGCAGTTTCCAGCTCATTTGCAGGAATCTCTGTTCCAGCGCATTCATTTCAATCCACAAGTTGCGCGGCATCTCGAACAAAGTGAAGTAATCAATTCCTTGCGGCAACTGCAGCAGCTTGCCGCAGCTTGAGCAGAAGTGTGTGCCCAGCGTGCGTTCGTGGCAGTTCCAGCAAACGAGTGGAGCATTTGTGATTTGGACTGAGTCGCTCATTTCTTAACAGCGTCGCCTTGCTTCTCCATTTCGCTTCTTAGCTCATCGAAAGCACCGGCAGGCACCTTATGCCCCGCGTTGAGGTGGGCTTCCAAGTGCCGGATCATAGCGCTTCGAGTGGGGGTCCTCGTCTCCAACGCGTGACCGAGCTGGCACCTCAAGCAAACCACGCTGCCTGCCTCTTCATAAACGTACACATCAGAGCTTCGGCTGAACCGCGCGTATGCCATATCTGACCTGACAAAGAGCACTGAGGCACAAAAAAAGTGGCTGGCGAGCGCGGCTGCCAACCACTTTTGGAATTCGCTTGGCGCTTCCCCCCGCCTCGAACATGACAAAAGCTGAAGAGCACAGGCAAGAGTGCCTGTGCACTCAAGCCGTAAAAGAGCTGCCGCAGCCGCAGTTGCGCGCCGCGTTGGGATTCTGAAAAACAAACCCCTGGCGCATCAGCGTCTCTTCGTACTCCAGCGTCGTGCCGTTCAGGTACAGAAAACTTTTCGGGTCTACGAAGATGCGCGCCCCAAACTCCTCAAAAATCTTGTCGCGGTCGCGCGGCTGGGTGTCCAGGCGCATGGCGTAGGACAGTCCGGAACAGCCGCCCCCCTGCACGCCCACGCGGAGCCCGCCAACCTCGGGAGACACACCTTCTTTTTCGAGCAGCATGCGAATCTGCTTCGCGGCGCGCTCCGTCAGGTGAATCTTCGCGATATTCGGACTTACAACTTCCGTCGCCATAGTCATGTGCCCCTACTGCGGAGGCGCACTTAGTGCGAGGCCTTTTCGGTGATCGGCACTTCGACGCCGTGCTTTTTCTTCCAGTCGCCGATGGCGGCCTTGATGGCGTCTTCCGCGAGCACGGAACAGTGAATCTTCACCGGCGGGAGCGAGAGCTCGCGCACGATGTCCGTGTTCTTGATCGAAAGCGCCTCATCGACCGTCTTGCCCTTCACCCATTCCGTGGCGAGCGAGGAGCTGGCGATGGCCGACCCGCAGCCGAAGGTCTTGAACTTGGCTTCTTCAATGACCTGCGTCTCCGGATTGATCTTCATCTGCAGCTTCATCACGTCGCCGCACTCCGGCGCGCCGACAAGGCCCGTCCCGACGTTGGGATCTTCCTTCGGGAGGCTGCCGACGTTGCGGGGATTGTTGTAGTGATCCACTACTTTGTCGCTGTATGCCATTACCCGTTGCTCCTTGCCAGATTTTCGACACTTTCAAAGTTCGCGCTCTTCACAGCCTTTTCCGAAAGCGAAACGTTCGGCACGGAAGCTGAACGGCCCGCGGTAAGCTGGCGAAGAGCGTCCTTGATGTACTCCGCTCCGAGCCCGAGCATCTTCAAGAAAGCGCGCACCTGCTGAAGTTCACGGAAAGAGCGCTCTCCCCCGGTCTCCTCCTCCGAGTCGTAAGGCACGAAGCTCACGCGGAACGCGGCGCCAGTGCCCCCGATGGAACGGTGAAT
>Ga0079221_10000421_pt1 | contig 11695 bp, 11 predicted proteins | sample GAAS200_FD_75069 | JGI IMG/M metagenome (GOLD analysis project Ga0079221, IMG submission 75069) | Agricultural soil microbial communities from Georgia to study Nitrogen management - GA AS200 | ecosystem: Environmental > Terrestrial > Soil > Agricultural land | place: USA: Georgia | collected... | reverse complement strand
TTGTTGCGGAGAGGAGTATTGAAAACGCGGCAGCGAAATTTCGGCCTTCACGATGTGCGCCACGTTGAACCCCGGATTCACCGCAGTCAGGCTGGCGAAACTCCGCAGAAACAATCCGGCGCCGGCGATCAGGATCACCGCCAGCGCCATTTCGCTTGCGGCCAGCAACCGCCGCGCACGATGGCCGCGGCCTCCCTGGCCCGAACGCGCCGCCCCTTCTTTCAAGTTTGCTTCCACATCGGATTCCGCGGCGAGCAGCGCAGGCGCGAGTCCGAATCCCATGCAAGCCGCCGCGGAAAGCAGCAAAGCGAACGCGAGCACCCAACCGTCCAGACTCACGCTTTGCATTTGCGAAAGTTGCGACGGCAGCAAGGGAATCAGCGCGCGAATGCTCCAGTAGCCGGCAAGAATTCCGGCAACGCCGCCAAGCACGCCGAGCAACGCGCTCTCCGTGAGGAGCTGGCGCACGATGCGTCCGCGCTCCGCGCCGAGAGCTTGCCGCAGCGCCATTTCCCTGCCGCGCGAAGTCGCCCGCGCCAGCAGCAGATTGGCGATATTGGCGCACGCGATCAGCAGCACCAGTCCGACCGCGCCCAGAAGAATCAGCAGCGGAGTCCGCGCGTTGCCGGCAATTTCTCGCTGCAGGGAATTCAGGTGAACGGTCCAGCCGGTGTCTTCGGCGGGAAACATCTTGGCCAAATTGGCGCTCACCAAATCCATATCCGCTTGCGCCTGCGCGCGAGAAACGCCGGCCTTCACGCGCCCGATCACCGGCAACCAGTGCCCGCCGGGCCGCTCGAGCCATCCGCTGAAAAGAGGATCCTGCGCGAGCGGAATCCAGATGTCCTGAGTCTCATTGAAAAAGGGCGAGCGGAAACCCGCCGGCATAATTCCGACGACAGTGAAGGGACGCTGATCCAAAGTGATCGCGTGGCCGACAATCTCCGGATCGGAACCGAATCTGCCGCGCCACAGGTTCTCGCTGATGATCACCACCGGCGCCGCGCCTTTTTTGTTTTCCTCTGCAGTGAAGAAGCGCCCTGCAATCGGCTTGACGCCAAGCAGCGGAAAGTAATCCGAAGTCACCACGACGGTGTCGAGTTCCGCGGGCTCGCCATTTCCCGTGAAGGTGAGATCGTGCCGCTGTGCGGCGGCAATGAAACTGAACGTGCGGTTCTGTTTTTGCCACTCGGCGAAATCCACGTACGAGCTGCCGGTTTGCTTGACTCCCTTCTCCGGATTGGTCTCGAACATCGAGACCAATTGATCGGGATGCGGATAAGGCAAAGGCCGCAGCAAAACCGAATAGACCACGCTGAAGATGGCGGTGTTGGCGCCGATGCCGAGGGCTAGAGTGAGGACGGCTACAGCGGTGAAGCCGGGGGATTTGCGCAGCATGCGAAGAGCAAAACGCAAATCCTGCAAAAGCGAATCAAAGAAAGCCAGGCCGCGCGCTTCGCGGCATTCCTCCTTGAAATTTTCGACACCGCCGAATTCGATGCGCGCGCGGCGAAGCGCCTCTTCGCGATTCGTGCCGTTGCGCATCAGGTCGTTGGCGCGCGCTTCAATGTGCGCCTCAATCTCCGCCGTCATTTCGCGTTCACCCTGCGAACGCAGAAAGATGCCGCGCAACCAGGAAGCGAGGCGCGCGCGGAATCTCATACTTCCTCCGGTTTGGAGTCAAGAATCCCGGCGATGACGCCGGCCATGGTGTTCCATTTCTCGACTTCGGATTGCAGGCGGCGCTTGCCCGCTGCGGTGAGGCGGTAATATTTCGCTTTGCGCTTGTTTTCGGATTCGCCCCATTCGCTTTCGATCCACCCTTGGTGCTCGAGGCGATACAGCGCGGGGTACAAGGAGCCCTGCTGAATCTCGAGCCGTTCTTTTGAGATTTGCTGGATGCGCAGCAGCACGCCGTAGCCGTGAAGCGGGCCGAGAGAGACGGCTTTGAGGATGAGCATATCCAGGGTGCCTTGCAGCAGGTCCAGTTGGTCCATGCGACTCTCCTAGATAGCCTAGGAATGTAGGCAGATTCTCCTAGACTGTCAAGGAGAAAGTGCTGGAGGCTCCGCGGAAGGAGTGTCCAATGAGAAGGATGTCCGGGTTGAGCCCAACTGAAGCTTTGGGAAGTATCCTCAAGCTTAGGCGATGTGCTATAAACGGACCCGCCGTGGAACCGATGCGGAAACCGAGTGATGCCGTAGAGTCCACGGGGAACGCTGCTGAACGCGATCCGTCGCCGGGCCAGGCGCGCGGCGACCAGGACTTAGGCAGAGCCGCGGCAGGCTTGCCCGGAGAGGATGCTTCGCGGTATTGTCCGGTGTGCTCGCACCGGCTGGAATCCAAACGCTGCAAGCTGGTGTGCACGGTGTGCGGCTACTACATGTCCTGCGCGGACTACTATTAAGCCGTTGCCATCCATAGGAATTTGATATGCTCTGTGGCTCCGGCCCGGGTTGCCGCCGGACCCGCTTTCTGACGAGGAGGAAACGACTGTGGCTTTGAAAATGACTACCCGAGAAGTGGACGGCGTGACGGTGGTCGCGCTGGACGGCCGGATCATATTGGGCGAAGAGAGCAACGCGCTTCGGGAAAAAGTGAAAGGCTTGCTGGCCGAGGGCCGCAAGAAAATCGTTTTGAATATGGACAACATCACGTTCATCGACAGCGCGGGCTTGGGAACGCTGGTAGCCGCGCACCATTCGGCAAAATCGCAGGGAGCATCGCTGCGGCTCTGCCACCTGGGAACGAAGTTCCAGGAAGTTCTGCAGATCACCAAACTGCTGACGGTATTCGAAGTCTTCAACACGGAAGCGGAAGCCGTGGCGAGTTTTTCCAAGTAGGGCGGTTTTTTGCGGCGACCGATTACCCTTCCAGGACGGCGTCCGCTTCGATTTCCACCAGCATTTCCGGAGAAATCAGGCGGCTGACCTGCACCATGCTGGTGGCGGGCCGGATGTTGCCGAAAAATTCGCCGTGGGCGCGGCCGATTTTCTCCCATTCAGAAATATTGGTGACGTACATCCGTGTGCGGACGACGTTCGCCAGCGAAGCTCCCGCTTTCGCCAAAGCGGCTTCGATGTTGCGAATCGTCTGGACGGTTTGCGCGTAAGCGTCGCCGGCTCCGACGATATTTCCGTCCGGTCCGGTCGCGGTTGTGCCGGAAACGGATACGACGTTGCCGATGCGCACGGCGCGCGAGTAGCCGACAATCGGCTCCCACGGCGTACCGCTCGAGATGTTTTGCCTGGGCATGGTGCCTCCTTACGCCAGGGCTTCCCTGCCTGAGAACCGGCGAACCGCGAAAGCTGTTGCAGTTCGCGGCGCGAAAAAGCGTCCCTGTGCCTTCGCATGATAGACTGAGAAATTATGGCACAGCATGCGGCTCGTCCTTCGATGCTGTCCGCCGAGATGAGAACCGAGCGATATGCGCTGTAACAATATTCTGGAAGCGATCGGCCGAACGCCGCTGGTGCGGCTGAACCGCATCAACCAGGGATTGAAGCCGCAGATTTATGTGAAGGCGGATTACATCAATCCGGGCGGTTCGGTGAAGGACCGCATCGGCGTGACGATGATCGACGAAGCGGAAAAACGCGGACTGCTGAAACCGGGCGGAACCATCATCGAGGGCACTTCGGGCAACACGGGAATGGGACTGGCGTTGGTGGCTGCGGTGCGCGGCTACAAGATGGTTTTCACGATCACCGACAAGCAAACGAAGGAAAAAGTGGATTTGCTAAAGGCACTGGGAGCGGAAGTGATCGTGTGCCCGACGGCGGTCGAGCCGGACGATCCGCGGAGCTATTACTCGGTGGCGAAGAAGCTGGCGCGGGAAATTCCCAATTCGTTTTATCCCAACCAATACGACAACCCGATGAATCCGCAGGCGCACTACGAAACCACGGGGCCGGAGATCTGGGAAGACAGCGAAGGGAAAATCACGCACTTCGTGTGCGGCATGGGCACCGGCGGAACGATCAGCGGAGTGGGGAAATATCTGAAGGAAAAGAAGCCAGAAGTGAAGATTATCGGCGTGGATCCGGAAGGTTCGCTCTATTACGATTTTCACAAAACGGGCGAGGTGACAAAGGCCAAGACGTACGTGGTGGAAGGGATCGGCGAGGATTTTTTTCCCACGACGATGAACATGAAGATTCTGGACGACGTGATGCAGGTGAACGACGAGGAATGTTTCGTGGTGGCGCGGCGGCTGGTGAAGATGGAAGGAATCTTCACCGGAGGGAGCGGCGGCGGATGCATTTCGGCAAGCCTGCGTCTGGCGAAAGATCTCGGAAAGGATGCTTTCATCGTGGCGTTCCTGCCGGATACCGGAATGCGCTACCTGAGCAAGGTCTACAACGACGAATGGATGCGCGAACGGAATTACGTGGATTCGGCGGTTCCGATCACCGCGGCGGAAGTGGTGAACGCCAAGCACCAGGCGGGCAAAGTGCGGGAACTGGTGGTGGCGCGGCCGTACCAAACGGTTTTTCACGCTTTGAAGACCATGCAGGAGCAGGATATTTCGCAGATTCCGGTGTTCGAGGAAAATCTGCCGATCGGCACGGTTTATGAGGATCAGATTCTGACGCTGGCGCTGCAAGGCAAGGATTTGCGGAAGCTGGTGGTGCGCGAAGTGATGAGCAAGCCGCTGCCAAAAATTCCAAAGACCGCGCCCGTGGAGCGCGTGACGCACATTCTGAGCCACGAGAATCCGGCGGTGTTCGTGGAGATGGGCGAAGCAAAATTCGAAATTCTTACGAAGTACGATTTGATGAGCACGGTCGCATCGCTGATGGAGCAGAAGCGGTAAGCTCTTCGCTACTCAGGGTGCCGGCGGGCACTGTGGTGAATGTGCAATATTTCGATAGCTTCCGTGCTAACCCTGTAGGTTGCGATGTACGGTAATGGGGAGAAGAGCAGTTCCCGGGTGCCCTCTATCCTGCCAGGACGTCCGAGATGCGGCGTATCCTTGAGCGCACGGATGCCATTGTAGAGCTTGGCGATCGTTGATTGTACGAGGTGAGGCTGTTCTTGAAGCAGGTAGTTATGAATTTCTTCGAGGTCGTCAGCGGCGGCGGGGGTCCACCGGATCCTGATCACGGCTGAAGCATTTTCTTGACTCGGGCATCCATTTCTTCCTCTTCAATGAATTCTCCACGTTCAGCCTGCGCGAGCCCTTTACGGACACCGGCGCGGAGGAGCTCGTCGTCTTCGAGCAGCTTCAAGGCCGCATCCTTCACCAGTTGCTCGGGATTCAACCCTTCCCGCATGGCAATCTGTTGGAGTTTTACTTCCTGCTCGGGAGTAAATTGGACATTCATAGCTGCTAGTGTAGAACCAGGTTTGCTCGCCGTCAAAGCGTTGCCTGATTTATCATTATTGTTCCGGGGTGGCGGCTAATCTCAATGAAAATCTTTGACTTCAACGAGCGGCTGAAGGACTCGATTCTTATCGCGGACGGAGCGATGGGCTCGATGCTGCACGAAGCGGTGGGCACGCAGAGGTGTTTCGACGAACTGAACGCTACGGAGCCGGAAGCGGTGTTCCGCGTGCACCAGGCGTACATCGAGGCGGGCGCGCAAATCATCGAGACGAACACGTTCGGGGCGAACCGGTTCAAGCTCGCGCCCGTGGGCCTGGGCGACGACGTGCACCGGCTGAACAGCCGCGGGGTGAAGATCGCGCGGGAGGCACGGGAGTCGGCTCCGCGGGAGGTGCTGATTGCGGGATCGATGGGGCCGCTGGGTCTGGGCGTGCAGGCGCGGCATCCGGAGCCGGACGAAATTTTGAACGTATTTCTGGAACAGGCGCAAGCGCTGGAAGAACGCGGCGTGGATCTCTTCTGCCTGGAAACATTCACCTACATTGAAGAATTGCTTCTGGCGATTGATGCGATCCGTTCGTTTTCCGGCTTGCCGATCATCGCGCAGCTGACTTATTCGGAAGAAGGCACGGCGTACGGGGATTTGCGTCCGGCGGATGCCGCGGCGCAGTTGGCGAACAAGAATGTCCAGGTGATCGGGGCGAACTGCACGCTGGGCCCGCAGGCGCTGCTGCCGATTCTGCAGCAACTCACCGCGGTGAACGGATCGAAGGTCAGCGGCATGCCGAATGCGGGGTTTCCGAAGCGCGAAGGCGACCGCATCGTTTATCCCAAGTCTTCGCCGGAATACTTCGCGCTGTTCGCGAAGGAAGCGGTCGAAGCGGGAGTGCGCATTTTGGGCGGTTGCTGCGGCACGACTCCGGCGCACATTCGCGCGATGGCCGAAGCGGTGAAGTCCCTGCGGCCGTCGAAAACCCATGCCGCGGGCGCAGCGGTGGCTGCTGCCGCAAAACCGGCGCCGGTGCTTGCGCGAGAGCCGGAAAGCCAGCTATGGAAAAGGATCCAGGAAAAGAAGTTCGTGGTGTGTGTGGAGATCGACCCGCCCAAGGGGATTTCGCTCGACCGGATCAACGAGCAGGTTGACAAAGTGCTGGCTTCGGGAAGAGTCGATGCGATCGACATCAACAGCGGGGCGATGGCGCGAGTGGGAATGGACGCGCTGGTGGTGGCGGGAGCGCTGCAAGCGCGGGGCGTGGAAACCGTGCCGCACCTGACCACGCGCGACCAGAACATTATCGGATTGCAAGCGGCGCTGCTGGGCGCATGGACCGTGGGCGGCGTGCGCAACGTTCTTGCGGTGACCGGCGATCCGCCGGCCGTGGGCGATTATCCCGAAACGAGCGGCGTGTACGAAGTCGATTCCGTGGGACTGGTCAAGGTGCTGAGCCGGCTGAACCAGGGAACGGATTGGTCCGGGAAGACGCTGGGCGGCGCCACGAATTTCACCATCGGCGTGGCCGTAAATCCGGTGGCCGACGACCTCGACACGGAAATCGAGCGGTTCCACGCGAAGATCGAGGCGGGCGCGCACTTTGCGATGACCCAGCCGATTTTCGATCCGGAGCACTGGCGCGCGTTCGTGAAGAAAATCGGAGGCGCTTCGCCGATTCCCGTGCTGGTCGGCGTCTGGCCGCTCAACAGCTACAAGCAAGCGCTGCGCCTGAACAACGAGGTTCCCGGCATCGTGATTCCGGAGCCGCTGCTGAAGTCGCTGGAAGCCGCGGGCAGCGCGGCACGCGACCGCGGATTCCAGGTTGCGCGGGAAATGCTGGCTTGGGCCCGAAGCGAAGTGGCAGGCGCTTACCTGATCCCGCCGTTCAACCGGTACGAAGGCGTTCTGGAAATTCTTTAGGCGAGCGCGGGCATCAACCTTCGCCCGGGGTTGTACCTGCCTGGCGGCGAAGCGTCCAGCGAAAAAGAGGAACAAGAAACAGGTAAGCGCCGGCGACAAAAAGCGGCGCAAGCAGGCACCAGGCCACCGCGCCGTGCCAGATGGTCACCCAGAGAGCCGCGACCGTTTTTCCCATACCCGCATGGGCCAGGACGCGGATCTGCGCGAGCGAGAGCTGCGCCCTGGGCGCGCCGAAGAGCCATTGCCCGGCGCGATAAAAAGGCAGCAGCAGCGCGATCTGCAGCGGATAGACGAAATAGTTCACGATTTGGATGGCGGGCAGGTTGAGCCGCAGGACGAGCGCCGCCAGAGCGCAGAGAATGGTGGTCGCGCCGATTACCGGGAAAACGCCGAGCGCAATCCCCAGGGCGATGCTCAGGGCAATCTTTTCCGGCGTGATGCCGTGGCGAAGCAGGTCGAGAATGGGCTGCACAAGGCGCCGGCGAAGAAAGCCGCGTTGTTGACTTCGGTTCCCGGACCCAAACTCCATCGCATCCCCCGGCTTCCCGCGCTACGGGAAGTGGTCCCGCCAGCATACTAGGAATTACCGCGAGGCTTCAGGAGTTGAACGCTATCCCTTGTTTGCGAGGCCGGTGTACACTCGGAGCGAGAATGAGCAGGTTCCCAGCCTTCCAGGTCTGAACCATGTGGTCTGTTGTGTTTACGCGCAAGAGGGGCTCGCGCCTCATCCTGCTCCGGGCAGAGGTGCCGGAAAGGCCGAAGCCTGCAGCCGCAAGTGTCACCCTGCTAATGCGCAGAACATCTCATAGGGGGACGCGCCGATGAACAATCCCATCGAGAAAATAGCCAGGCGCGCGTACTTCCGGGCTCTCGAAGATTTGCGCGGCGGATTCCTTGAAATCGTTTGCCCGGACGAAACCTACGCGTTCGGAAATCCCGAAGCGCCGCTGCGCGCAATGGCGGTGATTCACGACGAACGGTTCTTTGTGAGGGCGCTGTCCGGAGCGGACATCGGGATCGGAGAATCGTACATGGACGGCGATTGGACTTCGCCGGACATTGTGGCCCTGGTGAAACTGGCGATCCGGAATCTCCGGCTTTTCGACAGCAAGCACCGGATATTCTCCGCGGTGCGGCGTTTCCTGGCCCAAGCGCGGCATCGGTTGCGCGGCAACAGCGTTTCGGGAAGCCGGCGCAACATTCGGGAGCACTACGACCTGGGCAACGAGTTTTACCAGCTCTTCCTCGACAAGCAGATGGCGTACTCGAGCGGCTACTTCCTGCGGGAGGACGATTCGCTGGATACTGCGCAAACGCAGAAGTTCGACCTGATCTGCCGCAAGCTGCGCATCGAGCCGGGGGACCGCATCCTGGAAATCGGCTGCGGGTGGGGCGGGTTCGCTTTGCACGCGGCGAAGAACTATGGCGCGCACGTGACGGCGCTGACCATCAGTCCCGCGCAGTACGAATTCGCGCGCAACCGCCTGGAAATGGAGAATGCTACGCCCGGAAAAATCGAACTGCTGAAGCAGGATTACCGCGAGACGGGGGGCGAGTTCGACAAGATCGTCAGCATCGAGATGTTCGAAGCGGTGGGGTTCCGCCATTACGACGAGTTTTTCGGCACTTGCGACCGGCTGCTCAAGTCGAACGGGTCGATGCTGCTGCAGACGATTGCGCTGCGCGAGCAGGAACTGCCGGAATACCGGAAGCGGGTCGACTGGATCCAGCGGTACATTTTCCCGGGCAGCGAACTGGCTTCTCTTTCCGAAGTTCTTCGCTCGCTGGCGCGGGTGACGCAGCTTTCGCTGTTCGATTCGGAAAGCCTGGGCATGCACTACGCGCAGACGCTGGCGATCTGGCGGGAGCGGTTCTTTCAAAATGTCGCGCGGGTGCGCGCGCTGGGATTCGACGAACGCTTCCAGCGCATGTGGGATTTCTACCTGGCGTGGTGTGAAGGAGCGTTTCGCGAGCGATACATCAACGTGGGCCAGTTTGTTTTCGCCAAGAACGGCACGCAGGCGCCGCTGCTCAGCGATCCGGAAATGCGGCACCGGAGCTTTTCACAATATTCCGAACTGTAGTTTCGCGAGGCGCCGGCTAATGCGCGTCTTTCGCCGGAACGGCGCTGGTGTGATCGTGGATGATGCGCCAGCCTTCCGGGAACTGCTGAAAAATCAGCGTGAATACGCCGCCGACGTCGCCGCCCGCGCGCGTCAGGTGCCAGGAACCGAGAACAAGACAGGCCTTGGGACCGAGCTGGCGAAATTCCAATTGAGAAAAGGCCAGCCGGCCCATGCTGGCGCGGTCCGGGTAGCTTTTGTGATAGCGCGCCATGACGCCATCCCATCCTCGGGCGGTGCCGCCGCTGCCGGAAAAGGTGAGTTCGGGAGAATGCCAATAGCCTTGCAGGAAAGCCTCGACGTCGCCGCGGTTCCAGGCGTCCTGCTGGGTCCGGAGGACCGCTTCGATCTGGGTGCGCGCCGAGGGAGCGGCAAAGGCCGCGGGAGCGATGGCCGGAGGGACGAAGGCCAGCAGTACGGCTAAGTAGATTGCGGGCGCGTAGTTGACCATTCGCTTCATATTCGCCTCCGGTCCCGTCTGAGTCGAAACGGCCACGGAGCATAGCTTGGGGCTGCGGCCAATACAAGTCGTGTGTTTTGTGGGATTGGGGTAAAGACCCCAGTTGCGGCCAACCGGGAGGTCCACGGCGGTAGTACCCCGGTGCTATTGGCCCGCGCGGTGCCTGACGCCAGAATGCCCGCAGAGGCTGAGGGATGCTTAGCGCCATGATACTCACGATCTCTGTGGTTGCCTTAAGCCAGTTCGCGCTTTACTACTGGCGAGCGGTGCTGGCGGGAGTCGCCGCACAGCCGGTTTCCGGCCGCGTGTTGGAAGCCGCGCACGTCAGCAGCGGAGAACTCTCCGGACAGGATTTCGAAGTGTTGGCGGGGTTGCACGAACTGACCCCCGATTTGCGCCCCAGCCCGGCCGGGCTTGGCCTTGTGCGTCTCTACTTCCGCGTCGTGGAAGCCCTCGGCAAGGTCGCCGCAAACTGGATGCCTTCCGTTTCGCGGTGGGCAAGCCGGGAAAGTGCAGTCTGCGCCCGCTACGCGGCCGTGCAGATCGACCGCCGGATGCAAGCCAACCTGGCCCTGGCCGCCGCCATCCGCTCCTGCTGACCAGTCCCCATGCTCTCGGTCACCCGGGCCTAGCGCGTAACGGCCCCGGATAGACCGGCTGGTGAACAAACTGCGAGATGCCCAAGTGAGTCCGCTGAAGAATGCCCTGACAGCCGCGCGCGTTGTCCACGCCGCTTTCACTACGACATGGTTTTTGTTTCTGCTTGTAATCCATCTGAGCGCTCCGGTCCGGCAGCACGTGTCGCTGACGTTCGTTCAAGCGCTGGTGCTGGTGGCGGTAACCGACGTTGCGCTGGCCCTCTACCTTCGCTCGCAGTACATCGGACGTTCCGTGGAGGCTTTGCGCGAGCAGCCGGAGGATGCTTCAGCGCTGGCAAAATGGCGCACCGGCAACGTCGTGTCATTCACTTTGGCGGAGACCATCACGCTGTGCGGGCTGGCGCTCCGGTTTCTTGGAGCGGATTGGAGGATCGCAGGACCGTTCTTTGCCGTGGGGCTTATGCTTCTGCTGTTGTGGTTTCCGCGTCTCGATGTCGCCGATCGTTAGCTGCTTAATGCATCCAACTCAATAGGCCCAGCGGAGCAGCAAGCCGCCCGTGGTGTATCCGGCGCCTACGGCAACCAGCAGCACCAAGTCGCCCTTCTTCAGTTTTCCCTGGCCTAGCGCATCGCACAATCCCAGAGGAATGGTCCCGGCGGTCGTGTTGCCGTACTTATCGATATTGACCATGACCCTGGAATCTTCGACGCCGAGCCGCTCCTGCATCGCGCGAATGATGCGGAGATTCGCCTGGTGGGGCACAACGAGCGCCAGATCCTTGCTGGTGAATCCGTTGCGCTCGAGAAGCTGCACGGCCAGCTCCGCCATGCGCCGCACCGCGTACTTGAATACCTGCGAGCCTTCCTGGTGGACGTAGTGCATCTTTTTGTCGACGGTTTCATGAGTGGGCGGATTCAGTGAGCCGCCTCCCGGCATGAAGAGATACTGCCCGCCGCTGCCGTCGATGTCGTGAGCAAAATCGATGATGCCTTCGCCCGGCTTGGCGGGCTCGACGAGAACGGCTCCGGCGCCATCTCCGAAAAGAACGCAGGTGGCGCGATCCTGGTAATTCAGGATGGAGCTCATGGTATCGCTGCCGATAACCAGCACTTTTTTGTGGGTGCCGGCCGCCACGAATTGAGATCCGACGGTCAGCGCATACGCAAAACCGGAACAAGCCGCGGAGAGGTCGAATCCCCAGGCTTTGGTAGCGCCGAGACGGTCCTGAACCAGGCAGGCGGTTGCGGGAAAAAGCATGTCCGGCGTAACGC
>Ga0079221_10000420_pt1 | contig 11700 bp, 7 predicted proteins | sample GAAS200_FD_75069 | JGI IMG/M metagenome (GOLD analysis project Ga0079221, IMG submission 75069) | Agricultural soil microbial communities from Georgia to study Nitrogen management - GA AS200 | ecosystem: Environmental > Terrestrial > Soil > Agricultural land | place: USA: Georgia | collected... | reverse complement strand
GACGTGCTGGTGCGCTTCGATCCGCAAGGGCAAATCAAGGACTACCTCGACAAAGAAAATCAGTACACGGGACTGCTGGGGCAACTTGCGCAAAAGCAGGCCGACGAAGCCATCGCCAAGGCTAAGGACGACACCGAGCTGGAACAAGCCGCCAACGATCTGAAAAAAGCTCAACTCGAAGTGCAGAAGAACGAGATTGTCTCCCGCATCGATGCCGAGAAAAACCAGGAATCGCTCGAAGAATCGCAAGCGACCCTGGCGCAACTCAAAGAGACCTACCAACTCAAGCGGCAAGCAGGCGCCGCGGCCATTCGCATTCTGCAACTACAATGCGACCGCGCCCGGGAGGCCATGCGTTACGCGCAATCCAACGCAGCCAAGATGACCATTCACTCTCCCATGGACGGCATCGCCGTCTTCAATACCATCTGGCTCGAAGGCCGCATGGGGACGGTGCAGTCGGGAGACACCGTGCGGCCGGGCGTGCCGTTCATGCAAGTGGTGGATCCCTCACAGATGGAAGTGCGCGTCCCCGTCAACCAGACGGATTTTGCCAAGGTGCAGCGCGGCCAACCGGCGACCATTCATTTGGATGCCTACCCGACCCTGTCTCTCCCCGCGGTTCTCGAAGAAATCGCCCCTCTCGGACTGCCTGGCCAGTTCTCGGAAAAAGTGCGCACCTTTTCCGCGCGCTTTCAGATTCAGGGCACCGATCCGCGGCTCCTGCCCGACCTTTCCGTAGCCGTGGACATCGCCCTCGACAAGCAGTCCGACGTGCTGGTCGTTCCGTTGCAATCGATCACGCACGAGTCGTCCGGCGATTACCTGTGGCTGAAAGACGGCACTGGGTTCAGAAAGCGCCAGGTCCGGCTGGGCGACCGCAACGACATGGAGGCGGTTGTGCTGTCCGGCATTGCCGCCGGCGACGTCATCCGTTCCTCCATCCTGGGAGTTTTGCCGACGCAATGAAGCACCTCTTCCAATTCGTTCGCCGGTTCCCTAAGACCGCTTCTGTAAGCGCTTGCTTTCTGTTGGGCATGATCCTTTTCGGAACCATTCGTATGGCCCGCTCCAATCCGAAGTTACCCCTGGCCGAGGTGCAAAAAAAAGAGTTCGTCGATTACGTCGAGCTGCGCGGCGAAGTGAAAGCTCTGCACTTCGTGACCATCACCGCCCCGGCGGGCGCGGGCGACTTGCAAATTATGAAAATCGTGCCCAATGGCTCAAAGGTCAAAAAGGGAGACGTGCTGGTCGAGTTCGACGCCACCACCGCGCAGCAGAAATACGCGCAGGATCTTTCCTCGCTCAAATCGGCAGATGCGGAGATAAAGCAGTCCACTGCCGCCGCCCGCTTGAAAGAAGAACAGGATATTACCGACGTTACCAAAGCGCGCTTCGATGCCGAGTCCGCGAAAATGGACGCCGGCAAGCAGGAAATTCTTTCAGCCATCGATGGCGCCGAGGCTCGCCTGACCGAAGCCAACGCGCGGCGCAAACTGCAGGAAGCGGAAGAAAAGCTCGCGGCGGATCGCTTGGCAGCGGCGGGAGACCTGGCCAGCAAGAAGAAAAAGAAGGAAGAAGCGGCGTATCAAGTGCAGCTGGATGAACGCACCATTCATTCCCTGGTCTTGCACGCTCCTCAGGACGGCCTGATCGTGTTGCAAAACAATTGGCGCGCATCGGGCCCCATGCAGCCCTCCACTGCATTCAAAGCCGGGGACCGCGCCTGGCCCGGCGCCGCTCTCGCCGAACTTCCCGATCCTTCTTCACTGCGCGTCAGTGGCCGCATCGAGGAAGCCCTCCGTGGCCGTATTCGCAAAGGCCAATCGGTAATCATCCGCGTTGACGCCGTGCCCGACGGCAGTTTCAACGGAACCGTGGATGAAATCAGTACCACCGCAAGCATGGATTTCAACGCCGGCTGGCCCTTCCCGAGGGATTTCGAAATGGGTATTTCTTTTTCGCAAGCCGATTCGCGCCTCACGCCCGGTATGGGCGCTGTGGTGCGGATCGCGGTGGACCGCGTCCCCGACGGCATCGTGATTCCCTCCGCGGCGGTGTTCCGCAAGGAGGGCCGCAACGTCGTTTATCTTCGCCGTGGCTCCCGGTTCGAAGAAACGCCGGTGGAAGTGGCGCGCCGCAGCGGCGACGAGGTGCTTATCGACAAAGGTTTGCAAGCCGGGCAGCAGGTGGCATTGAAAGATCCGGCGGCGCAGCGCTAGGTATGCGGGGATCGGAGATGAATCGCTTCTTCAAACTCGGGCTCTTATCCGTCGCGGCGCTGAGTTTTCTCCTCGCCGGCTGCAGAAGCAGCACCGTCCGCGCCTCCGCATCCGGAATTCCCGCGGCCGTCGTCCAGCAGGGCGATATTCAAATCAAGGTGCAAACCACAGGTACGCTCGATTCCACCAACACCCGCATCGTCGCCGCCCCTCCGGTTGGCGGCGGTACCTTGCAAATTATCAGCCTCGCGCGCACCGGCTCCACCGTCCGTCGCGACGACGTGATCCTCGCGTTCGATCCCAGCCAGCAGGAATACAACCTCGCTCAGGCTCGCAGCGATCTTTCCCAGGCCGAGGAGGAAATCGTCAAAGCCAAAGCCGACGCCGCCGTGCAAACGGCGCAGGACAAAACCGCGCTCCTGAAGGCGAAATTCGCCGTGCGCCGCGCCGAACTCGACGTCAGCAAGAACGAACTCCTCAGCGAAATCGACGCCAAGAAAAATCAGTTGGCTCTTGATCAGGCCAAACGCGCGCTCGCACAGCTGCAGCAGGACATTCAATCTCATTCCAGTTCGAATCAGGCCGCTGTTTCACTCAGCGAGGAAAAGCGCAACAAAGCCCGCCTGGCCATGCAGCAGGCTCAGCAGAACATCCGCAACATGCAGGTGAAATCTCCTATCGACGGAATGATGGTCATCCACGGGAACCAGCAGTCCACCGGCGGATTCTTCTTCGATGGAATGACCCTGCCGGATTATCAACCCGGCGACCAGGTCTATCCCGGCGCGACCATCGCCGAAGTCGTCGATATCTCCAAAATGGAGATTTCCGCGCAAATCCCCGAAGGAGACCGGCCTTTCCTGAAGGCCGGCGACGGCGCGGTGGTTTCCGTCGACGCCCTTCCCGGAGAAGAATTAGCCGGAAAAGTCTCCAATGTCGCCGGCGCCGCCAACCGCGAATTCTGGGAAATGGACTCGCAGCGCAAATTCGACCTCAAAGTGCTGTTCGACCGTTCTGATCCGCGCCTGCGGCCCGGTTTTTCCGCCAAGATGACGCTGCTCGGCGACAATCTCTCCCACGTCCGCTTCATTCCCCGCGAGGCCATCTTCCTGAAGAACGGAAAAACGATCGTCTACACAAAACAATCGGGCGGGTGGGTGCCTCGCGAGGTCAAAGTGCGTGCGTTCACCGAAGGCCGCGCGCTCCTGGAAAATTTGGAGCCCGGCACGGTTGTCGCCCTCGTCGATCCGGAAAAGCAGTCCGGCGAGGCCTCCAAGCCGTCCGCGGCCTCCGGGCCCGCCCTGGGCAAGGGTTCCTTGTAGCTCCCACCATGAAGATCGATTGGCGCCAAACGGCAAAAACTCTTCAGCTCTGGCTGCCGGACCTCGTCCTCGGCCTCGAGAACCTCGTCAGCCACAAGCTGCGCTCGCTGCTCACCATGCTCGGCATGATCTTCGGCGTTGCCGCCGTTGTGGCCATGTTGTCCATCGGCGCCGGCGCTCAGCAGAAAGTGATGGCCTTCATCGAGCAGCTCGGCGTTCGTAACTTGATCGTCGAAGCAAAAGAATCCGTCAACTGGCAAGCCTTGCAAAAAGTCCGCCGCACATCCCCCGGCCTGACCCTCGCCGACTATCAAACGATTCGCAGCAATGTCGCCGACATCGCGGAAGGCACTCCGCGCAAGCGCTTTGTTCCTTCCAAGATTCTCCCCAAACCGCAGCAGGATCTTCCCGTGGTCTACGGCGTGCGCCCGGAATATCTCTCCATCGCCAACCTGCGCGTCACCGACGGCCGTTTCTTCAACGCCGTGGACGATGCTTCGGCGAGTCCCGTCTGCGTGTTGGGCGCCGCGGCCAAAGACAGTATTTTCGGAGCCGCTCCCGCGGTCGGTGAATTCGTGAAACTCAACGACCAGTGGTGCCACGTCATCGGCGTGGTCGCTCCGCAACTGGTCACGCAATCCGACGTTTCCGGCGTGCGCTCCGAGGATCTGAACAACCTGATTTACGCGCCGCTCAACACGGTTATTCTCCGCCTCGAGGAATCACAAAGCTTCCTCAAGGATGAAATCGACGGCATCTACCTTCACCTCGTTTCCGCCGACGTCAGCGCCTCGGACGCCGAAATCGTGCGTGGCATTTTGAACTCTTCGCATCACGAAGCCGGCGATTTCTCCATTATTGTGCCCGCTGAGCTCCTCGCCGAACAGCGCCGCACCGAGCAGCTCTTCAATACCGTCATGGTCGCCATCGCCTCTATCTCTCTGCTCGTCGGCGGAATCGGCATCATGAACATCATGCTCGCAGCCATCCTCGAACGAACTCGCGAAATTGGCGTTCGCCGTGCCGTCGGCGCCCGCCAGCGCGACATCGTTCGTCAATTTGTCATTGAAGCCGTGCTCATTTCGTTCGCTGGCGGCTTGCTCGGCATCGCGCTCGGCTTCGGCATGTCGCAGTTGATCGCCTGGTTTGCCGGATGGTCCACGGTCGTCACGGTTTCTTCGATCCTGCTGGCGTTCGTCGTATCCATCTCCGTCGGCCTGATTTTCGGCATTTACCCGGCGGTCAAGGCGGCGCGGCTCGATCCGGTCGAAGCGATCCGCTACGAATAAATTTTGCGTCTGATTTCCTGGGGGTGCGAAGTGAAACTGCGTCGAATCCTTTTTGTTTCCGTGACCTTCCTTACGTTGGCCGGCTCCGTGCCCGCCCAGGAAAACACGCTCTGGGAACGGCTGCTCGGCGTTCCCGCCGGTCGCCAGCCCGCGCGGCCGCTTCCGCCGCCGGAAGGCTTCAAGGACCACGTGGTTAACGGCCAGCTCGTCCTTTCCCTCAACGACGCAATTCGCCTGGCATTCGAAAACAATACCGATATCCGCGTCGATGAGTCCTCGCTCCGCAACGCCGAAAACAATGTCCACCGCTCCTTCCAGTTCTTCGATCCTCTCTTTTCGTCCAGCTTCAACGATCAGCGCATCAAGTCTCCCTCATCCACGCAGCTCGCAGGCGCTCCGGTCCTGAACACGCTCTCGCAGACCACGCAATTCGGCTACTCGCAAAGTTTTTCGCCCGGCACGAATTTCCAGACGAGTTTCAACGTCAATAAGTTTTCGACCAACAGTTCTTTCAGCTTCTTGAATCCGTCGTTCGCCACGGCCTGGCAGCTCCAGGTCACGCAGCCTCTGCTCCGCAATTTCGGCCGCTTCCCCAATCGCGCGCCCATCCTCATCGCGCAGCGCAACCTCCGCCAGACGCAATCTTCTTTCCATGCGCAGGTCAGCAACATCCTCCTGCAGGTCGTCACGCAATATTGGAACGCGGTCCTGGCCCGCGACAATCTCGTGGTCCAGAAGAAAGCCTACGAAGAAGCCCAGCAAAGCTACGAACACGACAAGAAAGCGCTCGGCCTCGGCGCCCTGCCTCCGCTCGACATCTACCGCTCGGAATCTCAGGTGGCTTCCCGCCGCCTCAGCGTGATTCAGGCCGAATACGCGTTGAAGCAGGCGGAAGACAACTTCCGGGAAATTATCGGCGCCGACCGCGACCCCGAAATCCGCGCGCTTGATTTGAACCTCACCGAAGACGCCGCGCCTCATGAGGCCATGATTACCACCGACATCGCCACGGCCCTCTCAGCCGCCTTCGCCAATCGGCCGGAAATCGATGCCGATCAGCAGCAATTGGCCGCCGACGAGATCGGTGTGCGCCTGGCGCACAACAATCTTCGCCCTGACCTCCGCCTGGGCGGACTGTATTCATCCAACGGCCTTGGCGGAAATCAGTTTTCGACGGCAACGCCGCCCGTTCTGATTGCTCCGGGTGGCTTGGGTGACAGCCTCGACCAGCTTTTCAATTTCAAGTTTCCAACCTATGGCGCCAGCCTGACGCTTTCTCTTCCCATCAAAAACCATGGCGCCGAAGCGGACCTCGCCGACGCTCTCGTCAACCGCAACCGCGACCAATACCGCCAGGAACGCACCCGCCAGCTCATCACTCTCCAGGTGACCAACGCCGTGCACCTGGTCGAACAGGCGAAATTATCCGTGGAAGCGTCGAAGGTTGCCGTGGACCTCGCCGAAAAGACCCTTCAGGCCGAGCAGCGCAAATACACTCTTGGCAGCAGCACCGTTTTCTTCGTGCTTGACGCGCAGAACCAGTTGGCCCAGGCGGAATTTTCTCTCGTCCAGGCCCAAACCAGCTATCAGTCCGCCGTCGCTGCGCTCGACTTCGCGACCGGTGAATTGCTCGAGCACCACCAGATTCAGATTGCGCCGCCCCACAAGTAACCGCAGGGCGTCAACCGGTTAGCCGTTGCCTTGCCCGCGCATCATGCGCAGCGCATCCTGCAGGCCGGATCCGCCCTGCCGCGCCGGATTGCCGTCCCCTCCATTGCCGGCGAGCTCCGGCTTGGTGTCCCCTTCGCCCGGCGCCAGAAACAAATTCGATTCCACTCCGTGCTGCCGCGTGTACAAATCGTAGTAGCGGCCTCCCAGGGCGTAGAGTTCTTCGTGATTGCCCCTCTCAATCACGCGCCCGCCTTCGACCACCAGAATCTGCTCCGCTCTGCGAATCGTCGAGAGCCGGTGCGCAATGACAAACGTTGTGCGTCCGCGCATCAGGTAGCGCAATCCTTCCTGAATCAGCGCTTCCGACTCCGAATCGAGGCTCGACGTCGCTTCATCGAGGATCAGGATGCGCGGGTCCGCCAGAATCGCCCGCGCGATCGACACACGCTGCTTCTGGCCGCCGGAAAGTTTCACGCCCCGCTCGCCCACCACCGTGTCGTACTTTTTCTCGAAAGTCTCCGCGAATTCATCCACTCGCGCGATTTGGCAAGCCGCCAGAATCTCTTCCTCGGTCGCTTCCGGTTTCGCGAACGCCACGTTTTCACGGATCGTGCCGTCAAACAAAAATGTGTCTTGCAGCACGACGCCGAGCTGCGTCCGGTAAGAATTCAACTTCACCACCGACAGGTCCAGCCCGTCCACCAGTACGCGCCCCCGCGTCGGCGTGTAGAACGCCGCCAGCAGCCCGATGATCGTGGATTTTCCCGATCCCGAAGGTCCCACCAGCGCCGTCACCGTCCCAGGCTGCGATTCGAAGCTCACGTCGAACAGCACTGGCTTGTTCGGGTCGTACGCAAAATCCACATGCTCGAACGCGATGTCGCCCTGAATTCTTCCAATCGTTTCCGTGCGTCCGTCGCTGTCGTCTTCTTTCTTCTCGCTCAGGATTTCCCGCGTTCGGTCGAGTCCCGCCATGGCTTCGGTCAATTGCGTGCCGATAGCCACGATCTGGAAAACGGGCGCCACCAGCATCGCCAGAAACGCCATGTAGCTGATGAGCGTGCCGGGCGTCATCGTGCCGCTCGTGATTTGCCGTACTCCCAGAAACATGATCGTCGCGCTGACCAGCCCCATCAGCATCGTTGCGGAAAGACTCATCACCGAAGTCGCCGTCAGCGTCTTCAGCACGTTTTCCAGCAGGCGTCTGACGCCCGACGCGAACACGCCCGCTTCGCGTTCTTCCGCGTGATAGCCCTTGACCACGCGCACACCGCCCAGCGATTCCGTCAGCCGCCCCGTCACTTGCGCGTTGATTTTCGACCGCTCGCGGAAGATCGGCCGTATCGTCGAAAACGCCTTGCTGATGCCGAAGCCGAAAATCACCAGGATTCCGAACGCCGCCAGCGTCATAGTCACGCTGATCTTCAATAAAATCACCAGCGCGATCGCCGCGGTCATCAACCCGCCCACAAATTCAACCAGGCCCGTCCCGACCAGGTTTCGCACCCCTTCCACGTCGCTCATGATGCGGGAAACCATCTCGCCCGTTTTGTGCGAATCGTAAAAAGGAACTGGCAGCCAGCCCACGTGCGCCTGCACCTGCTGGCGCATCTCCGCGATCATTTTTTGCGCCGACTTGGAAACCAGCTGCGTCAGCGCGAAAGAAGTCACGCCTTGAATCAGGGTGGCCGCTACCACCACCCCCACCAGCGGCAGCAACAGCTGCACCTGGTGCTTCGCGATGACGTTGTCCAGCAGGTACTTCGGCGAAGCCGGCAGCGCCAGGCCCGCGACCCGGTTGATGGCCATTAACACCAGGCCCAGCGCCAGCACTCCCCGGCGTTTTTTCATCAACGCCCATACTTCGGGCATCATTTGCCAGGAAAGCTTCGGCTTTTTTCGCTTGCTGGGGTTCTCTTTATCTTTCGATTCAGCCATAGGTATGCGTTTAGAGGGAATTATCCGGTGTTCCTTGGATGCGCCAAGCCTTCTCACGACTATACGCCGATTCCGCTGCTCACGCCGTCGCAAAAGCCGCGTCTATGGCCACAGGGGATGGTTCCTCCGTGTCCGGAAGTCCCGCCTGTTTGGTCCGGTAACTTCGAAGGAGAGGTGTATTTATGCGTGTTCCGTTCCGTTGTTTCGCCGGTCTGGCGTTCTGCTTCAGTTTGTTCGCGGCTGGTGCGCTGGCTCAGTTCAAAAATGGCTCGCAAGCCACGGAGTTGGTTCTGCCGGAGGTCAGCCAAGCGGCCAAGGTCAGTCAGACCGTCGGCCTCACCAGCATCACCATCGTCTATCATCGGCCCGAAGTCGGCGGACGAAAGCTCTGGGGCGCCGTTGTGCCCTATGACAAGGTCTGGCGCGCCGGAGCCAATGAGAATACCACCATCAATTTCTCCGATGACGTTTCCATCGAAGGCCATCCTCTTCCCGCCGGCACCTACGGCCTTCATACCATTCCCGCCGCTGACCACTGGACCATCATCTTTTCGAAAAACTCCACTTCATGGGGCAGCTTCAGCTATGACGAAAAAGAAGACGCGCTTCGCGTCTCGGTAAAACCCCAGGAAGCCGGAATGACCGAAGCTCTCGAGTACACCTTTGACGATCTCAAGCCCGATTCCGCTCTCGCCACCCTGCGATGGGAAAAGCTTGCCGTTCCTTTCCATATTTCCGTGGACGTCAAGGCCGTCGCGCTCAGAAGTATCAAGAATCAGTTGCGCAACACGGGCGGTTTTACCTGGGCGGGTTATGACGAAGCGGCCAACTGGTGCCTGGACAACAACTACGAACTCGAGCAGGCCCTGAAGTGGGAAGACACCTCGATCCTCAACGAGGAACGCTTCGAAAATCTCGAGACCAAGTCGCGCATTTACGACGCCATGGGTCGTAAAGACGAAGCGCAAAAAACTCTGGCCCGCGCCTTTGAAAAAGCCAATACCATCCAAATGTACGTTTATGCCCGCACCCTGCAGCGTCAGGGCAACCCCAAGCGCGCTTTCGAGCTTTATCCGATGGTTTCCAAGAAAGATCCCAACCACTGGATCAGCCATCTCGCGCAGGCTCGCCTCGCCTCAAACACCGGCGATTTCGGCTCCGCCACCAAGGAAATGCAGCTTTCCATCGATGGCGCTCCCGATCCGCAAAAGCCGTTCCTGCAGCCGCTGCTGAAGCGCCTCGAAGCCAAGGACGACATTAACAAGATGTAGGCATTACAAAAGCCCGGCACCTGGCGGCGAATTGCATCGCATTCGAAACGAAACGTCATCCGAGGGTCCCGATTCTTATCGGGACCCTCGGAACCTCAACTGCGATGGTTGCAAGATTTCATCTGCGCAGCGCCTCTGCAAGGTTCAGCTCTGCGCGCTGATCCCGCCGATGCACAGGTACTTGATCTCCAGAAATTCGTCCATCCCGTACTTCGATCCCTCGCGCCCTATCCCCGACTGCTTCATTCCCCCGAACGGCGCCGTTTCCGTCGAAATAATCCCCGTGTTGATCCCTACGATCCCGTATTCCAGCGCCTCCGCGACGCGCCAGATGCGCGCCATGTCTCGCCCGTAGAAATACGCTGCCAGCCCGTACTCCGTATCGTTCGCGAACCTCACCGCTTCCGCTTCCGTCTTGAAGCGGAACAGCGGCGCCACCGGTCCGAACGTCTCTTCGCGAGCCACCAGCATGTCCGGCTTCACTTCCGTCAAGATCGTCGGCTCGAAAAATCTTCCGCCGCGTTCGTGGCGCCGCCCCCCGGCCAGGACCTTCGCGCCTTTTTCTTTGGCGTCGCGGATATGGGTTTCCACTTTTTCCAATGCCGCTTCGTCGATCAACGGCCCTTGCGTGGCTCCCGCTTCCAGTCCGGGCGCCGGCTTCAGCTTCGCCACCGCCTCCGCCAGCTTCTTCGCGAAAGCATCGTATACGCTGTCCTGCACCAGCACGCGGTTCGCACACACGCACGTTTGCCCCGTGTTCCGGTATTTCGAGATAATCGCGCCTTCCACCGCCGCGTCCAGATCCGCGTCATCGAATACGATGAACGGCGCGTTCCCGCCCAGTTCCAGAGAGAGCTTCTTCAGCGTCCCCGCGCATTGCGCCATCAGCAGTTTCCCCACTTCCGTCGACCCCGTGAACGATAGCTTCCGTACCACGGGATTCGACGTCAGCTCGCCACCAATTTCCGTCGGCGAACCTGTCAGGATGTTCAGCACGCCCTTCGGCAGCCCCGCGCGTTCCGCCAGTTCCGCCAGCGCCAGCGCGGAAAACGGCGTCTGCTCCGCTGGCTTCAACACCACCGTGCATCCTGCCGCAATCGCCGGTCCCGCTTTCCGGGTGATCATCGCCAGTGGAAAATTCCACGGCGTAATGCACGCCACCACGCCGATCGGCTGCTTGATCACCACAATTCGTTTGTCTGGTTGATGCTGCGGAATCGTATCGCCGTAAATCCGCTTCGCTTCCTCTCCAAACCATTCAAGAAATGCCGCCCCGTACGCCACTTCTCCGCGCGATTCCGCCAGCGGCTTGCCTTGTTCGATGGTCATCAGCTTCGCCAGGTCTTCCTGGTTCGCCATCACCAGCTCAAACCATTTCTGCAGGATTCGCGCGCGCTCCTTTGCCGTTTTCTGGCTCCATGAGGGAAACGCCCTGTTGGCCGCCTCAATCGCGCTCCGCGTTTCTGCGGCGCCCAGGCTGGGCACCCTTCCGATCGTCTCGCCCGTCGCTGGATTGTCCACGTCAAACGTGGCGCTGCCGTGAATCCATTGCCCATCGATGTAGCACGCTTCGCGAAACAGCTTTTTGTCTTTCAGATCCGGCGCCGCTGTGGCCGTGCTGGTTGCTGTGTTCTGCATAGCCGACTCCTCCCGCAAAATCCGCGTTTCCTTCTCTATTTTGCTGCTTTTTCGCCGCGTGGCATAGGCCGTTTCAGCCGCTGAATCGGCCCGCCTTCTGCCGCTTCCGTTTCGCCGGTTTAACGCGAGAAGCGCCGCACCGCAAGCGCAATCGGCGTCCCCACGCACACGATGTGCGTCACAATCGCCAGCAACGCCAGCCGCGCCGAAAACGGCGCCCGGTGTACGGCCGACAGCGGCAAAACAATCCAGTACATGAACACGTACACGGCAATTCCATACAGCGGCCCGGAAACGAACGGTTTCGTCGCTAAGAAGCGCATCCTTCTGCTTGCAATGTAGAAGACCG
>Ga0079221_10000419_pt1 | contig 11711 bp, 7 predicted proteins | sample GAAS200_FD_75069 | JGI IMG/M metagenome (GOLD analysis project Ga0079221, IMG submission 75069) | Agricultural soil microbial communities from Georgia to study Nitrogen management - GA AS200 | ecosystem: Environmental > Terrestrial > Soil > Agricultural land | place: USA: Georgia | collected... | reverse complement strand
TTACCTCGGGGCGCTACACGCCGGCGCGCGCCTGTCGAACGACGCGCGGCGGCGCGTCGTGAAGCGCATGGCCGAGCTGACCGGACTCGCCCCGGCGCTGGTGGAGGAGAAGAACCTGCGCATCAGCGACCACACATTCTTTTTCGAGCTGTTGCGCGATCGCGGCCGGATCGTCGGGCGCCTCGAAGCCCGCGTGACCGGGCCGATGGCGGCGAGCAGGACCCGCGAGTGGGAGTTCGACCCGGGCATCGAGGCGATCGCCGCCCCATACACGATGGCGGCGCACGCCTACATGAGCGAGCAGCTGGGCGTCGACATCCGGGAGCGCTACGAAGTCCTGAACCTGGACGCCCACAAGCAATGGAACTGGAACCGCGGCGAGCAGAAGGGCAACGGCTTCGCCTGCACGAGTCCCGATCTCTCGCGCGCGCTGCGCCGCAATCCGCACCTGCGCGTGCTGGTCGCGAGCGGCCATTACGATCTGGGCACGCCGTACAGCGCTACCGACTGGTCGCTCGCGCAGCTCGACGTGCCTCCCGACGTTCTCGCCCGCGTCGAGCATCATTACTACGACGCCGGGCACATGATGTACACGCGCGAGACCGACATGCGCAAGCTCAAGCGCGATCTGGCGGGGTGGCTCGCCCGCTGAAGCGCGGCGGCGCGGGAGGCCGCTCAGGCGGTCTTGCGGACCAGTCCCACCATGACGCCGAAGACCTCCAGCGCGCCCTCGGGCCGGATGACGGGATAGGCCTTGTTCTCGGGACGCAGGATGAACCGACCGCGCTCGAGGTCCAGGCGCTTCAGCGTGAACTGGTTGTCGACGATCGCGACGACGATCTCCCCGCGCCGGGCCGTCGTACGCTTTTCCACCACCGCGAGATCGCCGTCCAGGATGCCCGCACCCTGCATCGAATCGCCTTTGACGCGCACCAGGACCGTCTGCGACGGCCGCTCGATCAGATAGTCGTCGAGCGTCAGCACGTCCGAGGGCGCATCCTCCACGGGATTCGGCAGCCCGGCGTGCACCGGCGAATCCGCCAGCGGACGCTGAAAGAAACGGCTCGTCGGCGCGAGCCTTCGATCGGGCGTGGATTCGAGGAAGCCCGCGAGCTTCAGCCGCGCGACCAGCGCGGCGACCGAGGACTTGGAACGCAATCCCAGAAGGCCGCCGATCGAAGCATAGGACGGCAACGCGTGATGTCGCGCGTAGTAGTCCTGCAGCGAGGCCAGATAGGAACGATCGTTCGACATCGGTGATAGACTAGCGAACGATCGTTCGTCTTGTCAAGCTCAGGCGCCCGTCATGCTCGCCCCGGCCGTTGCCTTCGTCGATCTGGAGACCACCGGCATGACCGCGGCGGAGGATCGCGTGACCGACGTCGGCATCGTGCGTGTCGAGGGGGACACGGTGAGCGAATGGAGCACGCTGGTCGACCCTCAATGCAGCATTCCCGCCGGGATCCAGGCCCTCACGGGAATCACGAATGCGATGGTGGCACGCGCGCCGACGTTCGAGCGCATTGCCGACGAAGTCGCCGGGCGGATCGCCGGATGCGTGATGGTCGCGCACAATGCCAGGTTCGATTACGGCTTCCTCAAGCACGAGTTCGCCCGCCTCGGGCGCTCGTTCACGGCCCGGGTGCTCTGCACTGTCAAGCTGTCGCGACGCCTGTATCCCGACACCAGCCCGCATCATCTCGATGCGCTGATCGAGCGGCACAATCTTTCGGCGCCGGACCGCCATCGCGCCCTTGGCGATGCGCGCATCCTCTGGGCGTTCGTGCAGGCTCTGTACCGCGATAGGCCGCTCGAGGAAATCGAGCTTGCCGTGCGCCGGATCCTCAAGACACCGAGCCTTCCTCCGCAGCTCGCGCCGGATGCTCTCGACCTGATTCCCGAGTCTCCGGGTGTCTATCGCTTCTACGGTTTGAACGCACTGCCGCTTTACGTCGGCAAGAGCATCAACCTGCGCGAGCGCGTCGCGGCGCATTTCTCCTCGGATTATCGGAGCGCGAACGACCAACGCCTCTCCGCCGAGATCACACGCATCGAATTCGAGGAAAGCGCGGGAGAGCTGGGAGCCCTGCTGCGCGAGTCGCAACTCGTCAAGAGCCTGCTGCCGGCCTACAACGGGCGGCTGCGCAAGCGCGCGGACATGGTGGCAATATGGATCGGAGCGGATCCGGGCCTGCCCGAGTTCGTGCATTCGTCCGAGATCGATCCGGGCGCGCTCGATGGCCTGCACGGTCCGTTCGCGTCCCGCCGCCAAGCTCGCGAGGCGCTGCGACGTTTGGCGCGCGAACTCGCGCTGTGCTGGACCGCGCTCGGGCTCGAGCGCCGTGATGGACCCTGCTTCGCCCGCCAGGTGAGGCGATGCGCGGGGGCTTGCGTCGGCGCCGAAACGCCCGAAGCGCATCACGCGCGTCTGCAGGAAGCGCTCTCGGCGCTGGCCATGAGGCGCTGGCCCTATCGCGGGATGGTGGGCGTGCACGAAACGTCGCTTATCGCTCGGCGCACCGAAGTGCACGTGTTTCGCGACTGGTGCTGGCTCGGCACGGTGCACGACGAGTCGGAGCTTGGCGCCATGATCGAGACGCCGCCTCGGGCCGAGTTCGACCTCGATATCTACCGTTTGCTCGTGCGCAGGCTCGGTCGGGCGCGGGTGATACCGCTGGGTGCCCAGGGCCCATCGCCCGCCGAGCGCAAAGAAGCCTGCGAAGAAGCCGGTCTGTGATAGAGCATTTAGGGCGCGCGACAAGCATGCGCCGGATCTCCGGCCATGCAGGCCAAGGTCGCGCCCCGAGGCAACCTATTTGCGGCTGCGCAACGGTCGGCCCGTCACTCCGCCCGCGAGCGCTGCAACGAACAGCCCGAGCGACACGCCAAATGCGATCTGGCCGACAGCCGGGGCGTCCGCCGCGCTCGCGGCCGCACATGCCGCAACGCCGAGCACGAACAGGATCGAGAATACGAGGATGTATCGGAGCATGCTTTGGCGCGTACGGCAGGCCGTTTCCGCGCAGCCTTATCCTGGGCTGGCGGCGTATTTTGGACAATCCGGCGCGCACTGAAAGTGCCGTAGGCCTTCCGGCAGAAGGCGTAGGACCGGCGCCTGCAGTCCTTCCGGACAGCAACCTAGGCAACCCGCGAGACGGCAGCGCCCATTTTCGAACTGTCCTACAAAAAGATCAGCGCCCGTCTGATTGCGTCGCCGTCTGGAGACAGGATACTTCGGGACACCGGCAAAGAGGCCTGGCGATGATCGGTGTCGTGATCCCTGTGCACAACGAGGCGGCGCTGCTGAGCGACTGCCTGGAGGCCGTCGCGCGGGCCGCGCGCGATCCGCGCCTCGAACAGGAGCCGGTGGATATCGTCGCGGTGCTCGACGCCTGCACCGACCGATCGGCCGCGGTCGCGGTGCGCCACGGCGCGCAGATCGTCTCGCTCAATGCACGCTGCGTCGGCGCGGCGCGTGCCCTCGGAGCGTCCTTCGCCCTCGACTCGGGAGCGCGCTGGATTGCCTTTACCGATGCCGACACTCTGGTCCCGCCCGACTGGCTCGCCGCGCAACTGGCGTGCGAGGCCGATGCCGTCTGCGGGCCGGTTCGCATCGAAGACTGGTCGGCGCACCCCTACGGCGTCCGGGAGCGTTTCCTCGAGCATTACGGGCGCGCCGCCCAGTGCCACGTCCACGGCGCGAATCTGGGGGTATCCGCCGCCGCGTACCTGCGTGCCGGCGGCTTTCAGCCTTTGTCCCAGGGTGAGGATGCCGCGCTGATTGCATCCCTCCAGACGCTCGGCCATCGCGTGGCCTGGAACGGCGCCCCGGCGGTGTCCACGAGCCCGCGCTGGGAAACCACCATTCAAGGAGGGTTCGCATCGGTGCTGCGCGAGCTGCGGCAGGCTACGCTCGCCGAGCTCGCTGCGCCTGCATCGGTCGCCGCCTGAGCCTCGAGGGCGCAGTGCAGCGGCGGCCACACGTGCCGCGCTTGGAAACAAGGCGCGCGGGTGTTTGGTTTTACGCCAGATCCGCGCCGTCCGGAGGGTGGTGGTCGCCGTCGATCCGCGAGGTGCTTGACCGTCCCGCCCTCCGGTGCTACGGTCGAAAGCCTGCGCTCGGACTATGCCGGGGTCCGGGATGCGAGGTCGGCACGTTTCCCGAGACTTTCCGGATCCGTCGGGTTCCCTTGCTAGAACTGGACGTGCCGCGCTGCGTGCGGTGCGTGCGTGTTTGTGCGCGCCGGCCGCGCTCCTGGGAAGCCATCTTCCTGCCCAGCGCAGACGGGACTGACCTGCTCCGACCGGGCGGGCCGGGGGTGTGGAGCTGCCTTGGGGGCGCGGCAGGCAGCCGAATTGGAATACGCGCGGGGCAGTGGGCGGGTCGTGATGCGCTTGGAACGCTGGAATCTGGGTGTGCTGGCCATCGTGCTGGCGGCGGTGGTCATGGTGGCGATGATGGTCCGCGACAGCGACGGGCCGCGGCGGGCGCAGGTGCATTCGGTATTCACCAGCGCCCGACCGGTGCTCGACCCCTTCCTGATCGAGTTGGAAGAGCGGACCTTCCGCTTCTTCTGGGATACGGCGAACCCGAAGAACGGGCTGATTCCCGACCGCTATCCCACACCTTCCTTCTCCAGCATTGCGGCGGTCGGCTTCGGCCTGACGGCGTATCCGATCGGCGTCGAGCGCGGCTACGTCACCCGCGAGGCGGCACGCGAGCGCGTGCTCGCGACGCTGCGCTTCTTTCGCGACGCTCCGCAGGGACCCTCGCAGCACGGCATCGCCGGCTACAAGGGGTTCTTCTACCACTTCCTCGACATGAAAACGGGCGAGCGCTACGAAGACAGCGAGCTGTCGACCGTCGACACGGCGATCCTCATGGCAGGGGTGCTGTTCTGCGAGTCGTACTTCAGCGGCTCGGAGCACGAGGAAGTCGAGATCCGCAACCTCGCCGAGGAGATCTACCGCCGGGTCGACTGGACGTGGGCGCAGCCGCACGGTCCTGCCATCAGCCTCGGCTGGACGCCGGAGGAGGGATTCCTCGAATATGATTGGCGGGGGTACAACGAGGCGATGCTCGTTTACCTGCTCGCGCTCGGTTCGCCGACCTTCGCCGTCAGCTCGGATGCGTGGTCCGCCTGGACAAGCACTTACGATACGAGCTGGCGCAAGGTGTTCGGCCAGGAATTCTTGAGCTTCGCTCCGCTGTTCGGACATCAATACACGCACGTATGGATGGACTTCCGCAACATCCAGGACGACTACATGCGCCGGCGCGGCCTCGACTACTTCGAGAACAGCCGGCGGGCGATCTACGCCCAGCAGGCGTATGCGATCGCCAACCCGCTGGGCTGCAAGGACTACGGTGCGACGATCTGGGGGATCACGGCGAGCGACGGCCCGGCCGACGTCGAGCTCGGCGACGGCGCGGACAAACGCCGCTTCCGTGCTTACGCAGCGCGCGGCACCGACACACACGACGATTGCACTCTGGCGCCGACGGCGACGGTGGCCTCGATTCCCTTCGCTCCGGAGCTCGCGATCCCGGCGGTGCTCGACATGTATCGCCGCTTCGGCAAGTACATCTATTCGCGGTACGGCTTCGTCGATGCGTTCAACCCCAGCTTCAACTTCAACGTGCCGCTCTCTCACGGTCGCGACGTCGATGGCTTCGGGTGGGTCGACGTCGACTATCTCGGCATCGATCAGGGTCCCATCTGCGCCATGATCGAGAACCAGCGCACCGGGTTCGTGTGGCGCGTGATGAAGCGCAATGCGCATCTGCGGCGCGGTCTCGAGCGCGCCGGCTTCTCGGGCGGCTGGCTCACTGCGGCCGGGGTTTCGACGGCTCCGGTCGTGCCTTTGGCGACATCCGCGCGCGCTTCCATGAAGCCGGCCGCAGCTTCAGCGACGTCGGCCGCCGGTTCGAGGACTCCGACCGCCGGGTTGACGATACCGGTCGCTGCAACGACGTCCGTCATGCACTGATCGGCTCCGCGGCGCGAACGCTGCGGGTCTTCGTCGTTCCGCTCTTCGCGCTCGGCGCGGCGCTGATCGCTGCCGGCTGCGGCTCGCCCGCCTCCGATCGCACCGTCGTGCGTTTCTGGGCGATGGGCCGCGAGGGAGAGGTCGTCACCACGCTCGTTCCCGATTTCGAGCGCACGCACCCCGGCATCCGGGTCGTGGTGCAGGACCTGCCGTGGAGCGCGGCGCACGAGAAGCTGCTCACCGCCTTCGCGGGCGATTCCACCCCCGACGTCTGCCAGCTCGGCAATACCTGGATACCGGAGTTCGCGGCGCTGAATGCGCTCGATCCGCTCGACGGGCGGGTCGCAGGCTCGAGCGCGATCGACCCGCGCGACTATTTTTCCGGGATCTGGGACACCAACCTGATCGGCAGCGCGCTCTACGGCGTGCCGTGGTACGTCGATACGCGCCTGCTCTTCTACCGGCGCGATCTGCTGTCCCAGGCCGGGTTCGACGCGCCACCCCGCTCGTGGGGCGAATGGCAGCAGATGCTCGCGGCGCTCAAGGCGCGCGCAGGTCCCGATCGCTACGGCGTGCTGCTGCCCCTGAACGAATTCGAGCCGCTGCTGGTGCTCGCCCTGCAGCAGCCGGAGCCGCTGCTCTCCGACGACGGCCAGCGCGGCAACTTCGAGAGCGCCGGCTTCAAGCGCACGCTCGATTTCTACGTCGAGATGTTCCGCCGTAACTGGGCGCCTCCGCTCACCAATGCCGATGTCTCCAATGTCTGGAACGAGTTCGCGCGCGGCTATTTCACCTTTTACATCACCGGCCCGTGGAACATCGGCGAATTCAGGCGCCGCCTGCCACCGGCGCTCCAGCAAAGCTGGATGACGGCTCCGCTGCCCGGACCGAACGGGCCCGGCGCGTCGATCGCCGGTGGCTCGAGCCTGGTCATCTTTCGCGCGTCGCGCGTCAAGGACGCGGCATGGCAGTGGATCGAATATCTTTCCCGACCGGAGATCCAGCGCCGTTTTCACGAAACGACGGGCGACCTGCCTCCGCGGCGCTCGACCTGGAGCGCAGGCGCTCTTGCCGACGATGTCTATGCGCGGGCGTTTCGCGAACAGCTCGAACGCGTCAAGCCGGCGCCGAAGGTGCCCGAGTGGGAGCGCATCGCGACCGAGCTGCGCCTGGTCGCCGAGCGCGCGGTCCATGGACAGCTCAGCGTCGATCAAGCGGCCGCAGAGCTCGATGCGCGGGCGGACCGGATCCTGGAGAAGCGCCGCTGGATGCTTTCGCGCCGGAGCGGTCCGTGACCCGGCAACGCGCGGCTTGGCTCTTCGTGGGGCCGGCTCTCGCCGTCATCGGCGTGTTCTTCTTCCTGCCGGTGCTCGCTGCGCTCGCCCTGAGCTTCACCGACTTCGACATCTATGCGCTCGCGAGCCTCGCCAACCTTCGCCTCGTGGGGCTTCGCAACTACAGCGAGCTCCTGCAGCGCCCGGAGTTCTGGAATGCGCTCGGCAATACGCTCTACTTCGTGATCGCCGGCGTCCCGCTGTCGATCGGCGCTTCGCTGGGCGCGGCGCTGCTCCTCCACGCGCGCGCGGCCCGGTTCAAGGCGTTCTTCCGCACGGCGCTGTTCGCCCCCGTCGTGACGACGCTGGTCGCCTCCGCCGTCGTCTGGCGCTATCTCTTCAACACCCGTTACGGCTGGCTCAATTACGCACTCGGCGGGCTCGGCCTTCCAGCCATCGACTGGCTCGGCGACCCGCGCTTCTCGATGCCGGCGATCATCGTGTTCGCAGTGTGGAAGAACTTCGGCTACAACATGATCATCCTGCTCGCGGGGCTGCAGGCGATCCCTGAGGAGCTCTACGAGGCCGCGCGCATCGACGGCGCGTCGGTGTGGCGGCAATTCCGCTACGTCACCCTGCCGATGCTAACGCCCATGCTTTCGATGGTGGCGATCCTTACGGTGGCGGGCTACTTCCAGCTCTTCGCCGAGCCGTACGTCATGACCCAGGGCGGGCCCCTGCAGAGCACGATGAGCGTTCTGTACCTCATGTACGACGAGGGCTTCAAGTGGTGGAATCTCGGCTCCGCCTCGGCGGTCGCGTTCGTCCTGTTCGTGCTCATGTTCGCGGTCACCGCCGCCCAGATCGCGTGGACGCGCAGGCGCGGCCCGGCATGAAACGGCTGAGGGCATCGGCGCTGGTCAACGGCCTGCTCGCGGCCGGGGCGCTCGTCACGCTCTTCCCGCTGCTGTGGATGGTCTCCGCGTCGCTGATGTCGCCCGGAGAGGCGAGCGCGACGCCGCCTCCGGTGCTGCCGGCCAGGCCGAGCTTCGACAACTATCGCGAGCTCTTCGCGCACGGCGGGATGTGGCGCTATCTCGCCAACAGCGTGTTCCTCGCAAGCGCGGCGACGCTTGCCTCGCTGATATTCAACGTCGCCGCCGGGTACGCTTTCGCCAAGCTCCGCTTCGCGGGGCGCGAGCGCATCTTCCGGGCGCTCCTCGGCGCGCTGGTGATCCCGGGTCAGGTGGCGATGGTGCCGCTGTTCCTGGAGCTCAAGGCGCTGGGGCTCGTCAACAGCTACGGCGGGGTCATCGTCCCAGCGCTCGCCAGCATCTTCGGCATCTTTCTGGTGCGCCAGTACGCCCGGTCGATTCCCGACGAGCTCCTCGAGGCGGCGCGCATCGACGGCGCGAGCGAATGGCGGATCTTCGCCTCGGTCGTGCTGCCGGCGCTCAGGCCGATCGTGGTGACGCTTGGGGTATTCACGTTGCTCGCCACGTGGAACGATTTCATGTGGCCGCTGATCGTATTGAGCGACAAGGATCTGTACACGCTGCCGGTCGCGCTGGCGGCGCTTTCCCGCGAGCACGTTCAGGACAACGAATTGATGATGGCCGGATCGGTCGTGACCATCGTGCCGGTTCTGCTCGTTTTCCTGTCGCTGCAGCGCTATTACCTCGAAGGCCTGCTCGCGGGCAGCGTCAAGGGATGAGCGGAAGAGCCGCGGCGCTGGCAAGCTGCTCGACCCTGTTCGCCTTCGCCCTGGCGCTCCTCGGCTCGAGCCGCGCAGTCGAGGCGCAGCCGGACTCCGGCCCGCCGCAGGTTCTCGATCGCTTCGGCACGATGGCGCCGTGGCGCGCCGCGGTCTCCGACGGCGTCCGCGCATCCCTCGCCGCTGCGGAGGGACCGGCGGGCGGCGCGCTGCGACTCGATTTCGATCTCGGCGGCACGGCCGGCTACGCCGCCGCGCAGCGCGCGCTGGCGTTCGATCTGCCGCCGAACTACGAGATCTCGTTCGATCTCCGCGCGGAGGCGCCGGTGAACGAATTCCAGTTCAAGCTCGCCGACGCGAGCGGCGAGAACGTATGGTGGTACCACGCCAAGGATTTCGATTTCCCTCGGGCTTGGCGGCACATCCGCATCAAGAAGCGCCAGATCGAGTTCGCGTGGGGTCCCGCCACCGACCGCACGCTGCGGCACGCGGCGAGCGTCGAATTCGTCGTCAATGCGGGCCGCGGCGGAGGAAGCGGTTCCTTGTACGTGGCCAATCTCGAGCTGCGCGAGCTGCCGGTCGATACGGGTGCCGTGCCGCCGCTGTCGGCGCGAGCGTCCTCGTCGCTCCCGGGAGCCGGGCCTGAGCGAGCGCTCGATGGGAAGCTCGAAACCGCCTGGAGGAGCGACCCGGCCGCCGGCAAGACTCAGAGTCTGACGATCGATCTCGGGCGCGTGCGCGAATTCGGCGGTCTGGTTCTGACCTGGCTGCCCGGCGCGTTCGCTTCGCGCTACGACGTGCTCCTGTCCCGCGACGGCGAGCGCTGGCGGACGGTGAAGAACGTGACCGACGGGAGCGGCGGTCCGGACGCGCTCGCGCTGCCCGAATCGGAAGCGCGGTTCCTGCGCCTCGTGCTCTCCGACGGCCCCGGTCCCGACTACGCGCTCTCCGAGGCGGAGGTGAAGGACCTCGCTTTCGGCGCGACCCCGAACGCCTTCGTCGCCGCGCTGGCGCGAGAAGCTCCGCGGGGCACGTATCCGCGCGGATTCACGGGCGAGCAGCCGTACTGGACGCTCGTCGGCGTCGACGGCGGCGCACAGAGCGGTCTGCTTTCCGAAGACGGCGCGCTCGAAGTCCGCGCCGGCGGATTTTCGATCGAGCCGTTCGTCGTCGCGGGAACGCGCGTCGTCACCTGGGCCGACGTCGATCACCGGCAATCGCTCGCCGACGGTTACCTCCCCATGCCCACCGTCACATGGCAGGACGCGCGGTGGGAGCTCGCCGTCACGACGTTCGCCGACGGCGAGCGCGGGCGCTCGGAGCTGATCGCCCGCTACAAGCTCACCAATCGCAGCGCGGAGCCGCTCGACCTGACGCTTGCGCTGGCGGTGCGGCCGTTCCAGGTGAATCCGCCCGCGCAGTTCCTGAACAGGGCGGGCGGCGTGAGCCCCATTCGCGACCTGGCCTGGGACGGCGCGTCGCTCCTTGTCGACGGCGCGTCGAGCGTTTCGCCGTTTCCGGCGCCCGATCGCGTCGGAGCGTTCTCGTTCGGCGCGGGCGCAATCACGAGGATCCTCGCCGGCGAATGGCGCGACGCCCACAGCGCGCACGACCGGGACGGATTCGCGTCGGGCGTTCTCGCCTACCGGGCCACGCTCGCGCCGAACGCCAGCCGTACCGTCGGCCTGGTCGTCCCGCTGGCGGGGCGTCCGACACTGCCTCTCGCGGGCGGACAGGCGCGCTGGCTCGACGAGCGCGAGCAGGCGGTCGCCGCCGCGTGGAGAGCCAAACTCGACCGCGTGACCGTTCGGCTGCCGCGCTCCGCGCAGCCGCTCGCCGATACGTTGCGCACCGCGCTCGCGCATCTGCTGATCACGCGCGAGGGGCCGATCCTGCGTCCCGGAACGCGCGCATATTCGCGCTCATGGATCCGCGACGGAACGATGATCTCGGAGGCGCTGTTGCGGCTCGGACACCCGGAGGTCGCTGCGGATTATCTGCGCTGGTACGCGCCGCATCAGTTCGCGAACGGAAAGATTCCCTGCTGCATCGACGCTCGCGGCGCGGATCCGGTGCCGGAGAACGACAGCCCGGGCGAATTCATCCTGCTCGCCGCGGACGTCTACCGCTACACCGGAGACCGCGGGCTGCTCGACGCGATGTGGCCGCACGTCGCCGCCGCCGCTCGATATCTCGACAGCCTGCGCCAATCCGAGCGCGGCGAAGCGAACCTCGCGCCGGCGCGGAGGATGTTCTACGGGATGCTGCCCGCCTCGATCAGCCACGAAGGCTACGCGGCAAAACCGATGCATTCGTACTGGGACGATTTCTGGGCGCTCAAGGGTTACGATTCGGCCTGCGCGATCGCTCTCGCGCTCGGCCGCGGCGAAGACGCGGAGCGCCTCGCCCGCGAGCGCGACGAATTCCGCGACGATCTCGCCCGTTCGCTCGCCGCGGCGATCGCATCCCGGGGGATCGACTATGTGCCGGGCTCGGCCGAGCTGGGCGACTTCGATCCCACGTCGACCAGCATTGCCTTCTCCCCGCACGGAGACACGCGCGAGCTTCGCCCGGAATGGGTGCGCGCGACCTACGAGCGCTACTGGCGCGAGTTCATCGACCGGCGCGACGGCCGAGCGACGTGGGACGACTACACGCCATACGAGCTGCGCAACGTGGCCACTTTCGCGCGCCTCGGCTGGCGCGATCGTGCGCAGGCGCTGCTCGCCTTC
>Ga0079221_10000418_pt1 | contig 11711 bp, 9 predicted proteins | sample GAAS200_FD_75069 | JGI IMG/M metagenome (GOLD analysis project Ga0079221, IMG submission 75069) | Agricultural soil microbial communities from Georgia to study Nitrogen management - GA AS200 | ecosystem: Environmental > Terrestrial > Soil > Agricultural land | place: USA: Georgia | collected... | reverse complement strand
TGTCTCCGTTTAACGCAAACGGAGAGTTTGCGATTGAAACCTTTGAACGGCTGCTGGCCCGGCTTTATGGAACGGGAGTCCACGGCGTTTACGTGTGCGGGCAGACGGGCGAAGGCGTTTTGCAGCCCGTCGGCACGCGACGGCGTGTGGCGGAAGCGGCCGTGCGGTGCACGCCTGGTGGTCGGACAGTTATTGTGCACGTTGGCGCAGCGCGCCTCTCGGACGCCAGCGAGTTGGCCCGCCACGCGGAGCAGATAGGCGCTGGCGCAGTGAGCAGTCTGCCGCCGGCCGGAAACTACAACTTCGCCGAACTGCGCAGCTATTACGAGCAACTGGCGCAAGCCAGCAGCCTTCCGCTTCTGGTCTACTATTATCCGGAGGCAAGCCGGCTGACAGTAACTCTCGAGCATCTTCTCGAACTCTGCCAGATTCCCAATGTCGTCGGATTGAAGTTCACGGACTTCGATCTCTACAAGCTGCACCAGATCAGCCAGTCCGGCAAAGTGATTTTCAACGGCCGCGACGAAGTGTTTGCTGCCGGATTGCTGATGGGCGCCGGCGGCGGCATTGGAACGTTTTATAATCTCATTCCCGAACTCTTTCTCCAGATCTACCACAGCGCGCTCAGCGGCAAGTGGGACGAAGCCCGCCGTGCCCAGGACCAGGTGAATGAACTCATCCGGATCACGCTGCGATTCCCGATGCTCTCGGCCGTCAAAACGATGCTGAAGTGGCAAGGGTTCGACTGCGGGCCTTGCCTTGCTCCGCGCGAAAACCTGACGGCAGGGCAACAACGTGAACTGCGCGGCCTGTTGGAACAGAGCAGCCTCAGCCCATTTCTTTATGTCGCGCAATAATTCCGGACCGCTTCTGTGGCGGCCGGGCGTGGGGTAATCATGATCACTCCTACAGGCGGGACCAACATTGCTTCCGTCGAGAGCATCCGCGCTCTGTTTCCTGCGCTCGAGCGGCACGAAGGCGGCTGCCCCGTCGCTTACTTTGACGGGCCGGGCGGAACGCAGGTTCCCCGCCCCGTGGTCGAGGCTATCAGCGATTACCTTTATCATCACAACTCAAATACCCACTGGGGCTATGCCACCAGCAATGAGACGGACGCGACCATCCGCAACGGACGGGCGGCATTGGCGGACTTGCTGAACGCCAGCCCGTCGGAAATTGTTTTCGGGCCCAATATGACTACTTTGACCTTTCACCTGTCACGCGCGCTTGGCCGCGTTTTTGGCCCCGGAGACGAAATCCTGGTGACCGAACTGGACCACCACGCCAACATCGATCCCTGGCGGGCACTGGCGAAGGACCGCGGCATAATGGTCCACTCGGTGAAGATGTTGCGAGAGACGGGACAACTCGATTGGAATGACCTCGAAGCGAAAATCAGCCGCCGGACCCGCCTGGTGGCTATTGGCGTGGCCTCAAACGCGCTGGGCACCATCAATGACGTTCACCGCGCGGGTGAAATTGCGCACAACGCCGGCGCGCTGCTTTTTGCCGACGGCGTACACTCTACTCCTCACCTCCCTACAGATGTGAAAGCCTGGGACTGCGATTTCCTGGCCTGCTCCGCTTACAAATTCTATGGCCCTCACATGGGCGTGCTCTACGGTCGAGAGGGTTTGCTGGAATCAATCGACTTCCCGAAGCTCCTGCCGGCGCCCAATAAGGCCCCGGAAAGGGCCGAAACCGGCACGCAGAACCACGAAGGCATTGCCGGCGCCGCCGCCGCGGTGGATTTCCTTGCCTCGTTGGCGGGCGGACCGTCCAGGCGCGCCAAGCTGAGTGCGGCACTTGCCGGACTCGAGGCGCGAGGTCATTCGTTGACAACGCAGATGTGGGACGGCCTTTCGAATATACCCGGCGTTAAGCTGTTCGGGCCCAGCCCCGCCGAACCGCGGACGCCAACTGTGTCCTTTATTGTCCATGGCGTTCCTGCCGCCGATGTTTCTGCGCACCTGGCAAAACGTGGCGTCTTCGTCTCGCACGGGAATTTTTATGCGGCAACGGTCGTGGAACGCCTGGGCTATGCCAGCGAAGGCGTCGCCCGGGCCGGTTGCGCGTGTTACACCACCAGCGATGAGGTTAATCGCCTCATCGAGGGAGTGCGGGAGATTGCCCGGCCCTGCGCTAGAAGATAACGCTGCTCCGTGCCGCATCGTGTTCGGCTCGATTTTGCCTTCACGTGTTTTCAATAAGCTCGGCAGGTGCGCTTCATGATGGCGGAAAAGAAATGGAAGCACTGTTTCGGCACGAGTACTTGGTCAGCTCTCAGCATTCAGCCTTCAGCCTTTAGCAAAACCCGCGATCCCGCAGGGGCGGGACGCTCCGCGCTATCCGTCTAACCACGTGCCCCTTCCCTAATCCCAAATCCCTGATCCCTGCCATTATTCATAGCGGAGCGCCACCATAGGATCGACTTTGGCCGCGCGGCGTGCGGGAATGTAGCACGCCAGCAAAGCTACGGCGATCAGGATGAGCGAGACGGCAATGAAAGTGAGCGGATCAGAGGGCGTGACGCCATAGAGAATGCTCGACAGGAATCGCGTGAGCGCGAGCGCCCCGCCTATGCCGATGGCCACGCCAATCACCGTCAATTTCAGCCCCTGGCCGACAACCATCCGAAGTACGTCTCTGCGTTCGGCCCCTAGCGCCATGCGGATACCGATTTCGTGTGTGCGCCGCACAACGCTAAACGAGAGCACGCCGTACAGGCCGATGCACACAAGGGCAAGAGCCAAGGCGCCAAACACGCTACACAAAGCAGCTACCAATTGATCTTGATGAAGCGACTGATCGATTTGCGACCTAAGCGTCTGGATGGCAGCGACCTCGATAGAACCGCCGGACGCCTGAATGACTTTCCGCACAGTATCGACAATTGCTGTGGGGTCGCTCGCGGTCCGGATCTCTAACGTCTGCCCATGTGCAACAGGAACATAAAAGAAATTGTAATTCTTTTCTCGCAGATTATTGTATTTAGAGTTTGCCACGACGCCGATAATTTCAACTGGAGGGAAGTTCCCTTCCACAAACTTGAAGTGTTTGCCAATAGGGTTGCTTGAGGCGAAAAACCGGTGGGCCATTGCCTGGTTGATAATCGCAGCTCGAAACGGCCGCGTGGCATCCTGTTCTTTGAAGTCACGCCCAATTAGGATTGGGATTCCCAACGTTTTGAAGTATCCGGGTGAAACTGGATCGAAGAGGATGTTTGCTGTTTCGCCCTGTCCCAAGGTGTAACCCTGAACCTGGATGTTGATTCCCATTTCGTAACCGCTGATTGGCAAGAACGCCGAGTAGGCTGCCGAACTCACCCCAGGCAGTCTTCTCACCCGCTACAGGAGTTCTTTGTATGAAGCAGCTAGTTCAGCCGAAGTACGCATGTGCGCGTAATCGTGCAGCGACACGGCCAACACGTGGTCGCGGTCAAAACCAGGATTGAACGTTTCGAGAATGGCAAGACTCCGCAATAGCAGCCCGGCGCCGGCGAGAAGAACGGCACAAACGGAAATCTGAGTTAGAAGAAACGTGTTGCTAATCGTGGACCGCCGCGATAAAAATCCCGCGCCCGGAGGCTCCGCCAATTCTTCATTGAGGCCCACCCGCGTGCAAAGAACGGAGGGCCCCAGTCCGGCAAGCAGGACGGTTAATCCGGTGACGAGGGCCGTAAAGAGTAAAATCCGATAGCTGAAGCCGGCCTTCAATATTACAGGTGATCCTGCTGTTGAAAGTGAAGAAAGCAGTATTGAATCTGTCCACCGCGCGAGAAGAAGTCCGACTATTGCACCCGCAAGCGCAATCAAAACAGACCGCGCCAAAAGAAGCCTAGCCAAGCGCCATCGTCCAGCGCCCAGCGCGAATCGAACAGCAATCTCCCTCCGATGGGTTGCGCCAAATGCCAGAAATATGTTCGCCGCGTTCGCACAGGCGATCAGTAAAACCAGTCCAACGATCCCCATCAGAATCTTTGCGGCCAGTCCAAACCTCTGACGAAGATCCGAAAGCCCCCGATTGGCCGGCGTAACGACAAGCCGCGCCATCGATTCGCGCTTCTCTACTTCAGGAAGATCGGACTTGCGGGTAATCTGATTAAATAAAGGAAGTAGTCCGGCACGCACTTGCGGGATCGAGACTCCGGGCTTTCGCCGGGCGATAATTGTAACCCACTGTGCACGCTGCCTATCCTCCTGAGAGAGGCGACCGTCCAGAGACAGGTAGACATCCGGCGATTCACCAATCTCTGTGCCGAAGAAACTCGGCGGCGCAACGCCGAAAATTGTGTATGCCGTTTGGTCGATCAATACCACTTGGCCGATTGCTGCTCGGTTACTCTTGAATTGCCTCTGCCAGAAATCGAAGCTGATCACAACGGGATTTCCAAGCGCACTCTGGCTCGTTCCGCGATTGAAAAATGACCCCAGATAAGGGCGGACTCCGAGGACGGTGAAGTAATTTCCTGAAACTATTTCTCCTCGGGCTATGCTGGTGTTTCCGTCGGCGCTGACCCTGTACGTTCCGGATGGGCCGTAGGCGGCCACCCCAGAAAGACCGTGCGCGTGGTCGCGATAAGAATAGTAGGCATTGACCTCGGAAATATAACCTATGCCTGTCTTGCCAAGACTCCCTGCCGAGCTTATGCACACCAGCTCGTGTGGTCTATATACCGGCAATTCCCGTAAGAGAAGCGGATCAAGTAGCGAAAAGATGGCCGTGTTGGCGCCGATGCCGAGGGCGAGGGTGAGGACGGCAACGAGCGTGAATCCCGGGTTGCGGCGAAGTTGGCGGAGGCCGTAGCGGAGGTCCTGAGCGAGTTCGCTGATGATGCGCACGCCCCAGCTTTCGCGGCATTCTTCTTTGATCTGCTCGATGCCGCCAAATTCGAGGCGGGCGCGGCGTGCTGCCTCTTCCGGGGACATCCCTGCCTGGATGTATTTCTCCGCCTGTTGCTCGATGTGCGCGCGCAGTTCCCGGTCCAAATCCGATTCCATGGAACCGTGGTGGAACAAGGCCCGCAGTAGATACGAAAGTTCACGGAACAAGGTGCGCACCTAACAGGACGGTAAAAAATGAATTATGATACCGAACGCCCTTAGGCATCGGCCATCGAGCCGGCCCCGTGTAAAGGCCGCAGACTGCAAAAACGGCAGTGTGCGCTACCCCTCTACCATTCAAAATTCAATAATTCATCATTGCTTCAATGCAAATTACCAATCACAATTCGCAAATCGTGTGCCTGCCCCTAGGCAGTTTCGAGCACATGTCCAACGGCGGCCGCCAGTTTGCGCCAGGCGTTTTCCTCGATCTCGAGCTGGTTTCTTCCGGCTTGCGTCAGCTCGTAGTACTTCGCATGCCGGCTGTTTTTCGTCATGGCCCATTTGGCCTTGATCCAGCCGCGCCGCTCCAGGCGATGCAGCGCCGGGTAGAGAGAGCCCTGTTTGATGCTCAGCACGTCTTTGGAAACCTGCTGAATGCGCTCAGAAATGGCCCAGCCGTGCTGCGGCTCAAGCGCCAGCGTCTTGAGGATCAACAGATCGAGTGTTCCCTGTGGAAGGTCGATACGGCTGTCGGTCATAAATTACCCTGTTACTTCTACAGCGGCATCTTACTCCCGCAGCTGTCGAAGCTCAAGGGTAAAGTTTGATGGATTCGGAACAACTCGACCCCTTTCGCGCGTCCCCACAACTTCAAGATAGGCGACGGTTTCTTCGGCCGCGCCTCACCGGTCGGGCTACGCTGGGATCCGCCTTGCTCTCGACTGGGCCACGCAGGATTCAACCGGCAATTTCAGGCTGGCTCAGGGGATACGCGCGGGCGGCTAATCTTCCGCTTGAGATGGCAAAAACGACCACACAAATTCGATGCTAACTTCTTTTTTTATTGGATTTTCCTCATCATACTTTAGTACCATTGCATGCACGCCGCACATGCTGTAAAAATCTTGCGAAGGGGGAGGGAGATCACTTCGGAATCTCAACATTGGTCACTGTACGTCCGCATTAGACGGGATGTACTGCGGCAGATCGTTTGTAGCTGCCATGAGAGCGGGGTATAGCTGATGTGTGAACAAGCTATCCGGGTTTTATTTTTCAGTTCAGACGGTCCTTTCGCAGAAGTCGTAACAAGAGCCCTCGGGCCTGGGTACGAAGTTCGAACCAATGAACAAAATGGGTTTGAAGTAAATCCCACATGCCAGGAATGGTGCGACGTCGTGCTGCTCGATTTGCACGACAGCGGAGAGGATGAGGACGCAGAAGAGACTCTCCGGCTGATGGACGAGATTAAGAAGCTCAATTCCTCCATGCCGATGATTGCCATCGTCGGCGATGCCGACGACAGCCTTGCCCGCATCGTGATTGAAAATGGCGCCTACGACACACTTTCAAGCCCTCCCAATATGCCGGACCTCCGGTTCCTTCTCCGCCGCGCCTGCCGTTTTCGGAGAATAGAGAGAGAACTGGCCGACCTCCGCTCCCGTGACCTCTCCGGCGGACGCTTTGGAGACATGCTCGGAACGTCGGAGGCTATGCACCAGGTGTTTGAGACCTCCCGCAAGGTGGCGCCCTGCGACGTCAGCGTGATGATATCCGGCGAGACCGGCACGGGCAAGGAACTTCTGGCGCGGGCCATTCACCGACTGAGCCCCCGGGCCGCGGGCCCGCTGGTGGCGTTTTCCTGTGCAAACCTTCCGGAAACCCTGGTGGAAGACGAGTTGTTCGGCCATGAAAAGGGCGCGTTTACGGGAGCAATTGCAACCCGGCGCGGAAGATTTGAAGCGGCCCACGCCGGAACTCTGCTTCTCGATGAGATTGGCGATTTGCCGCTGGGTCTGCAATCCAAGCTGCTGAGAGTGCTCCAGGAACGGTCATTCGAGCGCCTCGGCAGCAATACATCAATTGAGTGCAACGTGCGGGTTCTGTGCGCCTCTCATCGAGACTTGGCAGCCATGGTTGAGCAAGGGCAATTCCGGAAGGACCTGTTCTACCGGCTCAACGTGGTCCAAATCGAGATCCCTCCGTTGCGCGAGCGCCGGGATGAGATACCGATACTGGGCCAGTACTTCCTTCAGCGGTTTGCCCAGCAGTTCGGAAAGAACGTCAGCCGGTTCTCGCCCCTGGCCATTCACGCTCTGGAAGAATACCAATGGCCCGGCAACGTGCGCGAGCTGGAGAATGCCGTCCAGCACGCGGTGGTGATGGCAGAAGGGCCGACGGTTGAAACCTGGCACCTGCCCAACAGCCTTCGCGGTGACTTCGAGCAGACCGTCGCAGGCCGGTCTTACGAAGACGAGGTCCGCGAATTCAAGCGGCGGCTGATCATGAGAACTCTCCGTGAATGCGGCGGCCGCAAAGTGGACGCCGCCCGTCTACTGGGCGTAGCGCGTGGATACCTTCACCGTCTGATCAACCAGTTGCAGATTCAGGTTGATGACGACGAAGTGGGAGTTGCCGAGGTTGACGAGGCCGAAGAGCCGGCCTCACGTGAACACGTTATGTAGTCCGGCCGACCCCGGGTATCAGGAATGTCCGCAAGCACTGAATTGGCCAGAATACCGCCGCAGGAGCGAGACATTCGTACCCTGGAACGCAGTTTTTTCCCCGACCTTTTATGCCGCGCTCAAAACCCCGATGGCGGATGGGGTTATCGGCAAGGACTGCGAAGCGCCGTTGAGCCGACGGCGTGGTCGCTTCTTGCCCTGCTGGCGCATGGCGGCCCTCCCGGAGAGGCCATCTCTTCTGCAGGCGACTGGCTGCGTCGCGCGCAGACAGACGAGGGGGCCTGGCCCACCAGTTCCGGAAACGAACCCGGATGCTGGGTGACTGCGTTGGCATGCCTGGCGCTGGCAGAGGCGGCAACAGGTCCAGGTGGCAACGTGTCCCTTGGAACTAGATGGCTGTGCAACACCTGGCCCGCAGAAGGCAACCTTTTGTGGCGCCTGCGCCGGCTCCGGCAGGATAAGTCCGAAACTGTCGTCCATCAGAACCATTCACTTCGAGGCTGGGGCTGGACCCCGAATACAGCAGGCTGGGTGGAACCTACGGCCTACGTGATGATCATGCTCCAGAATCTGCGTCCGGAGCTTCGCCCCGCGCAGGCAGCCCGGCGGATGCAATTGGCAAAACAGATGCTCTATGACCGCGCTTGCCCCGGCGGCGGATGGAACGCCGGAAACCCACTGGTTTACGGAGTTCCCGGAGTTCCCCGGACCGGGCCAACAGCCTGGGCGCTGCTCGCGTTGAGGCAGCATCCGAACCATTCATCCGTGCTCGAAGGGCTGGAATGGCTGCAAGAGCAGTATCAGAATCCGCGAAGCCCGGCTTCACTGGCCCTGATCCAACTGTGCCTGCAGGTTTTCAGCCGCCCGACCAGGCCTGTCGAGGGCGCCCTCTACGACTTTTACCGCGGCAGCGAATTCCTGCAGAGCATCCCGGTGGTTGCATGGGCATCACTGGCCGTCGGCGAGCTTCCCCACTGGCTTGCATCTTCGTCACCGGCAAAGGGCGAGAGATGAGTTATTCCAACACACGCCTGGTCCCACCCTTCCACCGCTCGCCTTCCACCGTGGCGATCAGGACCGTAGCAAATTACGAAGCAGACGTGGAGGCGGTCCTCTGGGAAACCCTTCAGGAACTCGGGCCGCCGGTGCGGGACAGGTCTGTCCTGCTCAAACCGAATTTCGTCGAACCCGACGTGGAAGGAACCATCAATACACATCCCATTGTGATCAGGGCCGCCAGAGAGGCATTTCTGCGGTTGGGCGCGGAGTCGGTCGTTGTTGCTGAGGGGCCGGGGCACGAGCGTGATACAGAAGCAATTCTGGAAGTACTGCGCGTCAGAGATTTCCTGGGTCCGCTGGAACGAAGTTTCGTTGACTTGAATACGGATGACGTTGCGCAGGTTTCAACGCGAACACAAGCCTCGAAACTGAAGTCCCTTTGCCTGCCAAAGACAGTCCTGGCGGCGGACTTTGTGGTCTCGATGCCCAAAATGAAGACTCATCACTGGGTTGGGGTTACTCTGGCGCTTAAGAACATGTTCGGAATTGTGCCCGGAAACTGTTACGGCTGGCCAAAGAATGTCCTCCACTGGGCTGGCCTGAGCAAGTCAATCCTGGATATCAATAGCACTGTGCGGCCGGATTTCGCTATCGTGGACGGCATCGTTGGGATGGAGGGAAACGGCCCCATCCAGGGGACGCCGAAAGCGTGTGGGGTGCTGGTTGCCGGCAGCGACCCTCTAGCCGTGGATGCTACGTGCGCTAGAATTATGGGCCTTCGGCCGGAGCGAATTGACTATCTCAGGCGCGCTTCCCTGCTGCTGGGAAATATCGAAGAAGCGAGAATCGAGCAATTGGGCGAAACGATCGGCGCGACCTGCAAGCCCTTCGAAATGCTGCCCGGTTTTCAGGGTCTTCGTGCCTGATTGGTCCAGCCGCCGGGCCGACGTTTGTTAAGTTAGCATTACTGAAGCAATACTTTTCGGAGTTTACCCTATTGACAATAGGTAAATTTCCGGATACTGATATTAACGGTAGGTGTTTAGCTGGGTCACACCTGTGCCCACGGAAAGCAGCTTTTGGTAAGAGATTTGCCTCTCCTGCCGAATGGCGCAGGCAGCAATTAGCTGTAATTAAGAGGGATGGTTTCTCATGGTCTACGGTGGAAGGGTAAAACGCGGCCCTATATGTCATCGACCGAGCACGCGCATCAAGCGGTTTTGTGTCCGACTGGGTACAAAGGCTAAGGAAGATTCCGGCGCCGAGCTATTTGAGGCCGCGCTCGTCCTTCCGGTCCTTCTCGTACTGTTGCTTGGGATCGTCACCTTCGGCCGCGCGTACAATACGTATCAGACCATTACCCGGGCCGCCCGGGAGGGTGCCAAGGCGGCGGTCCTGACCCCCTGCGCTGACTCGACGTACTGCGCCGGAGCGACGAATTACACTGCTGACGACATCTGGAACAATTTCGTTTATCCGGTGCTGCAATCGGACAATCTGGATACCACGGCAGTGACAAGCAAATCGCTGACTTACGTCCAGTTGGATCCCAATGGCACGCCAGCGCACGTGTGTGGTGTACAGCTAAGCTTCAGTTATCCCTATACCTTCTCGCTTCCCTTCACCCCCCTTAACCTGTCAACCATAACGCTTCAGACAACTGTCCGGATGCGGCTGGAAAATCAGCCGACCACATGCTCGGTAGGAACCAGCTACTAGGCGGGGGCAGGAAGCCTGTGCAAAAAATGAAGAAAATTCTGAAAGCCGATCGTATCAGGGGCCGTCGGAGCACCGCGAAGGCGCTGTTGTCCCGGTTCTCCACCCTCGTATCCGCCATGGCATCTCGGAGCTGCGCCGCTTTGAGAGAGACCAATGGCGCAGAGCTACTTGAATTCGCCCTGGCTTTGCCGATGATTTTGGTAATGGTAGTAGGTTTGCTGGATTTTGCCCGCGCCTACAACATCAAGCAGAAGATGGCCAACGCGGTCCGCGAGGGAGCACGATACCAGGCTGTTGAGACCGCCGACCGTAGCGATGCCACCCCAGCATCGGTGACAACTCTCCGGGATGACGTGGTAACTTATCTCACGAATTCAGGTGTAAGCACATCGTTTATTGGCACTGCTTTAAGCTACGACGGGGGAACTTGCACAGGGACGTGGTATACAACAAGTAGCGGGGTCAGCTACGGACTGGAAGTTGAACGGTGTGTCTCGATTGCGGACAGCTCCGGCACTTCGATCCCGTCAACCCGCGTAACCCTGTATTATCCCTATGACTGGACTTTTGGCTTTAACAGCATCATCAAGCTGCTGATTCCGTCTTCGACCTTTTCAAACCCTATCACAATTCAGGCGGATGCCACCATATCGAACTTCTCTTGAGAAGGAGCGGGCAGGTATGAGAGTACGGGAATACAAGCGTGAGGAACGTCCTAATGAACGCGGCGTCAGCATCTTGTTGATTTCAATTGGAATGGTCTTTGTACTGGGAATGGCTGGACTGGGCGTGGATTTGGCTTCACTCTACGTCGGCCGAACCCAGGCGCAGCGCGCGGCCGACGCAGGGGCATTGGCAGGCGCTCAGGAGCTCGTGACTTTGGGCTGCACATCCGCCGGCGGTACGGACATTTCGACAACTTGCCAGAGCCTGGCGCGCCAAAGGGCCGAGGCGGTTGCCAACGCGAACCTTGTTGCCGGCGTCAGTCCCGCGATCACCGACTCCGATGTAACTTTCCCTTCAACAAGCACGACCGACCCCCAGATCAAGGTTGTGGCCTCCAGAGATACGAGCCACTCGAACGCCATGCCCACCTACTTCGTCAAGGTATTCGGCATCAATTCCGCTAATGTGTCGGCTTCAGCCAAGGCCGAAGCTTTTAATCCTTCGGGTACCGGCTCAAGCGTGGGCGCGGAGTGCCTTAAACCCTGGCTGCTGCCGAATTGCGATAGCTCGCGCACTTCCTCCAGCGGAAATACTAACTGCCCGACCGGGACGTCTGGCGTCTCCTATGACTATTTCATTAATCCGACAACCGGGGCCATCCAGAATCCCGGCACGGCTCCCACGGGAGTTCAGGGCGAACAATTCATTATTAAACCTGGAGATCCTACCGGCGGCGCAACTGCCGCCCCTGGAAAGTTCTGGCCCGTCTATCTTCCACCGGGATCGGTTGCAACCGATTGCCCCGCATGTGCCAACGGGG
>Ga0079221_10000417_pt1 | contig 11728 bp, 9 predicted proteins | sample GAAS200_FD_75069 | JGI IMG/M metagenome (GOLD analysis project Ga0079221, IMG submission 75069) | Agricultural soil microbial communities from Georgia to study Nitrogen management - GA AS200 | ecosystem: Environmental > Terrestrial > Soil > Agricultural land | place: USA: Georgia | collected... | reverse complement strand
GCCATTTTTCCCATAGTAGGCTATACCTCTAGTACCGGTATTGCCGCAGCAATAGGCGCTAATGCAATTTTTAGATTGAAGGGTTCTTCTAAAGAGTCGAGCGTTTATACCAGTTTTACCTATACGCAGTACAATCAAACCATTTTGCCATTTTCGGTAAATATTTGGTCCAAAAATGACCGCTTTAATTTTATTATTGACAGCAGGTATATTAATTATCCATCTTCGTTGTATGGCCTTAGAGGAATTTCAAAACTCAATAGCGGTTACTCGGTAAATTTCAGTTGGATAAAACTACATGGTTCAGTTTTGACACGTATTGCCAATAATTTTTATGGTGGAGCAGGCTTGTATTACGATTATTTTTGGAACATAGAAGAAGATGGTGTGCCTGCAGTTCAGCCAATGCCGGAAAACCCTCGTGGTATTGCATCTGCGTTTGAACATTATTCTCATGCAAAAGTTCCATCTGCAAAGGAGGTTGCATTTGGCCCTGCCTTCCGGTTGCTATACGATTCGCGGGATAACCCGGTAAATGCATGGAAAGGTTTTTATTGTTCTGTACTTTTTCATCCTGTGTTTAAAGGTTGGTATAGCGACACAAGCTGGAGCAGCCTTGTAGTAGATGCAAGAAAATATTTTTCTTTTTCACAAACGCGGGAAAATGTCCTGACATTTTGGGCATATTACTGGCAGGATTTTGGCAAACCATCCTTCCTGCTTTTGCCAAGCACTGGCTGGGATGATTTTTGGAACACCGGCAGAGGTTATTCGCAAGGCCGTTATCGCAGCAAATCTATGCAGTACCTCGAAGCAGAGTATCGCTTCCAGGTTACAAACAATGGTTTGTTAGGCGGTGTTGTGTTTACTAATCTTCAAAACTTTCCCAAAGAATTATTTACTTCTTATTCTAAATATCACGATCGGGAAGATATTGCCGTTACCGCACTGGGAGCGGGCCTGGGAGTAAGATTGAAATTTAATAAATATTCAAAAACAAATGTAGCGATAGATGCAGGATTTGGCCAGGATGTTCCACGCCCCTGGTTCACCGTAAACCTTGGTGAAGTTTTTTAGAGCATAGCGGTAATGCATAAACGAAGTTTTGCTATAACAATAAAAGAACTTTCAAAGCATATTTAAAGTTCTTCCATTGTTGTACATATCCAAATGAAATAACGCAGTAAATTCATAAGCTAATTTGCCGAAATGGATAGAAGCATTTGTTAATCTCTGTTCATTTTAAATGCAACTAATCGGTTGCTAACATATGCAACTATTTGGTTTCTCAATTTTTTTGATTAAGTTAATACTGCAAAATTTTAATACAATACCTGCAAATGATGTTTCAATATTTCTATCTTAATTTCAGTGGCGGTATAATATTCGCCATCGAGATGATAATGCATAAGTTGGTTGCTTTTGATAACAAGATGAGTTGCCGTGAAACAGGTGACGAATGAATGTTTCAAATGTTTTCCTTTTTCAATTACGGGCAAATATTTCAACCGCATCACCGGGTGCAGCTTATTAATTAACACCACATCGAGCAAACCATCATCTGCTCTTGCTTCCGGCGAAATATGAAACCCGCCACCAGCCCTGCGACCATTGGTAATGCTTACCATTAATTTGTTGCCGGAATAAATGTTATTGCCATCATCAATGCGGTAATATTGCGAACGATAAAAAAATATTTTTTTCAGAATAGTAATGTAAAAAGATGTTTTACCGGGCAGCTTTTTTTTGTTGTACAGCGATTTTACCACCAACCCTTCAAAGCCGATACCAGCACCGTTGAGAAAATATTTCTCATTGCATTTGCCAATATCTATTGGCTTTGGTGTGGCTGATAATATAAATTGCAATTGTTCTTCAAAACTGATTTCGCCATACAATAACCAATGAAAATCGTTGCCGGTACCACCTTTGAAAATAGCAACCGGTATATTGATACTGGGATAATGATTGATAAAATAATTGGCAGTGCCATCCCCGCCAACAATCCAGGCTTCGGTAAAGGCAGTAAAATTTGCAGGCCATTCTTTATCGAAAAGTAGTTGATTAATTTTTCTTTCATGCAGCTCTGTTGACAAACTTTTAGCCAGCTGCATAGCTTTTCCCGCACCTGCAAGCGGGTTGCAAAGAATGGCAATATTTTTTTCACCGGCAGTCAATCAGATTCTTTGCAACAAATTTTTCTTAATTTATTTTGGATAAACAAAATTTGTTGCTGTTTCTTTTGTTTTAACAGGACGTATTTCAATCGTTGCAGAGGGAACAAATGCAAACTCCGGGTTTTGCTTTGCAATTTCTATTGCATGTTTTATATCATCGGCAATGATATGATAGTATCCTACCTGAACTTCTTTTGTTGCATCAATAGGAGTTTCTGTCCAATCATCACCTGTCTTTTTAAGTATAACACCTTCCCGGAGTATGGGCTGGGCAGCGATTAATTGACCCTGTGATTGAAGTTGCCCGATATACACTTCGCATTGTTTAATAAAAGCCAAATGCTGGACGGCAGATAAAGCAGCTTTTGCATCAACTGCATTCCGTATATAAAACATGAATTCTTTTGCCATGATTGATTAATTCAAGTTGCTAGTTATAATACAAGTTTATTAAAAGTAAATCTAATGATAAACATCAATATTTTAAGCAGAAAGCAGGCAATTTTCAAAACCAGGAAGATGGAACGATCCCGACTATATTCAAACCGGATATTTCGGTGTGGCGAATGGAGAAGGCGAAGCGAAAGCTACGAAGATGCCGCCCAATATGCAATATGCTTATATGTCGCTTTGGTGCATGATGGCTTCGCCGCTTTTTTACAGCGGTGATATGACAAGACTCGATGCTTTTACATTAAATGTATTATGTAATCCCGAAGTAATTGCAATAGATCAGGATCCACTTGGTGAATGTGCGCAAGTAATAGAGCGAAAGAACAGTACTTTTTATTATGGTGAAAAATTTGGTTGATGGATCAAAGGCTGTTGCTCTTTTCAATAGGAACCATGAACCAAAAGAAGTAGCAATTAGTTGGAACGAGTTAGGAATAACGGGGAAGCAGCAATTGCGTGACTTATGTCGCCAGAAAAATATCGGAACCTTTTCTTCATCATTCAAGACAATAGTGCCGGCGCAGGGAGTAGTGATGCTGAAGTTTAAAAAAGTAGGAAAATAAATTTAAGAATTAGATAGAAGAGTTACATGATAACGTTTATATGCATTAAGTGGTGGCCTCGAAAAAAAGCATTAAGAAAATTTGAATGATTGATATTTTAAAAATCAAACACATAAACTTTAAATGAAAAATTATAACAAGGCTTATATAACCGGCATTTCATTTATATCGGCGCTTGGCGGCTACTTATTCGGATTTGATTTTGCGGGTATTTCAGGGGTATTGTCATTTTTGCAAAAACAATTTGGATTAAATGGAAGCATTTTTTCATTAATTGAAATGTAGGCTCCGCCATTTTTATTGGCAGGAACAATTGAGTTTTCAAATTTAATATTTTTTGTTTCATTGCTTTATCTGCTAATCAGTTTCTCAATCAATATGTATCTCAGTTTTTCCACTTTCCAATCCATCTGCTTTGACTGTTATTTTTATAATTCCTTTCGCACCTTTCTTTGCTTTTACTATCATCAATGCCATTCCGTTAAAAGCTTTCTTGTCGTGGCTTTGAAAAGATTCAAAACTGGTAGCGTCGCCATTATCTGTTGCAACTATTTCGCCGGGGCCTTCTATTTCGAAATGAATTTCAGGGTTGGAACGCGGCACCATTAATCCTTTTTTATCTTCCACACGAAGTGTAATAAAAGCTAGGTCTTTGCCGTCATTCACAATTTTTTCAACATTACTTTTTAATGATAATTTAGTTGCAGTTCCTGTTGTCTTCTCTTCATCTGTTGCCCATCGCTTTCCGTTTTTGTATGCAATAACTTTTAGTTCGCCGGGTTCATATACAACATTCTCCCAGCTTAGACGAAAATCAATACCGGGCTGTTTCTTTTTTCTGCCAAGGCTTTTTCCATTTAAAAATAATTCTGCTTCATCACCCGAGGTATAAACATAAACGGGTACAATAGAATCTTTTCTTTCAGGCCAGTTCCAATGTGGTAGAATATGCGCCATCGGTAAATCGGGACGCCAGTGAGATTGATATAAATAAAACCTATCCTTTGGAAAGCCCGCCAAATCTACAATTCCGAAATAACTGCTGCGGGATGGTGGTTGTGTTTTCTTTAATTCTTCTAATGCTTTTTCCAATTCTGCACGTTTGGAAGGATCGTTTCTAAAGTTTAATAAATTGGTTTCATCGGAACCATACGGAGTCGGCTCGCCTAAATAATCGAAACCTGTCCAAACAAATTCGCCCAATAAATTCGGATACTTTGCATTGATACGAAATTGTTCATCAGGAGTACAACCCCATCCCGGATGGTCAAGGTCGTAAGAAGATATTTGCCAGTCCTTGCGATTCGTTCCGAAAAAATATTCTCCTCTTGAACTCACGCAACTGGATGTTTCGCTTCCAATCGTTGGCATGTTTGCATAGCGAGGATCCGCATCCCATTTTGCTTGTTGTTCAAAAAAATAATTCACACCCATTACGCCTAAAGCATGTACTGCACCGGATTTTCGGCCTCCATCAGGATCATTAAGCCCTTCCGAAACAGGCCGTGTAGAATCTTCTCTTCGTATAATATCTGTAAGCTCTTTAGTCATGGCCACATCTGATTGATCCGGCACTTCATTACCAATACTCCAGATAAAAACAGAAGGATGATTGCGATCACGACGAACCATGGCAACCAAATCTTTTTCATGCCATTCGTCAAACAATTTGTTATAATCATTTTTCTTTTTGCCATGCTTCCAGCAATCGAAAGCTTCGTCCCAAACGAGGAATCCCATTTCATCTGCAAGCTCGAATAATTCAGGCGCCGGAGGATTATGCGAAGTGCGCAGCGCATTATCACCCATTTCTTTTAATATGGTTAATTGCCGTTTCAATGCACTGGTATTGATGGCAGCACCCAAAGCGCCTAAATCTTGGTGGTTGCAGGTTCCCTGGATTTGTACTCGTTTACCATTTAATAAAAAACCATCATGCGCAGTAAATTTCAAAATACGTATTCCAAAAGTGCTGTAATAAGTGTCAATGATTTTACCATTATTTAAAATATGTGTTACTGCAAAATACCTGTTGGGTTTTTCAATACTCCATAGCTTTGGATTAGAAATAATAATCGTTTCATTTGCCTTCAAACTACTTCCTTCTTTAATGTTGATGTTTTTAAAAGGCGTTGTAGCTATTTTCTTTTTTAATGTATTTCCTTTTCCGGCTTCAAATATTTCTGTCTGCATTTTTACATTGGCAACTTTATCGCTTTCGTTGACAACCTCAACAACTAATTGCACGGTAGCAGAATTTGCGCTTATCTTAGGCGTGGTGATATAAGTTCCCCAATGATCTACATGTACATCATTTGTTTTTACTAACCACACATGCCTGTAAATACCTGCACCGGGATACCAACGTGAATCCCATTTCTCGGTATTTAATTTTACAGCCAAAATATTTTCTTTTCCGAATAAAATATATGGTGACAAATCTATGCGAAATGAACTATAACCATAAGGCCATGTTCCCACATAATGGCTGTTCAGCCATATTTCGGCATAAGCCATAGCACCATCAAAATCTATAAATATTTTTTTGCCTGCATCGCTTGCAGGAATCGTAAAATGTTTGCGATACCAACCGATTCCTTTCCATGGAAGCCTGCCGGTTTCACCCGCCAAATCCATTCGGAAAGGCCCGGTGATAGCCCAATCGTGCGGCAAAGAAAGTTGCTGCCAGTCTTTATCATTGAATGAAACTGCTTCTGCATTTTTGGTTCATCTAATTGTGAGCCGCCAGCTTGCAAACCGTATCTTTTGAATAACCATCCATCATCGAAAGAAGTTGTATTGGCATCGCCCAAACGTGTAAAGGTTGATTGTGCTGAAACAATATCACTTAATAAAAAAACAATAGTACAAAAAAATAGCAGGCGAAAGATTGAAGTAAATTTCATTTTTAATTGAATAGTTTTTTTAAAAATAGCTTTTATTTGTAATAATAAAACCAACACTTATGCATTTTTTGGGAACGACAGACATACTCTTTATTGTCCTTTATCTATTGGTCATCGCCGGTGTTTCGGTATGGAGTATTCGTAAAACCAAAAACACAACATCCGATTATTTTTTGGCTAACCGTAACCTTGGTTGGTGGGTAATCGGTGCATCTATTCTTGCATCGAATGTAGGAAGCGAGCATATTGTAGGGCTTGCAGGTTCTGCTGCAAAATCGGGAACTGTTTTGGGGCATTATGAATTGCATTCCTACATTGTATTGACGCTTGGTTGGGTTTTTGTTCCATTTTATTTGCGAAGTGCTGTATATACCATGCCTGAATTTTTGGAGAAAAGATTTAATCCGCAATCGAGGCGGCTGCTTACTATTATTCAGTTGTTGAGTTATGTAATTGCCAAAGCAGCTGTTACTATTTATGCAGGTGCTATTGTGTTCAATCAAATCTTAGGCGTTGATTTTTGGACAGGTGCAATTGTGTTGGTATTGGTAACGGGTGTTTATACAGTTCTCGGCGGATTACACGCGGTGATGTACACGGAAGCGGTGCAGGCGATTGTTTTATTATTTGGTTCGGCGGTGTTGATGGCCTTTGGTCTGAATGAAATTGGAGGTTGGCATCAATTGATGAATGCCGTTCCGAAAGAACAACTCAATATGTTTCGCCCGTTAAGTGATCCTGATTATCCCTGGTTAGGGATATTATTTGCATCACCTATAGTTGGTATTTGGTATTGGTGTACCGATCAGCATATTGTTCAACGTTGTCTCGCTGCACGAAATGAAAAAGAGGCGAGGAGAGGAACCATCTTTGCTGCATATCTCAAGCTACTTCCATTTTTTATTTTTTTAATTCCCGGTTTGATCGGATATGTATTATTTATTCATGGTAAAATTCAATTGCCTTTAAATGATGATGGGACTACAAATTTTAATGCAATCTTCCCTGCTATGGTTCGCACCATCATGCCCGTTGGATTAAGAGGATTACTCGCAGGCGGATTGCTCGCTGCATTAATGAGTTCGCTGGCTTCGGTATATAATGCATGTTCTACTTTATATACTATAGATATTTATAAAAAACAACATCCGGCAGCAAGTGAAAAACAATTAGTAAAAGTTGGAAGAATTGCAACAGCCATTGTCGTGCTGTTAGGAATGATATGGATACCTGTGATGAAAAGAGTAAACAGCGGATTGTATGATTATTTGCAAAGTGTTCAGAGTTATCTTGCTCCTCCCATTACTGCTGCATTTTTATTCGGCGTATTTTTTAAACGGCTGAATGCAAAGGGCGCATATTATGCAATGATATCAGGATTTATTATAGGTGTTTCAAAACTGATATGCCAGATTTTTAAAACAGATTTTGACACTCAGTCTCTCGTTTACAAATTTGGAAACTGGAATTTTCTATACTTCTGCATTTATCTTTTCCTTTTTTCCATTGTAGTAATGGTTGCGGTAAGCCTGTTTACGCCAAAGCCAACTGAAGAGCATGTGAAAGGATTAACTTTTGCAACAACAGTTGCGGAAGACAAGGCCGCATCCCGCGCCAGTTGGAATGCCAAAGATGTTTGGCTGTCACTTATTATTCTTTTGATTATTCTTTCCATCTTTATTTATTTTTCACCACTTGGAGTTGCAGGATAATTGCCGGAGAAATAGTATGCAAAAATTTTTATTTGAAGAAAAGTATTCTTTGCACATAAACTATTATAAAATGGCTGCTTCTGCGAAGAATTGCAGATCTTCATTTTCAAAATCATTAAAGAAAAATAAATTTTTAAAATATCTGTATTAATAAGTATAAAATGAAAAAAATTGTTTTAATCTCCATTGCTTTATTTTATTCCATCATTCTTTCAGCTCAATCGCCTTCCTCTTTTGCTATTGGCGATGAAAGCTTTTTGTTAAATGGAAAACCGTTTGTAATTCGTTGCGGTGAAATGCACTTTGCACGAATACCAAAAGAATACTGGCGTCATCGCCTGCAAATGGCAAAAGCGATGGGATTAAATACTGTTTGCGCTTATTTATTCTGGAACTATCACGAACCTGAACCGGGAAAATTTAATTGGAGCGGAAATGCTGATGCAGCAGAGTTTTGTCGCATTGCACAACAGGAAGGCTTGTACGTAATCCTTCGCCCAGGCCCGTATTCCTGCGCCGAATGGGAAATGGGCGGCTTTCCCTGGTGGTTGTTGAAGAAGAAAGATATTAAACTTCGTACACAGGATCCTTACTATTTGGAACGTTGCAAAATTTATCTAAAAGAAGTGGGGCGTGAATTAGCACCTTTACAAATATCCAATGGTGGGCCAATCATTATGGCGCAGGTGGAAAATGAATACGGCTCTTATGGAAACGATAAAGAATATATCGGTATTCTCCGCGATGATTTGAAAGCGGCGGGGTTTACTATTCCGCTCTTCACTTGCGATGGGCCTTCAGAGTTAAAAAATGATGTTCGTGATGATATTTTCAGCGTGGTAAATTTCGGTGGCAATCCTGAAAGCAGTTTTAAAGACCTGCGGGAAATAAGAAGCAAAGGCCCGCTTATGTGCGGCGAATATTATCCGGGATGGTTTGATTCGTGGGGAAAGAAACATCATACTGGTTCAATTGACAATGTTGTAAAGGAAATTGGTTATATGCTTGATCATAAAGAATCATTCAGTATTTACATGGTTCATGGTGGAACAAGTTTCGGTTTATGGTCGGGCGCCAACTGCCCACCTTATTTGCCGCAAACATCCAGCTACGATTATGATGCACCTATCAGTGAAGCAGGATGGGATACAAAAAAATTTCATGCACTGAGAAATTTGTTTTCTCATTATCTGCAACCGGGTGAAACATTGCCGCCCGTACCGGCAAGAAATACTGTTATAAAAATTCCAGCATTTACTACTACTGAAATAGCGCCAATTTTTTCCAACCTTCCTGCATACATACAAGACAAGGAGATTCATAGTATGGAAGAATATAACGAGGGATATGGTTGCATTTTGTATCGAACGAAACTTGCCGGAGGCTCCGCTGCTGTTTTAAATATTAAAGAAGTGCATGATTTCGCATTAGTGTTTATTAATGGGAAAAAAATTGCAACGCTTGACAGAAGAAGAAATGAAAACAGTTGTAGAATTCCTGCTACAAAAAATGGAGACGTACTTGATATTTTGGTGGAAGCAATGGGACGTGTAAACTATGGCGGATATATTCACGATAGGAAAGGCATCACAGAAAAAGTTTCTATTGTCGGATCGAATGGCGGCAGTAAAGATATTATGAACTGGAAAGTGTATCCGATTGCATTAAGCAATGATGCAGCGCCTTCTTATATAAAATTTCATCCCGGTAATACTTCCATGCCTGCATTTCATAAAGCAAGTTTTGTTCTTCATAAAACAGGTGATACCTTTCTTGATATGAGTACATGGGGAAAAGGAATCGTGTGGTTAAACGGGCATTGTCTTGGAAGATATTGGAACATTGGCCCAACACAAACCATGTATGTGCCCGGTCCGTGGCTGAAGAAAGGAGAAAATGAAATAATTGTTCTTGATTTCATTGGCCCGAAGAAAAATAAATTAGCAGGATTAGAACTACCAATTCTCGACAGTGTAACAGAAGTGGCTACATTAACCAAGCACAGAAAGCCGGGACAAAATCTTCAGTTAACAAATGTGCAACCTGTTTTTGAGGGAAGTTTTGAACCGGGTATTAACTGGCAAACTATAAAGTTTAATACTGTGCGTTGTCGTTACTTCTGTCTCGAAGCATTGAATGCACAAAGAGAAAATGATCCTTACACCACTATTGCCGAATTGTATTTGATTGATGAAAATGGAAAAGAAATATCACGGAAGAACTGGAAAATAATTTATGCCGACAGCGAAGAGACAGATGGTGAAGACGGTAAAGCTGATAATGTTTTTGATTTGCAAAGCACAACGATATGGCATACTCAATGGCAGGATGAAAGCCCCAAACATCCCCATCAAATAGTGATTGACCTCGGCAGTGTTCAAAACATCATCGGGTTAAAATATTTACCACGGCAGGATTCGCCCAATGGAAGAATAAAAGATTTCAAAGTATATGTGAGCAGGAATATTTTTAGCGGATTATAATTGGCGACTGGAATCAATTTTTAGTTATCTCACGCTATTATTTTGACATGTCCTATATCAAAATAAAAAAATACCTTCTCTTGTTTGTAGTCGTTTCCTTATTTCAACAAAAGAATCTTATTGAGCAATCTCGTACATCCGCCAATGTATGGACATCCGGCAACGGCAATGGCACTTATAAAAATCCTTGCTGTGGGGCGATTGGCCTGACCCGGATGTGATTCGTGTAGGTGATGGGTTTTATTTTGTTTCAACAAGTATGCATTATCTTCCCGACTGCCCGATTTTAAAATCAAAAGATTTGGTAAACTGGAAAATAGCAGGATATGCAGTAAATAAATATAATGAAGAACCACGTTATAACATGGAAGGAGGCACTATGTATTTGCGTGGTTCATGGGCGGCAACAATCAGGCATCACAATGGAAAATTTTATGTTGGTTTTTGCACGCCCAACTGGGATAAAGAAAAAAGACATTTTTCAATGTGTGTTGCAAATAATATCAAAGGCCCGTGGAAGCGAACTATTTTTCTGAATATTTATATGATCCCGGATTGTTTTTTTGATGATGGTAAAGTATATGTGGTGCATGGACAAGGCTCATTGTATGTTACGGAACTCAATGCAGATGCATCTTTTAAGGAACATAAAACATTTTACAGTTATGGCTATAATAGCATTGGGTATCTTAAGCAGCGATAATGGGGATATGCCTTAGCGTTATTCGCTTATTAAAGGAGAGAAGAAAATTCAGAATGGATAAAATTTCCGACACCTAATTTGAAGTCGGACTTTAAAAAAAGTATGAACTTTATTAAAGCTAATACCGGCAAAGTTTTTATTGAAAAATATGGCACAGACAGCCAATAATTTTAGCCAATGTCAGTGTTCCTTTCAAATAACCTTGTCATCACAAACCTCTCACACTACAAAATAAAGAACAGAATATAAAGTAGCAAGTGAGATGATGGCCCACAGAATAATTCCCTGCATCAATGGTTTTATGCCAACCGATTTTAAAACAGCAGGAGATAATCCTGCGCCAATTAAAAACAGGGTAATTACAAGACCTGTTTGGGCAAGGCCAAACAAATGAATGGTTACCAGTCGAACGACAGGCAGGTATGTATTAATAATCGTTGCAAGGACGAATAACCCGATGAAGTAAGGAATTTTTATTTTTTGTTTTCCTGTTTTTGAAATAAGAACCGTCATCAGCGCCACAGGAATAATCCATAATGCCCTGGTCAGTTTTACGGTAGTGGCTACTTGTAAGGCGTCTGCTCCGTACTTGCTTGCTGCTCCCACTACAGAACTCGTATCATGAATGGCAATGGCGCTCCAGATTCCAAATTGAGTCTGTGAAAGATTCAGTAAGTGTCCTATGAATGGAAATAAAAACAAAGCAATGGAATTTAAAATGAAGACGGTTG
>Ga0079221_10000415_pt1 | contig 11730 bp, 9 predicted proteins | sample GAAS200_FD_75069 | JGI IMG/M metagenome (GOLD analysis project Ga0079221, IMG submission 75069) | Agricultural soil microbial communities from Georgia to study Nitrogen management - GA AS200 | ecosystem: Environmental > Terrestrial > Soil > Agricultural land | place: USA: Georgia | collected... | reverse complement strand
TACACCGCCAGCCAGCTCCTGGCCGGCGGCTTCGACCTGCGCAACACCGCCGCCCGCCTCGGCCACAGCGGCGGCGGCGCGACCACCCTGCGGCACTACGCGGACCCGGTCCCCGAGGTCGACCGGCGCGCCGCCGCCTACCTCGCCCAGCTAACCGCCGGATCCGCGACTCAGAGCAGGTAAAGCTCGCGGTTCGCCAGGCTGGCATCGGCCTGCCCGGCGCTAGGGAATGGCCGGAGGGGGCATTGCTTAGGCTTGGGCTTGGGGCAGGGTTACACTGGTGTAGTTTGTCGCTCCCAGCGCTATCATTGAGGTAGTACAAAATTGCCCATAGGAACGCCGGGATTGCGAAGGGTCTTTGATGACTAGCAAGACAGGGACAAAGCGCCCGCACTTCGTCCCTGCAACTTATCTGCGCGCCTGGGCTAACAATGAGGACCAAGTAGCTGTTCGACGTCGTGACACGGTGAAGGTGTACACACCGAACGTCATAAACGTAGCAGCCGAGGCTGGCGTGTACGGACGCGGTGCAGTTGGGCAGTCTAGAGAGGAAATGTTCGGCTCCCTTGAGGAGACCTGGTCGAATCTCCGCGAGGCATTGACAAGCCAAGGCGGTGGAGTAGATGCCGAGGTCCGCAGCCAGGCTTCGTTGTTCGCCGCGATCCAGCTCATACGGACACGCGAGCGTATTGCGCAAGCCGAATTCATGAGGTCGTTTGCAGCGTTCTCCGCGCGGAGGCCAGTGACTAAGGATGATATCCGAGCGTTCTTGACCGAACGCTGGCTACGGTTTCCGCCGTCAGACAGCGAGGTTGAGGGTGCTTGGACTATTGCATACGTGGCTCTACGCCAAGGCGAGCCGCCAAGCAAGGATGAAGTGATAGCAATGCTTCTTAACATCGCTATTCGCGAACTCGCTCCGCGCCTGGCTAGGTTTCATTGGACAGTGGAGCACTGCCGCAAGCCTATGCTTTTTACAAGCGAGCGGCCAGTGATGTGTTGGCGTGCACGTAGTCACACCTGACGCCAACAAGAACCAGATCCTCGATCCGCCGGCGGCGCACCCGCGCCCGGAACGAGGCCGCCGGCCAGCCCGGCCCGAGCCGCACCGCCATGTCCACGTGCGTGGCGGATACCAGCTCCTCCAGACGGCCCTCGCGCTCGGGCGCGGGGACATCGGCGAGATCCTGGTACTCACCCGCGCCACGGACGGAACGCGGCACTGAGCGCCACGGACCGGCGGCGATGCCCATGCGTCCACTGTAAGACGCAGTCAATTTCACCGCATCCAGTGTTTGGCACCATCGCGCTGTCCCGCCGGACTCGCCGTGGGATCGCACGAGTTCGCAGGCATGCCAGTGCCCCGCCGGGCAACTCCTCGCAGAGCGCGAACTAGCCGGGGCGCTGACGTTCTGCGACATGACCACCAGCCCCGACGGCGAGCACCGTCCACATCGACCATCGCCTGAAAGACGATCAACGAGTACGTGGTGCGGCTCTACCCTTTCGCCAACGCCTTCAGGCACGCGCTTTCGCCAACGCCTTCAAGCCCGCGCACCGCCTCGTGCTGGAACTGTCCTGCAACGAGCCCCTGGCCGACGCCCACAACTCGCTCCTGCCACCGGAGGCCATGCACCTGCCATCGGGTCGCGCCACCGGCCACAAGGTCTACCGCGACGCCGCCCATCACTCTCGGCTCATGCTGCCGTTCACAATACGAAAGGCAAGTGACAGCGGCTAATCAAGTGATGACAACGGCACCCTTGTGCTCAACCCTTGCGTGGCACTCTGACCTGGCCTAAGTTGCATATGTGACCTTGTGCAGCGGAGCTGCCGGGTGGCGCGGCCCACTTTGAGGGGGCAAGTGCCGTGGACGTATTCGAGACCAGCCGCGAGGTGCCGAGCGGGCGCCCTGGTTTCTGGCTCGATACCGTCTGCACACAGATCCTGCCGGTCAAGATCGACCTGCGCCATGACCGCCTGCCGGCGGCCAGGATGAGCTGCGCGACCCTCGGCGCGCTCCGGATCCGGGACGTCGTCGGCGGCGACCACGTCTACACCCGCGACGCCACCGACATCCGGCACGGCGACCCGGCGACGGTCCAGGTGGGCATGCCACTTGGCGGGCAGTCGATCCTGATCCAGGACGGCCGCGAGGCGGTGCTCGACGGCGGCGACATGGTCCTGTACGACAGCTCGCGGCCGTTCACGCTGGTGATGGAGAACAAGTTCCACTGGCAGGTCTTCCTGCTGCCCAAGGACAAGCTGCGCCGTTCCGACCGGGAGCTGGCCCAGGTGACCGCGATCCCGCTGCCCGGGTCGCACGGCATGTCCCGGGCCGTGTCGGCGTTCCTGCGCGGGCTGGCCGCCGAGGTGACCGGCCTGGAGGGCTCGCCTGGCGCGGCCGCGCTCGGGGGGAACGCATCCGACCTGATCGCGACGATGGTGCGCAGCCGGTTCGGCCAGCAGTGGGACGTCGCCGACCCGGACGCGGTGATGATCGCGGCCGTCGAGACCTACCTGCGCGATCATCACGCCGATCCCGACCTCGATCCGCCGCGGGTCGCGGCGGCGCACGGGTTGTCGGTGCGCCGGCTGCATGCCCTGTTCGAGCCGACCGGCCACCCGGTCGCGGCCCGGATCCGGGACGAACGGCTGGCCGCCATACGCCGCGACCTGCGCGATCCGGCGCTGGCGCACCGCTCCATCGCCCGCATCGCGGCCTCGCACGGGCTGCGCAACCCGTCGGCCTTCGCGCGGCTGTTCCGGTCCGCGGAAGGTATCACGCCGCGGGAGTTCCGCACCGGAAGCTAAGAGCCTCACCGGTCCGCGAGCCGCGGGTTCTGTGCCGCCAGCGCCGTGTTGTGTGCCACCAGCGCTGAATTGCTCTACATCCCATTGCCTGAACGCCATGCGTGTGTCGAACATGATCCCAGTGTGTGACAGCTCACAGTCCCGGGGCGGTCAGCGCCGGATGAGCCGGATGAAGGGAGCTCTTCGGCATGTACAACGTCGACATCGACACCGGCGGCACGATGACCGACGGCCTGGTCAGCGGCGACGGCAGCGTCGTGGCGCTGAAGGTCGAGACCACCCCGCACGACGTGACGATCGCGTTCACCGACCTGCTCGAGGCGGCCCGGGCGCAGCTCGGCTTCGGCGACCTGCGCTCGTTCCTGGATCAGGTCGAGGTGATCCGCTGGTCATCGACCATCACCTCCAACGCCCTGGCCCAGCGCATCGGGCCCAAGCTCGGCCTGCTCGTCAGCGCCGGGCACGAGAAAGACCTCTACGACAGCGAAGGCGTGCTGGCCGGGCAGGTCATAGGCACCCTGATCGACGCCGGCGACATCGCCGGCCTCCCGGCCGGCACCGACGACGCGACCGTCCGGCAGGCCGTCAAGGCCCTACTGGACAAGGGCATCAGAAGGATCACCATCTCGCTGGAAGGCGCCTTCGCCGACGACTCGGCCGAGCTGGCCGTGGTGGACATGCTCGGCGCGGACTATCCCGACCATTTCCTCGGCTCCATCCCCGCCCTGGCCGCCAGCGAGATCGTCCGGCGCCCGGACGACGCCACCCGCACCGCGGCCGCCCTGGTCAATGCCTACGTCCACCCGGCCCTGGCCACCTCGCTGTACCGCGCCGAGGAGATTGTGCGCGAGCAGCACGGCTGGCGCGGGAACGTGCTGATCGGGCACATCGGCGGCGGGGTCGCGAGGATCGGCAAGACCAAGGCGTTCGACACGATCGAGTCAGGGCCGGTCTTCGGCACCCACGCCTGCGCCGCGGCCGCCGCCCGGTACGGCGACGCCAAGGTGATCGCCGTGGACGTCGGCGGCACCACGGCCAAGGCCAGCGCGGTGGCCGACGGCCGGGTCGTGATGCAGCCGGCGGGTGACCTGTTCGGCATACCGCTCCAACTGGACCTGCCGCTGCTGCGCTCGATCGCGCTCGGCGGCGGCAGTGTGGCCCGGGCCCGCGACGGCGCCGTCGTGCTCGGCCCGGACAGCATGGGCGCCGCGCCCGGCCCGGCCTGTTACGGCCTGGGCGGCCGCAACGCCACCATCACCGACGCGTTCGTCGACTGCGGGCTGGTCTCGCCCACCGGCTTCCTCAGCGGCCGGCGCCGCCTGGATGTGGACAAGGCAAAATCAGCCATCGCCAAGCACGTCGGCGATCCACTGGGCCTGGACCCCGATGCCGCCGCCCGGGCCGTCGTCGACGCCGCCTACGACGCGGTGGCCGACCTGGCCGCAGAGACAGCCAGGCAGGCCGGCTGGGACCCGGCCGCTGTCACGCTGTATGCCTACGGCGGCAATGGCCCGCTGTTCATCACGCCGGTCGCCGAACGACTCGGAGCGAGAACCGCCCGGATGTTCCGGTACGGCAACGTGTACTCGGCGTTCGGCTCGGCCATCTCCGACGTCGTGCACGTCTACGAGAGCGCCATCAGCGGGATGACCCGCGAAGAGGTGCTGGCCCGCTCCGCCGGCCTCGCCGCCGAGGCCGCCCGCGACCTGCGCGGGGAAGGTTTCGATCCGGCCGCGGCCACGCTGTCCTGGGAGGTACGCTCGGGCATCGCCGCCGGGCACGGCGACGGCCAGGACCCGGCCGCGCTGCTCGACCGGCTCGGCGCCACGCCGACCTTTATCCGGCTGACCGCCCGGTTCCCGCTGCCGAGCCTGGAACAGCCCGCTGTCGGCCAAGGGCCGCAAGACGCTGAACCGGACACGCGCACCAGCCCGTTCGGTGCCAAGGGTTTGATCCCCGTCTACCCGTTCGCGGCCTTGCCCGGCCGCACCACCGCGGGCCCGCTGCTCGCGGACGGGGGCACCTTCACCTGGCTGGTCACCGACGGATGGTCGCTGTCGGTGGACGCCCTCGGCGACGCGTCGGTCAGCGCCACCGAATAGGCGCGAGCACGTAAGGAGAGATCGTGAGCGAGCTGCTGCACATCACCGAGTACGTCGACGTCAACCTGGATACCGAACGCTGGAGCTGCCACGATTGCGGCCAGGACTTCGGGTCGGCCCGCGGCAACTACAAGCGCGGCCTGCTGGTCGCCGAGCGGGATCCGCGTGAGATCCACCCGCCGGTGATCGAGGGCGAGTACACCTTCGCGCCGAACGGCGCCTGGATCCGGATCATCGAGTTCTACTGCCCGGGCTGCGGGCGGCAGGTGGAGAGCGAGTACCTGCCGCCCGGTCACCCCCTCACTCAGGACATCGACCTGGACGTGGACGCCATCAAGGCGCGGCTGGCCGAGGGCAGCGTCCGCGTCAACGAGCACGGGAAGCTGGAGGCCACCCGATGAAGGCGATCGACACCGACGTCGGCGGCACGTTCACCGACCTGGTCCTTACCTGGGACGACCAGCGGGTCGTGGCCAAGTCGCCGACCACGCCCTACGACTTGTCCGTCGGCTTCCTGAACGTGCTGAACGCCGGCGCCGACGGACTGGGCCAGCCCCTGGCCGACATCCTGCCGCAGGTCAGCATCGTCCGGTACTCCACCACGGTGGCGATGAACCGGCTGATTGAGCGCAAGGGCCCGCGGCTCGGCCTGATCACGACGGAGGGTCACGAGGACGCCATCTTGATCGGCCGCGGGGCTCAGTGGACCGACGGCACCCGGATCGGCGAGCGCCGCAACCTGGCCGCCCAGCGCAAACCCGTCCCGCTCGTCGAGCGGGACATGATCGCCGGGGTGGCCGAGCGGACCGACTCCAAAGGCGCGGTCCTGCGGCCGCTGGACGAGGACGACGTGCGGGCCAAGCTGCGCGGCCTGGTCGACAAGGGCGCCCGCGCCATCGCCGTCTCGCTGCTGTGGTCGTTCGCCAACCCGGCGCACGAGCGGGCCGTCCGGCGGATCATCCGCGAGGAGTACAAGGGCTACCACGTCGGCTACCTGCCGGTCGTGCTGTCGCACGAGGTGGTCGGCAAGGTCGGCGAGTACGAGCGGACCATGACCGCGATCCTGGACGCCTACCTGCAGGCGGGCATCAAGTTCGAGCTGGAGACCACCTGGGACAAGCTCCGCGAGCACGGCTACCGGGGCACGTTCCTGCTGACCCACAACACCGGGGGCAGCGCCGAGATCTTCAAGACCACCGCGAGCCGTACGTTCAACGGCGGCCCGGTCTCCGGGCTCATGGGCGCCTACCACATCGGCCGGGCGCTCGGCTACGGCAACGTGATCGCCTCCGACGTCGGCGGGACCAGCTTCGACGTCGGCATGGTGGTGGACAGCTCGATCCGGTCGTACGAGTTCCGGCCCATCATCGACAAGTGGATGGTCGGCATCTCGATGCTGCAGACCACCACGATGGGCGCGGGCGGCGGCTCCATCGCCTGGCTGAACCGCCTGCTCGGCGGCCGACTCGAGGTCGGGCCACGCAGCGCGGGCTCCTATCCCGGCCCGGCCTGCTATGACCTGGGCGGTACCGAGCCCACCGTCACCGACGCCGACGTCGTCCTGGGCTACATCGCGCCGGACGGCTACTTCGGCGGCAAGATGCCGCTGAACCGGCAGAAAGCCGTCGACGCCATCGAGGCGAAGATCGCCGGGCCGCTCGGCATCGGCGTGGACAAGGCGGCCGCGCTGATCCGCCGCATCGTCGAGCAGAACATGGCCTCGGCCATCAAGCGTGAGGTCCACCTGCGCGGCTACCACCCCGAGGACTTCGCCCTGTTCGCCTACGGCGGCGGCGGTCCCACCCACGTGGCCGGCTACCGGGCCGCCGTGCCGACCGCGGTCATCTTCCCGCAGGCCCCGGTCTTCTCCGCCCTGGGCAGCTCGGTCATGGACATCATGCACGTCTACGAGCAGAGCGGCCGGATGCAGTTCATGGCCCCGGTGACCGAGCAGATCGTCATCGACCGCGAAGCCTTCAACACCCGGGTCAGGGAACTCATCGAGAAGGCGGAGAAGGACCTCGAGGCCGAAGGGCTGGGTAGCGCCGAGACCGTCTTCAGCGTCGAGCTGGACATGCTTTACGGCGGGCTGGTCCAGGTCAAGCGGGTCTCCTGCCCGGTGCTGACCATCGACTCCGACGATGACGCGCGGCGGGTCTACGACGAGTTCGAGAAGGAGTTCTCCGAGGCGTTCAGCCCGCACGTGGTGAACAAGCCCGGCGGGGTCTACCTCGACGGCGTCGTGCTGAAGGCCACCGTCATCACCGAGAAGATGGACCTGCCCGTCCATGAGCTCGGCGATCCGGATCCGGGTGCCGCGAAGACGTCGGTCCGTTCGGCCTACTGGCCGGAGTACGGCGAGCGGCACGACACCGACGTGTACTCCTTCGACGCCCTGCGGCCCGGCCACGTCGTCACCGGCCCGGCCATCGCCGAGATGGAGTACTCCACCATCGTCATCCCGCCGGGCCAGCAGCTGGAGATCGACCGGCACGGCCTCGGCATCCTGCGGAACACCGGAACGGAGGGCTAGCCATGGCCTACCCGACCCTGGCAGAGAAGCTGGCCGCGCTGAAGGTCTCGGCACCCTCGGATTACGAGCGCAAATGCGCCGAGCAGGTCAGGAGCGGCGACTACGAGATCGCGGTCCAGCGTACCGCCGACATCCTCGACGAGGGCTACGAGATCTTCATGCGGTCGTCGCGGTCGTCCATGGGGGTGGCCGGCGACTCGATCGTGGCCATCTTCAACGCCGCCGGGGACCTGGTCAACGCCTCGGCGGGGACTTACCTGCACGCCGTCATCCCGCCGATCGTGATCAAGTACATCCTGGCCCGGCACAGCCAGAACCCCGGCATCAACGACGGCGACATCTGGTACACCAACGACGCCCTGTACGGCGGCATCCACAATCCCGACCAGGTCGCCATCATGCCGGTGTTCTTCGAGGGTGAGCTGGTGGCGTGGACCGCCGCGCTGTCCCACACCACCGAGACCGGCGCGGTCGAGCCGGGCGGGATGCCGCTGGCCGCCAAGGCCCGGTTCGAGGAGGGCATGAACCTGCCCCCGATGCGGGTCGGGACCAACTTCCGTATCAACACCGACGTGCTGGAGATGTTCGCCGCCTTCGGCATCCGGGCTGAGGCCAACGTGACCGTCGACATGCGCGCCCGGGCCACCACCGCCGACCGGGTCCGGGTCCGCCTGCTGGAGCTGTTCCAGCGGGAGGGCAAGGACTTCGGCGTCGGCCTGATGCGCCGCATGCTGGCCGAAGCCGAAGCCGGAGCGCGCCAGCGCATCGCGCACTGGGCCGACGGCACCTACCGGGCCGTCACCTTCAGCGACGCGGCCGGGCTGGCCCCCGGCCTGATGCGCAACTGCTCGATGACCATGATCAAGGCCGGTGACCACCTGACCTTCGACTTCACCGGCACCAGCCCGGAGACCCCGTCGAGCTACAACGCCCACCCCCAGGCGGTCATCGGCCACATGGCCAACTACATCTACGAGTACGTCTTCCACGACCTGCCGGTCAGCTCGGCCACCTTCGAGCCGATTGACTTCATCTTCCCGCCGAACTCGATGCTGTCCCCGGACGCCCGCGCCGCCACCTCCTGCTCGGTCATGGCCGCGACCGGTGCCATGAGCGCGGTCGCGAACTGCATCAGCCGGGCCCGCTACGGCTCCGACGAATGGCGGCAGGTGGCCGCCAGCCAGGGCAACGGCGGCAACGCCATCGTGCTGGCCGGGATCAGCCAGTGGGGCGCCAACTTCGCCGACATGATCGCCTACCCGATCAACACCGAGGGCCAGGGCGCCCGCGCCACCGAGGACGGGATGGACGCCTACGGCTTCCCGTGGTGCGCGTTCGGCCGCGCGCCCGACGTGGAATCCATGGAGAACGAGTTCCCGATGCTGATCCCGTTCTCCTCGCACTGGAAGGACAGCGGCGGCGCGGGCAAGCACCGCGGCGGAGTGGGCACCGCCCAGCTGTGGGTGACCCACCACGTGCCGATGCTGTTCGAGATGGCGATCGCCGACAACTCGGTCATCCAGACGCCGCAGCCGCTGTTCGGCGGGTACGCTCAGCCGACCGTACCCGGCATCGTGCTCGACGGCATCAACGTCTCCGAGGCGCTGGCCAGCGCGGACGCCGGCACCCTGACGCTGGAGGCGCTGCTGGAGGGCCGGTTCGGCGGCACGGTGGTGTCGCAGCCGTACGGCAGCGCCGTGCATCCGGTGATGGGCGGGCAGAGCGTCATCGTGGGCCTGTCGACCGGCGGGACCGGCTACGGTGACCCGCTCGACCGCGACCCTGCGGCTGTCGAGCTCGACGTGACCAAGAACCTGGTCTCAGCCGAGGTGGCGCGGACCGTCTACGGAGTGGTGATTGACGAGCGCACCGGCCGGGTGGATGCCGAAAAGACCGATGACGAACGGCTTAGGCAACTCGCCGCCCGTAAGGCCCGGGGCGTTCCTTACGAGGAGTTCGAGGCGGCCTGGTCGCAGCGCAAGCCGCCCGAGGAGATCCTGGGCTTCTTCGGCTCCTGGCCCGACGGCGCCGTCGTCAGCCCGCTCATCCGGATGTGACGGGATGCCCGCCAGTCGCCGCGCCACCGCCCGCAGCGTCGCGGGCGGTCAGGGCGCGGGTACCGTGGCCATCCCACTCGCCCTGCACGTGTCCGCGCGGATCGCCGAGCGAGACGCCGAGGACTTCGTCTACGACCCTACCCAGCTGGCCAACGCCCTGCGCGACCTGGCCGACGCGGTCGACCCGGACGGGGTCCCGGTGTGTGACCCGCAGGTGCTCCTGGACGGCTGCCAGACCGCGGGCGACGTCGCCGGGAGCGAGCAGCTGAAAGCCGCCGTCGAGGTCACCCGCCGGCTCCGGGCCACGTTCGGCGAGGGCATCGTGCTCGCCGCGGTGCTGCCCGGCCCGGCGGCGATCGCCGACCGGGTGGGTGCGACGGGTGCCGCGGCGGCCGAGACGGTCCTGGTGCTGGGGAAGGAGTTCCTGGCCGCCGGGGCCGATCTGCTCATCGTCGAGGACGATGAGGAGCTACCGGGGACGGCGCTGACGACGCTGGCCAACATCGCGCGCTTCCACCAGGCGGCGGCGCTCTCGCACGGTGCCGTCCGGTACGGGCTGCCCGCCACGGTCTCGGTCGGACTGGAGGCTCCGGCCAGCGTCCCGGGCGTCGTCGTCACGCCCGGCGCGCTGGCCCGTGATACGGATATCGCCGTGCTCCGCGACTGGGTGGCGGCCGTCCGCGGCTGAGCCGCCCATCGCCTCGGTGCCTCGCGATCCTCAGGCCGGCGTGCCTCCGAGTCGTCACGCGGCCGCCCAGGCGGCCACCAGATCCGTGTCGACGCCGATCGGCCCGCCGGCCATCCCGCCGCCCGCGTTGCCGAGCGGCTGGTCGCGGCCGGGCAGCGGCTCGGTGAAGAACCGGGCGTTGTCCGCGACGAAGTCCTCCTGGCCGCCAGGCACGCGCCGGTCCTGGCTGATCGCCTCGACCGGGCAGGCCGGCTCGCATGCGCCGCAGTCGATGCACTCGCCGGGGTTGATGTAGAGCTTGCGGGCACCCTCGTAGATGCAGTCGACCGGGCACTCCTCGATGCAGGACCGGTCGGTGATGTCGATGCAGGCGGCGGCGATGACGTAGGGCACGGGGTTCTCCTTCAGACGGCGACGGGCAGGGTGTCGGACGAATGCCCGGGGAACAGCTGCTCGCCCGGGTTGATCAGGACGGTGGCGTTGTTCACGGCGGTCGCGGCCTCGCCGAAGCCGACCGCTATCAGGCGGACCTTGCCGTGGTAGTCCGCGATGTCGCCGGCCGCGAAGACCCCCGGCATGCTGGTGGCCATGGTCGTGTCGACCGGGAGGTAGCGGTTGGCGGTGATGTCGATGCCCCAGTCGCGGATCGGCCCGAGGTTGGCGGTGAAGCCGAGCGCCGCGATCACCGCCTGCGCGGCCCGGGTATGGCTGGCGCCGTCCGCGGTGGTGATCTCGACGCTGCTTACCCGGTTGCCGCCGGAGACGGCGGAGACCTCCGCGCCGGTGATCACCTCGACCGTCGAGGCGTGCAGGTCGGCCACCGTGCGCTCGTGGGCGCGGAACGAGCCGCGCCGGTGGACCAGCGTGACCGAACACGCGATCGGTTCCAGGCTCAGCGCCCAGTCGCAGGCGCTGTCCCCGCCGCCCACCACGATGACGTCCTGGCCGGCGTGGGCGGCCAGCTCGGGGACGAAGTAGGAGACCCCGCGCCCGACCCAGTCCCGCCCGGCGGGCAGCGGCCGCGGGATGAACGTGCCGATGCCGCCGCTGATGATCACCGCCCGGCAGCGGACGCCGGTCCCGGAGTCGGCGCGCACCTCGATGGTCCCGTCACCGTGCCGGGCAAGGTGACAGGCGCGTTCCCCCAGCAGGTAGACGGGATCGGAGCGGCCGGCCTGCTCGACCAGGCGGCCGACCAGGTCGCGGCCGCGGACGGCGGGGAACCCGGCCACGTCGTAGATGGGCTTCTCCGGGTACATGGCCGACACCTGGCCGCCGGCTTCGGGTAGCGAGTCCATCAGCGCCACCCGCAGGCCGCGGAAGCCCGCGTAGTAGGCGGCGTACAGGCCGACGGGCCCGGCCCCGATGATGAGCAGGTCGCACTCGGTGAGGCTCCCGGCCACGCCGTTCATCCGCAGACCTCCATCTTGCTACTTTCTATATGCGTTTCCAAAGTTTTAAGTAGCATTTCTGCTCCTGGTTCGGGCCGTCGCAGGCACGGGTCAGCGGATCAGGTGGCCGGGGAAGGCCTCAGTC